>SKEF01000019.1_pt1 | contig 157472 bp, 157 predicted proteins | sample 4826691 | NCBI WGS metagenome assembly SKEF01 (sample SAMN11008816, study PRJNA524170) | human gut metagenome | biome: Human fecal sample; material: Feces; isolation source: fecal sample from pouch patient p23, p27 | host: Homo sapiens | place: Israel: Tel-Aviv | collected 2016-08-24
CCAGCTGCTGCGGTTTTTCTTTACGGGGTGTAGCGCAGTTGGTAGCGCGCTTGGTTCGGGACCAAGAGGCCGTGGGTTCGAATCCCGTCACTCCGACCAAAAGGACCTCCGGTTTAAGCCGGAGGCCCTTTTTGTTTTTTGTATATTTTTATAGAGCAAAGCCCCCGTCCGCTGCCGGACGGGGGCTTTGCTGTTGGTGCGGTTATAAAAGACGTTACGCTTCGACGCCCCAGGCCTCGATCTGGGTCAGGGCGGGGAAGGGGGACGGGTCCTCGGCCTTGATGAGCTCAAACAGCTTCAGGCTCTTGACCGTGCGCGGGGCAATGGCAAAGCACTGCGGGGCGGCGGACTTCTTCAGCTCCAGCACCTCGCGGCTGCCGTCGTCAAATTCCACGGTGGCCTGGGTCCACCAGGCGTCATGCGGGAAGTCGGCGCGCAGGGTCAGGCGCAGCTCGTCGATGGTGACCGGGCGGCCAAAGTCCAGCGTGAGTGCGGCGTTGGGGTCGCGGTTGATGCCCCAGCTCTGGTAGGGCCAGATGCCGTGGGCGTCGTTCTCGTAAATGCCGTCGATGGCGTTGCGGGCCGCAAAGACAGCCTCGCCGCGGGTCTCAACGTTGGCATGGGCATGGGGGAAGAAGCCGGTGTCGCCGTGCTCGTCATAGGGGTTGTAGGCCAGGTTGCGGCGCGCGGCGATCTCCTCCGGGGTGGCAAAGCGGGCGCGGATGATGTGGCAGGCACCGGCAAAGCTCTTGGGGCTGTAGGTGATGGCCTGCTCACCGAACGGGATGTGGAAGTTGATCTCGCGCTTGACGACGTAGACGAGGGCCGGGGCCATTGTGTCCTCAAACTGGATGACCACATACTGGCCGGGCGTGCCGATCTCCAGCGAGACACGGTCACCGGGCTTGTAGGCGTTCATGTAAACAAGGCTGACCTGCCCGGCGGCGGGGGCCGTCAGCAGCGTCATGCCGTCGGTGTCGAGGAGCTTGAGCTTGATGAGTTCCATTTTATTTTGTCTCCTTTTATCCTATCACAAGGGAAAGCTGTTGGGTAAAGTAAATGCGTGTGCGGTAGAGCGTGTCGGGCCAGGCCTGGCGCAGGCGGGGGTCGACGATGGGCACGGCCTCGGTCACGATTTTGTCCGCACCGGTCACGGCGGCTGCGGCCAGCGCACCGAACGCGACGGTATCGCCGTCCACGGCGGGCTTCTCGACGCTCATCAGCGTCAGGGCCACGGTGCCAGGGTAGTCGGTCTCATCGCGCAAGGTCAGGCCGGTATCGGTCAGGTGTACGCTGCGGCGGTAACGGCCCAGCCCCGGCACACTGCCGTAGGCGGGGGCAAGGTCCATCGCAAGGCCGTCCAGCGCATCGGTCACAGTGACGTCTGCGGCGGCAAACGCGGCGCCGGGCTGCTGGTCGTATTTGGCACCGTCCGGGTCGAACTGGGGCAGGTTGTGCCAGCCGGACTGCATCGTCCAGATCTCATACCGCTGGGGGCTGAACGTCTTTTTGCTGTAGGTCTCCACGCCGACGTCGATCAGCAGCGGTCTGCCGTCCCTGTAGAGCGTCACGCTGCCCACATCGTTGTGGTTGTGGCTGTCGGCGTTGCTGCCGGCCTTGCCGCCCAGTGCATAGGCACCGCGGCGGCTGACGAGAATGCCGACGCTGGGATACCAGACATCGTGCGGAGCGGCGGGGGCGGCGGTTTCGGCAAAGGCGGTGACCTCGCGCTCGGCCATTGCGGCCTGGATGTGGTAGAACAGGTTGATGCCCTCGCTGTCGTCGGGGTGGTGCAGACGGTCCGGGTCGGGGTCCGCGGCCAGTACGGCGGCCCAGTCGCGGGCGGCCAGCGTCATCAGCGGCAGGCTGCCCACCCGCTTGCCGAACAGGTACTCCCGCACACCGCGGGCCCCGGCCAGCGGGCTGCAGTCGGCAAAGTTCAGGTAATACGGCCCGGCAATGTGCATGTTGACGATGTACTCGGCCATGTTCCTGATCTTCGGCTCGGCCCAGACGTCGTCAAAGACGCCGGGGGCCATTTTGCACAGCAGGTCCAGCGCGTTGAACATCGTCAGCGCGGCGTGGCGGTAATACTGTGCGCCCTCGCTGCAGCAGCCGTCGTCACCGTAGTCCTTCAAAAAGCAGTCGATGCTGTAGGCGGCCTGCTGCACATAGGCGGGCAAATCCTCGGCAGGGGCGCACTGGGCGGCGGCCAGCAGTACGTTCTGGGTACACCAGGGCGTCCAGTTGCACATCGGCTCGTCGCCGTTGCCCATCCACCAGAAGTGCGCGGTGCGGTAGGGCGTCAGCACGCGGCGCTCGACCTCGCCCCTGAGCCGTGCGGCCAGCCCGGGGGCGTAGGCGTCGAGCGCTTCGCCCAGCAGGCCGCAGACGGTGGCGATCAGTGCGCCGGTCTCGGCGGCGAACAGGTCTACAATGGGCCGGGTCACGTCGGGCAGCGGCAGCTGCGGCGTGTCGCGGATATAGCTGTTGTGGGCGGGCAGCTGCCAGGCGCTCTCCTCACAGATGCGCCAGGCCAGGTCTGCCAGCGCGGGCAGATAGGTGCCGCGGTTCGTCACGGCCTCGGCCATGGCCAGCGCGCAGAGCGTGCGGCGGCGGGCAAAGTAGGCGTGCTCCCACTTGGCGCGGTCCCCGCTGCGGGTGAATTGCAGCCACAGCGAGAGCGGCAGCTCCGGCGCGGTTTGGGCGTCCGCCAGCGCGGCCTGCCCGGCAGCGGCCCAGCGTGCGGCGCCAGGCAGGTTCTCCCACGCGGCGCGGTCCGCCAGCGGCGGGAACAGGACCGGCTGTGCGGTCTTAAACGGTTGCTTCATCTTTTGCGTCAACATACGATACCTTCATTCTCTGCATGTACTCCCGGGGGCTGACGCCCTCGAGCTTTTTGAAGACCTTACTGAAATAGAAAGCGCTGTCAAAGCCGACCTTGTCGCTGATCTCGTAGACCTTCAGGTCGGTGGAGGCCATCAGTTCCTTCGCAGCGGTGATGCGGGTGGCAGTGACAAACTCCACAAAACCACTCTCGCTGTTTTGTGCAAAAAGCTGGCTCAAGTAGTTCGGGCTGAAATTAAAGACGGCAGCTACATCGTTCAGCGTCAGCCGCTCGGACAGATGATCGCGGATGTACTGCTGCACCTGGCCGACGACCTGCGCGCGGTGATCCAGCTGGGTGTTGGGGCTTTCATGGTAGAAGGCCACCGGCTCGCCCTCATGCAGCAGCGGCAGCGCGGCAAAGGCGTCGTGCTGGCTCTCGCTGATCTTTAAAATGTCGTTCACCGGGCGGCCCACCGCCCAGTAAATGGCAGTGCTGAAATAGTTGTACAAAATCTGCCCGGCGGTTTTCAGGATCGGAGCCAGTACAGTCTCGGGGTCCTCGTCCGCTTCCAGCGGCAGCAGCACCGAGAAATGCCGCAGATCCATGGCGGTCACGCGGCAGGGGCGGTACTTGGGCAGCGTTTCGGCGGCCATGCGGGTCACGCCGGTGCTCAGCGTCACAAGCTGGCTTGTGGGCAGGTCGGGCGTTTGCAGGCTGCCCACCGCCACAATATGCCGCGGCGCTTTGAAGGTGACGCCCAGCTCGGCACACTGCCGGTCAAACACGGCGCGATCCGTGAACAGCCCGCCGTACAGCTGCAGAAACAGCCGGTCCCGGAAGGTGTCGAGGCTGACCGGGGCAGGGGATGGCATCCGCAGCTTTTTTTCTTTTTCGGCAGTGTCGCGGGCGTGCTCCAGCGCTGCGGTCAGGCTGTCGGCGGTCAGATCGATCTTGACAAGGTAGTCCACAACGCCCAGACGCATGCTGCGTTTGACATAGTCGAACTCCTCATAGCTCGTCAGCATGATGAAGGCCGGCAGGGCGGAGCCGTCCTTATGGCAGGCTTCCGCAAGCGCAAAGCCGTCCATGACCGGCATACGGATGTCGGAAACCACGATGTCCGGCTGCTTCTCCTGAACGGCCCTGAGCGCCTCGGCACCGTTGCGGGCGGTGCCGACGACCTCATAGCCCAGCGCGGCCCAGTTCAGCATGCCCTGCATACCGATCAGGACCAGCGGCTCATCGTCTACAAGCAAGACTCTGGTCACAAGAAAACCCCCCTTTATTTTTGGCTGTCCGGGCCCGGCAGACGGATTGTTACCGTTGTGCCGATGTCGGGCTCACTCTCAATGCTCAGGCCGTAGGCCTCGCCAAAGCTGTATTGCAGCCGCTTGTGGACATTCCACATGCCCACATGGCGGTATTTGGCGGCGGCCTCCTCGGGGCCGGGCTCCTGCAGGGCCTTTGCGGCCTGCTCCGGTGTCATGCCGACGCCGTCGTCCGTCAGGTGGATGAGCACATCGCCGTTCGCGGTGTCGCGCTCGACCCGCAGTGTGACCTCCCCGGCGCTACCCTTCGGCTCAATGCCGTGGAAGATCGCGTTCTCGACGAGGGGCTGCAAAGTGAACCGCGGGATCAGGCAGCTGTGGTTCAGCGACTCATCCTCGATATAGCTGACGTCCAGCGTGATCGTGCCGCCGTAGCGGTACTGCTGAATCGTGAAATAGTCGTTCAGCAAGGCGAACTCCTCATACAGCGGCACAAGGCGCTCGTTGCTCTTGGAGATGCTCTTGAGCAGACGGGACAGCGCCATGACCATCTCGGCAATGCCGGGGGCGTGCTGGATGGTCGCCATCCACTTGATGCTGTTGAGCGTATTATAAATGAAGTGCGGGTTGATCTGGTTTTGCAGCATCCGGTATTCGAGGTCCTGCTTCTGCTTTTCGTCCTCGAGGCGGTGCTCCATCAGCGCAGTGACGCCGGCCGACATGCTGTTGATGCCGCGGCCGATGTCGCCCAGCTCGTTGTCCCACTCAATATCCGGGTCGGCAGAGAAATCGCCGCCGCTGATTTTTTCAATGCGGCTCTGCAGCGCCGAGATCGGGTGGGCGATCATCCGGTGAAGCAGGAACGCCAGTGAGCAGCCCAGCAGCAGGATGGCTGTCAGGCTGATGAGGAGCGGCACCGACACGAAGGTGATCTGCCGTTGTGTGGGGCCGTTGGGCAGCACCTCGATCAGGTACAGCTCATGGATGCCGATGGGATACCGCACAACAAGCTGTGCGCTGCTGCCGGACCCGCGTGTGTAGACCTCGGTGTTCGGGTCGAGCGTGTTGCTGTCCAGCGGGACGGCATCGTCAAAGTCGGCGATGGAGCCGTTCAGCGCGGACAGCAGGCTGCCGTTGATCGTGTAGAGGTTTTCGCCCATTTCCCAATACAGCTGTCCGCCGTCGGCCAGGGTGAAGCTGCGCAGCGGGGAAAGGATCAGGGAAGGGGAGACAAAGATACAGACATGGGCTGTGCGGTCTGTGCCGGGCAGGGTCAGGGTGTGGGTGACGGGGATCGTGTTGGCAGCCTGGGAGTTCAGGGCCAGCGGGTCGCGGAGAATGCAGTCCCATCCGGTATTGGGCGAATCGTAACCGGGAATGCGCTGCAGTATATCCGGCGTCAGGGTCACGGCATTGGTGGCCGCCGTGCCGAACATCATCTGCCGCCCCGAGGCGTTGATGAGCAGAAAGCGCTGGATGTAGGCCATCGTGCGCATCGAGTTGAACTTGGCGGTCAATGTCGGGTACATCGACAGCGCCTGGTTGCTGGCGGTGTCGCCGGTCAGCAGGTAGGTGCGCATGCCGGGGTTGTAGGCGCACCAGCCGGCCAGGTCGTCGATCTCATCCACATCCCGGCGGATGGCCGATGCCGCGGTCTGCAGGGCATACTCGGCGTTCAGGATCGTCGTGCGCTCCCACTCGGCGGTCATCTGGTGCATATTGCTGGCGGCGATGACCAGGGATGCGCCCAGCGTAAAAAACATCGTAAGCGCCAGCACCCGTGCCTGGATACCGCTGCGGCGGAATTTCAGCTTGTCCATGAAGGCTCCTCTATGTAAATATGTAAATAAAAATGCAGATCATGCAGGAAAGCGGGGAAGAAAACACACCGCCGTTTATAAAAAGATACCTTATTATAATAGGCGTGTCAAGCGCAAAAATGTACAAAACAGACAAAACGACGCATGCACAGACAGGGAGAACTGTAGGGAAAGATAAATATTGCAGGTTTCTTAAAAAAGTACAGGTTTTTCCGCCGCGATTGGGGAACTGCCGTAAAATTTGCAAACCGAACCCCAAAAAAACCATCCATTTCGACGGGAAGATGATGTATTATAATGGCAACGAAAGGGACAGGCCCCCATGAGGGGACAAGCCTGGATCCCGAAAAATGTTTTCTTATTAGGAGGAGAAACATTATGCGTAAAATGCAGAAGATTGCTGCTCTCGGCCTGGCAGGTACCATGGCCCTGAGCCTGGCCGCCTGCGGCGGTTCCGGCGACTCTACCGCTGACACCGCTTCCACCGCGGAGAGCACCGCTTCTTCCACCGAGGCCACTGCCGAGAGCACCGGCTCCGGCGACGAGGCTGTCACCCTGAACTGGGCCCTGTGGGATAAGGACTCCACTGCTTACTGGCAGGCTCTGGCTGACGGCTATATGGAGAGCCACCCCAACGTCACCATCGAGATGACCGACCTGGGCTCCACCGATTACATGACCCAGCTGGCTACCCAGCTGGCTGGCGGCAACGGTGAGCTGGACGTTCTGTCCATCAAGGACATCCCCGGCTACTCCAACCTGATCAACCTTGGCATGCTCGAGCCCCTGAGCGGCAAGCTGACCACTGACGAGAGCAAGTTCAACGGCGTTCTGGAGCAGCTGACTGCCCAGGACGGCAACTATTACGCTGTCCCGTTCCGCTCTGACTTCTGGGTCGTCTACTACAACAAGGACATCTTCGATCAGGCCGGTGTCGAGTACCCCACCAACGATATGACGATGGCGGACTTCGACGCCAAGATCCGCGAGGTCAATGAAAAGGCCGGTGTCTACGGCAACATCTACCACACCTGGCGTTCTACCACCACGCTGTTCGGCATCCTGGACGGCCAGCACACCGTTATCGACGGCAACTACGACTTCCTGAAGCCTTACTACGAGCAGGTCCTGTCCGAGCAGGCTGACGGCGTTATCCCCAACTACGGCGAGCAAAAGACCTCCGGCCTGCATTACTCCGGTGCCTTTGAGAACGGCCAGGCTGCCATGTGCAACATGGGCTCCTGGTTCATCGCTACCCTGCAGAAGTACAATGCGGAGGCTGCCTCCAACGGTGTCCAGCCCGTCAACTTCGGCATCGTCAAGTATCCTCATCCGGACGGCGCACCTGCCGGTTCTACTCTGGGCACTGTGACCAGCCTGGCCGTCAACGCCAACTCCGAGAAGAAAGAGGCTGCTCTGGACTTCGTCAACTGGTGCGCTTCTGAGGACGGCGCCAAGTGCGTTGCTGCCGTCGGCACCTTCCCCGCCGTTGCCAGCGACGAGACCAACAAGATCATCTCCTCTACCGATGGCTTCCCCTCTGACGACGCTTCTCTGGAGGCTCTGAACACCACCGCCATCTACCTCGAGATGCCTCTGTCCGACAAGGCTTCCGAGATCGAGACCATCCTGAACACCGAGCATGACGCCATCATGACCGAGAGCGAGACGGTTGACGAGGGCATCGCCAACATGAACGAGCAGGTCCAGGCTCTCCTCGGCTGATTCCCAAACGATTTCCTGACTTCTTTTTCATAAGTTTTCCTTTTCCTTCCAAAAGGGGCGGGCGGGCGCGCCTGCCCCTTACTTATTGCCAAAACACCGAGGAGGTATGACCCATGGCTGAAACCACGCAGGCTGTGCAGGCAAAACCGAAGCGCGGCATGAGCAAATCTCTCCGCGACAGTCTGGTTGCCTACAGCTTCATTGCACCGAACTTCATCGGCTTCTGCATCTTTACGCTGGTGCCCATGATCTTCGCTATCGGGCTTTCGTTCTGCAACTGGGATGGTGTCCATCCCGTTGAGTTCACCGGCATCAGCAACTTTGTTGCCCTGTTGAGCGACAAAACTTTCAAGGCTGCTTTTGTCAATACGCTGGTCTACGCCATCGGCACGGTGCCGCTGACGCTGGTGTGCAGCCTTGGTCTGGCCATGCTGCTGAACCAGAAGGTCAAGTTCCGCAACTTCTTCCGTACCGTTTCGTTCTTCCCCTACGTTGCTTCTCTGGTCGCCGTTGCTGCGGTCTGGAACATGATCTTCAGCCCTTCCATGGGCCCGGTCAACCAGATCCTCGCAACCCTTGGCGTGGAGAACCTGCCCAAGTGGGCCGCCGGTAAGGACACCGCTATGCTCACGGTCATCCTGTTCAGCGTCTGGAAGAACATGGGCTATTACATGGTCATCTACCTGGCCGGTCTGCAGGGCACCAACCCCGAGCTGGAGGAGGCTGCCGAGCTGGACGGTGCCAGCAAGTGGCAGATCTTCTGGAATGTGACCCTGCCGCAGCTGAAGCCCACCACCTTCTTCGTTATCATCATGCTGACCATCGCCTCCTTCAAGGTGTATGACCAGATGTACATGATCACCCAGGGCGGCCCCGGCAATGCGACCATGACCCTTGTTTACTACATCTACAACGTAGCCTTCGTCAACACGCCGAAGTACGGCTACGCAAGTGCCGTGTCCATGGTGCTGTTTGTGCTGGTGCTGTTTGTCACCATCATCCAGTTCAAGGGCTCGTCCAGCAACGACTAAGGGAAGGAGGAAACACACATGGCTACTACCGCAGTTAAGAAAAAGACAGGCTCCATGAAGGCGCAGCATGTTGTCAGCCGCGTGCTGATCTACGCACTGCTCATCGTCGTGGCCGCCCTGATGCTCATCCCGTTCCTGTGGATGCTCTCCGCATCCTTCAAGCTGAACAAGGACGTCTTTACGTTCCCCATTGAGTGGATCCCCTCGAACCCGCGCCCGCAGAACTATGTGGACATCTGGACGAAGATCCCCCTGCTGACCTTCGTTAAAAACACCGCGTTCCTGACCATCATCGTCACGATCTTACAGGTCCTGACCTCCTCCTTCGCCGCCTATGCGTTCGCCAAGCTGAACTTCAAGGGCAAGAACGTGCTGTTCCTGGGCTACATCGCGACCATCGCGGTGCCCTGGCAGGCTTACATGGTGCCCCAGTTCATGATGATGCGCTCCTGGCACCTGAACAACACCCATCTGGCCATCATCTTCCTGCAGGCGTTCAGCGCCTTCGGCGTTTTCATGATGAAGCAGTTCTATGAGGGCGTTCCCACCGAGCTGTGCGAGGCTGCCCGTATCGACGGTCTGTCCGAGTACGGCATCTATGCCCGCATCATGCTGCCGCTTTCTCTGCCCGCTGTGTCGACGCTGGTCATCTTTACCTTCGTCAATACGTGGAACGACTTCCTCGGACCCCTGATCTACCTGACCAAGACCGAGCTCAAGACCATCCAGATCGGCCTGCGTATGTTCATCAGCCAGTACTCTGCCGAGTATGGCCTGATCATGGCGGCTTCCGTTGTCGCACTGATCCCGGTCCTGATCGTATTCCTGTCCCTGCAGAAGTACTTCGTCCAGGGCGTTGCATCCTCCGGCCTGAAGGGCTGATATAGCTACCCAGCAGTTACCCATTTGTACGGGGCGCAAGGCGAAAGCCCTGCGCCCCCTTCTTTTTTAAAATAAAAAATAAGAAATAATAAATAATAAAAAATGTGGAGTTTTCTCCCGGTGGTCGAAAACAAAAAACGTAGGGGCGGATTCCATATCCGCCCGCAGTGTTGCCCACAGATGCACAATATTTTTTAGCGGAGCGCAGCGACGCAAACCACCGCATTTATTATTTTTTATTTATTATTTATTATTTGTGAGCATGAGGTTTCCTACAATGAAAACATTCTCAAACAAAGTCCTGACCAAACCCGAGGCTGAGCAGGCGCTGGATACCGCTATCGCGCTCGTCCGCCGGAATCTGCCGCTGTATACCGACCACTGCCAGAACCATTCCAGCGTCCATGACATCTATCCCCAATGCGAGAACAACCAGTGGACCTGCGGCTTCTGGCCCGGCGAGGTCTGGCTGAGCTATGAGCGCACCGGCGACGAGGCGTTCAAAAATACCGCGCTGACCCTGGTGGACAGCTTCCTCTACCGCATTGAGCACAAGATCGAGGTCGACCACCACGACATGGGCTTCCTGTACAGCCCGTCCTGTGTCGCCGCCTACAAGCTGACCGGCAGTGAGAAGGGGAGAAAGGCCGCTATCTTGGCTGCCGACCAGCTCTGCACCCGCTTTCAGGAGAAGGGCGAGTTCTTTCAGGCGTGGGGCGCGCTCGGCGCTGCCGACAACTACCGCTACATCATCGACTGCCTGCTGAACGTGCCGCTGCTCTACTGGGCCAGCGAGACCACCGGCGACGCCCACTACGCCGATCTGGCGCACAAGCATGTCACGACCTGTCTGGCCAACTCCATCCGCCCGGACGGCTCGACCTACCACACCTTCTTCATGGACCCCGTGACCGGCGGCCCTGTACGCGGCGCGACCTGTCAGGGCTATAAGGATGACTCCTGCTGGGCCCGCGGTCAGGCGTGGGGCGTCTACGGCACAGCCATCAGCTACCGCTACACCAGACGCCCCGAGTATCTGGACGCCTTCCGCCGCGTGCTGGCCTACTATCTGGAGCGCCTGCCCGAGGACCTGGTCCCGTACTGGGATATGACCTTCACCAGCGGCACCGAGGAGCCACGCGACTCCTCCTCCGCGTCCATCGTGGCCTGCGGCCTGCTGGAGGCCGCCAAGTACGTCGGCACCGACGAAGCTGCCGAGTACACGAAGCTGGCCGCCCAGATGCTGGGCAGCGTGGCCGCGCACTACGCCGTCAAGGAAGGCCCGCAGGGCATCGGCCTTGTGCGCCATGGCACCTACAGCAAAAAGAGCCCCTACAACACCTGCACGCCCGAGGGCGTTGACGAGTGCGTCAGCTGGGGCGACTACTTCTACATGGAAGCGCTGACGAGATTGACAAAGGATTGGGAGCTGTACTGGTGATGAAATTACATACAAAGTCCGATTTTACGGCGCTGATGCACCGATTTCTGGACCCGCTGCTGCCGCTGTATTCCGAGGGCGGCGCACGGCTGCACCTTGGCGACACCGGCGTGACCTACCCGGGCCGCACGATCGAGATGGAAGCCTTCTCCCGCCCGCTGTGGGCGCTGGCTCCGTTCTGGACGGGCGGCGGCAGGGCGGATGGCTTCCTGCGCATCTACCGCAAGGGTCTGGCCAGCGGCACCGACCCCGAGAGCCCCGAATACTGGGGCGACCCGAACGATTATGACCAGCTCTTTGTGGAGATGGCCGCGCTGGCCTGCGCGATTCTGGAGACACCTGAGAGCGTTTGGGAGCCGCTGACCGACGCCGAAAAGGCCAATCTGGCCAAGTGGCTCGATACAATCAACCACCATGACCTGCCCGGCTGCAACTGGCTGCTGTTCCGCGTGCTGGTCAATCTGGCGCTCGACTCTGTCGGGATGCCCTGCGATATGGCCCGCGCCGCCGCTGACATGGCCGAGGTCGATAAATGGTACGTCGCCGACGGCTGGTACTCCGACGGCCCGGCGGACATCAAGCCCCAGAAGGATTACTACAACCCCTGGGCCATCCAGTATTACACCGTGCTCTACAGCGTGTTTGCCGCTAAGAACGACCCCGCCCGCGCGGCGCTCTACCGGGACCGCGCGACCAAGTTTGGCCAGCAGTTTGCGCGCTGGTTCGATGAAAACGGCGCGGCGCTGCCTTTTGGCCGCAGCCTGACCTACCGCATCGGCCAGAGCGCTTTCTACTCCGCCTGCATCTGGGCCGGTCTCGAGCCGCTGCCCCTGCCGGTCATGAAGGGCATCATCGTGCGCAATTTGAACTGGTGGCTGGCACGGCCCATCTTTGACCGCGACGGCGTGCTGACCATCGGCTACGGCTACCCGCAGCAGTACATGGCCGAGCAGTACAACGCCCCCGGCAGCCCGTACTGGGGCCTGAAGGTCTTTCTGCTGCTGGCCCTGCCCGACGACCACCCGTTTTGGACCGCCGAGGCCGCCCCGCTGCCCGTCGAGCTGACCCGCGCCGGTGTGACCGGCCAGCCCAGCGCAGACCTGCTTTTGCAGCGTCTGCCGGACGGCCAGCTGAACGCCTACTCGCCCGCCAACTACGAGAAGGACGACCACGGCCAGTTTGTAGAGAAGTACGGCAAGTTCGTCTACAACACGCGGTTCGGATTCTCGGCCAGCCGCAGCTATGTGCAGCTGGAGCAGGCCGCGCCCGACAGTATGCTGGCCTTCGTCATCGACGGCTGGACCTTCGTGCGCCGCCACAGCGACAGGTTTGTCCTGATGGGAGACCGTCTGCTGAGCGAGTGGCGGCCCTTCCCGGGCATCAAGGTCACGACGGAGCTGGTGCCCACTAAGTGGGGCCACGTCCGCAACCATACGGTGGAGAGCACCATCGCCTGCACGGCGTATGACTGCGGCTTTGCCGTGCCCAAGTTCGCCGCCGGCTTTGCCGCCGCGGTCAACGGCACCGGGGCCGAGGCCCACAACGACATCTGCCGCTGCACCGTGCAGGGCCGTGGCGGCGAGGGCTTCCTTGTGAACGCCTACCCCAACACGAACCTGTACGACCCCAACACGGTCATCCCCGCGGTCAGGTACGACGTCCCCGTCGGCACGTCCGTCTTTACCACCACAGTGGAGAGCCGGTACGAATAATTCTCTTGGCCCCCTCTGGGAGGGGGCTCCGCCCGCAGGCGGTGGGGGAGAGAGCCTTGCTGTGGCCCGAAATATTTCGGATTACCGCAGAGTTCTCTTCCTCCGGCCTTCGGCCACCGTTCCCCCCTCTGGCGCTACGTGCCACCTCCCCCGTATCGGGGGAGTCTGTCTCGCAGAGGGAGGTCTTTAGCGCAAAGAGAGAGAGGTAATGTATATGTATCCGCAGTCCAATTCTGCCCGCAGTGTCCGGGATCTGTCCGGCGTGTGGGATTTCCGCTTCAACGCCGATGAGCCCTGGCAGCCCATTGCGGTTCCAGCCTCCTACAATGACCAGAGCCCCGACCCGGAGTTCCGCCGCCATTACGGCATGGCCTACTACCGCACGACCTTCACCGTGCCCGAGGGCGCGCGCCGGGTGCTGCGCTTCGACGCTGTGACCCACAACGCCGTGGTGCGGCTGAACGGGCAGGAGATCGCCAGCCACCGCGGCGGCTTCCTGCCGTTTGAGGCCGACATCACCGCGCTGGCCCAGCCCGGCGAGACCGTGACGCTCGATGTCGAGGTGGACAACCGCATCGGCCACAGTTCGCTGCCTGTCGGCAACGAGGGCGGCACGGCGTTCTTTGGCTCCGACAACGCGGGCATTCCCGCCGTCGAGGCCGGCAAGGCGCGCCAGCAGGCTCAGGGCATCAACCTGCCGAACTTTGACTTCTTCAACTATGCGGGCATCACCCGCCCGGTGCACCTCTACACGACCCCGGCGGCCTACATCCGCGATGTGACCGTCGCCGCCGATATGACCGGCACGCTGCGCTACACGGTGGACACCGTGGGCGAGGGCAGCGTCAAGGTGGAGATTCTGGACGCAGAGGACCGCGTTGTGGCCTGCGCCGACGGTGCCGCGGGCACCGTGCAGGTGGAGAATGCCCGCCTGTGGCAGCCCCGCCCCGGCACGCCGTATCTCTACACGGCGCTGGTCAGGTTCGGCAAGGACGAGTACCGCCAGAAGTTCGGCTTCCGCAGCGTGGAGGTCAGCGGGCACAAGTTCCTTATTAACGGCGCACCGTTCTATTTCAAGGGCCCCTGCAAGCATGAGGACTCGGCCTTCCGTGGCCGCGGCTATGATGCCTGCGTGACGGTGACCGATTTGAAGCTGTACGAGTGGCTGAACGCCAACGCCCTGCGCATGAGCCACTATCCTTATGCCGAGGAGGTCTACGACCTGTGTGACCGTCTGGGCATCGTCGTCATCGACGAGACGCCCGCCGTCGGCATCGGCGCAGGCGCGGCGTGCGACCCGTACAAGACCTTCCCGCTCAAGACCTACCACAGCGCCGTGCTGCGGGCGATGATCGAGCGCGACAAGAACCACCCCTGCGTTGTGCTGTGGAGCCTGGGCAACGAGCCGGACACCGAGCACTTCCCCGAGAGCGCCCGCGACTACTGGCGCCCGCTGTATGAGCAGGCCCACACCCAGGACCCGCAGGACCGCCCGGTCACGATGGTCTGCTGCCAGAACGACTACACGAAGGACATCACGACCCGCACGATGGACGTCGTCTGCATCAACCGCTACTACGGCTGGTACAACCTGAGCGGCGATCTGGACAACGCGGCCTACGCCTTTAAGAAGGAGCTGGATTTCTGGGAGACCATCGACAAGCCGCTGATTTTGTCGGAGTACGGCGCGGACACGGTGGCCGGTATGCATGGCTTTGCCCCCGAAATGTTCACCGAGGAGTTCCAGGTCGAGTATTACCGCACGATCAACGGCTGTCTGGATGAGCGCCGTTTTGTCGTGGGCGAGTGGCCGTGGAACTTCGCGGACTTCTCGACCCAGCAGGGCCCGATGCGCGTGGGCAGCTGCAACCGCAAGGGTCTGTTCACCCGTGAGCGCACCCCCAAGCTGGCCGCCCACTACTTCCGTGACCGCTGGGGCAAAAAGGAACCGAACGACCGGTAAGCACTACCCCTGAGATAGAAAAAAGCCCGCTGTTCATCGCAACAGCGGGCTTTTTCGCGATTATTTCAGATTCGGTCTGTCCTGATCGCCGTCGGCCTTGAACAAGACGAAGCTTTCGGGCTTGTTCGTGAAGTAGTAATACTCGGTGTTCTCGTGCACGGGCGGGGTCAGGTAGTTCGGGATGATGCAGCCGTCGCCCTCGACGCGCTCGGTGAAGCCGGCGGCCAGCCAGACGTCGGCAGGGATACCGGCGTTGTAGCAGTCCATGTACTCGGCACCCGCGTGGTTCAGGATGGCGTCCAGCGCCGCGCCGATGCGGGGCAGCACGCTGTCCTCACCGATGAAATCCACGAGCCGCACAACGGCGGCACAGCCGGTCTCCTGCGCGGTGACGGTGCGGGTCACGACGTAGGCCAGCAGCTTTCCGTTCTCCTGCGCGGCCCAGACATCGTACTTGAAGTGCGGATAGTGGAAGTACCGCCGCCGCATGTACCACACATCCTTGCGCGGCGTGTGGGGCGTGGCGGGCATACCCAGCGGGATCAGGTCCGCGGCGCTCTCGATTTTAGCAAGGCCCAGATCGCGTTGCACGGGGGGCAGGGAATACCGCAGCGGCTTTGCCAGATAGTAGGCGCGGCGGCGGCCCAGCCGGTAGTAATGGGGCAGGCGCTCGGCCTTCCAGCCCAGGAACTGGTAGAACGTGCAGGTGTTGGGGCGGATGTTATTGCAGGCGACGACGTCGGCATTCAAAAGCCCGGGCAGGGCGTTCATCAATTCCAACCCCACGCCGTTGTGGCTTTTGGCCGCGACCCAGACGCTGACCCAGATGTCCGGCCTGCGCTTTGTGTTGGCCAGTATGTACCCGGCGGCGCTGACGTACTCGCCGTCCTGCTCCGCCACGGCAAACTGCGGCACGCCGCCGCGGCCCGCGTAGTAGTGGTGGTACAGCTCGGGGCGGTTCAGCAGCGGCAGGCGCATATCAAAGTTTGCGTTGATAAAGTCGATGATGGCGGCATCCTCGCCGAGGCGTGCCAGCCGGAATGTTGTATCAGACAATGGCCGAACCTCCCGTGACCGGTAGCGTTACGCCGGTGATGAAGCCTGCCTCGTCGGAGAGCAGGAACGCCATGGCGGGTACAACGTCCGCGGGCGTTGCGTTGCGGCCCATGGGGTTTTCCTCCGCCGCGGCCTGCACGATGAGATCGGGCGTGTCCTTCAGGAAGTTCGTTTCCATCATGCTGGGAGCGACGCAGTTGACCGTGACGCCGAAGCGGGCATACTCGACGGCCAGGCTCTTGACCAGCCCGCCGATGGCGCTCTTGGCCATGACGTAAGCGGCGGTATTCTTGGGCGGGCAGCCGATGGTGTAGCTCGTCTGGATGAACAGCACACGGCCAAACCTGGCCTTGGCCATGGCGGGCAGCACGGCGCGGCAGAGGCGCACGGCGCTGTGGACCTGAATTTCCAGATCGCGGTCAAAGCGGGTCTGGTCGAACGCCTTGAATTTGGCGTTCACAACGGGCAGCGCGGGCAGGTGGATGAAATGCGTCGGCGCAGGGGCGGAGGCCGCCAGCACCTGCACGAAGGTATCGACCTTGGCGCGGTCCGACAGGTCCACGTCGAACGGGCGCACCTGACCGGGGAAGCGGGCGCAGAGGTCAGCCAGCTTTTCCAGATCGCCGCAGCCCTGGGCCAGCACAAGCGTATCGGCGGGCGCGTTTTGCAGCAGCCGCTCGATCAGCGCGCGGCCCACATCGCTGGTGGCACCGGTTATTAAATAGGTATAGGACATGATTTTCTCCTTGTTATTTTGCTAACCCTGCCTTGATGATGCCGCGGGTCACGCGCTTGCCGTCCTGATTCGTGATAACGGCCTTGATCTCGGCCTCGCTGCCGATCTCGCTGACGCCGACAACCGTGCCCTTGACGGTCAGCGTGTCGCCGATGAAAATCGGCTTGGCAAATTTGCACTCCACGCCGTGGAGCAGGCAGTGCTCGCCGGGCAGATAGACGCCCGCCAGCGTAGAGAAAAAGCTCGCGCCCAGCATCCCGTAGACGACCCGCCCAGGGAAGCCGCGTCCCCGGGCGTAGTCGGCGTCGATGTGGATGGGGGAGACGTCCCCCGTGATGGCGCGGAATGCGTCCATCATCTCCGGCGTGACGGTCACGGTAAATTCCTCGGTCAGGCCGGGGGTCATCTCCGCCAGCGTGTAGTGGTTCATGGCAGGCTCCTTCGTTGTTCGAAAAAAGGCGGCAGGATGCCGCCTTACGTATTCTCTTGGCCCACTCTGGGAGGCAAGGTTTTTACACCATCCGTGCAACCAGATCCAGCAGGTCGCCGACATCCTTCAGGCCGCGGACATCCGCGAGCTTGAACTTGATGTTGAACTTCTTCTCGATGGCCGTCAGCAGGTTGATCTGCTCCAGGCTGTCCCAGTCCTCGATGTCATCGGCGCAGGTGCTGCGGGTGATCTCCAGGGTGTCGTCGTCAAAATTATCGCGGAAAATATCCTGTACCGCGTTCAGAATTTCCTGTTCGCTCATAGTATAGCTCCTTTATAGTATGGTAGTTACCTATACTATAGCATAAAAGCGGGGCAGACGCAAGAAAAAGTGAGGAGAGAGGAGATGCCGCAGCGTTTCCGGGGCGATGACGAGCATCGCCCCCTACACGTAGGGGCGGATTCCATATCCGCCCGGAAAGTCTGCGGCGGCCTCTGCCTTCCCCGGGCGAGCAATGTTCGCCCCTACAGATCGTTTCCCACAGTGTTCACTCCTCACTGGTTTCACAGCCCATAATCCTCCAGCCGCCGCTGCAATTCCGCCTCGTCGGCTACAAAAACGCCCTGCTGCAGGGCTAAGACGTCGCTTTCGGGCAGAAGGCGGGTGTAGAGGTCGTCGTAGGTCGCCAGCGGGCCGATGCCGTCGGCGGTGTACAGCGCTACGTGCCCGCCGCTGTCCTTTAAAAGGTAGCGCGGCGCGGCGGTTTCCGGCTGCGGGCGGGCAAACCAGACCAGCGCCGCCGCAAGGCAGAGCAGGGCCAGCCCCGCCAGCAGCGAAAGGTAGAGCCCGTGCCCGTCGATTTGTCGGTTTTGCATAATAATTCCCCCTTGCACGGTTAGTATGGCCGCCATGACAGACAAAAACACCGAAAGTTGTGAATTTTACGTCTGACGCTGTACTTTTGCCCCCTTTTTGTGGTATAATCCATTCTATAGCATTGTGCAATTTCGTGTTACCACGCTTCGATACAGACCAAAGGAGGCGGTTCCCATAGAACCCAATCAGCAGCGCCATATCTCCACAGATGGCGTAAAGACGACGGCAGGTGCCACCGGCCAGCCCGGCGCACCCGCACCCAAGAACAAGAAAAAGCCCAAAAAGCGCCGCAGCATCATCGGTATGATCTTCAGCTTCATCGGCTGTATGCTCTGCCTGTGCATTATGGCGGCCAGCGTGGGCGGCGTGCTGCTGTCCATGTATATCGTGCAGGTCACGGCGGATGACGCCGAGACCCTCGATCTGGACAACCAGAAAAACCGCCAGACGTCGATCGTCTACGACATCAACGGCAACGAGTACGCCTCGCTCTCCCGCAATGAGAACCGTATCTGGCGCGAGCTCTCCGCCATGCCGGAGAACCTGCAGAACGCGGTCATCGCCATCGAGGACAAAAACTTCCGCACCGAGCCCGGCATCAACCTCAAGGGCACCATCGGCGCGGCACTGAACGCTTTCACCGGCAACCGCATCTGGGGCACGAACCGCGGTGCGTCCACGCTGGAGCAGCAGCTCATCAAGAACCTGACCGGCGATAACGAGCAGGACAACATGCGTAAGGTGCGCGAGATCTTCCGTGCGCTGGGTTTGGACAACAAGTACAGCAAGGAGACCATCCTTGAGGCGTACCTGAACACAATCCCGCTGACCGGCATCATCCACGGTATGGAGGCCGGCTCCATCGAGTATTTCGGCAAGCATGTCGAGGATTTGACCCTGGCCGAGTGCGCGACGCTCGCCTCCATCACGAAGAACCCGACGAAGTACAACCCCGCCACGAACCCCGAGGAGCTGATGAAGCGCCGCAACCACGTTCTGTACGAGATGTATACGCAGGGGTATATCACGGAGGACGAGTTCAACTCCGCCAAGGCCGAGACCATCACGCTGGCTGAAAAGTCCAGCACGACCGAGAATGCGACCCGCTCCTCCAGCAACTCGTGGTTCACCGATGCCCTGTACAACCAGCTGCTGACCCAGCTGCAGGAAGACCTGAACTACACGAAGGACGAGGCGCAGGAGCTGATCTTCTCCGGCGGATTGCGCATCTATTCCACCGTTGATCCCACCGTGCAGGCGGGCATCGAGAAGACGATGTACAACGAGGACGACCTCATCCCCGCACTGTGGCACGAGGAGCCTGTCTGCCTGCACGACTATCCCGCCGACAGCAGCAGCTGGGACGAGGTGCAGTACGACGAGGCCACCGGTCTGCCCATCACGAAGGACGGTTACGCCGTCTACGGGCAGGAGGCTATCCCCGTCTACGCCGATGACGAGGGCACGACCCTCAAGACCGGCACCTCCACCGACCCGGATTACCCCAACGACACCACCGAGTACCTCTGCGTGTACGAGAAAGTCCGCACGCAGGCCGCCATGGCGACGCTGGACTACGACGGCAACATCCTTGGCATCGGCGGCGGTATCGGCGAGAAGAAATACGATCTGGGCTTCAACCGCGCGACTTCGCCGCACCAGACCGGTTCTACGATGAAGCCCATCGGTGCCTACGCGCTGGCGCTGGATTATAAGCTCATCAACTATTCTTCGCAGATTTTGGACTCCCCGTACTACTCGGCCGAGGACAAAAAGGTACTGAAGGATCAGTATATCGGCGTCATGAGTCCCTTCTCCGAGGCGGCGCAGTCCCGCAGCGATGTGTGGCGCGCCTGGCCGACGAACTACGGCGGCGTAGGCGGTCAGGGCAACCCGATGCTCGTCTACGACGCATTGCAGCAGTCTTACAACACGGTGGCTGTCTGGGTCGGCGATATGGTCGGCGTGGACTACCTGTATAACTTTGTCCATGACACGCTGGAATGCAGCTATATCAACGCCGAGAACGATATGGACCTCGGACCGCTGGTCCTGGGCTCCCAGAGCAGCGGCCTGACGGTGGTGCAGCTGGCCGGTGCGTACACGATGTTCAACACCGGTACATTCACGACACCGCACTACTATACCGAGATCACCGATTACCAGGGCAACATGATCCTGGACAACAACAAGTATATCAACACGACCCAGGCCATCAGCGCGGACACGGCGTACATCATGAACCGCATGATGTGGAATGTCCTGCACAGCAGAAAGGGTACTGCCTACGGCAAAGCCCCCGACGGCGAGATGGACTCTGTGGCCAAGACCGGTACGACGAGCAACTACAAGGACTACACCTTTGCCGGTCTGACGCCGTACTATGTCACTGCCATCTGGTGGGGCTGTGACCGCCCGACCGAGATGGACACGCTGGGCAAGGCGGGCCGCAACGCCAGCCCCATCCAGTACGCCTGGAAGGCACTGATGGAGGACCTGCAGGCCGACCTGCCGGTCAAGGAGTTTGCCAAGGGCGAGAACGTCGTCGAGAAACACTTTGACACCTCCACCGGCGCGATCATCTCCAGCGGCGGCAGTGTGGGCTATTACACCGAGGACAACCTGCCCGACAACAGCTACACGGTCTCCGAGGACGACCCCTACGCCGCCTTGGCCCAGGCCGCCGCGGACGCTGCCGCCGCCGCAGGGGACACCACCACTGAGCCGACAGAATAAAAAGCTGCCTCCCATGTAGGGGCCGGGCATGCCCGGCCCGCGGCCTTTCCGTAAGCATACGTCTGCCTTACACGACAGGGCCGGACATGTCCGGCCCCTACCGCACAGCAGAGAAAAGCACACCATTCGAATCGTACCCGGTTTGGATGGTGTGTTTTTGTATCAGCTACAGTTGTACTCTCACAAAAGATATCGACTTTTCCCTGCTGTGGGCTGTGCAATTTGACAAATTGCACAAAAACCGCCGCAAAAAGCTTGCAACCGGGCCTTGCCCGTGGTATGATGGGACACATCGAGAACAGTTGTACACAAGGGGGATACACGATGGCCGAGAGGCGTTTTCTGCTGGTAGACGCGGATGTTCTGCCGGAAGTTTTTGTCAAGGTGCTGCAGGCCAAGGAGCTGCTGGCCTCGGGTGCGGTGAGCAATATCTCCGCCGCGGCCAAGCAGGCAGGCATATCACGCAGTGCCTTCTATAAATATAAGGATACGGTGTTTGACGCCGAGACCGGGCGCGAGTCCATCACCGTGGTGGCAACGCTGTTGGATAAGACCGGCGCACTGCAGGGGCTGCTGTCGGGCATTTCGGCGGCGGGCGCGTCCATCGTGACCATCACCCAGTCCCGCCCGGAGAACGGCGCGGCCCAGGTCGAGGTCACAGTCCGCACCGGAACGATGCAGATGCCGGTGGACGAGATGCTGACCCGCCTGTCCCACCAGCCGTGCGTGGTGGAGATCCACAGAGGCGCGTGACCGCAGGGTAGGGGCGAGGCATGCCTCGCCCGCAGCCTTGCCGGAATAGCTCTATCGCGGGAAAGCCGCGGGCCGGGCATGCCCGGCCCCTACAGAGCATATACCGAGTGAGTGTAAGAATAGGGGGATTTTTCCAATGGCTAAAATCGCAATCATGGGCTTCGGCACGGTCGGCTCCGGCGTGCTGGAGGTCTGCCGCCGCAATGCAGCCTCCATCGCCCGCCGCGCCGGTGAGCCTGTCGAGGTCAAATATATCCTGGATGTGCGGGACTTTTCCGGTTCTCCGGATGCCGCGCTTTTTACGAAATCCATCGACACGATCCTGAATGACCCCGAAATCAAGGTCGTCGTCGAGACCATTGGCGGCACAAAATTTGCCTACCCGTATGTGCGCCAGTGCCTCGAGAGCGGGCGCAGCGTCTGCACCTCCAACAAGGAGATGGTCGCGACCTACGGCGCAGAGCTGCTGGCCCTTGCCAAAGAGCACAGCGCGGCCTTCCTGTTTGAGGCCAGCGTCGGCGGCGGCACGCCGATCATCACCCCGATGCACCAGTGCCTGGCCGCCAACCATATCAGCAGCATCCGCGGCATCGTCAACGGCACGACGAACTTCATGCTGACGAAGATGAAGCGCGAGAACATGGGCTTTGACGAGGCCCTGAAAATTGCCCAGCAGCTCGGCTACGCCGAGACGAAGGACCCCGGCGACGATGTGGATGGCCGCGATGCCTGCCGCAAGATCGCCATTCTGGCCAGCCTCGCCTGCGGGCATCACGTCTACCCGGACAACATCCCGACCCGCGGCATCCGCGACATCACCGTTGCTGACATCAAGGCCGCCGAAAAGCTCGACAGCGCCATCAAGCTGATCGTCTGGTACAACGAGGGCGGGGACGGTCAGATGGCCGCGGGCGTCGAGCCGATGCTCGTCTCCAACTCGAACCAGCTGGCGGGCGTCGATGACGTGTTCAACGCCGTTTTGATGAAGGGCGATATGCTCGGCGACGTCGTGTTCTACGGCAAGGGCGCGGGCAAGCTGCCCACCGCCAGCGCCGTTGTGGCCGACGTCATTGACGCTTTGAAAGAAGGCGTCAAGGTACACGACTCGCTGTTCTGGAAGCCTGCCGAGAAGCCGGAGGGCCTGCTCGAGGACAGGAACACCTACCCGTGGTACCTGCGCGTGACCGGTGTGGCGGCGGCGCTGCTGCCCAGCGTGGCCGGTGCGGGCCATGTGGTCTTTGAGGACAACGGCGAGGCCGCCTATCTGGTCAATGCCGCCACGTCTGCGGATATTGCCGCTGTCACGGAGAAAATCGAAGTGCTGGGCGGCAAGGTCGCGCTGGCCATGAAGAAGCTGGAAGACTGAGAGGAGGGCAGGGTATATGGTAACTGTAACCGTCCCGGCCACCAGCGCCAACGTCGGCGCAGGGTTTGACTCGCTGGGTCTGGCCGTTTCGATGCACAACGTCTTTACGTTTGAGGAATCGGACCGCATTCAGATTTCGTCCGTCGATGGGACCCACGTCCCGGCGGGCAGCAACAACCTGGTCTACCGCTCGGCCCGGGTCGTCTATGACCAGCTGGGCATCCCGCTGAAGGGTCTGCGCATCACCCAGCGCAACGACATCCCGATGGCGCGCGGCCTCGGGTCCAGCTCGGCCTGCATCGTGGCGGGCATCATGGGCGCGAACGCCCTGCTGGGCGACAAGCTGACCGAGCGCCAGATGCTGACGCTGGCGACGGCCATCGAGGGCCATCCCGACAACGTCGCCCCCGCCATGCTGGGCGGCTTTGTGACCAGCGTCATCGACGAGGGCCAGGTCTACAGCGTCAAGAAGGATATTGACCCCGAGCTGGCGTTTGCGGCGTTTGTGCCGGACTTCCGCCTGCTGACCAGCAAGGCGCGCGCGGCGCTGCCCGCCATGGTCAGCCATAAGGATGCCGTCTACAACCTGTCCCGCGCGGCGCTGGCCACGGCGGCCTTCTGCGAGGGCAACTACGCGCTGCTGGGTGTGGCGACCAAGGACGTGCTGCACCAGAAGTACCGCCTGCCGCTGATCGAGGGCGGTGACGACGTCTTTGAGCTGGCGCAGGACCTGGGTGCGCAGGCCGTTTACATCTCGGGCGCCGGGCCGACCATCATGGCCGTTGTGCACAAGGACGACACCGAGTTTTTCACCCGCGCAGAGGCAGCGCTGGCTGCGGACAGCCCGCTGCGCCATTTTACCGTGCATCGTCTGCTGGCCGACAATGTCGGCGCAGTGGTGAGCTGATACAGGAACAGGGGAGAGAGTACACCAATGGGCTTGATCGTACAAAAATTCGGCGGCTCCTCGGTCAAGGACCGGGACCGCATCTTCAACGTGGCGCGCATCGTCATGAACACCCGCAACGCCGGCAACGACGTTGTCGTGGTCGTCTCGGCGCAGGGCGACACCACCGACGACCTGATCGCCAAGGCGGCGGAGATCACCTCCGACCCGTCCCACCGCGAGATGGATATGCTGCTGGCCGCAGGCGAGGAGATTTCGATTTCCCTGCTGACGATGGCCTTGCAGGAGCTGGGCGTCTCTGCCATCAGCCTGACGGGCTGGCAGGCGGGCTTCAACACAGACCGCGCCTACTCCAAGGCGCGCATCAAGCGCCTGGACACCGAGCGTGTCGAGAGTGAGCTGGCGCGCAACCGTGTGGTCGTCGTGGCAGGCTTCCAGGGCCTAAACCGCTCCGACGACATCACGACGCTGGGCCGCGGCGGCAGCGATACCTCCGCCGTGGCGCTGGCCGCTGCGCTGCACGCGGACCGCTGCCAGATCTTCACCGACGTCGAGGGCGTCTACACCGCAGACCCGCGCAAGATCCCCAAGGCAACCAAGCTCAAGGAGATCACGTTTGACGAGATGCTCGAGCTGGCGTCCCTGGGCGCGCAGGTGTTGAACAACCGCAGCGTCGAGCTGGCCAAAAAGTACAATGTCGAGCTGGAGGTCATCTCCAGCATCAATCCGGTGCCCGGCACCGTTGTTAAGGAGGAGACCAAAGTGGAAGGTATGCTCATCAAGGGTGTTGCAAAGGACACCGACGTCGCCGTTTTGACCGTGAAGGACGTGCCGGATGTGCCCGGTATGTCGTTCAAAATTTTCAGCCTGCTGGCCCAGAAGAACATCAACGTTGACATCATTCTGCAGACCACGGGCCGCGACGGCAAGAAGGACATGAGCTTCACCGTGCCCCTGGGCGACGCCGAGAGCGCCGTTGCCGCGCTGAAAAACGCCACGCACCGCATCGGCGGCGGCGACATCACCGTTGACAAGACCTGCGCGAAGGTCTCCATCGTCGGCGCGGGTATGCAGAGCCACTCCGGCGTGGCCTCCACGATGTTCGAGGCCCTGTTCAACCAGAACATCAACATCAAGATGATCTCCACCAGTGAGATCAAGATCAGCGTCATCATTGACGAGGCCGACGCCGACAAGGCAGTTGCCGCCATCCACGACGCATTCATCAACTGATTGCAAGGTCTTATATAGAGGGAAATGGGTCGTCCCCCGTGCACACGATGGTGCACGGGGGACGTTGTTGTTAGGGTAAACGGGCAGAACCCTTCCGGCCTTGCTGACGCGCGGCCACCTCCCCTGATGGGGAGGCTTTCTCGCGGGCGCAGCCCGCGCAAAAAGGCGCCCCATCAGGGGAGCTGGCCGAGTTTACGAGGCCTGAGGGGTTCTGCCCGTTACCCTTTATTACAAAAGCTTCTCGCCTGCTGCAAACTTCGCCGTCAGCTTACCCTTGCCAAGGTACGCATACCGCTCCAAACGCTCCGCAGCGCTGAACGCCCGCATATTTTTAAGCGGGTCATCATCCAGCACCAGCGCGTCAAACGCATAGCCGTCCTCAAACAGGCCGACCTTCTCGCCAAAATCGGCCCAGAAATCTCCGCCGCCGACAGTCGCCATATACAGCGCCTCCACCATCGTCAGCGGCTTTTCACTCTGGTCGATATACCGCCAGCGCAGCTTGCTGACCTGCACGGCGGTAGCCATGACCGTGAACAGGTCCAGCGTCTGGCCGCCGGCCACGTCGCTGCCCAGGCCGACGCGCCAGCCGCCGCGCAGGTAGTGCGCCGCGGGGGCGATGCCCGCAATGACATTCTCGTTGCTGGTGGGGCAGTGGGCGATCATGACGCGGTTCTGCTTCATCAGCGCGGCCTCGTCATCGGGGCTGTAGATGCAGTGCGCCATGACGGTGGGCACGCCGCCGCCGAACAGGCCGTACCGGCTGTAGCTCTCGCCGTAGAATTTTGTGCCGGGGCACAGCTCGGCGACCCACGCGATCTCGCCCGGATTCTCGGACAGGTGACTCTGCGCAGGTACGTTGTATTCTCTTGCCAGTTCGCCGAGACCGCGCATATACTCGTCACTCGTGCTGGGGGTGAAGCGCGGCGTGATCATCGGGCGCACCGGGCCCGCGTGCAGGGTGTTTTCGGCGCGGCAGGTATCCAGCCAGCGGCGCGTCTCGGCCAGACCCGCGGCGGCGGACGGCTCACGGTAGCTGTCAGGGCTGTTGCGGTCCATACCCAGCTTGCCGACAAAGGCGGAAAGCCCCGCGCCGCGCAGCTGGTGCATCAGTTCGAGCGTTGCGTCGGTGTGCAGCGTCGCAAAGATGCAGGCGCGCGTTGTGGCGCTGTTTTTCAGGTCGCGCACAAAATAGGAGTAGCCCAGCCTGGCGTAGGCCGGATCGGCGTAGTGGGCTTCCTCGGGGTAGGTGTACTGCTGCAGCCAGTCCAGCAGCTCCAAATCCATCGCCGTGCCGCAATAGCTGTACTGCGGCGCGTGCAGATGCAGGTCCACAAGACCCGGCGTGATGATTTTACCCGTATAGTCGAGAACTTCCACCCCGGCAGGGGCAGTCTCGCTGAATCTGGCGCACAGGCCGTTTTCACACAGCAGATAGCCCTCGCGGACGCGGAGGGTGTCCGGGGCGGGGGTGTCGAGGAAGGTGCCTTTCAGGGCGAAAGTGTTCATATAGTATACCTCTTTATATAGAATTGCTCTGTAGGGGCCGGGCATGCCCGGCCCGCAAGTTTACGGCAGATGTCTGCCCACCCGCGGGGCGTCGGGGACGCCGCCCCCTACAAAGCGGCGATTCCAGACTCTATTATAAACAATCTACCCCATCTGTTGCAAGTTTTTTATTTACTTTACGTCGCTAAAGCGGTATAATACTAATATCTATTGATGTTTGAAAGGAATAACGATTTGGAACGTAAACAACTCGCGCCCGGCGTTTGCATTACAACGCTGGATGCTTCTAAATTCAACCGCTGCCGCATCACGCTGCATCTGCGCTTTCCGGCAAAGCGGGAATCCGCCACCGACGCCGCGGTGCTGGCCCTTGTGCTGGAACGCGGCTACGCGGCCTGCCCCGATATGACCGCGCTGTCCCGCCGCCTGGCCGAGCTGTACGGCGCGGACCTCGGCGTTGACCTGGCCAGCGCGGGCACGGACCGCGTGCTCTCCGCCGATATCTGCGGCATCAAGGACGCTTACGCGCTGGCGGGGGAGAACCTGACCGCCGCCTACGCCGACATTGTGTTCGGCACGGTCTTTGACCCGTATCTCGTGGACGGCGCGTTCGACCCCGAGGCCGTGCGCATCGAGACCGAGACCCAGGCCCGCCGTCTTGAGGCCGAGTTCAACTCGAAGCGCCTCTACTGCGTGCGGCAGGCCCGCCGCAAATTCTACGGCGACACCCCCGCGGGCATCGAGCTGGGTGGCTACCCCGGCGAGCTTGTCAATGTGACGCCGCAGAGCCTCAAGGCCGAGTATGACCGCATCCTCTCCACCGCGTACATCGACGTGATGGTGCAGGGCGTCGATGAGGCCCGCGTGGCCGATATGCTGCTGAAAAAGCTCGACGGCATCCGCCGTGACCCGCGCCCGTTTGCCGCGCCCGTCGCCATGCCCGCCACGCCGCTGCGCCATTTTAAAGAGGAGATCCCCGGCCTGACCCAGGCCAAGCTCTGTATGCTGTTTACCACGGGCGAAGCCAACCCCAACCCGCCCAGTGTCAGCATCCTGCGCGTCGCCATGAGCGTGCTGGGCGGCTCTGCCACCAGCCGTTTGTTCCGCAACGTGCGCGAGAAGCAGTCCCTTTGCTACTACTGCGGTTCTGCCGCCCAGCGCGCCACCGGCGTCATGATGATCGACTCCGGCGTCGAGCCGGGCAAGGAGCAGCAGGCCGAGGCCGCCATCATTGCCGAGCTGGAGGGCCTGAAAAACGGCCCCATCACCCAGGAAGAAGTGGACGACTGCCGCCGTGGTCTTTTGTCCAGCATGGACGCCCTCGGCGACAGCCTGGCCGCGCTGGAAAACTGGTACTACGGCCAGATCACACGCGGCGAGCCGCTCTACCCGCCGGAGTACGGCAAGGTGCTGACCAGCGCCGTCAGTTTGGACGAGGTGCGTCAGACGCTGCAGAGCTACAGCTATTCGGTCTGCTACGCCGTGACCGCCGAGCCGGGCACGCAGGGGAAGGGAGGCAGCGAGGATGTTGAATAACGATCATGAGAGCTTCGCCGCTGCCCAGGCGCGCGCCGCTGCCGCCGTCAGCTGTGAAAGCGTCGTGCTGCCCAGCGGCCTGACCGTGCTCTGCCGCACGATGCCGGGCTACAGCAGCGTCCACGCGATTTACGCTACGGGCTTCGGCTCCGTCCACCGCGCGTTCAGGCTGGACGGCAAACAGGTCACACTGCCCGCCGGTACGGCGCATTTCCTGGAGCACAAAATGTGCGAGACGCCCAAGGGCGACTCCTTCACCTTCTACGCCAAGACCGGCGCGTCGGCCAACGCCTTTACCAGCTATGACCGCACCTGCTACCTGTTCTCGGCGACCCAGAAAATTGACGAGAACCTTGACATTCTGCTGGGCATGGTCGGCAAGCCGTGGTTCACCAAGGCCACAATTGCCAAGGAACAGGGCATCATCGGGCAGGAGATCAAAATGTACGATGACAGCCCCGACTGGCGGCTGCTGAACGCGCTGTTCCGCTGCCTCTACGCCGACCACCCGCTGCGCGACGACATCGCGGGCACAGTGGAGAGTATTGCCGAGCTGACGCCTCAGATGCTCTACAGCTGCACCAGGGGGTTCTACGCGCCGTCCAATATGGTGCTGAGCGTCGCGGGCAAGATCACGCTGGCGCAGGCTGTGGACGCCTGCAAGCGCAACGGCCTGTACCGCGCCCGCGCCCCGCATGAGGTCGAGTGGGACATCCCGGCGCAGACCGGCCCGCTGCCCCACAAGGAAGCGTTCTTCACGATGCCTGTCACGAAGCCCTGCTTCGGTGTGGCCTACCGCGAGGAGCCGCTGGCCGAGGGTGACCTGAAGCGCGAGCTGCTGCTGGACATGCTGGGCGATCTGGTCGTCGGCGGCCTGACGAAGCTCTACCGCCGTCTGTACGATGAAGCGCTGGTCAACCCCGAGTTCTCCGGTGACTTTATCGCCGTGCGCGGCGCCTGCACCGTGGCCTTTACCGGCGAGAGCGACACCCCGCGCCAGGTCGTGGACCTTTTACAGGAGGAGATCGAGCGGATGCGCCGCGAGGGCGTTGACCCCGAGGTCTTTATGCTTGTGAAAAACCAGATGTACGGCGAGCTGCTGGGCGACGTGGAGGCCGTGGACGATGCCGCCGAGGAGGCCGCCGCGGCCTGCCTGAAGGGCCGCACGCTGGCGGACGAGATCGCCGCGCTGGCCGCACTGACCGTGGAGGACGCCAACGCCTTGCTGCAGACGGCCCTGCGGGAGGAAAACCGCGCCTACGTGCAGATCGACCCGGCGGAAAAATAACGAGGTTAAGTTGAAAATGGTCTATCATGTGCAATTTCCCGGGTTGGGCCTGGATCTGACGGTCAACCGCGTGGCGCTGGCCATCGGCGGGTTCAACATTTACTGGTACGGCGTCATCATCGCGGCGGGCATGCTGCTGGCGATGCTCTACGCCTTCCGCAATGCCGTGGACTACGGCATCGACTCGGACCGTCTGGTGGACGTTGTGGCCATCGGCACGGTCATGGCCATCGTCTGTGCCCGTATTTATTACGTAGCTATGGCACCCTTTGAGTATCAAAGCCTCTGGGAGATGATCGACATCCGCAAGGGCGGCATCGCCATCTATGGCGCGGTCATCGGCGCGTTTGTGTTCGGCGCCCTGGCCGCCAAATGGCGCAAGGTGCCGCTGCTGCCGCTGTTTGATCTGGTGTCGCTGGGCTTTCTGATCGGGCAGGGCATTGGCCGCTGGGGCAACTTTGTCAATCAGGAGGCCTTCGGTACAAACACGACGCTGCCCTGGGGCATGTACAGCGAGGGCACGGAGGCGTATCTCAAATCCGTGCAGGTCACGCTGCCCGCGGGCGTGACCGTGGACCCCGCCGCGCCGGTGCACCCGACGTTTTTGTATGAGAGCATCTGGTGTCTGGTTGGCTTCGCCGTGCTGGCTTCGCTTTACAAAAAACGGCGGTTCAACGGACAAATCTTCCTTGGCTATATCATCTGGTACGGCCTGGGCCGCGCCTGGATCGAGGGGCTGCGCACCGACTCGCTGCTGATCGGCAATACCGGTCTGCGCGCCAGCCAGCTGGTGGCGATTGGGTCGGTTATTGTGGCCGCCGCGCTTATGGTCATCGGTCTGCGCAATGCCAAGGGCAAGCCGCTCATGGTGCCGCTGGCTGTGAAGGACCTGAAAAAGCAGGCCGAGGCAGGGGACCGCTTCACGCCGGACACCCTGCCCGCCGGCGCACCCCACGCCGAGTTTGTCAAGGCCACCGATGCCATGAATGCGCGTCTGGATGCGCTGGATTTGAGCGAGGTCGAGATCGAGGAGATTGAGGATCCGAAGGAATAAACAAACGCTTTGCAGCGCGGCGATAGGCACTGCTGGTGTAAGACCCGACACCGTTTTGCCCGCCCCGACGGACAAAAAATATATTTGAAAGAGGGAACTATCATGGGAGCAACTGTCATTGACGGCAAGGCATTGGCCGCCGCCACGAAGGCCGAGGCCGCAGAAAAGGTCAAAGCGCTGAAAGCGCAGGGCATCAACCCCTGCCTGGCGGTCATTCTGGTGGGCGAGAACCCCGCCAGCCAGGTCTACGTCCGCGGCAAGATCAACGACTGTGCGCAGTGCGGCATCGAGAGCCGCAGCATCAACCTGCCCGCCGACACCACGCAGGACGCCCTGCTGGCCGAGGTGAAGAAGCTGGCGGATGACTCCGCTGTGCACGGCATTCTGGTGCAGCTGCCGCTGCCCGCCCAGATCGACGAGAAGGCTGTCATCGACGCCATCCCGCCCGAGAAGGACGTGGACGGCTTCTCGCCTGTCAACGTGGGCCGTATGCAGATCGGCGAGCCGTGCTACCTGCCCTGCACCCCGGCGGGCTGCATCCGCATGATCGAGTCCACGGGCACCGACATTGCGGGCAAGAACGCCGTCGTCATTGGCCGCTCGAACATCGTGGGCAAGCCCGCGGCGCTGCTGCTGCTGGCGAAGAATGCCACGGTCACGATCTGCCATTCCAGGACGAAGAACCTGAAAGAAGTCTGCGCCGCCGCGGATATTCTCGTGGCCGCCGTGGGCCGCGAGGGCTTTGTGACCGGCGACATGGTCAAGCCCGGTGCCGTCGTCATTGATGTGGGCATCAACCGCGGTGCGGACGGCAAGCTGCACGGTGACGTGAACTTTGCCGAGGCCGCCGAAAAGGCCGCCTACATCACCCCCGTCCCCGGCGGCGTCGGCCCCATGACCCGCGCCATGCTCATGCTGAACACGGTGGAGGCGGCAGAGCGGCAGGGCCGCTAATAAAGACTTTCCCCCTTGGGGGAAGCTGTCCGCGAAGCGGACTGATGAGGGGCAACCTTGCCATTGCAGCCCACTGATGGGATACAACCGCAGACTTGCCCCTCATCCGGCCCTGCGGGGCCACCTTCAGTCTACGCGCTAAGAGCCGCCTACGGCGGTTGCGCTCCGACACGCGCCAGCGGGCGCAGCCCCTTGGGGGAAGGCAAAAGAAATTCTAAAATTTTAACCTTCCCACGCCCGAAAACCCCTTGACAAGCCCTGCTCCTATATGGTATGATACTAGAGCCGCATGGTATGGGCTCTATAAGTGTGTGCTTTTATCGGTGCAACGCCCTACAGACCAGCGAGACTTATTGAAAGAGGTTATCCACTATGTACGCAGTTATCAAAACCGGTGGCAAGCAGTACAGCGTTAAGGTCGGCGACGTCGTCTACGTCGAGAAGCTGAACGCTGAGGACAACAGCGAAGTCACCTTCGATCAGGTTCTCGCCGTTGGCGAGGAGGGCTCTGTCAAGGTCGGCGCTCCCGTTGTTGAGGGCGCTTCCGTTGTTGCCAAGGTCGTCAAGACCGGCAAGGGCAAGAAGCTCAACATCCTGACCTATCGTCCCAAGAAGGGCAGCATGGTCCGCAAGGGTCATCGTCAGCCCTACACCAAGGTGGAAATCACCGCGATCAACGGCTAAGGAGGTAAATCACAATGGCACATAAAAAAGGCGTAGGTTCTACCAAGAACGGTCGTGATTCCGAGTCCAAGCGCCTCGGCGTCAAGCGCGGCGACGGTCAGTTTGTTCTGGCCGGCAACATCCTGGTCCGTCAGCGCGGCACCCACATCCATGCGGGTGAGGGCGTCGGCATCGGCAGCGATGACACCCTGTTCGCTCTGGTCGATGGCCGCGTTCACTTCGAGCGCATGGGCCGTGACCGCAAGCGCTGCACGGTCAAGCAGTAAAAAAACCGGTACGGGCGGGCCTTTGCGGCTCGCTCGTTTTTTGTGATTTTTTGTAAATGAGGTACCACATGGCAACCAGTAATTTTATTGATACCGCCACGATCTGGCTGCACGCCGGCAAGGGCGGCGACGGTGCGGTGACGTTCCACCGCGAAAAATTCGTGGCGGCGGGCGGCCCCGACGGCGGTGACGGCGGGCGCGGCGGCGACATCATCTTTGTGGCCGACGACAACCTGTCCACCCTGATGGACTTCCGCTACAAGCGCAAGTACACCGCGCCCGACGGCGAGAATGGCCGCGCCAAGCGGATGAGCGGCGCGGACGGTGACGACCTGGTCATCCGCGTGCCCCGCGGCACCGTGCTGAAGGAGGCCGAGACCGACCTCGTCGTGGCCGATCTGACGGGCAGTGAGCCTGTTGTCGTGGCCAGGGGCGGCCGCGGCGGCTGGGGCAACAGCCATTTTGCGACCCCGCCCCGCCAGCTCCCCAAGTTTGCCAAGCCCGGTCTGCCCGGCGAGGATATGCACCTCAAGCTCGAGCTGAAGGTCATTGCGGACGTGGGCCTGATCGGCTTCCCGAACGTCGGCAAATCGACGCTCATCAGCATTATTTCTGCCGCGCGTCCCAAGATCGCCAACTACCACTTCACGACGCTGACCCCCGTGCTGGGCGTCGTCCGCGTCGGCCCGGAGCAGAGCTTTGTCTGCGCCGACATCCCCGGTCTGATCGAGGGTGCTGCGGAGGGCGTCGGCCTCGGCCACGACTTCCTGCGCCATGTTGAGCGCTGCCGCCTGCTGCTGCACGTCGTTGACGTCTCCGGCTGCGAGGGCCGCGACCCCAAGGCGGACTTTGAGCAGATCAACCATGAGCTGGCCGGGTTCAGTGCCGAGCTGGCGGACCGTCCGCAGATCGTGCTGGGCAACAAGTGCGACATTGCAAGCCCCGAGCAGGTCGAGGAGTTCAAGCAGTACGTCGAGGCCAAGGGTCTGACCTTCCTGCCCATCTCCGCGGCGACCCGTCAGGGTGTGGACAACCTGCCCGCGCTGGTCTACAACCGCCTGAAGGATCTGCCCCCGGTCAAGGTCTATGAGGCTGAGTACAAGCGCCCCGACAAGAACGCCCAGCCGACCCGCCCGTTCACGGTGGAGCGCACCGGCGACCACGAGTTCACCGTCGATGCCCCGTGGCTGGAGCGTATCCTCGCCGGTACGAACGTCGAGGACTACGAGAGCCTGCAGTATTTCCAGACGCAGCTGGGTGATTCCGGCATTCTGGACGAGCTGGTCGCCCAGGGCGTTGAGGAAGAGGACACGATCAAGATCGGCGAGTATGAATTCGATTATCTGTACTAAGTAGTAGAAATATGCTGTTTACACAAAAATCCGAAGTCGACATTCACGAAATGTCGCCGCTGGCGCTGGCCTTTGTGGGCGACGCCGTGCTGGAGCTGCTCGTCCGCGCCCGCCTGGTGGGCACGACGCGCTTGCAGCCCAATCGTCTGCATACCGTGGCGACGCATTACGTCAGCGCCCACGCGCAGAATCTGGAGCTGGACATCATCGAGCCGATGCTGACCGACGCCGAGGCCGCCGTGCTGCGCCGCGGCAAAAACGCCAGCAAGGCCACTGTCGCCAAGCACGCCACCGTGCAGGAGTACCGCGCCTCCACCGGCTTTGAGTGCCTGCTGGGCTGGCTGTACCTGCAAGGCAGGAACGACCGCATTGAGGAATTGTTCAACGCGATGTGGGACGGGTATAAGCCGGAGTAATAAGTAGAAAGCCTTCCCCCGAGGGGGAAGGTGGCCGAGGCCCCGCCCGAGGGCGGATGAGGGGAAGGCCTCCGCAATTTGCCCGGTAACGGGTTGTAGTGGCAAGGCCGCCCCTCATCAGCCGCCTGCGGGCGGCAGCTTCCCCCCAAGGGGGGAAGCCTTAGGAAACCCGCCTCACTTGTAGTTCTTGCTGTCGGTGGTGTTGGTGGTGCGGTTGGTGGTTTTCTGCTGGGTACGGTTCGTGGTTTTCTGGGTCGTGTCCGTCGTGCGATTGGTCGTGCGGTTCGTCGAATTGTTAGTCTGATTCTTAGCCATAGGTGGTAAGCTCCTTTCGCAAGTAAAAACGATCTACAGTCGTTTTCGGACTGCAAAGGTAGTTTGCCCGCCCATGGCTTTTTTATGCAGAGGGGGCTGCTATGGAATTTCCACAGGATTTTACCGCGCGGGAGCAGGCACTGCTGGGGGCGCGCTTTGACGAGCTGTACGCCTACGTCACGCCGCAGCCTGCCCGCGGCGTAACGGTCAACGCGCTGCGCTGCACGCCGGAATGGTTCGCGCAGCATGCGGATTTTGACGCAAAGCCGTCCCCATTCTGTCCCACGGCCTTTACGACGGCGGCGGACTTCCGCCCGGGGCGGCACGCCTGGCACCACGCGGGCGTGCTCTATGCACAGGAGCCGAGTGCCTCGGCCCCCGCTGCGTTGCTGGACGTGCAGCCCGGTATGCGGGTGGCCGACCTCTGCGCCGCGCCGGGAGGCAAGACCAGCCAGCTGGCGGCGGCTCTGCAGGGGCAGGGCCTGCTGCTGGCCAATGAATTCGTCGCCGCTCGCGCTGAAATTCTGCGCCAGAATCTCGAGCGAATGGGCGTGACGAACGCCGTCATCACGAACGAGGACACCGCCCGCCTGGCCGCAGCGATGCCCGGGCAGTTTGACCGGGTGCTCGTCGACGCGCCCTGCTCGGGCGAGGGTATGTTCCGCAAGGAGGCCGTCGCCGCCGCCCAGCACAACAACGCCTTAGTGGCGCACTGTGCGGAGTTGGGGGCCGAAATTCTCGAAAACGCGGCGGCGCTGCTGGCTCCGGGCGGCGTGCTCGTCTACTCGACCTGCACATTTGCCCCGGCGGAGGACGAGGGACAGATCGCGGCCTTCCTCGCAAAGCACCCTGCGTTCACGCTCTGCGACCTGTCCGGCTGCGGCTTTGGCCGCCCGGGCGAGGCCAACCGCGCCCCTGACTACCCGGATTTCCGCGCCGGATACACCCGCCGCATCTGGCCCGCCGACGGCGGCGAGGGCCACTTTATGGCGAAGCTGCAAAAGGCAGCCGACGCCGACGCGCCCACCCCGCCGAAGGGCAAGCCGCCCAAGGTGCCGAAAGCCCCGGCGGAGTGGCTCGCTTTTGCCAAAACCTATTTCCCGGCGCTGGCTTCCCGCCCGCTGGCCGGGGCGGGGGAGTGGCTGCTGCTGCCCGCGCCGGGCAGCGAGACGCTGAACACCGCGAAGCTGCGCGTCGTGCGCGGCGGCGTTCTGGCGGGCAGCGTGCTGAAAAAGCGGTTCCAGCCCGCCCATGCGCTTTTCATGGCCTACGGCGCACAGTGTACGAACCGCGAGGAGCTGACGCTGACCGACCCGCGCACCGCCGCCTGGCTGCGGGGCGAGGAGATTGACGCCGCCACCGCGCAAAACGGCTGGTGCGCCGTGCTCGTAGACGGGTTCCCGCTCGGCGGCGGCAAGGTCAGCGGCGGACGCATCAAAAACCATTACCCGAAGGGCCTGCGCAATCTGCAATAAAGCGGGCGGCCCCTCTTGAAAAGAACGATTTGTTGTGCTATAATAATTTACTGGTAATTATCGGCTGCAATGCCGTTGCCTGTGTGAATACAAATTAGGGGGATTTTTCCATGTCCGGACATAGCAAATGGAATAACATCAAGCGTAAAAAGGAAAAGACCGACGGCGCCCGCGCCAAGGTTTTCACTAAGATCGGCCGCGAGATCGCCGTGGCCGTTAAGGAGGGCGGCGGCAACCCCGCTTCCAACTCCAAGCTGGCGGCTCTGATTGCCAAGGCCAAGGCCAACAGCGTGCCCAACGATAACATCCAGCGCATTATCAAGCGCGCCGAGGGCGGCGACAAGACCGAGTATGAGGCAATCACCTATGAGGGTTACGGCCCCGGCGGCATCGCCGTCATGGTCGAGACCCTGACCGACAACCGCAACCGCACCGCGGCCAATATGCGCCATTACTTTGACAAGTTCGGCGGCAACCTGGGCCAGATGGGCTGCGTCGGCTTCATGTTCACCCAGAAGGGCGTCATCGTCGTCGATCTCGAGGACAAGGATCCCGATGAGCTGATGATGGATGCGCTGGACGCCGGTGCCGATGACTTCGATGCAGGCGAGGACGCCGCCGAGGTCACCACCAGCCCCGAAAACTTCACCGCCGTCTGCGAAGCGCTGGAAAAGAAGGGCTACAAGTTCATCTCCGCCGACGTGGCGCAGGTGCCTTCCACCACCACCGCGCTGACCGACCCCGACCAGCTCGTCCAGATGGGCAAGCTGCTGGACGCCCTGGACGACGATGATGATGTCCAGAACGCCTGGCACACCCTCGAGAACGAGGAAGACCTGGATCGCTAAACCACAAGAATGCCAAAAGAGAGTGAAGGGCGACTTTTGCTCTCTTTTTTTGTACGGCAGAACGGTAGGGGCCGGGCATGCCCGGCCCGCAGCGTAGAAATGACCCGAGATTTTCGGGCTGCCGCAAAGTTCAGGGCCGGACATGTCCAGCCCCTACAAGCATGTTTTTAATTGAAAAGGAGCGTTACTATGCCAAAACTCCTTTGCCCGCACTGCCTGCAGCCGCTGGATGGCGGGTACCGCGGCGAGTGCCCCCACTGCGGGCGTTCGCTGGAAAACCGCAACCCCGAGGGCGCGCTGCCTCTGGGCACCCAGCTGGGCGGCAGGTACACGGTGGGCACCTATTTGAGCGCCGACGGTGACGGTCTTGCCTACCGCGGCGTGCTGAATGACGAAAAGAAATTCGTCCTCATCAAGGAATATTTCCCGGTCACACTCTGCAATGGCCGCAGCGCCGACGGTGCGCTGATGCCCAAGGAGGAGAAGGAGGTCCTGTTCAAGACGAGCCGGATGGACTTCAAGGACCTGTACGACGACCTGAAAAACCTGACCCCGGCCACCGGCCTGTCCACGATTCTGGACGTTATGGAGGAAAACAACACGGTCTACGCCGTGGAGGAGAGCGAGAAGGGCATGACCCTGTCGCATTACCTGCACCTGCGCAGCCGCACGCTGACCCCCGCCGAGGCCCGCACACTGCTGCAGCCTATCATGGAGGGCGTGGCCCTGCTGCACAAGTCGGGGCTGATCCACCGCGGCATCTGCCCGGACAACATCGTGCTGCCCATCGACGGCACAGCCCGCCTGACCGGTTACGGCACGCTGGCGCTGCGCACCGGCGGCAGCGAGCTGAAGAGCCAGCTCTACCCGGGCTACGCCGCGCCGGAGCAGTACTCTGCCGCCGAGTTCAGCGGGCGCTACACCGATGTTTACGCGCTGGCCGCGGTCTGCTACAGGATGGTCACAGGGCAGACGCCCGTCGCCGCGCCCCAGCGCAAAGTGCGGGACAGCCTCGAGTCGGCGCACAGCCTCGAGGCGGGTGTGCCTACATGGTTCTCGCAGGTGCTGGCCTGCGCGCTGCGGCTGGACCCCGCCAAGCGGATGCAGACCGTGCCCGAGCTGATGAGTGCCCTGACCGACCCGAATGTCGCAAACGCGATGTTTGAGAAGGGTGACAACCAGATCAGCACCCGCAAGATCATGGCCGTGTCGCTCGTCGTCATCTTTGTGCTGGTCGTGCTGCTGCTCTGGAGCCTGATCGGCGGCAGCAAGGCTGACAGCACCCCTGTCGCAACGCCGCAGCCGACAGCAGCCGGCACGGCGGGGGAGGCCACCGCCGAGACCGTGCCGAACCTGGTCGGCCTGCGCTACACAACTGACATCAAGGGCAACAGCGCCTACGACGACTACCGCATCGTGATGGTGGAGCAAAGCTCCGACACCGTGGCGCAGGGCGTGGTCATCAGCCAGGATCCGCCGGCGGGCAGTGAGAAGCTGATGGACGACCAAATCATCCAGATCACGGTCAGCAGCGGCCCGAGCCTTGTGGAGATGCCGGACATCATCGGCTTTACCCAGGCCAATGCCAGCAAAAAGCTGGACGCGCTGGGCATCCAGTACAAGATGGTCATGGTGGATAACGACGGTACGATGGCCGCGGGCTGTGTGGCGAGCACCGACTACAAGGCCGGAACGAAGATAAACACCGAGAATGTGACTGTCATCGTCAGCATCGCCGGGGAGCGTGATGACACGCTGGTGGCGCAGACGGGGAATGCGGCAGAAAGCAATTCGGCTTCCCCTGAGGGGGAAGCTGTCACCGAAGGTGACTGATGAGGGGCAGGTTTTCCGTGATGCCCCGCTAACGGGTGACCACAGGAACGCCGCCCCTCATCCGGCCCTGCGGGGCCACCTTTCAGTCTACGCGCTAAGAGCCGCCTTCGGCGGTTGCGCTCCGACACGCGCCTGCGGGCGCAGCCCCAAGGGGGAAGGCAAAGCAAAACAAAAAAGAGCAGTCTCTTGCGAGACTGCTCTTTTTCAGTGCATTTCAGGCAATGCCGACGCGGCGAGATTAGTCGCTGACGTAGGGCATCAGAGCCATGTAGCGGGCACGCTTGATGGCAACCGTCAGCTCACGCTGATGGAAAGCGCAGGTACCGGTAACACGGCGGGGAATGATCTTGGCGCGCTCGCTCACGTACTTGCGCAGGCGGGGCAGATCCTTGTAATCGATGTGCTCGACGCGGTCAACGCAGAAGGAGCAAACCTTCTTGCGGCCACGATGCATCGGACGAGAAGAACGATCCATAGCCATTGTGGAAACCTCCTTGTTAGAATGATACTTTCGATTTTAGAACGGCAGGTCGCCCTCATCCTCGATCAGTGCAAAGTCGTCATTGCTGCCGGCAGAATAGCTCGGCGCAGGGGCGGCCTGTGCTGCGGGACGGGGAGCGGGGGCTGCCGTGGGTGCGCCGTAACCGGCATCACCCATCGGTGCGGCGTTTGCGGATTTGGGAGCGGCAAAGTTGACGTTGTTGGCCACGATCTCAATCGCGGTGCGGTTGTTGCCGTTCTTGTCCTGATAGCTGCGGCTCTGCAGACGGCCATCAATGGCGATCAGAGAACCCTTTTGGAAATACTTGCAGACAAACTCTGCCGTGCGGTCCCAGGCGACAACATCCAGCCAGTCAGCCTGACTCTGGCCGTTGGCGTCACGGCGTCCGCGATCACAGGCGATGCGGAACGACGCAACGTTCTTGCCCGTCGTAGTCTGGCGCAGCTGCGGGTCCGCGGCAAGGCGGCCCATGATTGCAACAACATTCAGCATTGGTTTACTCCTTACTCCTCAACAGCAAGAGTCATGCTGCGAAGAACGCCCTCGGTGATCTTGAAAACGCGGTCCAGCTCAGCCGGGAAATCGGGCTCGCTGGTGAAGCTGATCACCGTGTACACACCCTCGGTCTCATCGTTGATGGGGTAAGCAAGACGCTTCTTGCCCCAATCATCAACAGAATCGATCGTACCATTCGCTGCGATCAGGTTCTTGAACTTGTTGATCAGAGCGTTGGAAGCCTCTTCGTCGAGGTTCGCGGTGGTAACCATCATGGTTTCGTACTTAGCCATATTCTGTGCACCTCCTTTTGGACATTAGGCCTTCTCTTTTAACGGAAAAGACAAGGATAACCGTGTGATTTCACACAGCATCTAATTATAACAAGTAAATCCGCGTTTGTCAACGCAAAATTTGCCCTGCACAGCACAAAATTGCGGATTTTTTAAAAAAATACTGGACAATCCGTAAAAGTGTCCTATTGCTTTTTCTGCCCGCTTTGCTATAATGGGCTTAATAATGTACAAGTCTTGCTTGTGGAAACTCCCTTGGCCCCCTCTGGGAGGGGGCTCCCGCCGCAGCGGGTGGGGGAGAGAGCCGTGCCATGACCCGGAGCGCTTCGGGCTATGGCACGCCTCTCTCCCTCCGGCCCTGCGGGGCCACCTCCCTCCCAGAGGGAGGCAAGGGGCTGAAGAGAAATGGAGCATTCGTATGAGAATCGTGGTCGTCGGCCTCGGCAAGGTTGGCCGTGCCCTGACCGCCCAGCTTACGGCGGAAAATAACGACATCGTCGTCATCGACCAAAACCCTGACCTGATCGAGGACATTGTCAATATCTATGACGTGCGCGGTCTGGTCGGCAACGGCGGCTGCTATGACGTGCAGAAGGAGGCGTTTGAGGACGGCGCAGACCTGCTGATCGCCACAACGTCCAGTGATGAGATCAACATCCTGGCCTGCCTCGTCGCCAAAAAGCTGGGCACGCAGCACACGATTGCGCGTATCCGCAACCCGGAGTATGAGAAGCAGCTGCGCTTTATGCGCGATGACCTTGGTCTGTCGATGTTCGTCAACCCGGAAAAAGCCACGGCGCGTGAGATTGCCCGCGTGCTGCGTTTCCCGTCTGCCATCAAGCGTGAGCAGTTCTGCCGCCAGCGGTTTGAGCTGATCGAGTACCGCCTGGCCGACGACAACCCGCTGGTGGGCTTGCAGCTGTCGGACCTGTACCGCAACATCCGGGTCAAAATTCTGATCTGCGCCGTCGCCCGCGGCAGCGAGACGATCATCCCCACGGGTATGTTTACGCTGCGGGCCGGGGACAAGATCTACCTGACGGCCTCGGCCCGGGATCTGGAATCCTTCTTCCGCAAGCTGAACCTGTTCAAGGCCAAGGCCAGCAACGTCATGATCGTCGGTGCAAGCCGGATGACCTACTATCTGGTCAAGGAGTTGCAGGACATCCAGAAGCGGGTGACCGTCATCGACAGCGATGCGGCCCGCTGCCAGGAGATGAGCGAGAAGTTCCCCGGCGTGCTGGTCATCCACGGCGACGGTGCGGATGCCGAGCTGCTGAGTGAGGAGCGCATTACCGATATGGACGCCTTTGTGGCGCTGACCGGCCTGGACGAAACAAACATCATTCTGGCGATGTACGCCTCCCAGATAAACTCCTGCAAGGTCGTGGCCAAGATCAACCGCGAGTCCTTCGCCGAGCTGGCCGCTGCCAAGGGGATGGTGGACAGCGTCGTCTCCACGGCGTCGGTCACGTCGGAGTCCATTGCCATGTACGTCCGCGCCATGCAGAACAGCTTTGAGTCGGAGAACATCAAGACGCTGCACCGTCTGGTGAGCGGGCGCGTGGAGGCGCTGGAATTCAACGTTGCGCCGGGTTTGCCGTTCATCGGCGTACCGCTGAAGGATCTGACCCTGCGCAAGGGGCTGCTGGTGGCGGGCATCGTGCGCCGCAATGGCCAGACGGTCATCCCGTCCGGCAACGATGCCCTGCAGGAGGGCGACGATGTCGTCATCGTCACCACCGACACAACGCTGCACTCGCTGCGCGACATTGTAAAGTGAGGGCGCAGCCATGAACTATAAAATGGTAGGGTTTGTGCTGGGGCGCATCTTCCTGATCGAAGCAGCCCTCATGCTCTTTCCCATGGGCTGCGCCGCCATCTACGGCGAGTGGAGCGTTGTGCTTTCCTTCCTGTGGCCGGCGCTGATCGTGCTGGCGCTGGGCCTGATAACCAGCCTGCGCACCCCCAAAAACACGAAAATCTACGCCCGCGACGGCCTGGCCATCGTGGCGCTTGTCTGGGTGTTGATGTCGGTTTTCGGCGCACTGCCGTTTGTCATCTCCGGCGAGATACCGTCCTTTGTCGATGCTTTTTTTGAGACGGTCTCGGGCTTTACGACGACAGGCTCGACAATTCTGACCGACGTCGAGGCGCTGAGCCACGGCACATTGTTCTGGCGCAGCTTTTCCCACTGGATCGGCGGCATGGGCGTGCTGGTCTTTGCCATGGCCGTGCTGCCCATGACCGATGGCCGTGCCATGCACCTGATGCGCGCCGAGGTCCCCGGCCCGACCTGCGGAAAAATTTCCAGCAAGCTAAGCGACAGCGCAAAGATTTTGTATGCCATTTATCTGGTCATGACCGTCATCGAGACGATTCTGCTCTGCGCGGGCGGTATGCCACTGTTTGACGCGCTCATTCATGCGTTCGGCACGGCGGGCACGGGCGGCTTCAGCAACAAGGCGCTGAGCGTCGGCGCGTACAACAGCCCGTATTTTGAGATCGTCATCGGCGTGTTCATGCTGCTGTTCGGCATTAACTTTAACCTGTATTATTTCCTGCTGCTGCGTCATTTCCGTGAGGCGTTCGCCTCCGAGGAGGTGCACGTCTACTTAGGCATCGTCGCATTCTCGACGCTGACGATCACAGCGAACATCGCGAGTATGTACGACAGTGTCGGCACGGCGCTGCGCACGGCGTTCTTCCAGGTGTCGTCCATCATCACGACCACCGGCTACGCCACGGCGGACTTCAACCTCTGGCCGACCTACTCCCGCACCGTGATCGTGATCCTGATGTTTGTGGGCGCATGCGCGGGCTCGACGGCGGGCGGCTTGAAAGTATCGCGCGTCATCATCCTTTTCAAGGCGGCACGGCAGGACCTGAACAAGATGCTGCACAGCCATGCCGTGACGACGGTCCGTTTTGAGGGCAAGCCGCTGGACGAAAAGACGCTGCGCGGTGTGCACAACTATTTCAACATTTATATGCTGCTGCTGACGCTGTCGGTACTGCTGCTCTCGCTGGACGGGTTCGATCTGGTAACGACGTTTACATCCGTCGTGACCTGCCTGAACAACGTCGGTCCCGGCCTTGAGATGGTCGGCCCGATGGGCAGCTTTGCGGATTTCTCCGCTCCGGCCAAGCTGCTGCTGGCCTTTGACATGCTGGCGGGCCGTCTGGAGCTCTACCCGATGCTGGCCCTTTTTGCCCCGCGCCTCTGGCGCAAGCGCATCAATGCGATGCACGAGGCAAGAGCGAAATAAGTACGAGAGTTTTATTTCTTTTCTTGCAAGAAAAGGAACCGAAAAGAACTCCAAACAAATAAAGAAAAATGCGGGAGACTGCCGGTAAAAGGGCAGTTTCCCGCGTTTTGTTACTTACTCTACGAATAGAGAATCGTCCCCATACCGCCCAATATGGGATGGGTCTTTCTCGGAATAATACAAATTGCCCAGCACTTCTTCCGGGGCGTTGTCGGCCAGGTAGCGCGCGTGCAGCTCGGTGGCAAAATGGGTGCCCTGCAAAATTTGCAGTGTGTCCGTGTAGCTGGTTCCGTCGATCTCATATTTGACCGTGATGATGTAGACGTAATCGGTGTTGTCCCCATTGACAGAGTAGGAGGTGTGCTCCTTCGCTTTCATGTCGGTAATGCGATAGGCGTCCGGCAAAATCACGCTGGTGTAGGTGTGCTTGCGGTAAATGTCCACCCCCAGCACAATGAGAATGGAAAACAGTATGCCCATCCCGCAGACCGCCAGTGCTGCCAGCAGCGCCTTCTTGTCAGATTTGGTAATTTTCAGCTTCATGCGGCGGGCCTCCCACAGCGTTTTCTCTATTATACCATACACCGCTGCCTATGTCTATTTCCCGCCGTGCCCGCATACCCTGTACCAGACCAAAACAGAGGAGGGGCTTGCCATGCGGCGGGATGCAAAACGAGAGGAACAGACCGGGCGGCTGCTGGCCGCGGTGGTGTTGGCGGCCATGCTGACGGTGCTATGCGGCATCATTCACCAGCTGTACCACCGGGAGTACGCCGAGACCGACACCCCCAACGACTGCTTTGCGGTGTCGGCGGCGACGGGGGAGACGGCGCTGCCCAAAATCGTCTGCCTGACCTTTGACGACGGCCCCAGCAAAAACACCCGGCCAATTCTGGAAATTCTCGATAAGGAGCAGGTCCCGGCCACCTTCTTTGTCTGCGCGCAGGACGCCAACGAAAAATATCTGCCCCTTGTGGCGGACATCGCGGCGGCGGGGCATCAGATCGCGCTGCACAGCGCGACGCATCAATACTCCAAAATTTATGCGAGCACCGACGCATTCTGGCAGGACATCAGAACGCTGCGCCAGGCGTTGGAGCCGTATGTGGATGTGGCGGCCATCGACTGGCTGCGTTTCCCCGGCGGCAGCACCAACACGGTCAGCCACCGCTACGGCGGAAACGGCATCATGAAGACCCTGAAGGCCCAGGCCGAGGACAAGGGCTACCACTGGATCGACTGGAACGTCTGCGCCGAGGACGCCACCGCCAGCCACCCGGATGCCGCGCAGATTTTGCGCAACATTCGCCGCGATGCCGATGGTCAGGACACCTGTGTCGTCCTGCTGCATGATACAAAGGCAACAGGTCAGACCGTCAAGGCCCTGCCCGATATGATCGCCTATTTCCGGGAGCAGGGCTACAATTTTTGTACGGTTGCACAGATGGATGCCTTGCAATGTGAAACAAAATAGGGTATAATGTACAAGAATCGAAAAACGGTGGGAGGCGGAACGATGCGCAAAACGGAAAGCCAGAAGATAGCCCTCTGCGGTATGCTGGGGGCGCTTTCGGTGGTGCTTTTGCTGCTGGGCAGTGCACTGCAGATCGGCACCTATGCCGCGCCGATGCTGGCGGCGTTCCTGCTCATCCCGGTGCTGGAGGAATACGGCACGCGCTACGCGCTGACCCTCTACGTCTGCGTGGCAATTCTGGCCGTACTCTTTGTGCCGGAGACCGAACTGGCGCTGTTTTACGTGCTGGTCATGGGGTATTACCCCGTGCTGCGCGTCAAGCTGAACGGCGTAAAAAGCACGCTCCTGCGCTGGGTGCTGAAATTCGCGGTGTTCAACGCGGGCACGGTGCTGGTGTATCTTTTGCTGTTTGCGCTGCTCGGGCCTGCCGTGCTGGACGAGCTGCTGGCCGACGGCGTCGGGATGCTGGCAGCACTGCTGGCCGCGGGCAACCTGTCGTTCTGGCTGTGTGACCGCGCACTGGCGGCACTGACGCGGTATTACCACGTCATACTCAAGCCAAAACTGAAAAAGAAGTTTTAATTCGGGGAGGAAAACAACATGTGGTACGATGAGGCAGTAGTTTATCAGATCTACCCGCTGGGGCTTTGCGGCGCACCGCTGCAAAACGACGGTGACCAGGCGCAGGCGGGCGAGCACCGCATTCTGCGGGTGTTGGACTGGGTGGAGCACATCAAGCGCCTGGGCGCGACCTGCGTGCTGTTCAACCCGCTGTTTGAGAGCGACGCCCACGGCTATGACACCCGCGACTACAATAAGGTGGACTGCCGCCTGGGCACAAACGACGACCTCAGGCAGGTCTGCGCGGCGCTGCACGCGGCGGGCATAAAAATCCTGTTTGACGGCGTGTTCAACCATGTGGGCCGTGGCTTCTGGGCGTTCAAGGACGTGCAAGAGAAGCGCTGGGACAGCCCGTACAAGGACTGGTTCCACATCAGCTTTGACGGCAACACCAACTACAACGACGGCTTCTGGTATGAAGCGTGGGAGGGCTGCAACGAGCTGGTCAAGCTGAATCTGCAGAACCCGGCGGTGAAAAACTACCTGTTTGACGTTGTGCGCGGCTGGGTGCGGGACTACGACATCGACGGCCTGCGTTTGGATGTTGCCTACTGCCTCGACCTCGGCTTTCTGGCCGAGCTGCGCGGGCTGGCCGACAGCATCAAGCCGGAGTTCGCACTGGTGGGTGAGACGCTGCACGGCGACTACAACCGCTGGATGAACGACCACGCCTGCCACAGCGTAACGAACTACGAGTGCTACAAGGGCCTGTATTCGAGCTTCAACACGGGCAACATGCACGAGATTAGCTACAGCCTGAACCGCCAGTTCGGCTCCGAGCAGTGGTGCCTGTACACGGGCAAGCACCTGCTGAGCTTTGTGGATAACCACGATGTAACGCGCATTGCGACGATTTTGACGGACAAGGGCTGCCTACGCCCCATCTACGGTCTGCTGTTCGGTATGCCCGGTGTGCCGTCGGTCTACTACGGCAGTGAATGGGGCATGGAGGGCGACAAGCGCAACGGCGACCCGACGCTGCGCCCGGCGGTGGAGAAGCCCGAGGAGAACGACCTGACCGCCTGGATCGCGGCGCTGGCCCACGCCCACACGGGCAGCAAGGCGCTGTGCCGGGGCAGCTACCGCAATGTGCTGGTCCAGCCTAAGCAGCTGATTTTTGAGCGCTACGCCGACGGTGAGCGGGTGCTGGTGGCCATCAACGCGGACGGCAATCCGTTTGACGCCCACTTTGACGCGGGCTGCGGCCGCGCGGTGGACCTCATCACAGGCGCCGACCACGACTTTGGCGGCGGCAGCACGCTGGAACCGTACAGCTGCCACTTCTGGAAATGTGAGCGATAATACGATATAAAAAGGCACCTGTCCGTGTGGGCAGGTGCCTTTTTGTGCTATGCTGTATGTTGTAGGGGGCGGCGTCCTCGACGCCCCGCAGGGCAGTATGTAGGGCGGCCTGCCCTCAGGCCGCCGCAGCGGGGTGAGAGTGCCCCGCCCTACAATGTATGGGTTAAAGGGGCAGCCCCTGTAAACCCTGCGGGCCGGGCATGCCCGGCCCCTACGGGGCGGCCCATGTATGGGTTAAGGTCTTAAAGTTTCTTTGCCTACTTTCTTTTCAAAGAAAGTAGGTCACAGGTTCGTATATCCCATCAGCTTTTCATCCACGACGGCGGCGGTGTCGCGGCCCTCGCGCAGCGCCCAGACGACAAGGCTCTGGCCGCGGCGCATATCGCCGCAGGCGAACACCTTCGGGTCTGCAGTGGCGTACTTCACATCGGCCACGGTGCCACGCTTCGTGCGCTCGATGCCGAACGCATCGGCCACATAGGGCTCGCAGCCCGTAAAGCCTGCCGCGATCAGCACAAGGTCGCAGTCCACGGTGAACTCCTCGCCGGTGGGCACCATCTGGCGGCGTCCGTCCACGACTTCGCTTTTCAGCTTGGAGATCAGCGCGCCGCAGACCTGCCCGGCCTCGTTCTTGTAGAACTCCTTGACCGTCGTCTGGTAGACGCGGGGGTCAAAGCCGAATTTGGCGATGGCCTCCTGCTGGCCGTAGTCGGTTTTCAGCACGCGGGGCCACTCGGGCCAGTCGTTGCCGGGGGCGCGGGCCGCGGGCGGGCAGGGCATCATTTCCAGCTGCATGACGCTCTCGCAGCCCTGGCGGATGGCCGTGCCGACGCAGTCGTTGCCGGTGTCGCCGCCGCCGATGACCAGCACGCGCTTGCCCGCGGCGGAAACCGCCTTGCCGTCCGCAAAGTTGGAATCCAGCAGACTGCGGGTCACGCTGGTCAGGTAATCCACCGCAAAGAAGATGCCCTGCGCGTCGCGGCCCGGGGCCTGGATGTCGCGGGCCTGCTTCGCGCCGCAGCACAGCACCACGGCGTCATAGCGGGCCTTCAGCTCCTCGGCGCTGACCGTATTGCCGACGTCGGCGTTAAAAACAAACTCAATGCCCTCGTCCTGCAAAATTTTCACGCGGCGGTCAATGACCCACTTTTCCAGCTTCATGTTGGGGATGCCGTACATCAGCAGGCCGCCCGCGCGGTCCTCGCGCTCATAGATGGTCACGCGATGGCCGCGCTTGTTGAGCAGGTCGGCCACGGACAGGCCCGCGGGACCCGCGCCGATGACCGCCACGGTCTTGCCCGTGCGGGCCGGGGGCGGCACGGCATGAATGGCACCGCTCTCGTAACCGTATTCCACGATGGCACGCTCGTTTTCCTTGACCGTGACCGGGTCACCCGTGACGTTGCCGCAGGTGCAGGCCGCCTCGCACAGGGCGGGGCAGACCCGGCTCGTGAACTCCGGGTATCGGTTCGTGGCGATCAGCCGGTGCACGGCCAGATCCCACTTGCCCTGATAGACCAGGTCGTTCCACTCGGGGATCAGGTTGTTCAGCGGGCAGCCGCTGAACATGCCGCCCAGCTGAACGCCGCTCTGGCAGAAGGGGACGCCGCAGTCCATGCAGCGTGCGCCCTGGGCCTGCTGCTCGTCGGTGTGCAGCGGGACGTGAAACTCGTTAAAATTTCGGATGCGCTCCTCGGGCGGCAGCTCTAAACTGGTCTGCCGCGTAATTTCCATAAATCCTGTCGGTTTGCCCATGGTACTCTGCCTCCCTTACTTTGCGCTTTTCATGGCGTAGAACGCCTCGATCTGGGCCTGCTCGCTGTCCTCGCCCTTTTCCTCCATTTGGGCGATCAGGCGCAGCATTTTGTCGTAGTCGTGGGGCAGGACCTTCTTGAACTTGGGCAGATACTCGCCGAAGTTGTCAAGGATTTCCCTGCCGCGCGGCGACCCGGTCAGCTCCACATGCTCACGGATCAGGTCTTTCAACAGCGATACATCGTACTTGTGCTCCACAGGCTCCAGACTGACCATGTCCTTGTTGACGCGCTGGTAGAAGTCCCAGTCCTCGTCCAGCACGTAGGCGATGCCGCCGCTCATGCCGGCTGCAAAGTTCTTGCCGGTCTTGCCAAGCACGACCACCGTGCCGCCGGTCATGTACTCGCAGCCATGGTCGCCCACGCCCTCCACAACGGCAGTTGCGCCGGAGTTGCGCACGCAGAAGCGCTCACCGGCCACGCCGTTGATGAACGCCGTGCCGCCCGTAGCACCGTACAGTGCCACGTTGCCGATGACGATGTTCTCGCTGCGGTCAAAGGCGGCGTCCTTCGGCGGATAGACGACGAGCTTGCCGCCGGACAGACCCTTGCCGATGTAGTCATTCGCGTCGCCGACCAGCTCGAGCGTCAGGCCCTTGGGGATGAACGCGCCGAAGCTCTGGCCGCCGTAGCCGTGGCAGACGACATGGAACGTGTCGTCGGGCAGCGTGTTGCCGAACCTGGCGGTGATCTCGCTGCCAATGATCGTGCCGAACGCGCGGTCCGTGTTGCCGACGTCCAGCGTGACGGTGCTGGGCTTTGGCTCGGCGGAGTCGAAGCTCTTTTTGAACTTCTTCATCAGGATGCGCATGTCGGGGGTCTTTTCCAGCTGGAAGTTGTAAACATCTTTCGCGTTGAAGTGTACGTTGGAGTTCTCGACCAGCGGGTTCTGCAAAAGCGCGGTCAGGTCCATCTCGCCGGCGCGGGAGCCTGCGGGCGCGGCTTTGACCTTGAGCAGGTCGGTGCGGCCCACCAGCTCATCGACGGTGCGCACGCCGAGCTTTGCCATGTACTCGCGCAGGTCCTCGGCCATGAAGCGCATAAAGTTCATGATGTACTCGGGCTTGCCCTTGAACCGCTTGCGCAGCTCGGGGTTCTGGGTGCAGATGCCCATGGGGCAGGTGTCAAGGTTGCAGACGCGCATCATGACGCAGCCCATGGCCACCAGCGGGCCGGTGCCGAAGCCGAATTCCTCGGCACCCAGCAGGGCGGCAATGGCAACGTCGCGGCCACTCATCAGCTTGCTGTCCGCCTCGATGCGGACGCGGCTGCGCAGACCGTTCATGATCAGGCACTGGTGTGCCTCGGCAATGCCCAGCTCCCACGGCAGACCTGCGTTGTGGATGGAGTTGCGGGGGGCTGCGCCCGTGCCGCCGTCAAAGCCGGAAATCAGGATGACCTCCGCACCGGCCTTGGCAACGCCCGCGGCAATCGTGCCGACACCGGCCTCGCTGACGAGCTTGACGTTGATGGCTGCCTTGCGGTTGGAGCACTTCAAATCGTAGATCAGCTGCGCCAGGTCCTCAATCGAGTAAATATCGTGGTGGGGCGGGGGAGAGATCAGGCCGACGCCGGTGGTCGAGTTGCGGGTCTTGGCGACCCACGGGTAGACCTTGCCGCCGGGCAGCTGGCCGCCCTCGCCGGGCTTTGCGCCCTGTGCCATCTTGATCTGGATCTCACTGGCGGAGACCAGATACTTGCTTGTCACGCCGAAGCGGGCGGATGCCACCTGCTTGATGGCGGAGTTGCGCTCGGTGCCGAAGCGGTCTTCGGCCTCGCCGCCCTCGCCGGTGTTGGACTTGCCGCCCAGACGGTTCATGGCGATAGCCATGCACTCGTGGGCCTCCTCGGACAGCGCACCGTAGCTCATGGCCGCGGTCTTGAAGCGCTTGACGATGGAGTCAACGCTCTCGACCTCGTCGAGGGGCACGCCCTGCTCGGGATAGTTGAAGTCCAGCAGGCTGCGCAGGTGCATCGGGTCGCCGTTCTCATTGGCAGCGGCGGCGGTGTACTGCTTGAAGGTATCGTAATTGCCGGTCCAGCAGGCCTGCTGCAAAAGGTGGATGGTCTGCGGGTTGTAGAGGTGCTGCTCGGCAGCGGGGCCGCCGCGGAATTTGTGCGCACCCAGGCTCGGCAGCTCGCGGTTGATGTCCAGACCCAGCGGGTCGAATGCTTCCTGATGGCGGGCTTCCAGATCATTCTGGATGTCCTGGATCGTGATGCCGCCCACGCGGGAGACGGTGTTCGTAAAGTATTTGTCGATGACCTCTTTCGAGATGCCCAGCGCCTCAAAGATCTGGCTGCCCGCGTAGGACTGGATCGTGGAAATGCCCATCTTGGACGCGATTTTGACAATGCCCGCCAGCACGGCCTTGTTGTAGTCGCTGACAGCGGCGTAGTAGTCCTTGTCGAGAAGGCCGTCGGAAATCAGCTCACCGATAGTCTCCTGCGCCAGATACGGGTTGATGGCAGCTGCGCCGTAGCCCAGCAACGTGGCGAAGTCGTGTACCAGGCGCGGCTCGCCGCTTTCCAGAATCAGCGCCATGGCGGTGCGCTTGCGGGTGCGGACCAGATACTTGCTGACCGCGCCCACAGCCAGCAGGCTGGGAATGGCGACGTGGTACTCGTCAATGTCGCGGTCCGACAAAATCAGGATGTTCGCGCCGTCGCGGTAGGCGCGGTCCACATCGACAAACAGGCGCTCAATGGCCTTTTCCAGGTCGGTGTTCTTGTAGTAGCAGATGGACAGCGTCACGACCTTGAAGCCGGGCACGTCCATGGCCTTGATCTTGAGCAGATCGGTCTCGGTCAGGATCGGGTTCTCGATTTTCAGGACCTTGCAGTTGTCGGCGTCCTCCTCCAGAAGATTGCCCTGCGCACCGACGTAGACGGTGGTCGAGGTGACGATCTTCTCGCGCAGCGCGTCGATGGGCGGGTTTGTGACCTGCGCAAACATCTGCTTGAAATACTCGCTCAGATTCGGGCGGGTGTGGCTCAAAACGGCCAGCGGAGTATCGCTGCCCATGGCCCCGGCGGGCTCGCCGCCGTTCTTGGCCATCGGCAGAATGATCGTGGAGACGTCCTCATACCGGTAGCCGAACGCCTTCTGCAGCTGGACAAGCTGATCCTTCGTGTAGCTGGGCACCTTCTTGTTGGGCACCTTCAGGCTGGACAGCGGGACGAGGTTGCGGTCCAGCCACTCGCCGTAGGGCTGGCGGCTGGCGTAGTCGGCCTTCAGCTTTTCGTCGTCCACCAGCTCGCCCCTGACGGTATCCACCAGCAGCATCTTGCCGGGGCGCAGACGGTCCTTGCGCACGACCTCGTCAGCGGGAATGTCGAGCACGCCGACCTCGCTGGAAAGGATCAGGCGGCCATCCTTCGTGATGTAGTAGCGGCTCGGGCGCAGACCGTTGCGGTCCAGCACTGCGCCCATCACGTCGCCGTCGCTGAACAGGATGCTGGCGGGGCCGTCCCACGGCTCCAGCATCGTGGCATAGTACTGGTAGAAGTCGCGCTTCTTCGGGTCCATCGACTTGTTGTTGTCCCACGGCTCGGGAATCGTGACCATGACGGCCAGCGGCAGATCCATGCCGTTCATGACCATGAATTCCAGCGTGTTATCCAGCTGGGCAGAGTCGGAGCCGCCCTGGTTGACGATGGGCAGAACCTTCGTCATATCGTCCTTTAAATAGTTGGAACCGATGGTTTCCTCGCGGGCAAGCATCGTGTCCACGTTGCCGCGGATCGTGTTGATCTCGCCGTTGTGCAGGATGAAGCGGTTGGGGTGGGCGCGGTTCCAGCTCGGGGATGTGTTCGTCGAGAAGCGGCTGTGTACCATGCCGATGGCGGATTCATAGTCGGCGTCCTGCAGATCGGGATAGAACAGGCGCAGCTCCTTGACGAGGAACATACCTTTATAGACAATGGTGCGGCTGGACAGGCTGCAAACGTAGGTGTCGGGGCTGGACTGCTCAAACACGCGGCGCGCCACATAGAGGCGGCGGTCAAAGGCAATGCCGGCCTCGACGCGCTGCGGCTTGCCCACAAAGCCCTGCCAGATGCTGGGCATACAGGCAATGGCCTTGTGGCCGAGCACCTCGGGGCAGGTGGGAACCTCGCGCCAGCCTAAGAAGGGCAGACCCTCCTTTTTGCAGACGATCTCAAACAGCTTCTTGGCCTGGTTGCGCTTGAGCTCATCCTTCTGGAAAAAGAACATGCCAATGCCATATTCCCGCTCTGCGCCCAGGGTCAGCCCCTGCTCGGCAGCGGCCTTCTGGAAGAATTTGTCGCTGATCTGCGTCAGAATGCCGACGCCGTCGCCGGTCTTGCCCTCGGCGTCCTTGCCCGCGCGGTGCTCCAGATGCTCCACGATCTGCAGCGCGTCGTCAATGGTTTTGTGGCTCTTGCGCCCCTTGATGTCCACCACAGCGCCGATGCCGCAGTTGTCATGCTCAAACCGGGGGCTGTACAGCCCGGCGGGGGTCTTGCGCTCGGTAAAGTTTTCCATACCTCGTTTGCTCCTTTCCCAATCCCGCTAAACCGCGCTGCGTCGCACATTTGCCGCGCGGGCGGGATAAACAAAAAAGACGCTCCCAACAGGGCACACAGGCCCCTTGTGGGAACGTCTTTGTTCTTGTCTGCATCATACCATAGATGCCGCCACTTTACAATCCCGAAGCAGAAGATTTTACGGAAATTAAGCGAAAAACGTTTAGAAATTTGGTTTAGCAAGCGTAAACTTAATAAAATTAAGCTGCGTGGACTTTCTGCCGCTTTGTAGGGGCGGCATATATGCCGCCCGCGGCCTAACGGCATCTCCCTTTTCAGGTTTGCATCGCAGGGAGGGGTCTTGCCCCCCGCGGCGGCCTGTGGGCAGGCCGCCCTATAATCCCCGGAAAGCGTGTGCCGTCATGCGGGGCGTCGGGGACGCCGCCCCCTACAAAGTGCGCCGCGAACGTTCCGCCGCCCGCGGCCTAACGGTATCTCTCTTTTCCGGTTTGCATTGTAGGGAGGGGTCTTGACCCCGCCGCGGCGGCCTGTGGGCAGGCCACACTACGACCTCCCGGAAAGCGTGTGCCGCCATGCGGGGCGTCGGGGACGCCGCCCCCTACAAAGTGCGCCGCGCTGTAGGGGCCGGGCATGCCCGGCCCGCGGCCTCCCGGAACCGCCCGTTTACGGTTGACCCGCAGGGGAGGGATTTATCCCTCCCACGCCGTGTGCCTCCGCCGCCCAAACAAAAACCGCGCAAGGCTCCTCGCCCTGCGCGGTCATTTTGCATACTAAAAACGTTACGCCGTTTTCTCGCCGTTCTGCTTTTTCAGCTCGACCAGAATCTCGGCCAGCAGCTCCTCCTGCGTGGGGGCGGCGGGGGCAGCAAGCTCCTCCGCGGCGGGCTCCTCATGCTTGCCCATCTCCATCAGCTTGTTCATGGCCTTGACGATGCAGAACAGCACGAACGCCATGATCAGGAAGTTGATGACGGCGGTGATGAACGCGCCGTACTTAAAGACCAGCTTGCCATCGCCAAAGACATCCCACATCATGGCGTCAAAGTTGACCTTGCCCAGAATACCCAAAATCGGGCTGATGAGGTTGTCTGTCAGGGAGGTGACCAGCGTGGAGAACGCACCGCCGATGATAACACCGATGGCCATGTCCATCATGTTGCCCTTCAGGGCGAAGGCTTTGAATTCCTCAAAGAACTTTTTCATAAGTAACCTCCTCAGAATTTAAAATGTCGATGCAGCGTTTTACTTTTTCAGCAGCTTTGCCACGGTCTGGGCCGCATTGTCCAGATAGTCGCCCGCGAACATCTCGATCATGCCCGCATCGGCCTCCTTGGCCAGCTCGGGGTCGATGGGCATCTTCGCCAGCACCGGCAGCTTGTATTTGTCGGCGATCTCGTCCACATGGCTGTCGCCAAAGACGTTGATGTGCTTGCCGCAGTCGGGGCAGACGGCGTAGCTCATGTTCTCGACCAGGCCGAGGATGGGCACATGCATCATCTGGGCCATCTGGACGGCCTTGCCGACGATCATGCCGACCAGCTCCTGCGGGCTGGACACGATGACGATGCCGTCCACCGGCAGCGTCTGGAACACGGTCAGCGGCACGTCGCCGGTGCCCGGGGGCATGTCAACGAACAGGAAATCAACGTCCCACACGACCTCCTGCCAGAACTGCTTGACCGCGCCCGCAATGACGGGGCCGCGCCAGACAACGGGGGCCTCGGGGTCGTCGAGCAGCAGATTGATGCTCATGATTTCCACGCCGGTACGGCTGGAAACCGGGTTGATGCTCTCGCCGTCGCCGGTGGCCGGGCCCTTCACGCCGAACAGGCGGGGGATGGACGGGCCGGTGATGTCGGCGTCCAGCACGCCGGCCTTAAAGCCAAGGCGGCGCATCGAGACAGCCAGCATGGCGCTGGTCATGCTTTTGCCGACGCCGCCCTTGCCGGAAACGACGCCGATGACTTTTTGGATACGGCTTCTTGCGTGCGGCGGCTCATGCTGCGGCGCGCGGTGATCGCAGTTGGACTTGCAGCTGCTGCAATCGTGGGTACAGGCTTCGCTCATGGTATATTTGCTCCTTTAAAAATTGCTCTTTCTTCAGTTTACCAAAAATCGCGCCGGAATGCAAGACACCGGTCAATTTAAAAGCGCCCCAGCGGTGTCTCTATTTTACCGTGTGCATCCCTCTCCCGCAAGTCATACCGCGCCGCCCGTCCGCATACCCATCAGCAGGGGAAGGGGGCGGCGTATGAGCAAACGCAGAACGTACCTACACAATGCGGCGCTGCTTACCGGGTCGGGGCTGGTGCTGCGGGCGCTGGGCATGGGGTTCCGAATCGTGCTGGCGGCGTATCTGGGCAGCGAGGGCATGGGTCTTTACCAGCTGATTCTGGCGCTGTACATGGTGTTTGTCTCGTTCGCCACGGCGGGCGTCAATGTGGCGTCGGCGCGGCTGGCGGCGCAGAGCCTGGCCCGCGGCAGCGGCATGGCCGAGACCCTGCGCGGGCTGTGCATCACGGCGCTGGGCTTCGGCACGGCGGCCATGCTGGCCCAAAGCGTATTGGCCGGGCCGTGTGCGCGGTATCTGCTGCACGACGTCCGCGCCGAGACCGCGCTGCTGATTTTGGCCCCCAGTCTGCCGTTTATGGCCGTGTCGGGCGCGGTGCGGGGGTGCTTTTTGGCCGCGCGGCGGGTGCAGCCGAACATCACGGCGCAGCTCATCGAACAGCTGGTGCGGATGGCCGTCGCCGCGGCGGGGCTGCGGACGCTGGCCCAGTGGGGCGCTGGCTACGGCTGCGCCGCCGTGCTGCTGGGCAACACGGTCAGCGAGAGCGTCTCCTGCGGCATTATGCTGGCTTTTGCCGCACGCACGCCGGAATTTGCACCCCGGCCCGGTGCGCCGCTGCACCCCTACACCCGCAAGGAGCTGTACGACATCCTGTGGCCCGTCGAGGGCAGCCGTCTGCTGGCCAGCGCCCTGCAGGCGGCGGAAAGCAGCCTGATCCCCTACACGCTGGCGATTTACACGGGCAGCCGCGCCGAGGCCGTGGCCCAGTACGGCAGCTTAAAGGGTATGGCGCTCCCGCTGCTGTTTTTCCCGTTTTCGGTGCTGGGGGCGCTGTCCGGCCTGCTGATGCCCGAGATCACCCGCGCCCACACAAAGGGCGACACCGCCGCCATGCGCCGCCTGATTTTTACGATGCTGCGCATGACCGGCGCGTTCTCGCTGGCGGCGGGGGCCGGGTTTGTGCTGCTCGGCGCGCCGCTGGCCGGGTTCATCTACCGGGATGCCAAGGTTGGGCGGTATGTGCAGCTTTTGGGCTTCGTCGCGCCGTTCATGTATCTGGAGAGTATGGTGGACGGCGTGTTAAAGGGTCTGGGGGAGCAGCTTGCAACATTCCGATATTCGCTGTTTGACTCGGTGTTCCGCATTGCGGCGATTTGGCTTGTCGTGCCGCAGTACGGCATGATGGGGTTCCTGGGGGTCATGGCCGTGTCGAATCTGATGACCTGCGGGCTGAATATGAGGAGGATGATGAAACAAATAAAAAAGCCTTCCCCCTAGGGGGAAGGTGGCCGAGGCCCCGTCCGAGGTCGGATGAGGGGGAGGCTTGCGGGGGTATCCCGTGAACGGGAAGGTACGGCAGACTCTCCCCTCATCAGTCCGCTTCGCGGACAGCTTCTCCCCCAGGGGAGAAGCTTTTGGCGCGGGTTACAGCGTTTCCCCGCTCACCAGTCCGTTCCACAGCCGGTAATATACGCCCTGCTTCGCCAGCAGCTCGTCGTGGCTGCCCTCCTCCTCGATGCCGTCGCGGCCCAGCACCAGAATGCGGTCCGCATTTTTGATCGTCGTCAGGCGGTGGGCAATCGTCAGGGTCGTGCGGCCCTTTGCCAGCTTGTCAAGGCTCTGGCCCACCAAAATCTCGCTCTCGTTGTCCAGGGCACTTGTGGCCTCGTCCAGCAGCAGGATGCGCGGGTTCTTCAAAAAGACGCGGGCAATTGCCAAACGCTGCTTCTGCCCGCCGGACAGCTTGACGCCGCGCTCACCGACGTAGGTGTCGTAGCCGTCCTTCAAAGCGCGGACAAAGGCATCGGCTCCGGCCAGGCGGGCAGCCTCCTCAATTTCGGCGCGGGTCGCGCCGGGGCGGCCATAGGCGATGTTCTCCGCCACCGTGCCGCTGAACAGGTAAACGTCCTGCTGCACGACGCCGATGGCCCCGCGCAGGCTGTGCAGCGTCACGCCGCGCACGTCCTGGCCGTCAATCAGGATCTTGCCGCCCGTCACATCATAGAAACGGGGGATCAGGTTGCACAGCGTCGTCTTGCCGCCGCCGGAAGGCCCGACGAGCGCGACATTCTCGCCCGGGCGGATATGCAGATCAACGTGGCGCAGGACCTTGTTGTGGTCGTCGGGGTACTCAAAGCTGACGTCGTCAAAGTCGATGCCGCCGTCCTTCACGACCAGCGGCTTCGCGTCGGGGGCATCGGCGATGGTGACGGGCGTATCCATGATCTCGGCAAAGCGCTCGATGCCGGTCATGCCGCGCTGGAACTGCTCGGCAAATTCGACGATACGGCGGATGGTCGCGATCAGCGTCGAGACATACAGCACATACGCGACAAGGTCGCCCGCGCTGATGGCCCCGTACACAAGGGACAATCCGCCCGCCAGAATGACAACAAAGTACATCAGACCGTCAAAAAGGCGCGTGGACGTGTTGAACGCCGCCATGGCGTGGTAGCTTAAGGTCTTGATCTGTTCAAAATCCCGGTTGCCCTGCGCGAACTTCTCGCGCTCCATGTCCTCGGCGGCAAACGCCTTGACGACGCGCTGCCCCAGCAGGCTGTCCTCGATCGTGGCGTTCAGCTCACCGATCTGAAAGCGCTGCTGGCGGAACCGCTCCCGCAGCTTGCGGTTGAGCTTGACCGAGACCACGCCCATCAGCGGCACGCAGGCAAAGACGACGAGCGTCAGCGGCACGTTGGCTTGGCAGAGGATAACAAACGATGCTGCGATCTTTATTCCTGCAATGAAGAACTCCTCCGGGCAGTGGTGGGCAAACTCGGTCACATCGAACAGGTCGTTGGTGATGCGGCCCATGATCTGGCCGACCTTCGTGTTGTTGTAGTAGGTGTGGTCGAGCCGAAGCAGGTGGTCAAAGGCGTCGCGGCGCATGTCGGTCTCGATGTGTACGCCCATGATGTGCCCGATGCCGGACATAAAGTAGCTTGCCGCGCCGTCGATGATGCGCAGCACAAAGTAGAGCGCAGCCAGCCGCAGCACGGTGTCCGCGGTCAGCGCGGCGGCAGAGACGGTGTTCGTCAGTGTGCGCATGATGGAGGGCAGGGCGATGTCGCAGAGCGTCGTCAGCGCGGCGCAGAACAAATCAAAGGCCAGTACGCCGCGGTACTTGGCCATATACGGCAGAAAACGGCGGATCAGGGTGCTGTTTTTGGGGCGCGGGTTGGTGGCAGCTTCGGACATGGGAACCTCTTTCTTTTTGATGATTTTGCATGGGAAATATCGCGGTCGGGGCCGGGCATGCCCGGCCCGCAGCCTTACGGAAAACGCCTGCCTGCGGGCGCATATAGAACGCGCCCCTACGTTGAAATCGACATTCCCCGTAGGGGCGGATTCTATATCCGCCCGCGGCAGGTGTGGCTTATTCGGTAATTTCCGGGTCGCCGGTCGGCTCCGCGGCGGGGGCCGACTCCTCCGGCACAGTGGGCTCGGGTGCAGGCTCCGGCTCCGGGTCGGGCGCCGGCAGGGCCGGGAGGGTCTCGGTCTTCGTCTGACCGCAGACCGGGCAGGTGTAAACGTTGCTGCCGTCCGCGCCGACCTGCGGGTCGGTGTGGCCGGTCAGCTGCCAATTGTGGTTGCCGGTGGCGGGGGATGGGTCGGTCATCTGCTCACCGCAGCTGCACTGGTAGGTCTTTACGCCGTCCGCGGCGCAGGTCGCGGTATCGCTGACGAGCTGGAAATTGTGGACGTGCTGCTCGGGCGTGGCTGTCGGTGTCGGCACCGGCGAGGGCGACGGCGTCGGGGTCGCCTGCACGGCCTCGGTGCGGGTCTCGCCGCAGCCCTCACGGCGGCAGGCAAAGGTGATGACGCCGTTGCTGACGACACCGCCATCCCAGTCGTGGCCGAGTGCGGGCAGCTCCTTCTCGATAACTTCGCCGCAGATCGTGCACTTGTACTTGGCCGAGCCGTTGTTGGTGCAGGTCGGGTTCACCCGCGTATCCTCGATCTCCGCATAGTTGTGTTCATGGGCGTCAGCCTTGAAATTGGCTGTCAGCACGACGCCGCCCGCATCGGCGTTCTGGGGCATCGTGAAGCTGATCGTCGCGCTGCTGTAGCTGCCGCCGGAGCTGGCCGTCCAGCCCGCAAAGACAAAGCCCTCGTCAGGCACTGCAGTCACAGCTGCCGCCGTGCCGCCCTTTTTGACGAGCTGGCTCGTTGTGCCGGACAGCTTGCCGCCGTTTGCAGCAACAAATTCCAGCGGGACCTTTGCGCCGCGCACGGCGATGGGATCCTTATTGATAAGGTTCGCGGGCACACCGTCCGGTGTCGGGATCGTGCCCAGCGGCTGCGGGCGGCGGTCCTCGGCGGCATAAGCATGGGTGCGCACGTAGGTAAAATACGCGGTAACGGCCTCCTTCGAGAGATGCACGCCGTCGGACAGCGTGTAGTCCTTTTTGGCCCAGCCTGTGGCATCGTCGCGCAGGACCTCGGCGCTGTTCAAAAACTTAAAGCCGTTTTCCTCGCACATCTGCACGAGCGCGGCGTTGTAGGCATCGACCTGGGTCATCGTCAGGTTCGTGTTCTCGCGCTGCCGGTCCAGCGGGGGAATGGCGCTGACGATGATGTCACAGTAGGGCCACGCGGTCTGGATGGCCTGCAACCCTTGCAGATAGGTCTTTATGTAGTTCGTCGCGTCCGTCGACGAGCCGGACAGGTTGTTGGTGCCGTAGCAGATGATGATGCGCTTGGGCTTGAGCATGGCCACGGCGTCCGGTACGGTGTACATCGCGGATGAGCCCTTGAACTTTTCGCATTTCAGGGAAGTGATCGACCCCACGCCCATGCTGACAACACCGATGTTGTTGTTCAGGCTTGTGAATGCCGTGCCGGTCTCGTTGGCGTACAGCAGGTAGCGTGCCGTGTTTGAATCACCGATGAAAAGCGTCTCATCAACATAGCTGCGGCCTGCGTCGGCGGTCTCGGGCAGGATGGTGCCGACCTCGGCACAGACAGGCTCTGCCGATGTGGCAGGCGTGGCCGCGGGCGCCGCTGTGGCGGCGGCTTCGGCAGTCTCGGAAGTGGCGGACGGTGTGGCGTCCGTCTGGGCATGGCTGCACCCGGTCAGGCAGACAGTCAGCGCCGCGGCGGCCAGCAGAACAGGTAATTTCATGCGGTACACCTCTTAAACTTGATGCTATACACTGCTATGATACACCATTTTGCGGCGCGGTGCAAATGTTTCCATCAGACTTTACAAAATTATCGAAAAACGATAAAAAATGCTTGCAAAACGATATGCAGTGTGGTATACTGCAAGCATCACGAACCATGGGAGAGAACCTTGCGGCGATCCGAAACCGTTCGGGCACGCAATCAGGAGGTATACAAATGAAATTTACCTGGAGCGACCAGAAAAGCATCATTCTGACCCGCGCCGTTGTGGCGGGGACAATAGCGGGCTGCGGCATCATGACGGTAAGCGGCCCGTGGCTGACCCGTTGGATGGTATCCGCCCACGCCCTGCCGCCCGCCAGCGGCCCGGTGCTGCTGGGCATGGGGTACGTCTGCGCGGTGCTGGCGTTCGTCATGCTGGTCAGTCTGTACAAATTCCTGCGCCGCATCGAGGCGAGCGCGGTCTTTGTGCCCGCCAACGTGACGGCCCTGCGGCGCATCAGCTGGTGCTGTGCGGGGGCGGCGGTGGTCTGCCTGGCCGCGGCGTACATCTATCTGCCGTTTGCGTTTCTGGGCGTGGCCGCGGCGTTCATGGCGCTCATTGTCCGGGTGCTGAAAAACGCCTTTGCCCAGGCCGTCCACATGAAGGACGAGCTTGACTACACGATTTAAGGAGGCGGCACGATGCCCATTGTGGTCAATCTGGATGTGATGATGGCGCGCCGCCACAAAGGCGCGGGCGAGTTGGCCGAGGAGATCGGCATCACGCCGGCAAATCTGTCCATCCTGAAAAATAACAAGGCCAAGGCTGTGCGGTTTTCGACGCTGGAGGCTCTCTGCCGGGCGCTGGACTGCCAGCCGGGGGATATTCTGGAGTTTGTGCCGGACGAGAATCGGTAGGGGCCGGGCATGCCCGGCCCGCGGCCTTCCCGCAGGCAAACGTTTGTTATAGGCAACACCGCATAATTCCCGCCTTACGGCTTAAGCACCGCTCCGGCGGCTGCGGCACGGCATCTGCGTTGCCAAAATGCTCGATAATACACAAAGTATTATCTGCGCTTTTGGCTTAGCAGCTGCCGCACCTCGCTCGCCGTATCGGCACTTAGAATTATGCGGTATTGCCTTTACACTGCCGGGCCGGACTTGTCCGGCCCCTACGTTGAGGTGATGGTATGCTGTATGCTGTTTTAATGTACCCGCTGGCCTATTTTTATCTGCGCGGGGTGATGTTTCCGCAGTCATATCCGGATTGGGGAATGCCGGTTTTTGCGGCGCTGTTCATTGTGTATGTGGACTGTGCCGCCCGTGCCGCGCACCGCACCGCCGCTAAGGAAACGCCGCTCTGGGCCGTATGCTGGATGGCGCTGGCCGTGGCGTACCCGCTGTACGGCTACCAGCCGGGGCCGCTGGGAGGCTGGCAGTGGATGGCATGGCATCTGTTCGCCGTCTGGTATGTGCTGGCACGGTGCGGGATGCTGGCGCAGGGGCAGAGCGGCAGTCTGGCCCCGCTGGATGCGCTGGCCGGATTTGTCCTCCTGCCGTTCGGGAATTTCTTCCTGCGGGCGCGCACCGTCTTTGCTGCGCTGCGCACCCATCTGCAGGACCGCACGGGGACACGAAAAGTTCTGCACCTCATCGTTACCGCAGCGGTGACGCTGGCGCTGTGCGGTGTGGCATGGGGGCTGCTGGCAGCAGCCGATGCCAACTTTGCCGCGCTGGGGCAGCAGGTGTCCGACTGGTGGAGCAGGCTGCTGAACAATGTGAGATTCATTGACCAGCTGATGTATATCCTGCTCTCACTCCCGGTGGGGGCGTGGCTGTACGGGCTGGTGGGCGGCTCCCTGCGCCGCAAAGCCCCGCCCACCACGGCGCAGCAGTGTGCCGCTGTGCTGGAAAACTGCCGCATTGTGCCGCGCACCACGGCGGTGGCGGCTGTAATGGCGCTGTGCGGCGTCTATGCGTTGTTCTTTGCCGTGCAGGCAGGGGAGTGGCTCGCCGCTGCGCCGCTGGGGCTGGACGCACCGGACACCGCCGCTTTTGCGGTGAACGGCTTTTGGGAACTGCTGAAAATTCTGCTGCTTAATTTTGCGGTGCTGGCGGGCATACAGTTCTTTGGCCGTGCGCCGCTGCCCAAAGCGTTGGCCGCCGTGTTCTGCGGGTTCGGCGTGGCTTTTGCTGCGCTGGCAGCGGGCAAGCTGGCTGTCTATGTGACGCTCTGCGCCCTGACGCCCCGGCGGTTCACGGCGGCATGGTGCCTGTTTGTGCTGGCCGTCTGTGCGGTGCTGGCGCTGGTGCGGGTGTTCAAGCCGATCCCGGCGGCGAAGCTCGCCATTTTTGCGGCAGCAGTCAGCTTTACATTGCTCTGCTGCGTGAATGTGAAGCAGCGGGTCATTGATGTAAATCTGGCACGGTATGAAGCCGGGATAGATGAGGAGCTGGATTGGGGCGTGCTGTGGGAGTGCGGGTATCAGGAGAACGCAGCGCAGTAGGGGCCGGGCATGCCCGGCCCGCGCGCGTAAGGCAAACAGGCGCTTGCGGGAAAGCCGCACGGAGGGGTCAAGACCCCTCCCTACAGGATGACGATAACGGGTGCTTTGTAGGGAGCGGTCTTGACCGCTCCGCGGGATGTGCACGGCAAACGGCTGCCTGCCAGAAGGCTGCGGGCCGCATATATGCGGCCCCTACAAACCTGCCGGGAGGTTCTGTAGGGGGCGGCGTCCTCGACGCCCCGCGGAGGTGCACGGCAAACGGCTGTCTCCCGGAAGGCCGCGGGCCGGGCATGCCCGGCCCCTACAAGGCAGCAAAAACAGGGACACCGGCCCTTGCGGGTCGGTGTCCCTGCTTCTTATGCGATTTTACGCCTTCTTAAAGCCCACGCTCTGCATGAACCTGACAAAGGCGGCCTGACCGGCGGCGTCCTGCTTAAAGACACCGGCATTCTCCAAAACATGGCTGAACACGGTACCGATCTCGGCCTTGACGGCCTTGTTGGCGTCCTGCGGCTTCATGTGGGTGCCGTACTTTGCAATCAGCTCGTCGATCCAGTCGGCATGGACGGCCAGCGTGTCGCCCGCCTCGCGGCTGGTGTTCGGGCGCTGCCCGGCCAGAATTTCCGCGATCTGCGCGCCCTGATCCTTCAGGCGGGCGGGCAGGATAGCCAGACCCATGACCTCGATCAGGCCGATGTTTTCCTTTTTAATATTGTGGTATTCCCTGTGCGGATGGAAGATGCCGTCGGGGTACTCCTCGCTCGTGCGGTTGTTGCGCAGGGCCAGGTCAAGGATGTAGCCCTCGGTCTCGTCGTAGTGCAGGATCGGCGTCACGGTGTTGTGGGGCGTGCCGTCGGTCTCGGCCAGAATGCCGACGCTCTCGTCGGTGTAGCTGCGCCAGGCGGACAGGATGTTGTTGGCAACATTCTGCATCTGCTGGCTGCTGCGGCCCACCAGACGCACGGCGGAGACAGGCCAGTTCAGGATGCCTGCCTTGACGCCGGGGTAGCGGATGTCGGTCATCGGCACGGCGATGTCAGCCTTCTGCATCGGGAAAACATACCGCCCGCCCTGGAAGTGGCTGTGGCTCAGGATGCTGCCGCCGACGATGGGCAGGTCGGCGTTGGAGCCGCAGGTGTAGTGGGGGAACTGTCCGACGAAGTCGAAAATTTCCGCCAGCGTCTGCTTGTTCATCTCCATCGGCTTGTGCTGCTCGTGCAGCATGATGCAGTGCTCATGGAAGTAGGCGTAGGGGCTGTACTGCAGATAGAACTGCTCACCCGCCAGCGTGATGGGCACAATGCGGTGGGTCTGGCGCGCCGGGAAGTTGATGCGGCCCGCGTAGCCGATGTTCTCCTTGCAGAGCATGCAGGCGGGGTAGCCGGATTTGGGCTGCAGGCGCTCGAGGGCAATCGTCTTGGGGTCCTTCTCGGGCTTCGTCAGGTTGATGGTGATCTCCAGCTCGCCGTAGGGGGTGGCGGTGTTCCACTGGATGTTCTTGGCGATCTGCGCGGTGCGGATGTAGTTCGTGTCGACGCAGAGCTGATAGAACCAGTCGGTAGCGGCCTTGGCGCCCTGCTTGACGTAGAGCTTGCGGAACTTCTTGCAGACCTCGCTCTCGCGGGGCATCAGGGCGCCCATCAGGCGGGTCTCAAAGTTGATGCGGTACTGGTTGACCGCGCCGTCGAACAGCTCCTTCTGCGCGGCCAGCTCGACCATCTCATCCAGCAGGGCAGCGGGGGTCTCGGGGTCCTCCTTCGGGGGCTTGGCCTCGCTGGGGGCGGCCAGGGCCAGCAGATCCAGCAGGGTGTTGCGCGCCACCAGAATGTCCAGATCTTTGATGAGCTTGTGCTTGCGGCCAAAGCGCAGCAGACGCTCCACGTCCAGTGCCAGGCGTGCGTCGCGCTGCTCCGGGGTCAGGGATGTGATGTCAAATTCATTCTTTGCCATGATTGCCCTCCTGTAACGGTGTATGCGGTGTGATTCTGCTTCTGTTATAGTAACCATACCGCGTTTTGCCTCCGCTTTCCATAGCGTTGTGTGCCAGTCTTTTGCAATTTTCAACCAAAAGCGAAGCCCCGCTGTGCTGTCCGTCAGGACCTGCCGCAGCGGGGCGTTTTTGGCTGTTTTACTTCTTCAGATCGCTGAACAGATCCTTCTTGTACACGCCGTCGGCGACGAGCCGGGCAAAGCTGTCAATGACAGTCTGCTTGTCCTCGGCGTAGGTGACACCGAACCACTTGTCGTGGGTGGGCAGCACCTTGACGCTGACCTTGTCGGCGTGCAGCAGTTCATCAATGTAGATGGGCAGCAGGTACTCGGCCTTCAGCGGGTTGGCGGGGGCGGCCTTCTCGAAGAACTCCACAAAGCCGGATTCCAGCAGATCCACGAACTCGGGGGTCAGCGCCCACATGTTCATCGAAACAAGGCTGTCGATGTCGATGCTTTTGCCGCCTGCGGCTGCGCCGTCGGCGGTCTTTTCAATGCCGCCGGTCTCCAGCACGCCGGTCAGGTAGTGGGCGTCGTTCATCTGGCAGATGCCGCGGGTGACCGCGCCGTTGTCGCTCAGGGTGTTTTTCAGCACAAAGCCCGCCATGGCAAGGTCGCCCGGCTTGTCGGGCGTGTAGCCCTGCAGGAAGTCGTGCAGCCGGACGAACGCCTCCTTGCCGTAGTAGTCGTCGGCGTTGATGACGGCGAACGGCTCCTTAATAATGCCCTTGCAGGCCAGCACGGCCTGGCCGGTGCCCCAGGGCTTGGAGCGGCCCTCGGGCACGGAGAAGCCCTCCGGCACGTTCTCGAGTGCCTGGAACGCATAGTCGATCTCAATGCCCAGCCCGGCGCAGATCTTCTCAATGCGGTCACCGATGGCCTCTTTAAACGCCTCCTCAATGTCGTGGCGGATGATAAAGACGATCTTGTCAAAACCGGCCTCGATGGCGTCATGAATGGAATAGTCCATGATGATCTCGCCGTTGGGACCGACGGCAGCCAGCTGTTTGATGCCGCCGCCGAAGCGGGAGCCGATACCGGCGGCCATAATCACCAGTGCAGTTTTCATAGTTTTCCTCCTAAATTAAACACCCTGCGTTGGGGTGTGGTAGCTGCTTAATACCCGGCCATGGCCATGGCGTACTGAACAAAGCCCGGCCCGGCCAGATTGATGACCAGCGAGGAGAGCAGCAGCACGATGCCAAAGTAGAGCAGCGCCGCCCAGATGCTGGTGCCGCCCTTTTGCAGCAGGGCATCGGTGCGGGCATCGCCCTCGGGGTATTCGCTGTAGATTTTATCAATATTTTTCTTTGAGGCGTTGCGGTACAGCCAGACCGAGAAAAGCCCCAGCAAAATCCTGACGATCCAGTCCGCAATGGCACAGACGTCGGCGGCCACGGGCACCCAATGCAGCGGCATACTGCCGAACAGCGATGGGTTGAAGGTCGCCACAATGGCGATGAGCGACGGCACGCTCAAAACGAGGGACAGCAGGGCTGTCAGCAGACCCTCCTTCCACATCTTGCGGTAAAGCAGATAGGCAGGCCCGAACAGGAATGCCGACAGGCAGACTGCGACCTTCTGCTTCGTGATGCTCATGCGGAAGAACTGCATCAGGTAATACATCGGGCTGCGGCCCACGTAGGCGGCCCAGTCCTTGGCCTTGATGCCGTCGATGGTATCCTCGGGGCCGAGCTCGCGGCGGCAGATGCCGCCGTTGTCGTCGGTGGTGAAGGTGGCGATGCGGGGGGCGGGGGCCGTGCGGCTGTTGTCGGGCTTATGCACGGTGGACGGGTCGCGGGCGTAGATCGGCACCTGCGCGTCCTCGTCCTTCGGGGCGGGTCGGGGGCCGTTGTCCTTCGGCAGGGGACAGCCGCAGTGGCTGCACTGCGCCGCGCCCGGCTGGTTGTGGGTGCCGCAGTTCGGGCAGGTGGCCTCGTGCGCGGCGTTTTCGGCCTCGGGACCGAACTCGGGCTGCCATTCAAACCCGGCGGCGTGCTCCGACTTGTGCATACAGGCCCCGACCTTCTGCCAGCAGGCCCGGTGGTAGGGCGTGCCGCAGTCGGGGCAGACGACGATGTCATCCTCGTCGGTAAATGCCTGTTCACAGACAGGGCAATGGTTTCCTGTGTAACGTGTCATGTGTGGTATCCTTTCCGTAACATAAGGCCATTATACCGCATCAAATGGATAAATGCAAAGAAAACATAAAAACTTTACAAGATTGCATACAAATTGGGCGTTAGCAGCCGCTCTGTAGGGGCCGGGCATGCCCGGCCCGCGGCCTTACGTGGGCGGATGCCCGCGGGGAAGTCTGTAGGGGAGGAATTTGTCCCTCCCGCGGGACCTGGCAGCGGCCACAGCGTCCCCGGGCGGATATTGAATCCGCCCCTACACCGTAGGGGTCGGCGTCCTCGACGACCCGGGCTGTTTGCGCCGCTGTACACGGCCCGGGAGGGATAAATCCCTCCCCACAAATATTATGAATCTGCCGCTGCCCCTCTTTACAACGCCCGCCAATTCGCTTATAATGGTACTATGTAATTTTATGCCAACTTATGTGTGACGAGGGAAACGATATATGATTACGATTGACGAACTGAAAGCAAAGCTCGGCGGCATGAAGACCGCCGTGGATGACCTGCGCGACGCATTGTCCATCGAGGCCAGCGAAAAACGCCTGGCCGAGCTGGAGCACCAGATGACGATGCCCGGCTTCTACGATGACCAGGCCCGCAGCCAGAAGGTCATCAGCGAGATGGGCGAGGTCAAGAACAAGCTCGAGCGCTTCGGCAAGCTGTCCACCCAGTATGAGGAGGCCGAGACGCTGCTGCTCATGATCGAGGAGGAGAACGACCCGTCCCTGGCCGCCGAGGGTGAGGAGGCCGTCAACGGCGTCGAGAAGTCCATCGACGAGCTGCAGCTCATGACGATGCTCAACGGCGAGTACGACCACAACAACGCCATCCTGACCTTCCACGCCGGTACCGGCGGCACCGAGGCCCAGGACTGGGCCGAGATGCTCTACCGCATGTACACCCGCTGGGCCGAGGCCCACGGCTACAGCGTCGAGGTGCTCGACGTGCTGGACGGCGACGAGGCCGGCATCAAGTCCGCGTCGATGATGGTCAAGGGCCCCAACGCCTACGGCATGCTCAAGAGCGAGCACGGCGTCCACCGTCTGGTGCGCATCAGCCCGTTTGACGCCAATGCCCGCCGCCAGACCAGTTTCTCCAGCCTTGAGGTCATGCCCGAGCTGGACAACAACATCAACATTGAAATCAACCCCGCCGACATCGAGATGCAGGTCTACCGCTCCTCCGGCGCAGGCGGCCAGCACATCAACAAGACGTCCTCCGCCGTCCGCCTGATCCACAAGCCCACCGGCATCGTGACGACCTGCCAGACCCAGCGCAGCCAGCTGCAGAACCGCGAGTACGCCATGGAGATGATGAAGGCCAAGCTGTACCAGATCGCTTTGCAGCAGCACAAGGACAAGATCGACGACATCAAGGGCGTGCAGAACGAGATCGCCTGGGGCCACCAGATCCGCAGCTACGTCTTTATGCCCTACACGCTGGTCAAGGACAACCGCACCGGCTTCGAGAGCAGCAACGTACAGGCTGTCATGGACGGCGACCTGGACGGCTTCATCTTTGCCTACCTGAAGGCAGCCTCCCGCGGCGAACTGAAGGAAGATTGATATGAATGACCGTTTTATCCGGCTGTCCATCTCGCTGGCCCGGCTGCAAAAGGTCATCCAGCGCATCAAGGCGAGCGGCATGAGCCGCATTGAGCTGAAGGCCGGGCACACGCTGGTGCTCTGCCGGCTGGCCGCCGCGCCGGAGGGCCTGCACTTCTCGGAGCTGACAGAACGGTGCGGTCTGGACCCGGCCATGATCTCCCGCGTGCTGGCAGAACTGGTGCGCAGCGGCTTGGTGGAAAAGCGCGCCGAGAGCGGCAAGTACAATGCCCTCTACCTGCTGACCAACGCAGGCCATGACCGCGCCGCCCGCGTGGGGGCTGTTGTGGCCGACGTAGAGCGCCGCGCCGACGAGGGGATAGACCCAGACGATTTAGCGACATTTTATAAGGTGCTCGACCAGCTGACGAGGAATCTTGAGGCTGTCGATGCCGACCCGGCGGAGGCGTTTGAGCCGCTGGAAATTCAATAGGCAATACCGCATAATTCTAAGTGCCGATACGGCGAGCGAGGTGCGGCAGCTGCTAAGCCAAAAGCGCAGATAATACTTTGTGTATTATCGAGCATTTTGGCAACGCAGATGCCGTGCCGCAGCCGCCGGAGCGGTGCTTAAGCCGTCAGGCGGGAATTGTGCGGTGTTGCCAATAATGTACAAAACTGCCCGGCTGCCCCAAAATGCAGCCGGGCACTTGTTTTATTCATATTTGGTGGGTATACTGAGGAAAATATAAGCAGCGGGCGTTATAATAGATTACCGTAAATCGTCTGTACTGTAGGGAGGGGTCTTGACCCCTCCGCGGCGCTGTGCGGCTGCCGCATAGTTGCGCGGAATGTATATATGCCGCCTGGTGCGGTTTCCGTCGCCCGCAACCTTCCCGGAGCGGTCAAGACCGCTCCCTACAAGCCGTTTTAAAACAATTCCGCCGCCCTGTAGGGGCCGGGCATGCCCGGCCCGCGGCCTTCCCATAACCGCCCATATACCATACACGTCCGAGCCGGATATGTCCGGCCTCTGCCGCCATTTGATCCACCCCCGAAAGGAGCACCCCTTACTATGCCATCCATCACCGGCCTGACCGCCGCCGAGGTCGAAGCGCGCCGCGCGGCGGGGCAGACGAACCAGCCGCCCAAATCCCAGACCAAAACCACCGGCGAGATCGTGCGGGATAACGTCTGTACCTACTTCAACCTTGTGTTTCTGGTGCTGGCCGTCATGCTGGCGCTCGTGCATTCCTGGCTGAATATGGGATTTCTGGGCATCGTGTTCTGGAATACCCTCATCGGCATTGTGCAGCAGCTTCGCGCCAAGCGTACCATCGACAAGCTGACGCTTGTCTCAGCGCAGAAGCTCCGCTGCCTGCGCGACGGCCGGTGGTGCGAGGTGCTGTCCGACGACCTTGTGCAGGACGATGTTGTCGAGTTCGGCGCGGGTGACCAGATCGCAGCGGACGCCGTCGTGCTGGACGGCAGCGCCCAGGCGAACGAATCCCTCATCACGGGCGAGGCGCGGGCCGTTCCCAAGGAGTGCGGCGCGGAGCTGAAATCCGGCAGCTTTCTGATGGCGGGCCGCTGCGTGGCACGGCTGACCCGTGTCGGGGCCGAGAGCTACGCCAGCCGCCTGACCGCTGAGGCGCAGGCCGACGGTCACAGGGTCGCGCGCGGCGAGATGATGCGCAGCCTGGATAGGCTGATAAAATTCATCGGTGTGGCGCTGATCCCAATTGGCGCGGTGCTGATCTGGAAGCAGCATTGGGTACTGGAGCTGTCTATGAAGGAGACTGTCGACGCCACGGTGGCAGCACTCATCGGTATGATCCCGGAGGGACTGTACCTGCTGACGAGCGTTGCGCTGGCCGTGAGCATGATGCGGCTGGCCCGCCGCAAGGTGCTGACCCGCGACATGAACTGCATTGAAACGCTGGCCCGGGTGGACACCCTCTGCGTGGACAAGACCGGCACGATCACCGAGAGCACCATGCAGGCGGACGACCCGCTGCCGCTGGCGGAAAATACACCCATCACCGAGATTTTATCGGCGTTCTACGCGGGAGAGCAGCCAGATAACGACACGGCCCGCGCGCTGACAGCCCGCTTCGGGCAGGGCGGCACGGCATGGGCTGCCGTGCGCACCATCCCGTTCAACACGGCGTACAAATACAGTGCCAAAGACTTTGGTGCGCAGGGGTGCTACGTCGTCGGTGCGCCCGACGTGCTGGCGGGCAGCAGGGCGGGGGAACTTGCCGACAGGCTGACCCCGCTGCTGGCCCAGGGCCGCCGCGTGCTGCTGCTGGCAAAATATAACGGCACACTGCCGGATCCGCCCGCGGCGCTCGACCCCGCACAGCTGGAATTTTTGGCTCTGCTGCCGTTGCAGAACCGCATCCGCGAGAGTGCGCCCAAGACGTTCCGCTTCTTTGCGAAGCAGGGCGTGAAGATCAAGGTCATTTCGGGCGACGACCCGCAGGCTGTCAGCCATGTGGCCGCCAACACGGGCATTGCCGGGGCCGAGCACTGGGTCGATGCCGCCACGCTGCAAAGTGAGGCGGCGCTGGCCGAGGCTGCCGAAAAATGCACGGTCTTTGGCCGCGTCACGCCCGAGCAGAAGCGCCAGCTCGTCCATGCTTTGCAGGCAAAGGGCCACACGGTAGCCATGACTGGAGATGGCGTAAATGACGTACTGGCGTTAAAAGATGCCGACTGCGGCATCGCGATGGCATCGGGCGCGCAGGCGGCCAGCCAGGTCGCGCAGCTTGTGCTGCTGGATTCGGACTTTGCCGCGCTGCCCGGCGTTGTGGCCGAGGGGCGGCGGGTCATCAACAACATCCAGCGCTCGGCGTCGCTGTTTCTGGTCAAGAACATCTTCTCGTTTTTGCTCAGCATCGTCGCGCTGGCCCTGCCGCTGGCCTACCCGTTCCAGCCGCTGCAGCTGTCGCTCGTCACGTTTGCCACCATCGGCGCACCGGCGTTCTTTCTGGCGCTTGAGCCGAACCACGAGCTTGTCCACGGTAAATTCATGCGGAACGTGCTGCGCAAGGCGCTGCCCGGCGGGCTGACGGATTTCCTGCTTGTGTTCTGCGCACAGGGGTTCGGCCATGCGTTCGATATCCCGTCCGACATGGTCGGCACGATCTGCACGTTGGTGATTTTGTGCGTGGGCTTGCAGATTTTGTGGGGTGTCTGCATCCCGTTCACGCCGCTGCACTGGGCCATCTGGGGCAGTATGACCGTGGCGGGCGTCGGCGGGGTGTTCCTGCTGGCGCGCTGGCTGCCGCTGGTGCGGCTGGATCTGGGCAGCACGCTGGTGCTGGTCGTTCTGCTGGCCCTGAGCGCCCCGACTCTGGCCGGGCTTATCTTTATGGGCGAGCGGCTGCACGGCATGGTCAACGATTGGAAAAATAAAAAAGCACGAAAACACGTATAAAACGACAGCCCCGCCCGCAGAAAAACGGGTGGGGCTGTCGTTTTATCAAAATTATAATTGTAATAGGGGAATTATGAGAAATGGAAATCGCAGGGAGGGGTCTTGACCCCTCCGCGGGGCCTGGCGGCGGCCACGGTGTTCCCGGGCGGATATGTCCGGCCCCTACAGCCATTCCGGCAGGGAAGATGCGTTATTTTTTCAGCTCCTCCTCGATCTCCGGCAGATCCTCTTTGATAAACATAAAGCACAGGCTCACCAGCAGCAGCGCGCAGGAAAGCCAGATCGTCCTCTCGCCGAAGATGCCGACGCACTGTGTACCGATGCCCGCACCCAGCGCAAAGATAAAGATAATGGCAAAGTACTGCAGGGACTTCCACAGCGCGTTTTTATCGTGGGTGTGTCCGAATGCGACCAGCGCGTCCATGCCGCTGCGCAGGTTGCCGATGCACATGGTACTGGCAAACGGGTAGCCATGCACCTTGCGGAACGCCTGCACCTGCATGGCGCAGGCAAACGAGACCAGCGCGTTTGCGCCAATATCCCACCCGGCAGGGAAGAAGCCCACCGCGAACAGCAGCACGATCTCGGCCAGCACGACGAGCTGACGCCAGTGGATGCGGCGGGCCTGCCGCCAGCGCAGGCGGATGCACTCCGCCGCGGCCACACCCAGCGCAAAGGACAGAACGGGGATAAAATAGTGGGCAAACCGCGATAAATCGCCATCAAACAGGCTCTGGCTCATCAGCACGATGTTGCCGGTCTGGGCGTTGGCAAACACCTTGCCGCGCCCAATGTAGGTGTAGGCGTCCTGCAGGCCGCCCGACGCCGACAAGAACATGACCGTGCGGAATGCCTCCGACATCTGGCCGCGGTGATGCGGGAATAATTTTGACATGACTTTCCGACCTCTCTATTACGTTTAAACACCGCCATTATAGCGCGCCGCGCCGCCGCTGTAAAGTTTGCAGCAACACATGCGGCGTTTTGTACCAAAGTGACGCTGCAAAACGGAGAAGGATTTTATACAAAGTGCAGAAATTTGTGCAGGAGTATTACATGAGCGCAACTTTTGCGGTATACTGACTTCACTTTCCAACGCAGTGAGACAACAGCCGTAGGGCGTCGCAACGAGTTGAGCGACACCCTGCGGCTGTTTTTGTTTTGGAGAAAATAACGTATATATGAGGAGTAATTACAATGCCGCAAACAAAGAAACAGGAAATCGTCTACACCGTCATGATGGTCTGCGTCATGGTCTACGGAATGGTCTGCTACAATATCGCACTGGATGTGGGCGGGATGCAGAATTTCATCTTCGCCGCTGCCCTCAGTGAGCTGCCCATCATGGGCGTCATTGGCTTTTTGCTGGACACGTTCCTGGTCGGCCCCACGGCCATGCGCATCGCCACGAGTTGGTTCACCCCAGGCAAGGACAAGCAGGTGTTCCTGGTGGCCGCTATCTCCTGTCTGTCCGCGTGGATGATGTGCCCGTTGATGAGCTTTTTCGCCACGCTGTTCTTCAAGGACAGCCACAACGCGAACTTTTTCGCCATGTGGGTGCAGACCACAGCGATGAACTATCCCGCGGCATTTTTGTGGCAGCTGTGCGGCGCGGGCCCGCTGGTGCGGTTCGTGTTTGGCAAGGGTCTGGCCGCTATGAAAAAGAAGTGATAACGATTTCATAATACATCTAATACATCGACAGAAAAAACACAAACCCGATTTTGTACCAATAAAACTGCACAAAAACCACTTGCCATATTTGGTAATAGTGCTATAATACGGCTGAACCTGAAAGTTGGGTGTACCTATTTATATAGAGAAAAGCCCCTTGGCCCCCTCGCAGAGGGAGGCAGGGAACCCAACCCAGGTAAAGCTCCCAAAGAGTGAGGTGCATTGCATGAAAGATGTCAACGACCTGATGCAGGCCATTTTGGAGATGGATGCCGCCCAGCGCCGCGAAAGCGAGAAGGCCCGGCTCGAGCGCTCTGCCCGGCTGGCTGCTCTGGACGAGCAGAAGCAGAAGATCATCGCGGAGTGTGACGCCCGCGAGAAGTCCGAGTCCGACGCCGCCGCAAGAGCTGCCGAGGAGGGCAACGCCGCCGCACTGGCCGCGCTGGAGACCCAGCGCGGCCAGGCAGCCGAGGCCATGACCGCCGCCGCAAGGGCCCATGAGGCCGAATGGTGCGCTGCGCTTGTACAGCGCACCCTGGGCGGGGAGGCCGCACAATGATGCCCACGGGCAAGGCAAGCGGCAACGCCGTGCTGGCCAAGGCCCGCGCCCTGTACGGCAGCCGCTTGCGGGCCGACGATTACCGCCGCCTGATGGCCTGCCGCACGATGACCGAGCTGGCCGCGGCCTTGAAAGAATACCCGCTGTACAGCGAAGCGCTGGCCGAGGTCAACCCCCAGTACGCCCGCCGCGTCCAGCTGGAAAACCTGCTGCGCCAGAGCCTGTACACCCGGTACGACAGCCTTTGCCGCTATGACCGCAGCGCGGGCAGCAAAGTGTATGAGTATTTCACCCTCTGCTGTGAAGTCGATGAGCTGACTGCCGCCATGCGGTGTCTGGACGCAGGCCGCCCGGGCGATTACCTGTTCCGCCTGCCGGAGTTCATGCAGCAGCGCTGCTGCATCGACCTCTACGCGCTGGCCAAGGCCACGAGTTTGGACGGTATCCTGGCCGCTGTGGCCGGTACGCGGTGGGAAAAGGTCCTGGCACCGCTGCAGAGCGCCAAGCCGGACCGCGGTCTGACCGCCCAGGCCGAGCCGCTTCTGCAGGACTTCCGCCACCGCGCACTGGTGGCGCTGGCTCCCGCTAAGGGCGGCACAAGCGCTGCGCCGAACCTGCGCGACCTCGTCGAGCTGGAATGCGACACCTCCGCTGTTTCCAACGCCGCGCGGCTCATCCGCATCGGCGCACCGGACTCGGTGGTGCGCACCAACGCCCGCCGCGACTGCACGGCCCTGACGAACGACGAGTGGGAATACCTGCTCGCCGCCCGCGATCTGGACACGTTCAAGGAGCGGTTCGCCAGGACGAAGTACGGCCCACTGCTGGGACATCATGAGTACAGCGTTTTGAAGGAGGGCTTCTTCCACTACCGATGCGACTGGTGCCGCAAGTGGCTGCGGTTCTCCACCGACCCGACGCTGGTCATGCTGTGTTACGTCTGGCTGGCCCGGTGTGAGGTGCAGGATCTGGATCACATCATTGAGGGCGTGCATTACAAGCTGCCGCCTGAGGATGTCCAGCCGCTGCTGGTGGGGTTTGATGAGAAGGATTGAGTGACCCTTGGCCCCCTCTGGGAGGGGGCTCCGCCCGCAGGCGGTGGGGGAGAGAGCTTCGCGGCAGCCCGAAATATTTCGGGTGATGGCAAGGTTCGCTCCCTCCGCCCCTGCGGGGCACCGTCCCCCTCTGGCGCAAGCGCCACCTCCCCCGTGTCGGGGGAGTCTGTCTCGCCGAGGGAGGCAAGCTGAAACAAGGAGTGTGAACTGATTGGTTGAAAAGATGAAACTGGTGCGGGTGCAGGGCACGATGCCCCAGCTGAACGAGTTTATCGGCTCGTGCTGCATGGACGGACGCTTTGACCTTGAGCCCGCAACCAGATATATGTCGGAATCGCTGGGATACGGCGCTCTGAATGAGGAGAACCCCCACACCGCGATCCGCGACCAGATCGAGACGATGGCCAAAGAGGCCAATATGGAGCTGCACGAGGGGCAGCAGCACAGCGACCCGGTGGATGCCGAGGGCCGCAGCTATCTGAGCGACCTGCTGGAAAAGATCGACGACCTCTGCGCCGAGCGCAAGGTCCTGCTGGACCAGAAGAAGCTCTGCGAGGACGGCATCGAGCAGTACAGCCACTTTACCGGCCTGAAGGTCAACGTGGACGACATTCTCGACTGCGCCCACGTCAAGATCCGCTTCGGCTTCCTGCCGACGGAGGGCTACAACAAGCTGATGAACAACTACGGCGACGACCCGTACATCCTGTTCACCCCCTGCAACCAGACGAAGGCCGGTTACTGGGGTGTCTACATGACCCCGCGGGAGCACGCGCTGGAGACCGACGGCATCTTCTCGATGCTCTACTTTGAGCCGGTGCATGTGCCCGGCGCGGCTGGCTCGCCCGCCGAGATCATCGAGCACTTTAAAGAGAACCTCGACGTTGTCAACAAGAGCGTCGAGGACGTCAACGCCCGCATTGCCACCCTGTGGCAGCAAAACGCCGACAAGGTCCAGCTGCTGTACAACACAGCCTGCTACTACGCGGCGGTCTACGACCTGCGCCGCATGGCCGCGGTCAAGGGCGAGCACTTCTTCTGCGTCGGCTGGGTCCCGGCGTCGGAGGTGGACGAGGTCGCGGGTAAGGCCCGCGGCATCCATGGGCTGCGCGTCACGGTGGACGGACCGGAATCCGCCGGTAAGATGACGCCCCCCACCAAGCTGAAAAACCCCTGGTGGAGCCGCCCTTTTGAGTTTTTCGTCGAAATGTACGGTCTGCCCGCCTACGGCGAGACAGATGTCACCGGCTTTGTAGCGATCACATTCACCGTGCTGTTCGGCATGATGTTTGGCGACGTCGGGCAGGGTATCGTGCTGGCACTGTTCAGCACGTTCATGTGGAAGGTCAAGCACAATGACCTGTTCCATCTGATGATCCCCTGCGGCATTTCGAGCACGATCTTCGGCCTGGTCTACGGTTCTCTCTTTGGCTACGAGGAGGCCCTTGACCCGCTCTACCATGCGCTTGGCATGGCAGGCAAGCCCGTTTCCGTTATGGATTCCATCACCGGCATCCTGATGGTGGCTGTCTACATCGGCATTGTGCTGGTGCTGGCCGCCATGGCACTGAATATGTACACCCACGCCCGCCACAGGGAGTGGGGCGAGTTCATCTTCTCGCCCAACGGCCTTGTCGGCATGGTGACCTACCTGTGCGGCGTTAATCTGGCGTCCGCTTATATGGGTGCTGTTACGTTTATGCCGCAGGTGCTGGCGGTGGTCGGCATGGTCATCGGTCTGGTGCTGCTGCTCTTTGCGGAGCTGCTGGCCCCGATGGTCGAGGGCAAGCCCTGGAAGCCTGCGGGCGGTATGGGCAACTACCTGATGCAGAGCGTATTTGAGCTGCTGGAAACGGTGCTGAGCTACCTGTCCAACACGATCTCGTTTTTGCGTGTCGGTGCGTTCGTCATCGTCCACGCCAGCATGATGATGGTCGTCTTTACGCTGGCCGGTACGCCGAACAACATTGTTGTGGTCATCCTGGGCAACCTCGTGGTCATCTGCCTCGAGGCACTGCTCTCCGCCATTCAGGGCATCCGTCTGGAGTTCTACGAGATGTTCAGCCGCTGCTACAAGGGCGGCGGCCGCAAGTTCGTAGCCTTTGATTTGAAGAAAGCAAAAGCGTAAGATGCGCCGTAGGGGCCGGACATGTCCGGCCCGCAACCATCCCACAATCGGACGATAGAATCGAAGCCGCGGGCCGGGCATGCCCGGCCCCTGCAAAAGCGCCTTGACAGAGGGGCGCGGAATAAAACAAAAAATTACGGAGGGTTCCATTATGAAAACCAAGTTCAGCAAACTGTTCGTTACCATCCTGATCGTGGCCGCTGTGACCTGCTGCGGCGCACTGGGCGTCTTTGCCGCGGATGATGCCAATGCCGACACCACCGCTGCCACCACCGCTTCCGAGACCGTCAACACCGACAATGACCACAACAGCTCTTTGAGCATCGGTCTGGTCGCTGCCGCTCTGGCTACGGGTCTTGCCGGTATCGGCGGCGGCATGGCCGTCGCTTCCGCTGCGCCTGCCGCTATCGCAGCCAACAGCGAGAATGAAAAGACCTTCGGCAAGAGCCTGATCTTCGTCGCCCTGGGCGAGTCCATCGCTCTGTACGGCCTGGTCATCTCCATCATGATCCTGTCCAAGCTGGTGTAACGCCATGCGGTTCTTTCTCATCAGCGATAACTCCGACGCCATGAACGGTCTGCGCCTTGCGGGTATTGAGGGCACCGTCGCCCGCAGCGAAGCCGACCTGCGCAACGCGCTGGAAATGGCAGCCCAGCAGCCCGACATCGCCGTGCTGCTTGTGACCGAGAAAATCGCCGAGACCTACACGGCCACGCTGGACAGCGCCCGCGCTGCCGGTGGGCCGCTGCTCATCACGGTGCCCTCCACCGGCGGCGGTGCTGCCGGTAAGGACCGCCTGACCCGCTATATCCGCGAGGCCATCGGCGTCAAGATTTAAGAGGTGTGACCATGAACGAATTAGATACCCGCGCCGAGCGATTCCTCGAGTCCATCCGCGCCGAGGGCGAGGCTGCCTGCGCCGCCATCCGTGAGGAGACGGAGCGCGCGATCAACACCCAGCTGGACGAGACGCGCAGGACCGAGAACACCCGCGTGGAGCGCACCCTGCGCTTTGAGACCGAGCGCGCCAAGACCCGCGCCAACCGCGATTTGAGCGCGGCCCGCATGGCCGCCCGCGCCACGCTGGCTGCCCAGCGCCAGAAAATCGCCGACGAGACCTTCTCGAAGGCCCGTGAGCAGCTGGCTGCCTTTGTGGCCGGCAAGGACTACGCCGCCTGGCTGCAGAAAGAGGCCGCTTCTCTGGCGGAGACCTTAGGCGAGAACGCCAAGATCACGGCCCGCGCCGCCGACCTGCCGCTGCTGAAAAACGTCGAACTGCCCGCAGGCACCGTTCTGGAGGCCGACGACAGCATCACGCTGGGCGGCCTGAAGGGCGCAAACCCCGCGAAGGGCGTGGCTGCCGACGATACGCTGGAGGCCCGTTTGGAGGCCCAGCACGACTGGTTCCTGGAAAACGCCGGTCTGGAAATTAACATTTGAGGGGCAAAGCTATGAAAAACACAATTTACAGCATCAACGGCCCCGTTGTCACCATCAAGGGCAAGACCGATCTGGAAATGATGGAGATGGTCTATGTCGGCAAGGCACGCCTTGTCGGCGAGGTCATCCGCATGAACGACAAGGAAACCACCATCCAGGTCTATGAGGAGACCGGCGGTCTGAAGGCAGGCGAGCCTGTCGAGAGCACGGGCGGCCCGCTGTCCGTGACCCTCGGCCCCGGCATCCTGCGCAATATCTATGACGGCATCCAGCGTCCGCTGCCCGCCATCGAGCAGCACATGGGCAGCTTCATCGAGCGCGGTGCGCATGAGCCGTCTCTGGACGAGGCCGCCAAGTGGGACGTGACCGTGACCGTACGGCAGGGGGACACCCTGACCGCGGGCCAGATCTACGCCACCTGCCCCGAGACCCCGGCCATCGAGCACCGCTGCATGGTGCCGCCGACGGTCTCCGGTACGGTCACCTGGGTGGCCGACAACGGAAGCTACACCGTCAACGAGCCTATCGTCAAGCTGACCGATGCCAAGGGTAAGGAGCACACGCTGACCCTCTGCCAGAAGTGGCCTATCCGCACCCCGCGCCCGTCTGCCGAGCGCATGACCTCGCCCCGCCCGCTGATCACGGGTCAGCGTGTCATCGATACGATGTTCCCGCTGGCCAAGGGCGGCGCTGCGGCCATCCCCGGCGGTTTCGGTACCGGCAAGACGATGACCCAGCACCAGATCGCAAAATGGTGCGACGCCGACATCATCATCTACGTCGGCTGCGGCGAACGCGGCAACGAGATGACGCAGGCTTTGCAGGAGTTCAGCGAGCTGGTCGACCCCCGCACGGGCAAGAGCCTGATGGACCGTACCGTCCTGATCGCGAACACGTCCAACATGCCTGTCGCTGCCCGTGAGGCTTCTATCTACACCGGCATCACGCTGGCCGAGTATTACCGCGACATGGGCTACCACGCCGCCATGATGGCCGACTCCACCTCCCGCTGGGCCGAGGCTCTGCGTGAGATCAGCGGACGTCTGGAGGAGATGCCCGCCGACGAGGGCTACCCCGCGTACCTGCCCAGCCGTCTGGCCGAGTTCTACGAGCGCGCCGGTTACGTCAGGACGCTGAACGGCGCGGAAGGCTCTGTCTCCGTCATCGGCGCTGTCAGCCCGCAGGGCAACGACTTCTCCGAGCCTGTCACCCAGAACACGAAGCGCTTCACCCGCTGCTTCTGGGCGCTGGATAAGTCGCTGGCCTACGCCCGCCACTATCCCGCCATCAACTGGAACGACTCCTACAGCGAGTATCTGGGCGACCTCGGCGGCTGGTACTACGACAACGTCGGCCACGACTTCATGTCCTGCCGTGAGCGCATCGCCAACCTGCTGCTGCAGGAGAACAATCTGATGCAGATCGTCAAGCTGATCGGCTCTGACGTGCTGCCCGACGACCAGAAGCTGACGATTGAGATCGCCCGCGTTATCCGCGTCGGATTTTTGCAGCAGAACGCCTTCCACGCGGTTGACACCTACGTCCCGCTGGAAAAGCAGCTGAAAATGATGGAAACCATTCTGTACCTGTACGACAAGTGCGCCGCACTCGTCGCCAAGCAGGTGCCTGTCAGCCGTCTGCTGGCCACCGGCCTGTTTGACGAGCTGGTCCAGATGAAGTATACCGTGCCCAACGACGATTTGAGCAAGCTGGACGAGCTGCAAAAAGCAATCGACACCAAGCTGGCCGCCGTGGCCCAGGGCTGATGAGGAGGGAACAACATGATTCTGGAACATATCGGACTTTCCCAAATCAACGGCAGTCTGGTCGTGCTGGACGGCGTCAAGGGCGTCCAGTATGACGAAATGGCAGAGCTGCACCTCGACGACGGCTCGACCCGCGTGGGCCGTGTTGTCCGTGTCGATGGTGACCGCTGCGTCATTCAGGTGTTTGAGGGAACCCGCGGGCTGAGCCTTGTCAACAACCGCACGGTGCTGACCGGCCACCCGATGATGATGGATTTAAGCCCCGAGCTGCTGGGCCGCGTGCTGGACGGTCTGGGCCGCCCCATCGACGGCCTCGGTGACATTTACCCCGTCGCCCGCCGCGATGTCAACGGCGCGCCCATCAACCCCGTCAGCCGTGTCTACCCCCGCAACTACATCCATACCGGCATTTCTTCGATTGACTGCCTGGCCACGCTGATCCGCGGCCAGAAACTGCCGATCTTCTCCGGCTCCGGCATGAAGCACAACGAGCTGGCCGTCCAGATCGTCCGTCAGGCCAGCGTGGCCGACGGGTCGGACTTCGCCATCGTGTTCGCCGCCATGGGCGTCAAGAACGACGTTGCGTCGTACTTCCGCGAGAGCTTCGAGAGCTGCGGCGCGATGGAGCGCGTCGTCATGCTGCTGAACCTCGCCAACGACCCCATCATCGAGCGTATCATCACCCCGCGTGCCGCGCTGACCGTGGCCGAGTATCTGGCGTTTGACCTGAACAAGAACGTGCTGGTCATCCTGACCGATATGACGAGCTACTGCGAGGCCCTGCGCGAATTCTCGTCCTCCAAGGGCGAGATCCCGGGCCGCAAGGGCTTCCCCGGCTACCTGTATTCCGATCTGGCCAGCTTGTACGAGCGCGCCGGTATCATCAAGGGCAGCAAGGGCTCTGTGACCCAGATCCCGATCCTGACCATGCCCGGCGACGACATTACCCACCCCATCCCCGACCTGACGGGCTACATCACCGAGGGGCAGATCGTGCTGGACCGCGGCATGGATGCCACCGGCCTGTATCCGCCTGTGTCCGTGCTGCCCAGCCTGTCCCGTCTGATGAAGGACGGCATCGGCGCGGGCTACACCCGCGAGGATCACGTCACACTGTCCAACCAGCTGTTCGCCTGCTACGCCAAGGTGCAGGACGCCAAGGCGCTGGCCAGCGTCATCGGCGAGGAGGAGCTGTCCCAGAGCGATAAGCAGCTGATGGCCTTTGGCCGCGCGTTTGAGCAGGAGTTCATCGGCCAGGGCAACACCGACCGCACGATGGAGCAGACCCTCGACCTCGGCTGGGAGCTGCTGGCGACCCTGCCCCGCAACGCTCTGGACCGCTGCGACGCCGCGACGCTGGATAAGTATTACGAACCGGCGAAGGCGAGAATCAGTAAAAAGTAATCCCAAAGCCTTCTCCCCTTGGGGGAGAAGGTGCCCCCGCAGGGGCGGATGAGGGGAGAGTGCGCCGCGATTGCCTGTGAATGGAGGCGATGGCATACTTGGCCCTCATCAGTCACCTTCGGTGACAGCTTCCCCCGCAGGGGAAGCCAAAGCAGTATAAAAGGAGTACCCAATGGCACAGCAGGTTTTTCCCACAAAATCAAACCTGATGGCGACAAAGCGCAGTCTGGCGCTGGCGACCCAGGGCTATGACCTGATGGACCGCAAGCGCAACATCCTTGTGCGCGAGATGATGCAGCTGATTGACCGCGCCGCAGGCATTCAGGACCGCATCAGCGCGGCCTACGCCGAGGCGTATGAGGCGCTGAAAAAGGCCAACATCATGCTGGGTTCTGTCGGCGGCTATGCTGCCGGTGTGCCGGTGGAGCGCGGCGTGCAGATGTCCACCCGCAGCGTCATGGGCGTTGAGCTGCCCACGCTGCGCCTGAACACCACCTCGCCCATGGGGCTGTACTATGACCTGGAATCCACCAACGGCACGCTGGATGTGGCCTACCTCAAGTTCAATGAGGTCAAGACGCTGACCGTCGAGCTGGCCGAGGTCGAGACCAGCGTCATCCGTCTGGCTGAGGCCATCCAAAAGACTCAGAAGCGCGCCAACGCCCTGGGCAACGTGCAGATCCCCCAGATGCAAAAGACCATCAAGTCCATCGACGAGGTCCTGAGCGAGCGTGAGCGCGAGGAATTCAGCCGTCTGAAGGTCATCAAGGCACAAAAAGAGAAGGAAGAAGCGTGACCCTTGCGGCTGCGCTGTAGGGGCGAGCATTGCTCGCCCGCAGGAACTTGGCAACAGCCACTACGTGTAGGGGCGGATTCCATATCCGCCCGTGCAATGTGTCGGCTGCCGCCAAACTCCGCGGGCGAACAATGTTCGCCCCTACATGTATGTTGTGGAATTTTCCCAAACACCCCGCCACTTTTCTAAATGGCGCTGTCAAAAAAATAACGGTATAATAAAGGCAGAACATGGGAATCATCGGCAAACAGCCGATACAATAAAAGGAGAGAATTTCTATGGCAAGTCGTATTGTACTGAACACTATTTCCTACCACGGCCACGGCGCAATCGAGAACATCGTTCCCGAGCTGACCGCCCGCGGCTACAAGAAGGCTTTCGTCTGCTCTGACCCCGATCTGATCAAGTTCGGCGTCACCAAGAAGGTCACCGACCTGCTGGACGCCGCCGGCTTTGCCTACAGCGTTTACAGCGAGATCAAGCCCAACCCCACCATCCAGAACGTTCAGGACGGCGTTGCCGCCTTTAAGGCTGCCGAGGCTGACTGCATCGTCACCATCGGCGGCGGCTCCTCCATGGATACCGCCAAGGCCATCGGCATCATCATCAACAACCCCGAGTTCGCGGACGTCCGCAGCCTGGAGGGCGTTGCCCCCACCAAGAAGCACGCTGTGTTCACCATTGCGGTGCCCACCACCGCCGGCACCGCTGCCGAGGTCACGATCAACTACGTCATCACCGATGTCGAGAAGAAGCGCAAGTTCGTCTGCGTGGACACCAACGACATCCCCGAGATCGCCGTTGTCGATCCCGATATGATGTCCAGCATGCCCAAGGGTCTGACCGCCGCTACCGGCATGGACGCCCTGACCCACGCCATCGAGGGCTACATCACCAAGGGCCACTGCACCATCTCCGATATGTTCCATCTCGAGGCCATCAAGCTGATTTCCGAGAACCTGCGCGGCGCTGTGCAGAACACCCCGGAGGGCCGCGAGGGCATGGCTCTGGGCCAGTACATTGCCGGTATGGGCTTCTCCAACGTCGGCCTGGGCATCGTCCACAGCATGGCCCACGGCCTGTCCGCCCTGTATGACACTCCCCACGGCGTTGCCTGTGCCATCATCCTGCCCACCGGTCTGGAGTACAACAAGACCGCGGCTGGCGAGCGTTACCGTGCCGTCGGCAAGGCGATGGGCGTGACCGGCATTGATGAGATGAACGACGTCGAGGCTGCCGATGCCACGATTGCCGCCGTCAAGAAGCTGAGTGCCGACGTGGGCATCCCCGCCGACCTGAAGGGCATTCTGAAGGAGGAGGACGTCCAGTTCCTGGCCGAGTCCGCCTTTGCCGACGCCTGCTGCCCGGGCAACCCCCGCGACACCAGCGTTGAGGAGATCAAGGAGCTGTACCGCAGCCTGATGTAATAATGTAAGAGGGTATCTGCTGAAATGGCAGATACCCTCTTTTTTGCTGTTATATCGTTTTATGGGTGGTCCGTAGGGAGGGGTCTTGACCGCTCCGGGAACGTGACGATGGCCGCAAACAGCCCGGAGGGGTCAAGACCCCTCCCTACAAGCAGGGTAGGGGCCGCACATGTGCGGCCCGCAACCTTACGGCAAAAGCAATTTTACCGGAAAGCCGCGGGCCGGGCATGCCCGGCCCCTACAAATAATGTGATTTTGTTTGGAATTTCTTCGGTTCCTTCTTTGCAAAGAAGGAACAAACCCCCGTTAAGAATCCGAATCCAGCTTCAGCACCGCGGTAAACGCCTCGCTCGGCAGGGTCACGCTGCCCAGCTGGCGCATCTTCTTTTTGCCTTCCTTCTGCTTTTCCAGCAGCTTCTTCTTACGGGTGATGTCACCGCCGTAGCACTTGGCCAACACGTCCTTGCGCATGGCCTTGACCGTCTCGCGGGCAATGACCTTGCCGCCCACAGCCGCCTGCACCGGGATCTCAAACAGCGCGCGGGGGATGTTCTCCTTCAGCTTTTCGCAGATGCGGCGGCCCTTCGCGTAGGCGTTGTCTGCAAAGACGATCATCGACAGGGCATCGACGACCTCGCCGTTGAGCAAAAAGTCCAGACGGACGAGCTTGCTCTCGTGCCAGCCCTCCCACTCGTAATCGTAGCTGGCATAGCCGCGGCTGCGGGACTTGATGGCATCAAAGAAGTCGTAGACGATCTCGCCCAGCGGGATCAGGTAATGCAGGTCAACGCGCGTTTCGTCCATATACTTCATGTCGACCAGCACGCCGCGCTTCGTCTGGCACAGGTCCATCAGCGGGCCGACGTAATCGTTCGGCGTGTAGATGTGCGCGTTGACGAACGGCTCCTCCTGCTTGACGATACGGGTCGGGTCGGGGTAGGCGGAGGGGTTGTCGATGACCTCCACCGTGCCGTCGGTCAGCGTCAGGCGGTACTGGACGCCCGGCGTCGTCGTGATAAGGTCAAGGTCAAACTCGCGCTCAAGACGCTCGGTGATGATCTCCATGTGGAGCAGGCCCAGAAAGCCGCAGCGGAAGCCGAAGCCCAGCGCGGCACTCGTCTCCGGCTCAAAGGTCAGGCTCGCGTCGTTGAGCTGCAATTTCTCCAGCGCGTCCTTCAGGTCGGGATAGTCCGCGCCGTCGGCGGGGTAGATGCCGCAGAACACCATCGGCGTGACCGTGCGGAAGCCGGGCATCGGCTCCGGTGTGGGGTTCGCGGCCAGCGTGACGGTATCGCCGACGCGGGTGTCGCGCACGGTCTTGATGCTGGCTGTCAGGTAGCCGACCTCACCGGCCTCGAGCTTGTCACAGGGGGTCAGGCTCGTTGCGCCCATGTGGCCGACCTCCACCAGCTGGAACTCCGCGCCGGTGCTCATCAGGCGGATGGTATCGCCGGGTTTGACCGTGCCCTCAAAGATGCGGACGTAGACGATGACGCCCTTGTAGCTGTCGTAGATGGAGTCGAAGATCAGCGCTTTCAGCGGTGCGTCAGGGTCGCCGGTGGGGGCGGGGATATCCCGCGCAACGCTTTCCAGCACCTCCTTGACGCCGATGCCCAGCTTGGCCGAGACGCGCGGTGCCTCCATGCAGGGCAGGCCGATGACGTCCTCGACCTCCTTCGCCACGGCATCAGGGTCGGCACTGGGCAGGTCGATCTTGTTCAAAATCGGCACGACCTCCAGATTGTGGTCCAGCGCCAGATAGCAGTTCGCCAGCGTCTGCGCCTCAACGCCCTGGCTGGCGTCGACGACGAGGACTGCGCCCTCGCAGGCAGCCAGACTGCGGCTGACCTCGTACTGGAAGTCCACATGGCCCGGGGTGTCGATGAGGTTGAACTCATAGGTCTCGCCGTCGTCGGCCTTGTAGCGCATCGTGACGGCGCGGGCCTTGATGGTGATGCCGCGCTCCTTCTCGATGTCCATGTCGTCCAGCACCTGGTCGGTCATGGTGCGCTTGTCGACGCTGTCGGTCAGCTCCAGCATACGGTCCGACAGAGTGGACTTGCCGTGGTCGATGTGGGCAATAATGCAAAAGTTGCGGATGTTCTTGCGGGCCATCAGGTTTCCTCCAAATTGTTCCAGATCTCGCAGATCTTGCCGTTTTCCTTATATACGCGGGGCACGCGGCGGGCAAGGCCGCACACGACCTCGTAGTTGATGGTCTGTGTCTTGGCGGCAATCGTGTCAGCCGTGTCGCCGCCGTCCGGGCCAAAGACCGTGACCTCGTCGCCCATCTTCACGCCGGGAATGTCCGTCACATCGACCATTGTCTGGTCCATGCAGACGCGCCCGACCACGGGGGCCCGCTGGCCGCGGATGACCATGACGCCCCGGTCCGGCCCGCCGGACAGCATCCGCGGGTAGCCGTCAGCGTAGCCCACACAGACTGTGGCGACGCGCATCGGCTTATCGGCGGTAAAGGTGCGCCCGTAGCTGACGCTCTGGCCGGGCTGCAGCTCCTTGACAAAGGTCACGACGGATTTCAGCGACATGACGGGCTGCAGGGCGGGGAAGCGTACCTCATTGCTGGGGTCAAGCCCGTACAGGATGATGCCCGCGCGGGTCATGTCGTGCCGCCACTCGGGGTGGCGCAGCTGTGCGGCAGAGTTGGCGCAGTGTACCGTGCCGACAGGGCAGCCGTCCGCACGCAGCCGCTCCACGACCTGCGCGAACAGCGCGTGCTGTTCGTCGGTGTAGCGCTCGTCGTCGGGCTCGACGCTGTCCGCCACCGCAAAGTGCTGAAAGACGCCGCAGATGTCCAGCCCGGGCAGGGCGTAGAGAGCCTCCAGCTCGCGGATGGTCTCCGCAAAGCCGGAACGCACCGCAAAGCCGATGCGGCCCATGCCGGTGTCGATCTTCAGGTGGACCTTAACCTTGACGCCCGCCTTGACGGCGGCAGCGGAGAGCGCCTGTGCGTATTCGGTCGAATAGCAGGTGGTGATCAGGTCGTTGGCAGCCAGCACAGCCGCATAGGTGGGGTCGGCGTAGCCCAGAATCAGGATGGGCGTTGTGATGCCGCCGCGGCGCAGGTGCCGCCCCTCGCCAAGGGAGCTGACCGCGAAGCCCGCAGCACCGGCCTCCTGCAGAACGCGGGCGATGACGTTATCGCCGTGGCCGTAGGCGTCCGCCTTGACGACGGCGCAGACCGGCCCGCCTACGGTGCGGCGGATATATTCATAATTTTCACGCAGGGCCGTCAAATCGATCTCGGCCCAGCAGTGTTTTTCCAAGGTAAGTGTATTCATAGTGCGCCATTTCCTCCGTAACAGTTTATTATAGCATGAAAACAGCGTTCCTGCAACCAATTTTCTGGTTTTCTAATTTTCTAATTTTCGCCGTCGCCGTTTGTGGTCAGGTGTGCGGCGTCCGTCTCGGACCAGTGGCCGTGTACCCGCTGCACGCCGACGATGCGCAGCTTGGAATGCAGGAAGTGCTGCTCGCGGTAAAGGCTGAAATAGCTCGACAGCATGTAGGAAACCGCGCATGCCAGCGCAAACAGCGAGACGCACTGCCCGCCGAATACCTCGATGGCAAGGCAGATGGACGCCAGCGGGCTGTTGGTGCAGCCGCAGAACAGCGCAACCATGCCCAGCGCGGCGCCCAGCTGCGGCGGCAGACCCAGCAGTGGCGCGGCCACACAGCCGAACGTCGCGCCGGTGAAGAAGATCGGCACGATCTCGCCGCCCTTGAAGCCTGCGCCCAGGGTCAGTGCGGTGAACAGCATTTTTAAAAGGAAGGCGTAGGGAACGGCCTCGCCGTCGATGGCGGCCTCGATGACCGCCGCGCCCGCGCCGTTGTAGTCGGTGGTGCCCAGCAGCTTTGTCAAGGCGATAATGAGCACGCCGCCCGCGGCGACGCGCAGGTAGATGTTCGGGAAAAATTTCCGGTACAGCTTCGGCGTGACGTGGAGCAGCTCACAGAAGAAGATGCTCAGCGCGGCCAGCAGCGCACCCAGGATGATAACGCGGACGAGATTGTCCGGCGTGGGGGCAGCCTCGGCCTGTAAGACGAACGCCTCGGGCGCCAGCCCCATTTTGCCGCTGATGAAAACGCCCAGCAGCGCCGACACCAGACAGGGGAGCAGTGCCGCGTACTGCATGGAGCCGACATCGACGACCTCCAGCGTGAAGATCGTAGCGGCCAGCGGCGTGCCGAAGATGGCCGAGAACGCGCCCGCCATGCCGCACATCGTCATTAAGCGGCAGTCACGGTTTTCTAAGCGCAGCGCCCTGCCGAGCTGCCCGGATACGCTGCCGCCCAGCAGCAGAGCCGCGCCCTCGCGTCCGCTGGACCCGCCGAACAGATGCGTGGCGACGGTGGAAACAAAGATGAGCGGCGCGGTGCGCAGTGTCAGCGGCTTGTGCTCCCGCACGGATACGAAGATTTGGTTCGTAGAGCCGCCGCCATCCGGGTCAAAGCGGTGATACAAAAATACGATAACAAGACCGGCAACGGGCAGCAGGTAAAGCAGCCACGGGTGCGCGCCGCGGGTGGCGTTGGCCCAGTTGAGCGCCAGCCCGAATGCGCCGCCCAACGGGCCTACCACGCAGCCCACCAGCGCCGCCAGCACCAGCCACTTGGCGCACACCGCCTGATACCCCGCCGCGCTGCGCAGATACCGTTTGATCCGCTCCAAGGCGACCCCTCCTATGCTATGCAAAATTTGAGATTATTATAGCCTTTTTGTAGGAAAAAGACAACAGAAAAATGAACCGCGGCAGCGCCTTTTGGCAGAGGAAACCGAATAACAGAAGCGCCGCAGATTTCAATGAATCTGCGGCGCATTCCGATGGTCGAGGTGACAGGACTCGAACCTGCGGCCTCGTGGTCCCAAACCACGCGCGCTACCAACTGCGCAACACCTCGTTCTTATAACTTATCCATTATAATACACAAGCGGTGCGGGCGTCAAGTCCCGGCGCGGCAAAAATCATACAGCCAGGCGGAGCAGCCCCAGCATCAGCAGGTGCGTGGGGTAGAAGGCGTAGAAGAACCACTTGTAAAACGTGCGCCCGCGGGCGGCGCGCCGACCGTTGTACAGGTACAGGATCACAAACGCAGAGACAAGGATCGGCACAGCGCAGCCGACGGCCTCCCACACCTGCCCGCTGCCCAGCCCGGCCATGCCGCCGTAGAGCAGCGCCGCCGCGCCGAACGCGGCTTTCTGCCGCGTTCGGTTCCCCCCGGCCCAGGCAAACAGCAGCGTGAACACCGGGGCCAGCAGCGCCCAGTCACAGAACAGCGATACGCAGATCAGCAGCACGATGCAGACGCCGCGCAGCACGTGGTCCTGAATCTTCTCCTGCACCAGCAGCACCAGAAAGCAGAGCAGCAGCGTGAACAGCATGTTGAACTGCACAAACCCGGCGATGCCGTTTGCCGGAAAAGCCAGCTGATACGGCAGCTGCGCCAGCACGGCAAACCCCAGCAGCCGCCCGGCATAGCGGCGTTTGGAGCGGGTGCAGCTGTAGCCTTCGACGAGAAAAAAGCACATCGTCACGGCGGTAAAGTAGCCGATGCAGAGGCACAGATTTGTCAGCGGCTGCCCGGCGGGCAGAAAGACGTTCGCAATGTGGTTGATAAGCATGGTGAGCATGGCAACCATCTTGATGGAATCACGGGACATGGTAAAAACCCCTTTCGTATTCATTGTAAAGTACGAGGGAGCGGGCGTCAAGATTGCAGCGGCACGGCAACATTTTTGCGGCCCGCTCTTCCTTTTGCCCTGTGCCTGCGCTATAATGAAGTACAGGGAAGCTATCGGGACAGGGAAAACAACACAGCTCTGCCGCAAGGGCAGGGCTTTTCCCTGTGCCGGTCATTTGCTGTGTGCTGGTGTTTGTGATCGAGCTGTTTGTGTGAGGTACTATGATTGACGCAATAAAAATCCGCGGTGCGCGGGTACACAACCTGAAAAACATCGACGTCGATGTCCCCTTAAACAAAATCGTCGGCATTGCGGGCGTGTCCGGGTCGGGCAAATCGTCGCTGGCACTCGGCGTGCTGTATGCCGAAGGCTCGCGCCGCTACCTTGACGCGCTGTCCACCTACACCCGCCGCCGCATGACCCAGGCCGCCAAGGCACAGGTGGATGAGGTGCTTTACGTCCCCGCCGCGCTGGCGCTGCACCAGCGGCCCGGTGTGCCGGGCATCCGCAGCACCTTCGGCACGGGTACCGAGCTGCTGAACAGTCTGCGGCTCATGTTCTCCCGCCTGGCCAGCCACCGCTGCCCCAACGGCCATTACGTACCGCCAACGCTGAACGTCGCCGCCGAGCAGCCGATTTATTGCCCGGAATGCGGCGCACTTGTGCGTGCGCCGTCGGCGGAGGAGCTGGCCTTCAACAGCCAGGGCGCCTGCCGCACCTGCGACGGCACGGGCCTGGTCCGCACCGTGGACCGTGCCACGCTTGTGCCTGACGAGAGCATCAGCATTGACGACGGGGCCGTCGCGCCGTGGAACAGCCTGATGTGGTCGCTCATGACCGACGTCTGCCGCGCCATGGGCGTGCGCACCAATGTGCCGTTCCGTGAACTGACCGACAGGGAAAGGGACATCGTTTTCAACGGCCCGGCGGAGAAAAAGCATATCTTCTACAAAGCCAAAAGCACGCCCGAGGCCGGGGAACTGGACTTTACCTATTACAATGCGGTCTACACGGTGGAGAACGCCCTGGCCAAGGTCAAGGACGAGAAGGGCATGAAGCGTGTGGAAAAATTCCTGCGCGTGGATACCTGCCCGGACTGCCGCGGCTCGCGCCTGTCAGAGGCCGCCCGTGCGCCGCGGCTGCGGGGCATCGGGCTGGATGAGGCGTGCAGGATGACGCTGACAGCACTCTGCGGCTGGGTGGACGGCGTGCCCGCCAGCCTGCCGCCCGAGATGCGCCCCATGGCCGAGAGCATCTGCGCCTCGTTCCGCGAGACCGCACGTCGGCTGCTGGATCTGGGGCTCGGCTACCTGACGCTGGACCGCGCGTCGTCAACGCTTTCCACCGGTGAGCGCCAGCGGATGCAGCTGGCCCGCGCCGTGCGCAACCGCACCACGGGTGTTTTGTACGTGCTGGACGAGCCGTCCATCGGGTTGCACCCCTCCAACATCGTCGGCCTGAACGGCGTTATGCACGACCTGATCGCCGACGGCAACTCGGTGGTGCTCGTTGATCACGACACACAGGTGCTGGCGGAGTCGGACTGGCTCATCGAGATGGGCCCCGAGGCCGGTGCGGGCGGCGGGCACGTCATTGCCGAGGGTACGGTGGCCGACCTGGCCGGAAACCCGGCGTCCCAAATCGGCCCGTTTCTGGGCGGGCAGGGGAGTGCTGCGCCCCGGAACCGCCCGGCGGCGGAGCTGTTTGCCGAGGGGCGCATCCATCTTTCGACGGACGCCATCCATACGGTCAAGCCGCTGGAGGTGGACATTCCCAAGGGGCGGCTGACCGTTGTCACGGGTGTGTCCGGCTCCGGCAAGACGACGCTGATTCTGGAAAGCCTTGTCCCGGCGCTGGCGGCGCAGACGGCGGGCAAGCCGCTGCCGCCCCACGTAAGGGCCGTCGAGGCCGACGGCATCGCGCAGGTAAAGCTCATCGATGCAACGCCGATTGGCATCAACGTGCGCTCCACCGTGGCGACCTACGCCAATGTACACGACGAGCTGCGCAAGGTTTTTGCCCGCACGCCCGATGCCAGGCGGCTGGGCTACAAGGCGGGCGACTTCTCCTACAATACAGGCAAGCTGCGCTGCCCGGTCTGTGACGGCACCGGTGTCATCAGTCTGGACGTGCAGTTTTTGCCCGATGTGGAAATTCCCTGTACCGGGTGCCGCGGCTCCCGCTACAGCCGCGACGCCGACGCCGTGCGGCATGAGAACAGGCACGGCGGGACCTGCACGCTGCCGCAGCTCATGGACATGGACATCAACACGGCGCTGACCGTCTGTACAGACTTGAAATTGGTGACACAGCGCTTAAAAGTGCTGCAGGATCTGGGCCTTGGCTACCTGACGCTGGGCGAGGAAACGCCGAGCCTGTCCGGCGGCGAGGCACAGCGGCTGAAGCTGGCCAGCGAGATGGGCAGGGCCCAGCATGACACAGTGTTTGTCTTTGACGAGCCGACCATCGGCCTGCACCCGCTGGACGTGCGCACGCTGCTGGGCGTGTTCCGAACCCTGATCGAAAACGGCGCGACGGTCATCGTCATTGAGCATGACCTCGACGTCATCCGCAGCGCGGACTATCTCATCGACATGGGACCCGGCGGCGGTGAGGAGGGCGGACGTGTCGTCGCCTGCGGAACCCCCGCCGAGGTGAAGCGGAACCCGGAGAGCAGGACGGGAAAATTTATTTGAAACGTATCATGCCTTCCCCCTTGGGGGAAGGTGGCCGTAGGCCGGATGAGGGGCGAGCTTGCCGTGATTGCCCGTAAAAGGGTTGCTACGCAAACTCGCCCCTCATCAGTCACCTTCGGTGACAGCTTCCCCCGAGGGGGAAGCCTTTTTCGTTTTGTACATACTGCACAAAAACTACCCTTCATTTTTGGTGAGTGAAAATGACCGAAACTGATTGATTTTGACGGATAATCTGCTATAATAAAGCTACAGTCAATCAGAAACATCCACAAAACACCAAAATCGGTCAAGCAAAGACCGGGAAAGGAGCAAACCCCTATGTTAGCCGAGGAACGCTTTGCCCTGATCCTGAACCTGCTGGCGGAAAAACGCACCGCCACCGTGCAGGAGCTGTGCGAGGCACTTAACGCCAGTGAATCCACGATCCGCCGCGACCTGACCGAGCTGGCGCGGCAGGGCCGTTTGAATAAGGTCCACGGCGGTGCGACCCTGCCGGACGGCCAGTTTTTGGCCGATGAGCCGACGATGGCCGCCAAGGAGGCGCTTGCCGTCGGGCAGAAGCGCAGCATCGCGCAGGCCGCGGCAGACCTGATCCGGGCGGAGGATTTCATCTACATCGACGCCGGTACAACCACACTGGCCATGGTCCGGGCGCTGAGCGGCCCCGCGCTGGAGGCCCACTACGTCACCAACGGCATCGCCCACGCGCGGCTGTTGGCACAAAAAAGCTGCCACGTCTGCGTGCCGGGCGGTCTGCTGCGCCCCCGGACAGAGGCCATCATCGGTGCGGCGGCCATCACGGCGCTGCAGCAGTTCAATTTCACCAAGGCGTTCATCGGGGCCAACGGCGTGGCGCTGAACATCGGATTCACAACGCCCGACCCGGAGGAGGCCGCCGTCAAGGCCGTTGCCGTCCGCCGCGCGCGGGAGACCTGGTATCTGGTGGATGACAGCAAATTCGGCCGGGTCTATCCGGCCGTCATCGGGGAGATTTACAGCGGCGCGATCCTGACGAACCGCTGCCCTGACCCAAAATACAGACAGCTGACACTGGTAAAGGAGACAGAGCAATGATCTACACAGTGACATTCAACCCGGCCATTGATTACGTTGTGCGGCTGGACCGTGAGCTGCAGGTGGGCGACGTCAACCGCGCCAGAGGCGAGGACTGCGTGCTGGGCGGCAAGGGCATCAATGTGTCCGGCGTGCTGGCCCAGCTCGGGTGCGAGAGCGTCGCCCTCGGCTTTGTGGCGGGTGAGACCGGCGCCTGGCTGGAGCGCGGTCTGGCTGCGCAGGGCCTGAAAACCGATTTCGTCCACCTCGACCACGGTATGACCCGCATCAACGTCAAGATCAAGGCCGGGCAGGAGACCGAGCTCAACGGCGCGGGCCCCGACATCCCGGAAGCCGCTATGCAGGCGCTGGAGCAAAAGCTCGACGCCCTGCAAAAGGATGACATTCTGGTGCTGGCGGGCAGCATTCCGGCCAGCCTGGCCCAGACGACCTATGAGCGGCTGCTGGCCCGGCTGGAGGGCCGCGGCATCCGCGCCGTGGTCGATGCCACGCGCGATTTGCTCGTAAACGTGCTGCCCTACAAGCCGTTCCTCATCAAGCCGAACAACCACGAGCTGAGCGAGATCACGGGCGTCAGGCTGACGAATGATAAGGAAATTGCCGCTGCTGCCCACATGATGCAGGACAAGGGCGCGCGCAATGTGCTGGTCAGCATGGCGGGCGACGGTGCGCTGCTGCTGGATGAGCACGGCACGGTCTACCGCATCGGCTGCCCCAGGGGCAAGGTCGTCAACAGTGTCGGCGCGGGCGACAGCATGGTGGCCGGTTTTGTGGCCGGTTACCAGCAGAGCGGCGGCGATTATGAGGCCGCCCTCCGCCTGGGCACCGCCTGCGGCAGCGCCACCGCGTTCAGCCTGGGTCTGGCGACGAAGGCGGATATTGATGCACTGCTGGCAACGATGTGACGCGGCGCTGTAACGGAGGATGCCTGCATCGACCCCTGCAAAAAACGGCAGCCGCCCCTAAGCCTTCCCAACAGCACCCATTTACCGTAAAGCAGCGGGCCGGGCATGCCCGGCCCCTGCAAAGATAGTTACTTAAATGAAGAAGGAGAACTGTCCTATGCGTATCACGGAACTGTTCACTGCGCAGTCCATCGCGCTGGATGTCGCTGCCCCGGATCAGGCCGCCATCCTTGACAAGCTCGTTGATCTGCAGGCGACCCACGGCAATATCACCGATAAGGACGCCTACAAAAAGGCCCTCTACGCCCGCGAGGCCGAGGCATCCACCTACGTGGACAACGGCATCACGGTGCCCCACGCCCGCACAGCCTGCGTGACCCGCCCCAGCCTGGCAGCGCTGCGGCTGAGCACTCCGGTCCAGTACAACGCCGATGACGACGGCAAAACCGACCTGCTGTTTGCGATTGCCGCGCCGGAGAATGGCAGCCTGCACATTGACATGCTGGCCCGTATGATGCAGATGCTGATGAACGATGACTTCGTCGAAAAGCTGCGCGCCGCCAAGACGCCCACCGAATTTCTCGACGCCATCGACGCCCAGGAGGATGCCCAATTTGGCGAGGAGAGCTTCACCCAACAGGAGATCCCCCGGAACGGCTACCGTGTGCTGGCCGTCACGGCCTGTCCCAACGGCATTGCCCACACCTACATGGCCGCTGAGGCCCTGACCAAGATGGGCGACAAGCTCGGTCTGCCAACCAAGGTCGAGACGAACGGCTCCGACGGAGCCAAGAATGTGCTGACCCCCGAGGAGATCGCCGCCTGTGACGGCATCATCATTGCGGCGGACAAGAACGTCGAGACCGCCCGCTTCGACGGCAAGCCGGTGCTGTTTGCCCGCGTGGACGATGGCATCCACAAGCCGGAGGAGCTGATCAAGAAAATTGCCCACGGTGAAACTCCCATCTACCACGCCGAGGCCGGGGCCAAGACCCGGCAGGCCGCGGGCGGCGCAAGCGACAGCTTTGGCCACAGCCTGTACAAGCACCTGATGAACGGTGTATCGCACATGCTGCCCTTCGTCGTGGGCGGCGGCATCATGATCGCGCTGGCCTTCCTGCTGGACGATTACACGATTGACCCTTCCAACTTTGGCATGAACACGCCGGTGGCGGCGTTCTTCAAGACCGTCGGCAGTGCGGCGTTCGGTTATATGCTGCCGATCCTCGCAGGCTTTATCGCCATGTCTATTGCGGACCGTCCGGGTCTGGCCGTCGGCTTTGCGGGCGGCGTGCTGGCCATGAACGGTACGAACTTTGCCGGCCTTGCCCACGGTGAGACCACCGGCATCTCCGGCGGCTTCCTGGCGGCGCTGCTGGCGGGCTTTGCCGCGGGCTACATCGTGCAGTTCCTCAAGAAGATCACCGAGAAGCTGCCTGCCAGCCTCAACGGCATCCGCCCGATGCTGATTTATCCGCTGGGCGGCATCCTCATTATTGGTGCGGTCATGTGCGGCATCAACCCGGTTATGGGCATCATCAACACGGCAATGACCGACTGGCTGAACGCCATGGGCGGCACGTCCAAGGTCCTGCTGGGCGCAATCGTTGCCGGCATGATGAGCATTGATATGGGCGGCCCCTTCAACAAGGCGGCCTACGTCTTTGGCACGGCGGCGCTGGCCTCCGGCAACTACGGGGTTATGGCCGCGGTCATGGTCGGCGGCATGGTGCCCCCGATTGCGATTGCCCTGTCTACGACCTTTTGCCCCAAAAAGTGGAGCCCCGACGAGCGCCGCAACGGCATCGTGAACTACGTTATGGGCCTCTGCTTTGTCACCGAGGGCGCGATCCCGTATGCTGCCGCTGACCCGCTGCGCGTCCTGCCCAGCTGCATCATCGGCTCCGCGCTGGCCGGTTCGCTCTCCATGGTGTTCGGCTGCGCCCTGCGCGCACCCCACGGCGGTATCTTCGTATTCCCGGTGGTTGACCACGCACTGCTCTACGTAGTTGCCCTGATCGTCGGCAGCGTCGTCGGCGCTGTGATCCTGAGCCTGCTCAAGAAGGAGTACGTCGAGGAATAAATAAGAAAACGGTACAAGGCCGCTCCCGTGCGATGGGGGCGGCCTTGCCGTCTGTTTGGAACCATGGTATAATGACAAAAAACACAAAAGGAGACGTTTCATGCAGGTCGTGTTTTCCCCGGGTGCAGAGATAAAATTTGAGGGCGCAAATAACTTTCGTGAGCTGGGCGGCTACCGCGCGGCGGATGGGCGGCAGGTAAAATACGGTCTGCTCTACCGCGGCGGCAACCTTGATCTGCTGAAAAGCGAGGCCGACCACGCACGGCTGGCGTCGCTGGGCCTGCGGGAAATATTGGACCTGCGCAGTGCAGGGGAGAGCGCTGCGCACCCCGATCCGGCGGTCCCGGGGGCGCACTACCAGCGCGTCTGCGGTATGCGCAACGCCGACGGCACCGAGATGGACTTTTCCGGTCAGGGCATCGAGCGCCTGCGGCAGGAAAAGAAAGCCTTTGAGCGCAGTGTGGGCCGCCCGGTGCACGATTTTGAGTGGTTTAGCGCTCTGTACCGGGAGATGCCGTTCCGCAATCCGGCCTACCACGCGCTGTTTGCCCTGTTGGAGGGCCGCCACGTGCCGGTGCTGTTCCACTGCTCCTGCGGCAAGGACCGCACAGGTATCGGGGCCATGCTGATCCTGCTGGCGCTGGGCGTCTCCCGCGCGGACGCGCTGGCCGATTACATGCTGACCAATGTCTACCGCCGCGAAATCATTGAGCGCTTCCTGGCGGATAAGCCCGCCGCCGAGCGCGATCTGCTGCTGCCCGTCGAGGGCGTCAGCGAGCCGATGGGCGCAGGAGCCATCGACGAAATTTTGCGGCGCTACCCGAGCTACGAGGCCTACTTTGCCGATGAATTCGGCCTTGACGCCGCAAGGCTGAAGGCGCTGCGGGATTTTTATCTGGAATAACTGGAATAAAAACAACCGCTTCCTTGCCGGAAAATGGCAGGGGAGCGGTTGTGACTTGCAGGGAAAAATCAGCCCAGGCTGATGCCCATGGCGCGGGCGACGTTCAGCATGTCGCAGTCGCCGGGCACGCCGCGGGTCTTGCCGGCGATGTCGGCCAGCGGGTTGGCGGTCACATGGCGGTTGACCATGGCGACGGTCACGCCGTAGTGCTCGTCCGCCACGAGACCGGCAGCGTAGGAGCCGAACTGGGTGGCCAGCACGCGGTCATAGGCGCTGGGGCTGCCGCCGCGCTGCATGTGGCCGGGCACGCAGATGCGGGTCTCGGCACCGGTCATCTCCTCGATCTGCTTCGCAATGCGGGCTGTGGCGGTGGTGTAACCGGCCTCGGCGCGCTTGGCGGTCCACTCCTTGCGCTTCATCTTGGCCTCCTCGGTGGAGAAGGCACCCTCGGCCACGGCCAAAATCGAGAAGTTCTTGCCCGCCTTGGCGCGGTTCTCGACAGCAGCGGCGACCTTCTTGATGTCGTAGGGCAGCTCCGGCAGCAGGATGATGTCCGCGCCGCCCGCAATGCCGGAGTACAGCGTCAGCCAGCCGGCTTTGTTGCCCATGATCTCAATGCACATGACGCGGCTGTGGCTGCCCGCGGTGGTGTGGATGCGGTCAATGACCTCGGTGGCGATGTCCACAGCAGTGTGGAAGCCGAACGTCACGTCGGTGCCGTAGATGTCGTTGTCGATGGTCTTGGGCAGACCGATGATGTTCAGGCCCTCCTGGCTGAGCAGGTTCGCGGTCTTGTGGGTGCCGTTGCCGCCCAGGCAGAGCAGGCAGTCCAGTTTGGCGGCGCGGTAGTTTTTCTTCATCGCGGCAACCTTGTCCACCTTGTCCTCCTCGACCACACGCATTTTTTTGAACGGGGTGCGCTTGGTGCCCAGAATGGTGCCGCCCACGGTCAGAATGCCGGAGAACTCGTCCGGGGACATCTCCCGGAAGTTGCCGTTGATCAGGCCGTCGTAGCCGTTCATGATGCCGACGATCTCGACCTTATCGCCCATGCGGTGGTACAACGCTTTGGCCACGCCGCGCAGGGTAGCGTTCAGGCCGGGGCAGTCGCCGCCGGAAGTCAGAATACCAACACGAATCGCCATTGTAAAAACCTCCCGTTGCTTATATATTCTACTATATATAAATGTACGCTAACCGCAAAAGGATGTCAAGTATAGTTTTTGCACGATGCTGCGAGCAGAATAAACTTTTTTGAAAAAATCTCAAAAAAATTCAAAAAAAGGCTTGCAATTTGGAAACACCTTTGCTATAATAACATACGTCGCCGGGTGACACGGCAGACACAAAACAAAATATGGGAGCTTTCCCGAGTGGCCAATGGGGACAGACTGTAAATCTGCTGCTTAATGCTTCGGTGGTTCGAATCCACCAGCTCCCACCACTGTACGAGCATCCGAACCGCTGATAACGATAGTTGTTGGCTGTTCGGTGTTTGTTTTTACAGTAAAAATGCCGGAGGCGTAAAGCCTCCGGCTTTTCTTATTTCTCCACATTCTCCACTTTGACATCTATCCAGCCCAGATGCGCGTGTTTGATGGCGACGGGGAATGCTCCATCCTTTGGACGGTATACCTGTACGCCGGAAAGTGAAACATGGATGACAGTCAAATCATCTGTCCTGTATACCATCGCCTCACCGCTTTGCCCCACAGCCCGCGTTGTAGCCCGCATTAGGGTACGCAGGCTGTTAGATGCCGTGATGTATGCCCCAGCATCATACGGCCCCGGACGAATTGCGCAATAGGTCATTTGGAAATCACCTCTTTCAATGCTCTGATTTTTTCACCATTCTGTAATGCAATACGGGTCAGGGGCGATTGCTGGAACCGCTGCGATTGTTCCTGTTCTGCCGTGCTGCATCATCCATCGTTTACCGTGCCAGACTGCTTGATTCTCTGTTTTGTAGGATTCACCGCCTCTTAATCCGAGGTCGTAGCCGTTGTTTGCCGCGATGTCCACTGCATCCGGCTCAAATTGCCAATCATACATCATCTTTTAGCTTTCCTCTCTAGCCTGCCATCATCAGCGCCGGGCGGCGTTTCCGGGTCTTTTTCATCATTCTTGTTTATCCCTCCTAAATAATTTATTATAGCAAGTTGGGCAAATATAACCGGGCGCACACTTTCCACCTATAACTGGAATGGGCTTTATAGCTTGCGAAAATGCCTTGTTACACATATAACAGCGTTTAGGGTTCTGTTCAAATTTCATTATATAGACCTCCTTATATAAAAATGCCCCCGCACGGCGACTGTTCCCGTAGACACCCTTTATTTAGATACTTTTTTGAAGTTGCCAAGAATCTTATCTGACATAATCGTTTTGAAAAAGGCATTTGCCTCATCTCTGGTATCGAAACTATAGCAAGTGCTGTTGCCGTATTTATTTGTGAGGGCGATTACAAATCTATCCCGATAATAGTAATCTGTTATATCCTCGCCGGTCTCGGTGTTCGTGACGCGGTATATAACCTCGCCGTTACCGTTCCGATCCTCGGAAAAATCCTGAAAGATGCACTCCATCTTTACCCAGTCGGTGGCCTTATAAAAGGCGTTTGCATTTTTCCAGAGGGTGGATTCTCTGATATAGGTTGCAAGGACTATTCTTTCCATTTTGTTGTCCTCCTAGATGCTGTTTGTTTCGATGATTCTAGTATATAGTATATGCTTGCTATATATAATAGGCAAAGCCGCTAAAGATTCGGGCAAAAATGGCGGGATATGTTGTGCAAAATGCATATAGCAAGCATATATGTACAAGAAAACGCCCACAGGATGCCCTGCAGGCGCTATGCAGTTATTGATTATCCACGATCAGCATCGTAATGCCGGAATCGTCGTAGACATCGTGAATGATGCGCTGAACCTTGTCCCAGTCACCGCCAGCAATGCCGCATCCAATGCGGGCCGGGACACCCACGATGTCATAATCATTGAATACGGCGTAGACCCTCAGCAGGTCGAGCGCCTGCCGCAGATAGTTGTAGGCGGTAAGATCAAACGACCCATCAACCGGGGCGGGGAACTGTGTAAACAGATTACAGATTTTCAGCTCCTCGCGCTTTGTGTCCAAAATCTGGATGCTACCCATCCACTCCGTTACGGGGAGCTTTGCGTTGTGGCGGCATTTCTCCACATAGGCGCTCTGGGATTCCGGGGTCAGCAGCGGCCAGATTGCTGCCGCAATGCCCCCGCCCATTACTCCGAACGCATTTACTTGATGCGCTACGAGTGTAGCCTTGCAATTTAGTACGTCGCCTTTGATGTATTTAACCATTTCAGTTGTCCTCCTCGTCATCATCGACCATTTCTACATGATCGATATAAAATTCTTCATCTGGGCCAGCGCAGGACGGGTCATCGGTGTACGCATCCTTTGCTGCCTGCTCATTCTCGGCCCATACGGTGGCCTTGCCATGGTATTCAATGCTGTAATAGGGCATCAGCCATCCTCCTTGCTATATTTATAGTCCCAAAAGCGCCTATCACTGTCAACAAAAAAGTCATCGACTTCCCACCGGGCATCGCAGGCTCGGTAGTTCTCACAGGTGGCAATGCTTGCATCCATAGGGACACTCTTGCCGCGCTTACTCCGATTGCCGATTGTCCCATCTTGCCGCATTACATAGTCAAGCGAACGCTGATATAGGACACTGACAACAATACGACCACCGCAAAGCGGACAGCACTTGATAGCTTTCCCGGTTTTCACTGTGCGACCTCCTCAATGGCCTTGACGACCTGCTTTGCCGCGTATCTGCCGTTGGCGGTATTCTGCCGCTGCCACGCGCCCTGAGACGGTGCCCAGCGGAAACCCCACTGCTTGACAATATCTCGTATCTCGGCGGCGGGCTTATCATCAAAAACCAACTGCACCCGCTCCGGGGTAATGCGCAGAATGCCACCCGAAAAGTTCTGCTCAGAATCGCCCTGCGCCTGCTGCGCGTCTAGCACGGCGAGGCGGGAGCGCAGGCGGCGGATTTCAGCGCCGTTGTTATCCAGTGCCCATCTCGGATAGGGCGGCTCAGAACGCCCCGTAGACGCGCTCTGAGAGATCGATGCCGTGAGGCGGGCAACTTCCTTATCTGAAAGCTCCGGACAGCCTACGAGCGCCCCGTGCTTGCGCCAGTACGCATTTACGGATTTCATCTTTTCCTGCATGGCCTCGCGCTCGGTGAGCTTTGCCTGTACGCGCTCCCGCGCATCGGCATCCATACCGCTGATGCCGCCGTGCCCCACAGCCCGAATCTGGTCAAGGATGCCTTGAATATCCCGCCATTCCCGCATGAGGGTGTCGTCACGGGAGAGTTGCTGCTGCTTCTTACGCACGGGGAAGTTAGACCATCCGGCGACCATGACAGACGGGCAAGATGCCCGGTTGCGATTTGATGCGTTCATATTGTCGGCCAGTCGGCGGGCATAGCGGTCAAGCAGGTAGTCAATCTTATCCTGCTGAGCCTCGGTCTTGCCTTTCTTGCACTCCTCCGCCAGTGTAGCCGCTCGATCAACCTCTCGGCGGTATTCGCTGGTCGCTGATCTCTCAGCATAATCGCTGAGGCTGTTTGCCTGTTTGGCGCGGCGGGCCGCGCTTTCGTCGATGGGGTAGTATTTCATGGGAAAAACCTCCTTATAAACTGTGTTAGTTTTTTCTTATCAGTAAAGCATTTTTAGGTAGCACTAAAATGCAATCATCCATGTGTTCAACAATTCCAGTCGCAAGATGGAGACGACCCTCGGACGTTTTCATGTAAAAGTCGCTATTCTTACCATATTCAAACATATCACCACAGCGTAAATCCTTATAACGCACCTTTCCGCTGTCATCCTCATCAATCACAGTGTTCGTGTTATTCATCGACCTGCTCCTCCTTATTTTTGTTCTCGGTATAGCCGGATGTGCTGATTGCGGTCAGGATGTCGAAATAGGGAACCTCATCACTGCAAATCCAGATGACGCGGGCCAGCTCCGTGATGGGAACACCGCCCTTTGCCATTGTCAGTGCTTTTTCGTACTGGCGGACACTGCCGCAGGTGAACCACTGATATTTGTTGCACAGCTCGTAAATAATGGTTTCGTTGTTAATCATGGTGTTTTCCTCCTTAAACGTCCATAGCGAAGTGATGGTATGCCATCCAGCGCCCGTTGCGCTTGAACAACTTGTAGAAAATGGTGAACATTTGACCCGTGCAGTCATACTGCGATGGGACGCAATCCCGATAATAGAGAGCGTTAAATTCGGCATCGGCATCCTCTTTTGTCTTAGCTGCCAAAGTGATAAGCTGCCATCCACTATCGTAGTCAGCCGTGATGATTTTGACGCATCCATCGGGGCGATGGTAGAATGCTCGCAAATCCCGCTTGACATCGTCCACATAACTACGGACGGCTTTGCCTTGCGGCAAAGATCGGAGAGCGTAAAGAACACGCTCATAAGACCTTGCGTCGTCAATGCAGGTTATTTTCATGACTTACCTCCTCAATCTTCATACGGGCACTCAGGCTCGGCAGCGTTCAGGTCGTGGATGATCTCAAACTTGTTATCGACCCAAATCACGATGCCAGCTTTGGCGTTGGGCATCTTGAGGGCCGTGCCCAGATACATATACTTGGTGCTGTATCCGTAGAGGATTTCGGCCTCGGTATAGGTGAGTTCCACACGGTAGGTGCCGGAACGTGTGCGGGTCGCTTTCATTTTGATGTCCTCCTGTGCGTTGCCTTGTTTCTTTCGATGATTCTATTATAGTATATGCTTGCTATATACGCAATATGCAGACCTAACAAAGATTCGGGCGAATTTCGGGGCCAGCATTGTGCAATATGTATATAGCAAGCATATATCTATATATGGTATCATATTTTAGATAGGAGGTGTACCCCAAATGGGCGCAAAATACACGGAGGCGCAGAAAGCAGCATCCCAAAAATACCTCGGCGAAAAGACTGACAGCATTCAGATCAGGACACCCAAAGGCACAAAAGAGCGCTGGCGGGAGGCGGCAACGGCGGCAGGCACATCCCTAAACCGCTATATCATGGACGCGGTAGAGGAAAAAATTGAAAAGCATCCCAAATGAAAAAAGCCCATCGGCAGAACATGAAATCCGCCGATGGGCTTTTTGCTATCCTGTGACACTCTCGCGCACGCGCGCGTATGCGCACTTGCATACATGGGCGTTATGGCGTTTTTGGGTGTATATTATACCATATATTATCTTTTTATATTTTAAGTGTCAGAAGTGTCATATATAGAAATAATATGATGATATATCGCTGAAAATCAACATGACAAACCCACTGACACACAGCAAAACCGCGTCAGCGCGTGTCAGCCGAAAATCTGACAGACTGACACTTTCCGGGGCAAGTGTCAGCAAAAGTGTCACATGGAATATTTTGCGATGCAACGAAAAAAGCGGGCATCCCGCAAATAGGATGCCCGCTCAAGTGTCATTTGGTGTGTCGGTCAGCAATCAGGGCTTTTTCTCGCTCTGAGTACCGAAATAGAACGCCACTACCATCGTGGCGATAGTGAGAAACTTGTCCGGCTCGATGCTCCTGTTGATGGACAGCACGGCCAGCACCGCGATGATAACCAGCGTGATGATGGTTTTCACCTTGAGCAGCGCTGCAAGGTTTTTCCAAAAATCCTGCACCGGGGAGGCGTTGGCGGTGGTATCCTCGGTAGAGGAAATTTTTTTGTTGTCCATGACTTAGCCCTCCTCAATTTTGATGCACTCATTGTGCATCTTTTTGTAGGCATCAAGGTACATTTCGCCCTTGTCGCCGTTGTAGGTGATCTCGTAGTACATCCCGTCGGGGACGGTAGTAGAAATCAACGCCTTGTGGTTTTGCAAGGTCTTGCACGACCACACAACGAACGTATCCTCGGCGGTCAGCTCGAAGTTGTCGGTGACATCAACATGGCGGTTGAAGTAGTCCACAACGGCGGCAGTGGCCCGCTTGATAAACTCGGCATTGCTCATTTTGATTTATCCTCCTTACTCGGTTTCGATGCGGATGGGCAGCGCCTTGGCCCGTTTATAGAGTTCCGTGCCCGTTCCGTTGCCACCCTGACTGTGGTAGCTGTCGTATAAGTATTTCAGATTGTTCAGATCATCCTCGGTGATGTACCCGCGTTTGATGCACAGGCGGCACATCTGATAGATCCGATCATGCAGCACCGCCAGATTCCCTGTGTGTAGGTCGTTGACTGTCTTGCCCATCGCGGTCAACTGCCCCTCCACGGCATCCAGCCGGGGAGTGATTTGCTGAATCTGTGTTTTAAGGGCGCTGATTTCTGCGTTCTGGGCTTCTTCGGGAGCTTTGTGCTTTTTCCATTTCGCCAGCAGGGTATCCCATGCTTTATCAATGGCTGTAAATGCCGTAGCTACGGCGACAATGGCTGTCACGACCTGCCACGGGGAAGTGATGACGATGTTCCACGACTGCATCGGATTTACACCTCCACGATGGGGATGCCGTAGGCTACGGCGGCATCGTGCTCAATGCGGCATCCGCGATAATCCTGCCAGCCGGGGGCGAACACCACAAAATCAGCGGTACCCAGCAGCTTGAGGCTTTCGCCCAGATACCACAGCGGCGCTGCGTCAGCCGGGGCGCCCTCGAAAAAGGATTCGATGACCTCGATTTCCTCATGGGTTTTCATGTATACATCGGCTATCAGCACCTTGCGCTCTTTGAGGATTTCCTCGTCAGTCTTGCCATGCATCGGCTGAGAAATAAACAGTTTTTTCATGGATTTACCCCCTTATTACGCCCACGAGCTTTTGTACAGCCCCGCATCCGTCAGGCCGCGATCCTTGCATAGCAGATATATCGCATCCGCGTCCCCCTGCGATACCGGCCCTACCGTGATGACCTGCAGCTTGTTTGCGGGCTTGTCCACCGCAGGCAGGGCCTTGACCAGATGGTTCAAATCAACCACGGCAGTGATGCCCGGCACACCACCCTTTGCGGTCTGCCCATACTGGTGGATGTAGCGCGGCAGCGTCTTGTCGTAGTTCGTGCGCGTGTCGGCCAGCCATCCGATGTAATCTTCACACAAATAGGTGTAGTCGATGTTCACACTTGCAAAGGCTGTGAAAGTATAAATGCCCGCCGTGAATCCATGCGCTTTGGCTTTCTCGCAAAATGCCATTGCGATTGCCGTGCGCTGGTCTTTCGTCAGGTTGTCGGCGCGGCCATCGTGGACGCCGGTCTTGGTTGTGCGTCCCCATTCGCTGTCGAAGAACAGGGGGTAGCCGGTCGGGGCAAGGCTTGCGCAGAAGTCGGCTTCCTCCCGGGCCTCATCCACCGTGATGGCCTGCGAGAAGAAGTAAAAGCCGAACAGCTTTGCGTTCGCTTTCGCCCCGGCAAGGTTGGCATCGTACTGCTCGTCCTTCATCAGCTTTCCGGTGCCGTAGCCGCGATAGCCGATGCGAACAATGGCACGGTAGGGAACTTTTGCCCAGTCGATGGCGCCCTGATGGTGGGACACATCAATCAGAACTTCCTCGCCGCTTGTCTGCACAGGCTGGCCACCGTATGTGTCCGCCTTGTTGGGTATGCCTGCATACGCAGTCGGGTCAAGACCCTTGCTCGTGGCAGTGGCTCGCACTTCAAAGTGGCAGTGCGTCCATGTGCCTGCGGCGTTGCCAGTCTGTCCGACAACCGCCAGCACATCGCCAGTCTTTACTTTCTGCCCTACGCTTGCAAGCAACTTAGAGCAGTGGCAAAAATACAGGTAATTCACTGCATCCGGGGTCTGGTTTGCGTCCAGCTTCACGCAGATATAATAGCCCCATTCCCATGTCTTGTTGCTCTTGTTCGTCACGATGCGGGCTGTGACAACGGTTCCTGCAATACTCTTGCCGTTGTAGCCGGGCATGCGGATTTTGTCGTCATCCATACCGCAGACATCAATACCGCCGTGCCAAGTCTTGCCGCCGCCGCGCGTGTAGCCGTAGCAGCTGTACGGATATTTCACGAGATTTCTCCCGCTGAAAATCATGGTATCACTTCCTATCATTCGTCTGTGCTCATGACCAGCGCCTCATATTCGTCCAGCAGGTCTTGCGCCGCAGGGATGCGATCGCGGTAATCCCACAGGGCGAGCATGGCTCTGGCCAACAGGTCTGCTTCCTCCGTCACGGCCGGGGCCCGCAGATTTTGAGGGCTTCCTCCTCAGACAGGATTCCGGCATCGACCTTCTCCCAAATCTGCGCGGCAGTGATCTTCTTCATGCGGTACAGCAATGCCCAGATGCTCATTACTCAGTCCCTCCCATCATCAGCTCGGCCATGTCGGCCAGCACGGTTTCCACAGCGTCCAGCCGCTGCGCTACGGTCATGGGGGGCTGTTCCTCCCATGCTTCGGCGTAAGTCCACCAGTCTGCCTTCTTGGCCGTGATGGTCTTGACAGTCTCTCCGGCGCGGTCTGCGCCCAGTTTGCAGGCGGCGCAGGTGGCCTCCCAGTGCTTGCTTGTGTAACTCTCGCCGTTCTGGGTGGTCTCCTCGGACACTTCTTTGATGTCCTTGTACAGCCGCAGCCATGCCGTGCCATCTGGCAGGCGCTCCAGCTCCACGGCGGCAGGCTTATGATCCAGATTGTCGGTATAAATCATGCTGCTATCATCCTTTCCGTGTTGGCGGCATACGCAATCGTGCATCGTGCCGCATTGAATAGATGCTGCTGATCCAGCTTCTCCGCAGCCTCTCGGGAGCGGGAATGCCGGAAGTAGCCTTTGTAGCTCACGAGCTTGAAAGACCGGAACAGGGGAATGCTCCCGCGCTCCTCGAGGTCTACCGCCGCCCGGAGGTGCTGCCTGCGCAGCCGTTTAAAAATCCCGCGCCGGATTGTGGTATAGGTTCGGTGCATCACATATCCGGCCATGTCCAGACCCGGGCATCCCTTGGCAGCGCCGTCCAGATGCCTGTGCCTGTGCTCCTCGGCCACGGTGAGGAAATCCACCCGCACCCAGAAATCCTTAATGGTCAGTCCGATGTGGTTTTTTGTCCATTCGGTGATCTGCCTCGCCGCGCTTTGCAGGTTGGCCCACCTTCGACCCAGCAGGGTGATGTCGTCCATATAACTGCAGTCCCGGATGACCAGCGGCGAGGCCGCACCTCTGCGCGTTTTGGTGTAGCTTGCTGTTTGTCGCAGAATATAGCTTGCGACTAAATTAAACAGCCACGCCTCTAAATACCCGCCGATGAGCAGTCCGCCGTGCGGTGCCATCCGGATGAGGCATTGAACGACCGCCAGCAGCCAGCGTGCGCCCGGGATTTCGTGGCGCAGGATTCGCATAACCACCTCATGGCTTGTGTTCGGGTAGGCCGCTTTAACATCCAGCTTGAGCGCGTACTTGATGCCCAGACTTTTTCGCCGGAGCCATCGCTCCACCTGCCGCCTGAGGGCTACCTGCCCACGCCCGGGGATGCTGGCGAACTGATAGGGCAGGAGCTTTGCCCGCAGGAGGGGCTTTAAGCCCAGCACTGCCAGATGCCCGAAGCATTGATGCATCGGGCAGCAATCGCTCAGTTCCCGGACTTTCATGCTGATGCCGTCAATGCGCGGGAATGTATGCACCGGGTCAAGGTCGAGGTCTTGCGCCTCGCCCGTGAGCAAATCCTCGATGCGCTGCTCCATTTCCAGTGCTATGCCATTGGCGATCTCCAGCTTTGCATGCATTTCCTCTTTGGCTGCTTCGGCTTTTAGCCGCGCATAGGCAGCACCTCCATACTTTTCTGCGTCCGCCAGATAATTCCGGCGAAACCATTTATTGTCATAGGCTCCGAACACCGCCTGCATGCAAAGCTCATGCGTGAGGGGTTTGTATCGTTTTGTGTGCAAGGGCCGTTCTGCCTCCATTCTTGCTGATGTTCAACGGCGTTCGGTTGCGGCCCTTGCCCTTAAAGCAGGGCGGGCCGATTTCTACTACTAGCCGCCTCGCAGGCCTAAAGCCTGCGGCTGCACTCTCACCATCCCAGCCGTTTCTCTCGTGCCGGGTCAGCTGTGCAGTGTCGGTATCACATGATATTAGCGCTCTTTATGGCGCAGGCGCGATGCAACGCTTATGCCCTTTTTCGGGCAGATTTTCATCAGCATGCCGGGGCACGCCGTTCCAGTTGGAGTTGGCCGGGGAATTGTTGCCATTAGCGCAGGGCAAGCCGCAATTCGAGCTGTCGTTGAGATTGCCGAAGCGCCAAGGGGCATAGACCCCGGGACCGCTGGTGGAATTAAAGGCGCACCAAATTCGCCGCTGCATCGCTCCAAGAATTTGCTTGTGTAGCTCGTTGGCTACGAACTTTGTGAGGGGCCTGCGGCCCCTCTGACCGGGCGCTTACGCGCCCGGCCATTCACCCCGCAGCTTACCCGATCCGGCAAGCCGGGGCACGCCGCTCCAGTCGGAGGAGGCCGGGGAACGGTCGCCACGAGCGCAGGGCAAGCCGCAACCCGAGCTGACGTTGAGAATGCCGAAGCGCCAAGGGGCAAAGACCCCGGGACCGCTGGTGGAACCAAAGGCGGCGCGGAGATAAGTGCTGCCCGAACCGCCGAACATGGTCGGCATCTGGGCCTCCTCCGTCATCGCGTTCAGAGCGCGGATGTAGTTCCAGTTCCACTTGTTTGCGTTCGGCAGGTCGAACTGCCCGACCTTCTGGTAGTTGCTGGTAATGCTGCCCGCCAGTTTTGCGCTGTCTCGGCAGGAGTAAACCTCATACCGCCAGTGGTCATCCACAATGCTGGCCTTCCACAGCGGGTCCAGCTGCTCCGTGTAGCTGCCGATCTGCATCTCAACGCCTGCCAGGCGGTAAGGGTAGCGGCCATCGGTAAGACTGCCGATGCAGCCATCACTGTGGCCATGCAGGCGCTCCGTTGTGCCGGACGGCCACGGCATCGTGCTGACCAGCATGGTCGTGGTCGTGTCGATGGTGCTTGCGAGGTCAAGGTTGACGGCCGCGTATTCGGCGCCCTCAATCGTGACATTGGCGATGCTGGTGATCTTGGCAATGTTGAAGATGTCGTGGTTGTAGCTCTGGTTGCGGTCATTGTTGGTATTGCTACCGTGCTCGCCCAAGCATACGCAGCTGCCGACCAGCAGGCGTGCGCCGTTCTCTTTGGTCAGCAGAATGCGCTTGACTCCGGTCTCGGCGAGGGCGAGGGTGCACTGGATATTGTAGTTGGTGCAGCCCTCAAGATGGCCGCTGTTGCTCAGCGTCCAGTGGCGCAGCCGCCACTCCATGAGTGCCCACTGGGTATCGCAGTCGTTCCACAGGCCATCGTAGGCGGTCTGCTTCTTGGCGGCGGTGTTGCCGTCATTGGCGCTTGTCCACGGCATGGGCAGCAGGTATGCGCCACTGGTCATGCCGCCAGCGCTGTTTTTGCCGCCGTAAAAGGCGGGATGCCAGCTCATGGGGCGCTGGGTGCCATCGGGAGCCACATCGCCCGCCATGGGCTTATACCCGCCACCGGTGTGCATGCGCCAGCTGGTATAGAGGTAGCTGCCATCGTTCCATTCCTTGACGGCCAGTGCTGCGCTGAACGCATATACCGGAGCGATCTCGCCGTAGATGTCAAAGCCTTCCTCGCCCTCAATGGCGAGAATCTCCATCGTGCCATCGATCAGGCTCTTGGCGTTGGCGCGGATGTACCATGTCATGGGGTCGTTCTCCGACCAGTCTGCTGTTGCCGCGCTTGCGTCCGTTACGAGCGGGGCTGCGCTTCGGCCATCGGCCAGATCGTCCAGCGGGGTGCCTGCGTCATCGCCGCTCACGCTCTCGTGGATGTTGCGCACGGTGTAAGTCTTTTTGCTCCATGCCTTTGCCAGCATGCGGAAAAAGCGGGCGAGGCGCTGGTATTTGGTCACAGTGTCGCCCGCGCTGAGGGGCCACCATGCTTCAAACACCGTCTGCGTGTTGGTGCCGTCCAGCAGGGCGGCAAAACTCGCATCGATGTAGTCTGCGCCTGCGTTGCCTACGGCAATGCCCGCCAGCAAGGTGTTCTGGCGGTCGAGGGCCTCTGCCATGCGCTGGCCGGTCTCCTCGGAGAAGATGTGATTCATTGCTTCAAGTGCCATAGTTCTTTCCTTTCTGTATCAGGATTTTCCGTTGTCCATGTACAGGGTCAGCAGGCCATCGGCATCGTACCCGATGGCAAAGGTTGCCGCACCCGCGTACCCCTGCGCCTGTGTAGCTGCATTTTTTGCCTGTTCGACAAGCGCAGCAGCGGAGTTCTGGCTCGCCAGCGCCTCACTGGCGCTGTCTGCCGCGGCTTTCTGCGCGGCCTGGGCGTCATCCCGGGCCTTTGTGGTCGTGGCCGCAGCGGTGTCCACAGCCCCTTTCTTGGTCGTGACATCGGTCTGGATGTTCTGCATCTCCGTGAGCTTTCCCGCGATGCCGTCGTTAATGATCTTCGTTGCGGTATCGCCAGCGGCTTTGGCGTTCTCGGCTGCTTTCTCGGCGCTCTTGGCGGCAGCGTTTTTGCTGTTCAGTGCCTCGGTGGCGCTCTTGGAGGCTGCGCCTGCGCTGTTGGCCGCATCCTCGGCGCTCTTGGCGGCAGCGGCGGCGTCTCTCTGCGCGGCTGCCGCGTTCTGCTGGGCGGCTGCCGTGATGAACTGGATGTGCGCCAGCAGGTCTTGCCCGCCGATGTTCTGGACGGTGGCCTCGATGCCATTGGCAACATCGCCCGCGCCCAGCTTGCTGTGCCATTCCTGCAGGATATTGCCCGCTGCATCCACGCGCACGGCGCAGACAGCAAAGTGCATCGTGCCCTTGTACGCCATCGGTGCCGCGCCTACGATCCAGTCAAATTCGATATTGCCTGCATCGGCAACAATGCCATCGATCAGGTCGGCGCAGAGCTCTTTGCCTGCATTTTCGCAGCTGACTTTCCAAGAAAAGCCCTGCGTGAGGTCGGTGCCATCTACGGTGCGTCCCTCGATGCGAATGTGCTTGACCTCGACCTTGCGCTCACCGGCCACACCGAAAGCGCGTTCTGCCTCGGGGACTGTAATTTCTCGCGTCTCGGCGTTGATTACGATTGGTTCTGCCATGGTTTCACCTCTTATCAATAATAAGCAAGAACAAAGCGAACGCTCGCATCGGACGCGCATTGCGCCCAATACTGGCTCCCGCTGTTTATGCCCGCGCCCTGTAAAATGTTGTCAGAGGCATACTGACTCCCGGCATATTGAACACCAACCAGTGTACCGCCGCTGAAACCGAAGAGGTTTTGCCCTCCATGGCAGCTTTGCCACACCTCTGTTGTCTTTATGCCTTTTGCGCTGATTTCGTTTCCGTTGTAAAACCCACGGGGCAGTTGCACTTTGCCTCCGGGGGAGAGCGTATAAGTTTGACCGGTTTTGTCCGGGATGTTGCCCGCCACAATGCTGTGTGCGTCATTGGCGTAGCCGCTGCTCCCCTCCAGCATCTTGTCTGCGGTGACATTGCCTGTCAGCGTGAGCGTGCCCTCTTTGATGGTCTTGCCGCCCGCGTAGAACTTATTCCCTGCCAGCACATTGTCCTCGGTGGCGGTGGCGAGTGCCAGCTTCGTGGTGCTGAGGCCACCGCCGCCGTTAAAATTTAGCTGCGTTCCATCGTAGAAAAACAGCACCCATCTGCCCTTGACGATGGTGTCTCCGTCCACTGCGTCTGCGCCACAATAGGCCGGAACCACTGCGCCATTGACCGTGAAGCTGTCGCCTGCCGCCCAAGACGCGGGAATCTTGCAACGGCCTACTGCGCCGTTGCCGACCAGCGCATATACACCGTTCTTTTTCTCGCAGGTGTATGGCTGCACGGTCACATCACCGCCGCCTGCGCCTGTGGGATCTAGCTCGGTGAATCCTGCCGCCACACGGCGTTCCAGATCGTTCATCGTGTCCGCATCGAAGGCATCGCCATCTTCCATGATGATGCCCTCGGAGCGGGAGACGTCGTACTCGCCATCGTTGCCGGTCGGGGTCAGCTTGCGCCGAGCGGGGTGTTCGCTCTGGCGGTTGACCCAAGTCTTTTTCTCGTACATCAGATCACTCCAATCGTCTGTCCGGCGCAGATTTCGCCGGTGTAGCTGCGTTGTGCGTTTCTGCGCCAGAGCTCGTACATGCTCCACTGCACCTGTTCCATCGTATTGATGTCGCTGTACAGGGTGCTGGGCGTCTCGGGCAGGGCCGGTGTTCCCGGCAGGGTGTGGTAGGCATCGCGCAGAGTCTGGATGTTTTGCAGGATGCGCTCCATCTCGCTGCGCGTCAGCAGGTCGGTCGGGGTCCATGTCTTGGTCTGGATTTTAGGCCCCAGCAGTTCTGCCAGATAAGCGGAGTTGCCCTCCAGCCGGTTCAGCAGTGCCGCGTTGATATAGCACTTATCCGCACCTGTGGACACATCCGCTTTGGTGCGGTCGTAGATTGGCTGCTGCCACATCAGATCAGGCTCCTTTCTCCGGCATGGATTTCGCCAGCATAGGCGGCTGCGTTGCTGGTAAGTCTGCGCCCGATGACCTTGGCGTCTGCCAAAAAGCCACCGGTCAAGTCAAATTCCAGCTTTGTGAGCACCCCTCGCACCATCTCGCCGCCGAAGCTCTGAATGATGAGCTTGTCAGCCAGCTTTTCATCGCCTGCGACCATGGAGAAGTTCTGCTCGTATCGCTGTGCATAATGCTCCAGCACCCGCACGGCCACGGCCTCTGCGCGGCCCGGGCCTACCAGCGTGGCATCTGTCACGGTCAGCTCATTGTCCTGCGCATTGGGCGGCAGGTTCGCCGCTGTGCGCCTCAGGACGACCGTGCTGTCGGTGTATTTGCGGCCTGTGACACAGACCTCGCCCGCCTTGGCGACTGTCAAGGTGCAGAGGTTGACGCCGCTCTCGGTGAGCTCTGCGCCTGTGACGGTCAGGCTGTCCACGACTGCCGGGGCGTTGAAGGTCACCCGGTAGATGCCCGGGTCGAGGGTGTCTCTGTACAGCTCCTCGGTGGCCTCTCCCGGCAAGTATCGGTGAGCGGTCACTGCCACAGCGGTAATCAGCGGATTGAGCGTTACCTTGCTGCCGTCCTGCAGCTTGCGATCGTAGGTAATCATGCCGCTGGCCTTGGACGGTGCAGGGGCGATGCGTATAAGCTCGCCTCGGCTGCAATCGACCACAGCGCCTATGGCAAATGCGAGCTGCTGCAGGGCCTCTCTGCGCGTCCCTGCGGCGATGTATCCCTGCACTCGCTCTGCGGCCAGACTCTCGTCCAAGGTGTAGCTGTACCCTGTCAGGATCGCCTCTGCGAGCTCTGCTGCGGTGGTGTCGTAGATGCCCCCATCGAACGGTGCGCCATCCAGCAGGCCTATGGCATCGACTGCCGAAAAGTCCGCCAGCGTGTCGCCGCTGTTGCTCCAGTCGGAGAGATAAAATGTGCCCATGCAATAACTCACGCTGCCTGTGCTGCGTGCGTCCTGCTTGACATCCTCCCAGACCGTGAATTTCTGCTTGTGCTGCAGAACATCAAAATATCCTTCGGGATTTAAGATGGAAAAGCGGCCTTCTTTGTTGTATAGCGATACATTCAGCGTGTTGATGCTGATTTCGGAGCTGAGGGGGTCGCATTCCTCCAAAACATGGGCGCCCACGATCTCGTGTCCGCTAAAATGCAGGTAGACACCGTAATCGATGCCCGCCAGCTTGAGGTATCGCCCCGGGCGGTTTGTCTCAAGAAAATGAATGCGAATGCGGCGGTAATTCTCTACTTTCTTGGCACAGTAATAATCGACCGCGTCCGGGTAAAAAAGCGCCGTAGAGATAAGTCCTCCGTCTTGGCTGAACCACTGGATTTTGATGCGGCTGGCCCAGTCCTCTGTCGGGCTGTAAAAATGCAGCGTGAGGCCGCTGCTGCTGTGGTCTTGCGTGAATGTGATGTCCAACACAGGCGGGTCGGGAAACACGCCGCTCTTGTCGCTCTGCGTGGTGCTCCACAGCCCCCAGAAATACTGCTCGGGAACCTCCGGGAAGAAGGAGAAGCTGCCATCCATGAGCCACTGCTTGCTTTCCAGTGTGCCGTATTTGTTTTGGCTCGGCACGCTTTCCAGCAACAGGTCACGGCCCAGATTGCAAAAAGGCTTTGCGGTCGTGCAGCTCGGGGCGCTGTCGCCTCTGGCGGTGACATCGTAAAGGCCGAACTCCACGCGCGTATTGGTTCTCATCGGGGCTGACCCTCCTTAAAATCTGGCGGGGGTCTTGGCGATGAAGTTGATCGTCAGCCCTTTCCAGTAGTTGGCTTTTCCTCGCTGCAGGAGCAGTTCATCTCCGATATTGGAGAAATACGCCGTAAAGGTATAGTCTCCGTCCGTGCCCGGGACCGTGACCGTGTGGAACTCCTCCGGCTCGGTGATCTTGTCCCAAAACCGGGAATACTCCGCGCGGTCGACGCCCGGCGCAATGGTCAGCTTGTAGTTGAAATACACGCCGATCAGCTCGCGCTTGAGGTCGCCGTTCTCTGTGCGCTTGGCGTGCTTGTCCAGAAAGTCAGCAGTGCGCTTGCAGCTGAGGACATCGACTTTGAATTTCTCGCCATCAATAATCAACATCAGTACACACCTCCCGTGACCAGCTTGGCTCCACGCCGGTTCTCCTCTTTGTCGATATAGGGCTTGAGCACCCGAGCCAGTTGGGCGAGGTCTCCGGCAAAGCGGATCGTGATGTCCTGCTGCCCTGTGTAGGCCTCCATGACCTCTGCGAGGGCCTGCTGAATGGTTGCCAGCGGTGCCTCGATGTTGGTGCCGTTGGTCTGGTCGCCCAGCACCGCAAGAAATTCATGGTTTGCCGGAATGACTGCGCCTTGCGCCAGATAGGGGATTTGCGGCGCGGTGATGGGGTCGATGTTGAAGCCGACCCGCTCTACGCCGAGCTTGTCCTGCGCCCATTCGGGAACATCGAAGCCGAAACCGTTCAAGACGCCAATGACGCCGTTCACGCCGCCAACAATGGCCGAGATCATGCCGTTCACCAGACCGATGATGCCGTTGATGGCTGTCTCGATCGTGTCCGTGATGCCCTCCCAGATGTCAGACACAAAGTCCGAGACAGCAGTCCAGGCATCGTTCCAGCCCCGCTGGATGTCGGCTACTGCGCTATCCAGTGCAGTGCCGATGTTTGTCCAGAAATCGTTCCAGCCCTGAGTAATATCCTCCCACAGCTGCATGCCGATCAGCTTAACAGTTAGCCACAAGCCATTCCAGATTTCCTTGACTTTTTCACCGGCGCTATGGACTCTTTCTTGCAAATTGTCCAGAGTTTCGCCGAGCTTTTGCTTGATTTCATCCCAATGCGCAACAAGGCAGGCAATGACGGCAGCGCCTAAAATAAGCAGTACCGCTATAATCGTTGCAGGCCATAGGCCGATTGCTGAAACGATGGCCGTAATCAAAGCCGTCAGGCCGCTGAGAATAGTTGGTAGCATTGTGCCGACAATCCAACCTGCAATTTTGCCGAGAAGCTGAACGCCCATAATCCCGACCTGTTTTGACAATTCTGCTAAAACAGAATTGATGACAAATCCGCCAATAATAGGAAGTAGACTTGCCCCGATAATTGTCATTAGCATGGGCCAGAGATTGTTTATGATTTCTCCGAGCTGAGACAAAATGCCAGCCCAATCAACAGCCTCAATGCACTCCATGATTTTTTGGCCGACAACACCCCAATCGACTTGATCAAGGATGCCGTTGATAGCTTGCAGCACATCTATCGCAAGTGTACCCATCGCAGAAAAAAGCCCGACCCAGTCTATGGAGCTTACCATCGAGACGATGTTCTGGCCCAGAGCCGTCCAATCGGTGCCCTGCACCGTTGCAATGAGCGTGTGCAAAAGGCCGACAACGAATCCGCTAAGCCCCAGACCCGCCTCCATCCATGGAATGTTTGCGATGGCCGAATTGATGCAAGCTGCGATAGAATTTCCAAGGCCTGCCCAGCCTGTGTAGGTCTGGACGAAGCTGTAAAGCGTGAGGATCGCTGCTCGCATTCCGTCCGTCAAAACTCGCCCGAGCAGGGGCCAGTCGAGCTCTGCCACCGCAGTGGTGAGACCTCTGGCGATTCCCGCACCCAAGCTGTCCCAGTGAATGCCTTGCATGAGAGTATCCGCAAAGATGAGTGCCGTGTTCAAGCCCTGCGCTACAGTATGACCGATGGCTTCCCACAATCCCGGCACCTCAATGAATCCGTTGATGCAGTTGGCGATGTTGGTCGCCCATGCTCTGGCTTTGTCCTGAATGTCGGGCCATGGGATTGCGTTCAGGCTATCGCGCAGCTTCTCGCCGATCAGCTGGCCGACTCCGTACCAATCGCCATCTTTGATGGCCTGCAGGATTTCGTCAAGAAACGGGTTGTCCGTGTTAAAGTCGTAGTTAGGGGTGATGGCTCCCGCACCGCCGCCGCTGTTTTTATCCAGCACATCCAGCTCATCAAACTTCGCCAGTGCGCCGTCCGCTGCGCTGCCTGCCGACTTTGCAGCCTTGGCATACTTGCCCATCGCTTTGGCCGCACTCTGGCTCGCCCCTATGGACTTGCCGGTCAGGAAAGACACAAGCTGGGCGATGTAGTAAAAGGCGGTTGCTGCTGCGTTGGCTATGGCCGTGAGAGCCGGAAGAATCGCCTGAAGCAACGGTGCGGCTGCGGTGGATGCTGCGCCCTGCAGGCTGCCGAGCGCGGCTCTCAGCGTGGCCGAGGAGAGCGCGGCAGAACCCATCCATTCGGTGGTCTTCCGCAGTCCTGCGGAGATCAGGTTGAACACCAAAGCCCCGGAGACGATGCTCATAAGGCGATTTCGGAATTTAGCGAGATTCTTACTGCTCTGGGTGAGCTTGGCTCGCAAGCCGTCTACGGCCTGCTGTAGGGTACCAAAGACACGCGTTCCAATACCTCCGACCGTGCGCAGAGCGTTGTTGAGGGTACCAGACAACGCTTTGTTTAATCCGGTGATTCTGCCGGAAAGTAGTCCCGCAGAACCAGATGAACCGGGCACAGAACTTCCTTTAGGCGACTTAGCGGCTATCGCATGTTCACGCGCGGCTCTGCTCTCTGCTGCCTGAGCGGCTTTATCTTGAGCGTTTACCGCTTTCTGTGTTTCTGCAACAATCCTCTCAGCATGCTGTGTAGCCGATTCGTCTACAGTACCATACGCTTTATTTTGCCGATTCTCGATTTTGGCAAAAGATGATTCTATGGCATCGGCTTGCTTGTTAAAATAGGCCTGCATGTCATCTTCGCCGCTAAGATGCTGAATTAGACTTTTTTGCTGATTTACGGCATCGTTTTCTTGATTTAGCTGTGCGGTAAGCGCTGCATGACGCTTTTGCAGGCCAGAAATAGCATCGCCTTGTGCATTGTAATCCGATTCAATCTCAGCAACTTTGGCATCTTGCTTTTCAAGATCATTGAGGAGTTTTTGGTTTTGATTCAGGAGAGAGGTTTCCCCCTCCATGCGAGATTTAAGAACATCTTGCACTTTTGAATCACTCAGGCCGGGGTATTCCGATTTAATATCAGCAAGATGGGATTTTTTGACATTCTCTAGCTGTGCGTTCACCTTTTCAAGAGCAACGGCAGTATCATCAGCGTTTTGGCGGGCTTGATTTAAGCTGTCGCCTAATGCGCTACGCTTTGTTTGCGCAGAATTTAACTGCTTATCTAAATCACCAATCTGCTTTGATGTGCTCTTGACCTTTGCCTGTAACGCTTTTAAGTCGGATTCTGCGCCCTTTTTGTTCAGGCGAGCATCTATTGTGATTGACCCATCTGCCATTGAATCAACCTCCTCTCTTTGACTTTGTTAGAGTTGGATTATGAATTGAGTAACGCAAGCAACCGCTCTTTTTCTGCCCTATTCTCCGCGCTTTCAGGAGCGTGGATTCTGATGATTCGATCGTTCTCTTTGGCAAATTCCTGTTCGCTCTTGTCAAGTTTTTTTCCGTGAGCCCTTTTATATCGAATACTTACGACTTGAGCAAATAGCCCATCTCCAATACCGTAGAAGGCTCCGAGAAATTCCCACCAATGCAAATACTCACATCGGCGGCAACTGTACCCCAGTACTTTATCAACAGCAGGTGCGATTAAGGCTGCATCTTGTTCCCAATCTACAATTCGAGGACGTGGAATTGTAGAGTCTTCGGGTTGTCCGCCATTGATAAACAAAAACGCTGCCCATAACGCAGCATTTGCGTCGGGCAGCGCTTGCCATTTTGGGTATAGAATTTCAAGGCAGGCAGCGTACTGTTCCTGTTGAGTCATTTCCGGGTCTGCTAACGCCGCAAGGGCATCAAGTACAGCTCGGAAATCAGATCGGATGGCAAAATTCTGACCATCTACATCTACGGTTGTGGGCAGCTCCCAAGCGCTCACGCCTTCTGGCCGGGGGCCAGACCCTTGGCCGTGTTCGTGTAGGCACCAGCGTGTTTCTGCACACGCATCTGGCTGGCCTTGATGGCCTTGCCGACCGCATCCTCAATGATGGGGACAGCGGCTTGGAGGACTTTTTCAAAGACCATGGAGCCATCGGGGAGCAGCGCTAGGGCAGAAACCCCTTTGAAGAACACCGAGGAGGCATCGCTGCCGAAGATGTAATTGACCTGTTCCCTGATGAGCTTGTCGGCCTCGATGATCTTATCCACGTCTGCGTCTGCATCCGATGCCAGCCCATCGGCCAGCTGCTGAATGGCACGGCGAGCCTCCTCCAGTCGTGCCGCAATGCCAAAATCCGCAGGGTTGACATAAATCGTGCCCAGCAGGGTGTCATCAAGGTCTTTAACCTCATAGCTTTTAAGGCCTCTGTCGATTTTCAGTTCCATTGTACACCTCCGTTATGCTTAGGCCTCGGTGAAGGTCTTCGTGCTCGGGTTGAATGTACCCGTGGTCTTCACGCCAGTGTAGTGAATGTTGAACGGGATCTGGTAACCAGTGGTGTCGCCGCCATAGCTGGAGACCTCGATGTAGCACTCCTCGCGCACAGCGGGGAAAGCGCCGGATGCCTCCTCGTTCCAGAGCTTGACCTCCACAATGTCGGTTTTGAGGTCGTCAAGAACCATGTTGCCATCAATGATGGCCTGCAGCTTCTCAAACAGGGGGTCGCCCTTTTCGGCGTAGTAGGGGCTGACTTCGCCCTGTTTCTGGTAGCTGTCGATCGTCACGGACGTGTTACCGAGAATGTTTTGCTTTTTCTCGACATTGGCACTCAACTCGGGGGAATACTCCTCCAAATCTTTGCCAAGGCGTACATACTCGGCGGTGCCCTCACTGTCGTTTGCAAAATGGGCATCCAGATAGTGCGCCATGTATTTGCGTTCAATCTTCATATTCAGTTTCTCCTATATGTGATTTGTATCTGAATCTGATATTTTGCGCTATCAACACCAATCTGCGATGGATACGCGGTCAGTGTGGGAACGATAGCGCAAACCCGACCCTCCTCTATGCAGGGGTAGTTTCGGGCATTGTTCTGCTCTACCATCCACGCAATCAAACCTGTATAAAAAGCGAGATTGTCGGAGTTTTGTTTGACATCGGCCCCAAAATTCTCACGCGTAGCAAAAATATAGTTTTGAGTCTGCTTATCATCCAGAACATAATCTCCGAGGATGTTCTCATGGTAGGTCAGAGTGGATGGTGATGCGTAAATGGCGTATTCGGTTGGGTTTTCGCCGAGGTAATCAGCACCAAATCGTTTGTTTTTAGATAGCAGCGGGCATTGCCTAAACCACTTCTGGATTTCCTCAGTGCTATTTGATACCTGCGGCATTTTTTGCCTCCCTTACAATGTCATCGATGTGATCGGCTTTCATTCGTTCGGCCCAAAACGGCCCGGCTAGAGCGTTTTTATCAGTTTTGTACTGAATTGCTCTGCCAGTGGGAGTTTTTCTCTCGCCGGGACGAGAGAAAAATCGTGTAGGCGTTCCACTGTTGTCATCAAAAACGGGAATATTCGGGCCATAAACTTCGCCCCTGTACATATAATGCGCATAAGGGCCGGGGTACACGATGATGCCAGAGCCAATATCAGATGCGGCGTAGGGGCTTTTTGCAAGCATAAATGTGTCCGCAGGAGTGTAATCCATGCACCATCGTATTACCGCGTTATCAATGACCTTTTGGACAATTCCATGATCTCCAAAGCCATGGTTGGTAAGAATAGTGTTTATGCTATCGAAATCAAACCGCGAATCTACTGACAGTTGCATTAAGCACCTACGACTTTCCAATGCCGCGCCTGCGGAGCACGACGATTGTCTGTAACCTGCAAGATAGTTGCGGCCTCGGAGTAAACATCATGAATGGCGGAGGGACGCAAGCCCTCAGCACCAACGCCCAGAATTACGAGATCGCCAGCGGCCAACGTGAAAGCGGCGGCAGGGTCATCGGCGGCGGCATACTGCTTAGGGGGCAAATATGCCTTGCCGCCGAAATCTGCATCAACAGGGATACGGATTGTGACCTTGTTTGCCGCTTTCAGCCCTGTGCTGTCAACGGTGGTTGCATCAGAATTGAACCAGTGAACGCCCCGGATGATGGTACGCTCGTAAACGTCGCAATCCTGTTCCGGGTCGAATCGCCGATTGTAAAGGGTGATGGTATCATTGCAAAGCTGCATCTTACCTCACTCCTCTATACAGCAGGGGAACGCCGTAATCGTCCAGCTCGCCGTACAGCATATCCGCCGCAATGGCGTTCATCTGTTTGGCTGCCTCCTCGGCGTTCGGCACGTTCCCATGGTTTTCGGTGTAGCCATCCGTGTTGAACGATGTGATTGTGGGTGATGTGACTTGTGCCACGGCGCCGACAACACTTTCCATTTGCGCCAGCGCAAAAACGCAGAGCTTGACCGCTCGCGGAATCTCGGTCATGTTCTGGACACGGGAATCCGTCAAGCGGTCAATGCGTTTTCTGCAAGCGCATTCCAGCGGAGGCCACGCAGCGGCATCAACGGTGCCGCCTAAACCTATGTATTCTTCATAAGTAAGGTACATATCGTGTGCCATGTGTAAACCTCCTAAGTGGATAGAGATCAGGCCAGAGACAGGATGCGGGCGATGGGGATAGCCTTGCGGGCAATGTACTGCTTGCCCTCGGCCTCGTTGGAGTTCACCAGTTCCCAGTTTTCGCCGTCCTCCAGCTCGTCATCGGTGGGAGACAGGCTCTTCATCTTGGCCTTGGTGAAGTTGATGCCGTAGGGGGCAAAGCACTTGCGCTGACGGCCATAGAGAGTGTCCTCGCCGCCGTTGGTGTGGGGATCACGATCCATCTCGTAGGGCACCTTAGCGCCGCAGTCGGTGTACTCGATAGCACCGTCGCCCAGAACGTAGGTGGTGTAACGGGTCTGAGACACCTTAGCCACGCCTGCGGTGGTCTGAGCGGCAGCGGCCTTGACAGTGCCATTGACGGTCACGACAGGCAGCTTGCCCTCGCCGCCGAAAATCTGCTTGAGGGTAACGACAGCGCCGGAAACGGTGACGATGAACTTGCCCTCATACTGGGCAGACAGAACGGTTTTCAGAGCCTGAGCCTCAGCAGCGGCATCGCCGGTCTTGAGGGTCTTGTTGGCGGTGGAGGTGGATGTGGCAAAGGTATAGGTCTGGCCATCCACGGTGATGGTGTCGCTGTTCACGCCAGCAGTGCTGACAGTGATGGTGTAAACGCCCTGCACCTCCATGGTGGTGACAGTTTCCACGGCGGGCATGGTGTCGTCAACCAGAACAGCGCGGCCATTCAGGGTGCCAATCTGCAGCTCACGCTCGATACCGTCCTTGTCGGTGTACTTCATGTACGCCAGCAGCTTGAGATTTTCGAGGCCAGTTGCAACGGCAGAGTGCATGATAGCGAGGCTGAAAGCGCCCTTGTTATCACCGCAGGCACGCTGCATAGCGGTGTTCAGGGATGTGCCGTCCATCAGGCCCAGAGCGCCCTCGGAGTTGGTCTTGCCGGTGACATCGTAGGTGTGCTCACGGACGAACTTCACGCCCTCAGCATCTTTCATAGCGAAGATGCCGGTCAGAATCTTGATGATGGTGGCCTGATCGACTTCCTCCCAGTATTCACCGATCTGAGATGCGACGTCAGCGAGAGTATCCTCGCCGCCGGTGATGTCGTAGGAGAAGTCGCGCTCAGTCCATGCCTGCGCGCGGCCCACGACAACGCGGGAGTGGGAGAAAGTCTTGGTGGGGTTGCCGGTGATGTTGGTAGAGCCGTCATAGTTCTGGGGAACCGCGCCGCTGATGATGCCGCGCAGGGGAATGGTGACGTAGTTGCCACCGACCTGATCGCTCATGGAGTCGGCGATGTCCTGACGCTTTTTGATGGCGCGGGACTTAATCAGCTCGTTGCGGTTCAGGTTGGGAACGCGGTCAACATACTGCTTGAACACGTTACCATTGAAGTTTTTGGAATCAAAGATTGCCATGTGGTTTTGCCTCCTATTGATTTTTTAGGGGTTCGGTTGGTGTAGCTCGATTAGTCGAAATCGGGCACGAAGTTGGGATCGGCATTTGCTGCCGCCATCTGCTCGGACAAGCTCATTTTGTGTGTGCCCCCATCGGGCTTTGCCGGAACGGTGATAGACGGGCCTTTCTTGGCCGGGGCAGGTTCGTCAACGACAAAACTGCCGGGGTCGTCGGCCTTGTACTGGGTCAGAAACTCATCGTAACCCTGCATCTTGCCGTTCTCGTCCTGCTTAAACTGCTTGGCGATGGCATCCGCGATAAACTGCTTTTTCGCGGCATTGGAGCTGAACTTGACCTCGCCCGCCTTTTCGCGGATGGCAAATTCATACGCCTGCGCGGCGATTTTCCGCTCCCATTCCTTGCCGTCATTCTCGCGCTGCTGACGCAGTGCCGCGAGGTCAGACTGAACAGATGCCAGCTTGTCAGCATCGGTCTGTGCAGCGGTCAACTTGGTCTGCAATTCGGCCATGTCGGTGTCACGCTGCTTGACCTGCCCCTGCAGGTCGGAAATCTGACCCTGCAAGCCTTTGACCTTGGAATCCATCTTATCGCGGCTGACGTAGGAACCGTCCGCGATATTGGCGAGTTTCAGGCCCGCCGCGCTGATCTTTTCGGTCAACTGGTCGTAGGTCAGTGCCTCGCCCTCAGAAAACAGATTTTTGAGCAATTCCATAAGATTGTCCTTTCGCCGCGATTGATTTAGCTTATAATCGCGCGGCCACTCCGCGCATGTCGCGCCATCGCATTTATTTCCCTGCAATGCCGGGTATTTATTTATCAGCCAAAACGGCGTGATAACACAGAAAAAGCGCCGTTTCAGGCGCTTACCTTTATGGCCCTAAAGCCATCCACTGCCATGCGGTCACGGCGCTGTGACAGCCCGGATTGCTTGGCAATGAGATTATAGCGGGTACTTAGAGCGTTGATGTGCTGCTGTGCCTCACGGCGCAGGTCATCGTCATCAGCGGCCCGTGCCGCAATAGCAACATCTTTCCAGCGGCGGGTATCGGTTTCGATTTTCCGCATCATCTGCGAACACTGATAGAGGGTCAGACCCTCTTTGCTGCCGATAGTCACGCCCGCATGGTTTGACGTTATCCATGCCGCCAGTTGATGGTCGGAATATTTGCGCACCGAGTATTCGGTGCTGAACGGCGCGGCAAAGTGCCCGCAGTTCCACTCGCCGATAGGACGCTTGAATCCTGCAAAGTGATGACCGTTCACATCCACACAGGCCATGCCCGCCTGCATCTTGGCGTATTCAGCCAGCAGGAAAACATGACCCTGCACCGGCTCATGGTCGGGGGCACTGTTGAGATGCGCGGACAGCTCCACAGCATCATAGCCCAGCGCCTTGCCGATTTCATCGGCGCTGTGCTGGGCGATTTGACACGCCCCGTCAATGATATTCTGGCGGGCGGCGGTATCAAGGCGACGGTGATAGCCGCTTGCGTACTGCACCTGCATTCCTGCCCAGCCTATGTCTTTTATGGTCTGCCGCATAGCCGATTTGTAGTCGGTCATGCCGGTGGACACGCTCAAAATGGCCTTATCTATGGCCTGTTGATAGGGCACGGATATGGCCGTAGTGTTGGACAGGTTTTGCAGCGCCCCGGAGGTCTGCGCGGCGATGTTGCGCGTGTACTGTACAAGTCGCTGATTCTCCTCACGGGGCAGCGGATGCGCCGCCAGCGCGGCTTTGAATCGCGGGTCAGTAAAGTTATCCTGCAAGGCGGTGTTGTACACAACGGCCATCTGCTGCTGTGTCAGCCGGGTTGCGGCTTGGAGTTTGCCGGAAATATCAGCAATGTCTGCACCAATTTCCAGCATGATCGTATAGCGGTGTATACTGGTGGGGTTCATCTCGCCGATTTTCTTTATCTGGGTCGCTATTTTCTGGATGAAATACAGATTGACTTCATCCAGATTCGCAATCATTTTGCGAACGGCGGCATCAAGCTCTTTCTGGGTCAGCACGGGTCATCACTCCTCGCCGAGGCCACTCCCGAACAGTGTAGCCGGGTTGCTCCCATCCTGATCAGCACCGCCGCCATCATCCGGGGGAACAGTGACATCACTCTGGTCGGGGTTGGGCTGCTGGATAGCCATAGCGGCCTGCATTTCGCTGACTTTTTCCTGCCGGACTTCCTGCAAGGCTTTTTCGGCCTGTGCGTGGGTTTCACCAAAGAACCACATACGCATCTCAATTTTGCTCATCATGCCGTTATTGAGCAGGAGGAGCCGCTGCTGCAACTGGGTTTCGGTATCGGCGATAACGGAATCATCCCAATCGAACGACACCTCATATTCACCAGCAGGGGCGAGGTTATACAGGTCAGCATACTTATCCATCGCCCGTACGACTTCACGCAACGCCCGCTCAAGGGCTTGCTGGTTATCGGCGATGGTGGTATAGGTGCGATTGCGCAGGATAGTCAACTCAGTGGCCGTGCGGGCCTCTGTGTTGGCATCGGAGAGGGTGCCACGAGCGAGGCCGGACTGATCTTCAATCTTCATCAGGATTTGATTCAGACCGGCCACAAGAGAGCTGTCACGCAACTGCGGGGCAAATACATGGTAGGTATCATCGCTGCCCAGATCGACCGCACGGAACAGGCGCTCATTCAGTTTAGGGGTTTCCATAGCCTTTGCGCCGTTACGCATAACGCCATCAATGGGCCGCAGCGCCATCGGGTCAACGTCAACGGCCATTTCGCCGCCCTCGAACTCCCACAGCAAACGGCTGTACTGTGTGTCAGCCTCCTTGATGGTGTCCATGCTCTTAGCAAACACGGCCACGCCCATAGGGGAGATCGGGTCAACGGTATTTGCCGAGGCCACGCGGAACCAGCCAAAAAGCTGTCCATCCACATTGTTGACATAGACCACGGGCTTGAGGTCTTTCCACTGCGGCACTTCCGTCAGGGCGATTTCCTTGCCGAGAGCATCGCGCGAACTGGACTTAAAAGCCCGCTGCGTGATTTTGATCTTATCACCCTCGACGGTGTGTCGCTCAAGGCGGGAATAGTAGGTCTTGCCCTCCGAGAACATATCACGGAAAACGACATCGGACAGGTCGCCATCATCGCCGAAAGCGATGGGGTACAAATCCCAATCGGGGGTATAGTCGAAATAGATATGCCCGTCACGGACATACGGCTTTATCGTCATGCCACCAGCCGCGCATCCGATCTCGGTTTTGCTCCGTAATTGTGTAGCCAGTTTTTCAAACTCTTTGCTCAGAAATTCCGAGCGCGGGTTGGTGATGTCCTCGCCGGTGCCGTCATCCTTGCCCGCCGTGATGCTCCACTTAAATTCAAGCGTGACCTGCCGGGAAATCTCGGACGCGATGAACGCAGGAATGTTGAGGGTTTTGACTTGCTCGTTTTTGTAGGTGGGCTTGTCCAGATACGCCCGGTGCCATGCTTCGAGAGCAATCTGCATCTCCTGCGACAGCGGCGTGTCGATGTTCTCCACCTGCTGGATATTCTGATACGGAATCACTCTGCCTAACACCTGCCTTATCATGGTATAGATACTTGAAAAAATAGACATGGGCTGTACCTCACAGGCCGCGCCGTTTCCAGACTGGATTGAGCGCGTACCGCACACTGTCAATGCTGTGGTTGTCCTTATCGGGGTATTGCCCGGTCAGTTCATCGTCTTTGGTGCGCTCGTATTCGTATTCGGCGAACTCTCGCGCCGTTTCCGGGCATCGGTTGGGATCAACAACGATTTTCACCAATGATTGCAACCATTTCATGCTGTACCGCACGGAATCCGGCCCCTTTTCAGTGGGGCGGATGGATGCGCCGTAGGCTTTCAAGTCCGCAATGGATTTCGGCTCGGCGCTATCTGCAATAATGAGGTCTTGCGATGTTACGTTCTTTTCTTTCTGTAGGCGCTGCCAGAAAACCTCATTCGGGGTTTTGTTGCAGCGCAGTTCATCGAAAATATAGAGCGTCATCTTCGAGGGGCGATAGCACATCTTGCTCCAATGGTTGGGGTCGGGATACCAGCCCCAGTCGATGCCCTCGTAGATGTAATCAAACGACGCGATTTCGGCGTCGGTGATTTCTCGCAATTCAAGGTTGGTGAACACCTCGCCGCCCGTGCCCGTGGGGATGCCCAGATACTCATGTTCATAGGCGCGGGGGTTGGTTTGCCGCAACAGCTCCGCATCATCAAAGAACATCTGACCGAGCCATTCAGGCGGCACGGTCAGATAAGTGCTGGAATGAACCAGCCTATCGGGGCGCTGGACAAGCGCCTCCTGATTCATAAAGTTGTTCAGGGTGATGGGCGGGTTGAACGACATGAAGATCCAAAACTTAGAGCCGCCACGGTTGGTAGATTGCAGCACGTTTCGGATTTCTTTCATCCCATCGAACATGTCCGCTTCTTCAAACCATGTGATGGCGCAGTACCCTTTGGGGAATTTCAACGATTTCAGCTTCATCGGGTCATCAAGACCGCGAAAAAGAATCGTCTGCCCGGTGCTTTTCCGGGTGATACTCATGGGGGAAACATGACAGATAAATTCGCTGTCAAGGCCCAGCTTGTCAATGGCAAAGACCATCTGGCTGTAAACGGAATCGCGCAAGGTGTTGGCAGTCTTACGGAATATGACCGCATTGCAAGCCTCGTTTCCCGGCTGAACCATAATCAGCGGGATAGCAAAGCCGATAAAGGACGATTTCAGCGAACCGCGCCCGCCCTTGAGGAGATATTGCGAGTGCCGATGATCGAGAACATCATCCAGCAGTTCGTCATAGTTGGGCGCGATGACATCTTCGATGTAAACATCAGGCATCGGGCACCGCCTCCCCATCGGCAGGGGCGCTGGTGGGTGTAGCCGTGCTTGCCTGACCGGCATTGGCTTGCTCCGCTGCCGGGGCATCGCCCGCAGCCACGGGGGCGGGCTTCTCGCCGCGTATCAGGTGGATGCGCACTGCATTAGGGTCGCTGGCAGGCTCAGTCTTGCCGGGGCCGCCTGCGCCCTCTGTGGGCGGCTCAGGCGGGGTGAACTCGTCAACGCCAAACTGGCCGGGGGTGCCCGGTTCTTGCCCTAGAACGCGCAGAATGGCGAACAGGGATTCGATGTTGCCGTTGATGGCAGATTGGATAAGGGGAATGAGCATCTGCACCATGAGGGTCGTATTCTCGGAGAACACATCATCATAGCTTGTCAACTCGGCGCTGGCCTTGTAGTGGGCCTTGCCGCCCTTTTTCTTGTGCTGAGGTTTTGTCAGCAGGTTCAGCAGGGCATCCTTTACCAGCTTCTCCTCCCGGCGCTTTTTAGCCGCTGCCTTACCGCCTTTTGAGCGAATGGCGAACGCCTCCTCCGGGGGGAGCTGATTCAGTGGCGGTTTCATCCCGGACGTATTGCGAGGCTTTTTCTGCTTTTTCTCGCCGGTGTCGGCGGGCTTCGCGTCTTGCGGCGCGGGGCTTGCACTGATCTCCGGCATAGCCTCGGTATTTTCGGGCATCTGCTGCCACCTCCTATCGGTAAAAATAAAAAAGCACCCGGCGCATTTCAGCGTCGAGTGCTAAAGGGGGATATTTAGTTACTTGCCCTTTTTGGCGGCGGGCTTTTTGGCCGCTGCCTTTTTCGGGGCGGTGGTTTTCTTTTTGGCCTTGGCAGTGGGCTTTCTGCCGCTGATGTTGTCGTTCCAACTGGCCTGCAAAGCGGCCATAGCCTCTTTGGTGAATACGGGTTCCTTGTATGCCATTGCGTGCCTCCTCCTGTTTAGTTGTCGCTTGCGCGGTAAACCAGCGCCTTGCGGTCAATGATGTTGTGGTAGCCGTTGACATCGGACGTGATGACATTATAGCCCATCGCCATAGCGTAGATGCTATAATTATCACTATCCGCGCGGCCCAGTGCCTGCGCAAACTTGGGATGGCTGCGCTGGAAGGCCGGGATGCGGCTCCGCAACGTATTCAGCGAAATGGGATGCGCGGTCTGGGGATTCAGCACCGCGATAGCCGTAGCAGAGGTTGTGCCATTGCCGTAGCCGGTGCTGCGCCCGCCCGTCTTATCGAAATAAGTACCCGCGCCATAGACCTGCCCGCCGTGCTTGCCGCCGATGTAGTTCAGGGAACTGTATTTCAGCATATCCGTCACGTCTTTGGCCGTATAGGTGAATGTAACCGACCCAGCCTTAAAGGTGATCGGGTTGACAGAACGCGCCAGAATATCGCGGCGGGGAATGTGGTTGTCCTTGAGGTACTGGTCGAACGACGCATCATCAAGAACCGTAGGCTTTTCGTTGACACCGGCCACAAAAGCAAACTTCTGCGTGATGTCAGGCGCGTCATTCAGGTGGTTCGGAATCTGCGCGGCCTTAGCCTGTCTCAGCAGCCCGGTAAGCTGGTCGTCGCTCATTTTCGTCAGCGTGGACAGCGCATCGGGCTGAACCGGCGTATTTGTCGGCGTGGGGGCCTGTGCGATGGGCGGCTGCTGAGGTTGCGGCGGCTGTTGCTGCTGTACCGCTGCCGGGGTGATGATGTTACCGGCATTGATCTTGATGCCCTGCGGCACCGCAAACGGCGGAGCGTTCTGGGGCTGCTGCTGTGTAGCCGCAATGCCCGCTGCGCCGCCTCCACCCATGCCGCCGCCCATCGAGGACGAACTGCCTCTACCTCCCATGATGGGCCTCCTTACTTCTTGCCCTTTTTGGGGGCGGTTTTCTTTTTGCCACCGACCAGCTCGGCATTGAGCTTGGCGATGCGCTTCTTGTCGGCGGCGCTCACAGGGCCGTTGACAATGCCGTAGCCGTTGGAAGTCCAGCGGTCAACACCGGTATCGCCGGGGGTCAACTTTTTCTTCGATGCAGTGCTTTTCTTGGTTGCCATGATGCGTACCTCCTTAACCGACCTCGACGACTACGACGATCTGACGGTTGTTGTTATAGATTCCGGGCGACATGCCCTTAGAGCGGGTGCGGCGGCTCTTGTCATCTCTGACATCGACAATCCGCATATTTTTCTGCGGACTTGTGGGGGCAAGGACGACCTCGCCCAGACGGCCACCGGGGCCGTTACCGGGCATCATTGCCTGTACGTTGGCCTTGACCTTGTACTCGAAACGCACCTCGCGGGTCGTGAACGTGTCCGCGTTGGATGCGTTTTTGAAGTCATTGTACGAGGTGGACAGGAAACGATTCTCGCCGTAGGTGTGGCCCACGAGCGCGGTTTTCAACTGCGCAGCAGTCATGCCGCTTGCTGTGCCGTGAACACCACGGGCGGCAAGCATACTGTCCAGCACGTCCGCATGGTCGTACCGGGTCAGGTTGACGTTATAGCCGATATTGTGCATAGCGCCCATGAGGTTGTCATGCACAAACTGCTGATTCGCGGTAAGTTTCTGACCCGTCGCCATCGCATGGTTCATATTCTGCGACATGGAGTACATCGTGCCGCTCTCTTTGGCATCGGACAAATAATTCATCACAGCAAGGCGCTGATCGATGCTCAAATTCTGCTTGGCATAATACTGCTGACCGTTATACAGGTTGTGATACGGCGAGTTGTCCGTGGCGCTGAACACCTGATTGTTGAGGTTCTGCGCCTGCTGCGCCGTAGGTACGACGTTAGGCTGCTGCTGATTGTCCGGCTGTTGCGCCACCGCTTGCGGGGCTACCGGCGCGGCGGGCTGATTCTGCTGTTGCGGGGCGAGGTTGAAACTGCCCAGTCCACCGCCGCCAATACCACGGCCAGCCGGGGCATTTCCTGCCGTGCCCATGCTGCTTGTACTGCCTCTACCGCCCATTGTAACACCTCAATCCGATTCTGTCGATTCTTTTTTGGCGCGGATTCGCGCCTTGAGTTTTTCCTGAAACGCTGTAACGTGAAAAATGTTTCCCTCGCACCCGGCGGGCACCTTGCCATAGAAGATGATCTGCGCGGGCTGTAAGCGCCGCAGCATCTCATTGTACCCGGTCATGAACAGGTCTGCCGATTCGGGGCTTGCCTGTGTGCCGACGCTCGACACAGCCACCGCGCCGCCTATCGGCTCACCGTCAAAGCACCATTCAAAGCTATCCGGCGTACTCCATGAGATGGTCGGAATGACCTTGATACCGTGGGCCTGCCAATAGGCGCCCAGCCAGTGCTTGCGGTAATGGTTGTAAATCTGGATAATGCGGGGAAAGTCTGTATATGTGCTGAAATCGGGGGTGCATACGGTATCGAACCGCGCCATCATGCCGAGGTAGTTATCGGGATGCGCCCAGATGCGGTTGAATTGGTAATCGTCAACGAAGAAGTGAACGCCATGCTCTGACGGCTCCTCGCACCCTTTGGCGTAGTTGAAACTTATCCAGTTTTCAGCCGTAGTCAATTCGGGCCGCAGGATGGGGATGTCGAACCGCCCAGCGCCGGGGAAAATGCCCTTATTGAGATTTTCGTAATTGCGCTCTGTGCGGTACACCATAGACCTCCGGGAAAGCAATAAAAATGCGCCGCAGTTGTGACACTGTGGCGCGTAATATAGGGGCAGGTCAACGGCGGCAGTACCGGCGTCGGCCCTCGCGGCGAACCGCGATAATAACCAAAATTAGGCGCGTCATACGGGGAAAGGAGAAAAAGCCCGTTTTGCCGTGGACGCGCCGCGAGGTGAAATGCCCTCAAGCCTCGCATGGTTGCACAGGCTGGAATCGAACCAGCTACTTGCAGGGTATGAACCTGCCGAGCTACCAATGCTCTACTGTGCGATATAATATAGGCCACTGATCGGAAACCGCCAGCGGTGGAACCGCGTGAATGGATTGCAAACCGCAATTTGCCATCACTGGGGAGGTGCAGATCACTTGTGCCGCCGCAATGGCCGGACGGCGACAATGGCCTAATGGCACCGCGTAAGGGCCTCGCACCCTACCGCGCTTTTGGGAGCGCAGCGCCCTGTGGCTATCGCGGCAAATTTAGTGCAGGGGTCAAGGGCCTGCACAGCGCCGGGCGTGAGAGGCGCACCCGGCGTATAGGGCTTTTGCCACCTCGGCGCAAACACGAACGCCGCCGCGCTTATTCACGCAGCGGCGTTTGGAGGTGACAGCGGGGAAAGCACGAACGAGGGAGCGCCCAGAACTCCCTCGCCCTAAACCCGCAAATACATAATACGCGCATGGGGGCGAACAATCAATATTTTGCGTTGAATTGTTCGTTTTGTTCGCTTTTTTCTATGCGGTTTTTGCTAAATAGCGCTTGCAGGCCATACGGCAGGCATCGCCGGTGTATCCCGCGCCCACGCTTGCGCCCACCTGCGCCCACGACAGGCCATCCACAAAGCGCAAGTGCATAATAAGCCGCAACTGTGCATCGTCCACGCCGTCAAGGTACGCCGTGATACGGTCACGCTCTGCCATAGCGCGGGCCAGCTTGCCCCTGATCTGCTCTTTCAGCTCGATAATGGCTATCGCGTCACTTTCGACACTCGACCCCGCACCGCCGCCACCGGGCATCCCGGACATATTCGGCCCGCCGGGGGATGTGGCGCGGGCCTCAAGCTCTGCAAGGTGCTGTTTATCACGGTCAATCTCTAAATTCAGCCAATGGAGCTGAGATAACTCTTTCATCGTCATAGTCAGACGGCCTCCTTCGCCGTGATGATTTTTGCTTTTAGTGATTCCAGCAGGTGGTTTTGTTCGGTGACACGGCCCATAACCGTTGCGATGGCATCCTCATCCTGCCCGCCCTGCACGACCAGCGAATGGATGACGACGGGATGCGTCTGCCCTTGTCGGTGTAGCCGCTTGTTCGCCTGCAGATAAACCTCCGCCGAGTATGTCAGCCCAAACCAGATGATGTGATGCCCGCCGTGTTGCAGGTTGAGGCCGTAGCAGCAGGACACGGGATGGGCCAGCAGAATGTCCACCTCTCCCGCGTTCCATGCCCGTTCATCGTCGGGGCCATTGTATACGCGCACCCGCAGACCCAGCGGCTCAAGGGCGGCGAGGATGCGGGCAAGGTCGTGCTGAAACCAGTAGAACAGCAAGGCGTGTTGACCGTGCAGACCCTCGATCAGCTCCACCAGCGCGGCCAGCTTGCAGTCATGGACGGGGATAACCTTGCCATCCTCATCATACACGGCGCCGTTGCAAAGCTGTAGCAGCTTGCCTGCCAGCACTCCCGCCGTGCCCGCTGTGATGGTCGATTCGTCCACTTGCAACAGTGCATCCCGCTCCAATCGCTTGTACGCGGCGGCAGCAGGGCCGTCCAGCTTGACAGGTATCTCATCATAAATGCGGTCAGGGAGGGTCAAATAGTCATCGCTGGACAGGCTGATGCAAATATCACTGATGGCGGCATAGATGGCATCTGCCGCGCCCCGGCGGGCCTTGTAAGTAAATATTTGCGATCTGCTGCGCTTGTCCGGCTCAAAGTACATATCGCGGTAAACAGAGATCGTGCGGCCCAGCCGCTGCCCACCGTCCAGCAAGTAAATCTGCGCCCACAAGTCCATGAGGCCGTGCGGCGAGGGGGTGCCAGTCAATTCCACAATGCGCTTGATTTTGGGTCGCATTGACCGCAGGGCCTTAAACCGCTTGGCCTGATGGTTTTTGAATGATGACGATTCATCCAGCACGACCATATCAAACGGCCACGCCTTGCCGTACTCTTTGACAAGCCACTGCACATTGTCCCGATTCGTCACATAGATGTCGGCATCCACTGCCATCGCGGCGCGGCGTTGTGTAGCTGTTCCCAGCACCTCGGAGCAGCGCAGATGCCGCAGATGCTGCCACCCTGAAATTTCGGTGCGCCATGTTGCCTCGGCAACTTTCTTCGGCGCAATGACGAGGCATCGCCGAATTTGCCACGCATAATACTTGAGATAGTTAAACGCGGTCAGCGTCATCACGGTTTTGCCCATGCCCATGTCCACAAAAAGCCCGGCAGCGGGGTGATCGATGATGTGCTGGATGCAAAACTGCTGATAGGGGTAGGGGTGGAACTCTTTACAATCCATCTTGCCGCATGACCTCCTCGCAATGGCTGAGAATCGTCTGCACCTGTTCCGGGGTCGATACCGTGCTGAACACGGTAAAGCCCAGCCGCCGCATCTGATTCTGTACATACGTCTGCCGCATCCGCTCCCGCTTGCCAACCTGTTTAAGCTCCACGAACACGACACGACCTCCCGGCAGCAAAATCAACCTGTCAGGCACCCCAGACGTGCCGGGGCTTTCAAATTTCAGGCATTGCGCCCCGCCGCCCAATTTCTTCACACCGTCACGCAGCTTGCGCTCGATGACCTTTTCCAATTCCGGCATCCTAATAACCTCCCATCTTTTTCGCGGCATCGCCGCCGCGCTTGTCCACCTGACTGACACACGCGCACGCGCGTATAGACCCGTAAATACGGGGGTATATGCGCTCTCACGCGCGTTATTTTACTTATTTTTATTTTTATTTGTTTTAAGTGTCAGAAGTGTCAGTTATAGATATATTGCAACGATACATCGTTAAAATTTAGGCTGACACTTTAACTGACACTTGTATTTTGCGTGTCAGTTGTGTCAGTGCGCTTGTTCACAATTTTTTCGTATTTGACTGACACTTCTGACGGTTCTGACACTTGGCATATAAGGAAGTGTCAGCTTTTTGGCCCAAAGTGTCAGTTGATTTTTGAACACATTACACCTGCCTGTTGAATCTACGATAACCGCGCTGCTGCTTGTACGGCCCAAACTTCATGCCTCGATTAGCCTCCCAGCCGGGGGTGCTTGCCAGCACGGCGTTGATTTCGCGGGTGTCTGCCTGCTTGATGTCACGGGGGGCACCGTTGAAAAGTTCGCACCAAACCTCGGCGGCACAGATGCGGTCACGGGGCATCGTCGGGATGTCCTGCCCCTTGCAAGCCCCAGCCCAGTAATCGCGGCGCTTGTCCAGCGGCCACTCAAGCCAGTTCGTGGGAACATCGCGTTCCACAAAATCGCGGATAAGACCCTCGCGGACGGATGCCTCGCGGTGATCTTCCTGCCGTGCGCGGGCCGCGTCCGCCAGATCGCCGGTCAGGAACAGCGGCTCTCCCATCATCCAGCGCATCTTTGCCTCAGCCCAAATCTGATTGATTTCGTCATCGGTCAGATCCCATGCACGGTGGATCAGTTCGCCTTGTCCCACATCCACGGGCCAGAAACGGCGGTTGCCCGTGGTGTCTTGCAGAAAATCGCTGACGTTGCAAGTGCCGAAAAAGACACAGCAGCGGGGCAGTTCCTTTACATTACGGCCATAGGCGGCACGGTAGCGGTCATAGCGCAGGCTCAAAAACTGCTTGATGCGGGATACATCTGTTTTGCGGAAAGCGTCAAGCTCTGCCACTTCGACCAGCCAAACGCCCTGCAAAAGCTCGGATGCCTCTTTGCCCTCAAATGTGCGGATGCTGTCGTTGTACCAGCCTTTGCTCATTCTGTCCAGCAGCGTGGACTTGCCGAGGCCCTGCGGCCCGCACAGAATCAGCATATTGTCGAACTTGCATCCTGGTTCCATCGCGCGGGCCACAGCACCGACAAACGCCTTGCGGGTAACGGCGCGGGTATAGGGGGAATCGTCAGCACCGAGGTAATCGATGAACAGTGTATCCAGTCGGGGCACTCCATCCCACGCCAGACCCTTGATGAAATTCTGCACCTCGTTAAATGCGTGTGTAGCCGCATGAATGTCCAGCCCCGCGTCGATGGCGTTGCGCTTTGTAATCTTGTATCCCTTTTCCATGTACCAGTACATTGCGCTGATGTCCGAATCAGCCAATGCCCGCCGCTTGAATTTGTCGGGGTCTTTGTCCCACGGCAGGGGGTACAGCACCTCGCCGCGCCCGCTGAACTCATTCAGCATGAACCGCCCGCACAGGCGGGGGTCATTGTTGAGAATCAGCAGAACATTGTCGATGGTCTGTTTGATTTTACCGTTTTCATCGCGCTGGATATAGCCCAGCCATGCGTTGGGGTCGGTCTGCTGACCGTCATCGCCGATGACCTCGCCCTGCACAGGCTCGGCGCCGTCACTGTCGCCGGGGGTCTGCTGAGGCCCGTTGCCGGGGACGGGAGCGATAGCGCCAAAATCGGCCTGCAACTGGGCAAACTGCTCTTTGTTGTAGATGGCCTGCACCGCGCTATCCTGCATCGCCATTTCGCACATCGCCTTATAAGACGGGAGTTTGCTGACCGGGGTGTTGCCGGGGGCGCTGTCGTCCTTATCGCCGTACAGGTGCAGGCGAACAAGATCAAAGGCGTTCACAAGCTGCATAGAGCAGGGGTCGGTAGCGTGATGGCTATACAGGAATTTGCCGTTATCGTAGATGATAGCGCCGCCCGCCGTGCTACCGCCCGTATAGGTGTACCGCTCCTCACTGCCCATGATGCACGGGGTATAAATACCGGGCAGAAACTTGTCCATCGCCGTGCGGATGTCATAGGCGCGGCAGAACGCGCCCACGATGCCGGGCTTTGTCAGCGGGTCGCCCTGCTTGAGTGCCATCTTTTGGTAGTTCGGGGCAGCGCCGGGAACCTGCGGCCACTCGACCATGTTGCGCCAGTCTGTGTAAGTTCCCAGCAAAAACGCCACAGATGCCAGCGGCGCATCCTTGAAACGGAACACATAATCCGAATCCACGCAGGCGCTCGGCCAGTACATGAGGCGGCTCGCCTGAAATGTGGTAGGGTCGGCCTTATCAATGCCGATCAGCCACGCCAGCCGCCGTGCCAGTGGCTCGTACTCATCGGGGGTAGCAGTACGGTCAAGGGGGATTACGACGCGCAGGCGGGGCTTATTGGGGCAGTGCTTGCGTGTGGAGTAGATCGCATAGCTGCATCCGATGGCATTCACGCGGCTCACGATTTCATCGGTGCCCCAGCCGGGGATATTATCGAAGTCAAGCGTCACAAGGTCACGCCCGGTCACTGCATTAGCCTTGCGCCGTCCGCCGTTGAGGGAACCGCCCACGAACCCGCCGACATCCTTTAATGCGTCCTGCTGAGGTTTCGGCAGGTGCATATATGCGTCGAGCGTTTCCGTCGAACGGACAGGATTCCGCAGGCGGTCATACAGCTCTGCCACGGTCATCAGCTGAGGTTTCCAGTTGAGATCGTTTCGGGATGCGCCGGTGGTTATAGTAATTTGTCTATCGAATTGCATGACCGTTTTCCTCGCTTTATCGTTATAATGGGGTTTCTCTGACGGGCGGTTCACGGGTGAACAGCTCAGAGGCGACGGATGATAAGTACCCGGCAATTTCGGATAATTCGATGCCGCTGGTTTTCCACCGCATGAGCGTGTATGTGGATTGCCCCGGTGCATTGGGGGTAGAAGTGCGGGCAATACACACCAGATTTTGAGGATTCTGCTCTGCGATGGTTGTCAACCATGCCGCGATGCCCTTTGTGTAATCGTTGCCGTTCGGGTCGAGGATGACTACGGGATAAACCTCGGCATCCTCTTTTTCATTCGGTGTAGCCATATCTCAGATTTCCTCCTCACTTGTAGATGTCGCCGCTCTGCTTGTGACGCAGGGTGATTCGGCCTACGACCTCAAACCCCGCCAGCCCGCAAATGTACTTGACCGTGTGGATAAGCGCGGCGATAGCATCGAATCGTGCCCGGTATTCACTGGTTGCTGCCGCCTCAATGCCCTGATAGGCGGTAGGGTCAGCATAGCCTTTATCGTTGTAGTAAGGATTGTTGCGGGAGTTGAACGCCCGTTCATCGACAGAAAAATCAATCACTATGGTCGCCCTCCTCTGCGCCCACAGCGGCGCTCTGTGTGGCGGTTTCGGCTTCGTCCGATACCTTTGTTGTTGTGACTGTTTCACCCTCAGACGGGGCCTCTGCGGGGCTGTTAGCGGGCGCCCAGCCCGCGGCCTGAATCAGAGCATCATACCGCATCATCTCATTTACGACCTCGGCCACAGTAGGGGACGGGGCTGCCTTTTCCGGCTCAAAACCGAAATGCTCATTGAGAGCCTGCTTGCGCCAGTATTGGGCCATGTGGATGGCGTGGTTTCGATCATCGGCATGACGATATGCGGTGGTTTTCCAGATGCGGGTTTCCTGCTTGGCGAACTCAAGGCGCATTTTCAGGGATGCGATTTCAGATTCAGCGCTCTTTTTGGTGATGTAGTGCTGAATCGTAGCGCAGACAGTACCCAGCACCAGCAGGCCACCCCAAACAATATCAGTGTTCACAGCTCATCCTCCCAATCCTCGGAAATGCCCTCATCAAAATCTTCATCTGCCGGTTCAATGAACAGACAGTGATGATCGTCAATCGGGATGGACACGCCATCGGGGCAAGCCTCGATCTCGCCCGTGGATTGCTCAGAATAGATAACCTCGCCGTCATCGGGGGACATTTTCTTTGCCTCCTCGGCAGATTCGGCATAGGCCATAAAAAAGCCGCTGAATGGTACTTTATACAGACATTTCATTTTTCGTCAGCCTCCTCAAGTTGTTTCAGTGTAGTTGTTGCCAGTACGTCCTGCAGCCGGGGATGTCTGCCGCAGGATTTGCCCTCAGTGCAGAATTGGTATTTGGGATTGGTTTCACACTGCGGAACCATCATGCCCGCGATTTCAGGTGACAGGGGGGCAATTTCTTTCTTCATCAAATCAAACATATTGCGGATTTCTTGCTGTGCGCGGGAACAAAGCCGTAGGTGACTGGCCTCAATCAGCGCCCGCGCATTTGCAGAAATGTACAGCTCAGTGGGTGCGCCATTGGGCAGAACCATCCGCGCGTCCTCCTTTGCCACGCCGTTCTCAATCAAGCGGTCATAGGCATCCCATGCGTAATCGTAAGCATCGGCAATGATGCCGTCCTGATCTTCATCGGTGGATGCGGGGAACACCGGCTCGGAGCGACTTTCGTTGCAATACCGCTGACTGCGCACGGAAAAGCTGAAATGCCGATGCCGGGTCAACTGAGCAAGGCAGGCGCGGCTGATACCCTTAACATGGAACGTGAAATAGGCGTGCTCATATACACTTAGATGCCCAGTCTTAGCGCACCCCTTGGCGATTTTGAATTTGACAAAATCAGGCTCACTGTCATAGCACACACTCGCGGCCTGCTCAATGATGTGCATGGGGTTATATACGGTGTTGAAGTAGCAGGCCGTGCCGCACTGATACGGCATCGGGGAGGAATAGGCAATCAGTTCAACATTCATGGCTCGTGGCCTCCTTTTTGATGCAGGCGTTGCCGCCCATGCGGCGGTATGCTGATGCTTTTGCGTTATCAGGTAAGATATTCAGCAAATCACTGTCACCGCCCAGCGAAAGAAACTTATCTCGATACCAGTCGGCTTTTGACAATTCCTGCGTTGTGCCGTCTTTCAGCCCGCAGCGGTATAAGTATTTGTAGCGGCTCAACAGGCAAAAATGCTGCACATATTTCGTCCCGAACTTCTCCTCCATCTCGATGATGCACTCTTTCTGGCCGGGGCGATTGTAGTGGTCGGGGTGATTCACCATCTCCGGCTCGTCATCCTCCCGATCTCTCCCGAATAACGGCTGTGTAGCTGTTCCGAGCGCTGCCACGATGGCGCCCAGCAGGAAGATGGCGGTGATAAATGCCAGAACCAGAGCAATGATAAAAAGACCTATGAGAACCTTTGCGATAGATGTCAGAATAACCATTTTTAACTCCTCCTATGATACAAACAGATCAGGCGGCATAGCCTTATCGTCAATGTAGTAATCAGCGCCGATTTTACGCGGGTTGGTGCCGTATACCCGTTTCAATTCCTCGGTGTTGTCGTTCACTGCGTCAAATTCCAGCCCGTAGCAGCGGCAAAACTCCACGGCGCGGGTCAGCATCTCGCCCTCCCGGCACGTCCACAGGATAATCTTTGCACCGAGGCGGCGGCGAGATATGAGTTTGTCGATCAGGGGCAAATTGGGTGCGCCGATTTCAGGGTAGGCGTTTTCGCAGAGGGTGCCGTCAAAGTCAACGGCGTATGTGGTCGGATGGCTCATTTCAGTTTTTGCTCCTCCATGTATGCCGCCCATTGGCGGTCTTTTTCGGCTTTCATCGCCTTATCCATCGCGGTCATCATGCGGCGCACGACTCCAGCGGCGATTTGCAGCTTTTTAGAACCCTCGGCGATGTCTGGGCTGTCAGCCGTCCAGCGGGCGGTCACGACGACGCTGGGCACCGCTCCGGCGTAGTAGAAACAGGCATCCACAGCGTCACAGTAGAGGTAGGAACGGATGCGCGGGGTGGCGCGGGTACTGCCGAGCATCGTCATGCCACGCTCGGCAAGGGTCTGCGGGGTGGATGTGACAATGCGATCATTGATGCGGGCATCATGCGCCGCCTCGCGCAGACAGCGCTCCCGAATTTCATCGGTGATTTTCAAGTGCATCATAGTGGCACCTCACCGCAACAGCGAGTTAAAAAGGCGCTCGGCGGCTGTTCTGCTGGCGCACTCGCGCAGGGCATCGCGTTCATTCATCGCCAGAGCGCCCGCCTGCATCAGCAAATCCATAGCTTTTGCAAGGGGCAAATCGTAGTTGGTGACGCACATACCGTGGACAATACGCTGATGGTAGGTGCGCCGTCCGCGCTCAATCAGGTCACGGATGGCCTTTGCCCCGGCGAACATAGCGACACCCGCCTGCCGATACACGGCCAGTTCACGGGCCATGTCGGCCACGACATTGAGGTTTTTCAAATCCTCGGCGCTTTCATTGCACCACAGGACATCCTCAACTGCGCCGGTCTTTTCGTTGTAGATGACGGAGTATTTACTGTCCCGAATGTCGATCCTCATGGCTGCTCACCTCCCAGAGCTTTTCGTCGTGTAGCCGTTCGTTCCACCGCCGATGCTTTGCGGACATCGTCCTGCCGACCTCGGCGGGGTCATTCAGTGCGGCGGGCAAAATACTGATGCACAATTCCACATCCGCGATTTCCTCTTGCAGATTGGCAACACAATCCGCGCGGGATTTCGGCGTGGGGTTCTCGTTGCGTATCTTGCGGGCCATCTTGAGCGCGGCCTGCGCCAGTTCAGCCGATTCCTCGGCGAGTTGTTCCAGCAGTGCCGCCGTGCCGATCATCTCCAAAACGTCATCGGGCATCGTCTGTACCTCCCACAATGTCAGCTAGATTGATAATCTCGCCGGGACGCAGATTATTAAAAGCCCCTGTCGGTAGCGGAATGGTGCGCTGTCCCTCGCCCTTAAAATAGCGGTGATTCGGATTAGGTTTCGCCTCAATAGGCCAGACGATAGTTTTTGCAAACGGCATCATGGCCTTTGCGAGCGCGATGTCCTGTGCAGACCAGATTGAGGGTAACTCCCAATTATTAGGTGAACTTTCGCATAAAATGCAAAACCCGCTATCCTCACGGGCAAAGCATCCCTTGCAAACGTCTGTTCCGTTTTCGTTACAATATCTGGACAGATAGTCCGCCGCGCGGCGGGCATCCGCAGAGTTTGTCGTCCGTTCCATGCTTTACTCCTCCTTTGCCATCAAATCCTTACCGCACAGCGGGCAGATTTTGCCGTCAACCTTGATGCCGCACACGGGGCAGCGCAGGCGCACATTGGTGTTGATTTCATGGCTGTCGGCCTCACTAGCCGCGCCCTCAAGGTTTTTCACGGCCTGTGCGTAGTAGCTATCTTTCAGTTCGATGCCTAGCCCACGACGACCCATGAGAACGGCCTGATAGGGCACAGAACCGATACCCGCAAACGGATCAAGCACGATGTCGCCGGGATTCGTCCACAGGTCGATGCACCGCTCGATTACATCCAACTGCAACGGGCAGATGTGCTTTTCATCCTTTTCATCGCGGGCGCTCTTGCGCTGCAAGGTGTTGGACTGCCGCACATCCATCCAGACCGGTGATGCGTATTTCTGCCACACATCCACCGGGAACGATTCATGGCCGTGGGGGATAGGCTCAGGGTTTTCACCGGGCTTGCGGAATGTCACCACATAATCAGGCAGCCCCTGCCTCGACATCGCAGAATCCTTGCGGATCTGCTTGTGTAGCAAGCCGAGGGCTTTCGTGCGCTGCATCTCCGTGACCGGGTTTTTCCAGATGCACACCTCCGAATGGAAGATGAACCCATACTCGGTCATCTCGCGGATAATGTCACCGCGAAAATCCTTGATGCCGATAAAGCCGTCACGGGATTTCATGGCGGGCAGATTCATGCAGTGGATAGATACCAGCCGCCCCGGCATGATGACCCGGTACAGCTCCGCCACGAGGTAGCCGAAATGCTGTGCGAACTCCGCGTCGTCGCTGCTGTTGCCCATATCCCGGTCACTGTTGGAGTAGGTGTACAGGCTGGCGAACGGCGGGGAAAAGATGGAGTAGTGGACGCTGTTATCGGGGATGCCGCGCAGGGTTTCCACGCAATCCCCCTGATACATTGCCCAGCGCTGTGCGCTGTCGATCAGCTGGTTAAGCACATTCATGTCTAAATTCCTCCCATGCAGGCAGTGTCATAGTCGTTTGCGGTTCATAGGGCGTTGTCAGGCGGCAGGTGCTTTGCAACTGCTTTTTGACGATTTCGCGTGTCTGTTCGCCCATCGCCGCCCGCATCTTATCGCAATCGGCCTGCTTACGCTCAATATTGGCCTTGACCGCGCCCTCGCGGGCACTGATAACGATGTACACATCCACCGGCTCAGACTGCCCAAAACGCCAGCAGCGCCGCACGGCCTGATAATATTGCTCATAACTGTCGGACAGACCGACAAAAATCATCTTGTGGCAGTTCTGCCAGTTCATGCCGAATCCGGCGATAGAGGGCTTTGTGACAAGCGCTCGGCTAAAACCCATTGAAAAACTAAGCAGGCGAGAGCTTTTCAGCGAGGCCTTATCGCTGCCCTTGACCTCTACCGCATCTGGGATGCCGTGCGCCAGTGCTTCACTCTCCGAATTGAGGTCGCACCACACGAGCCACTGTTCGCCGGGGTCGCCATTCACCAGATCGGCCGCCGCTTGACACCGTTCTGCGAGTGTAGCCCGTCTGGCTTCGCGCCGCTGCGTCAGCGTCATGCTCTCGGTGATCGGTGCATCCCCGTCCACGATGACCTCATGCACCCTCAGCGGCGGGAGGTCGTACCCCGGCAGATCATAGCCGAGGTCTGCGGGGCTGTTCATAACCACAGCCCAACTACCCAGCCATTGCCAGAAAACATCCTCAGCGTGACCTTTGAGCCGCCATTTGGAGGTCTGCCCGCCATCATGGACAAAGAACATGGACAGCATCTCAGAGTAGGACATTATGCCCAAAAATTCCGCGTGATTGCCAAGCTCCATAAAGTCATTGGGCGCGGGGGTGGCAGTGCAGGCCAGCCGGAACGGCGTATCCGAGAAAAAGTCGATGATCTGATTGCGCACCTTGCCCGTAAAGGATTTCAGGATGCTGGATTCATCCAGCACTACGGCAGAGAAATGCACCCCGGCGAATTTGTCCAGCTTTTCATAGTTGGTAATGTTCACACCGGGCTGAATATCGTCGGCGGTTTCGCAGAGGGTGACGGGCACTCCGAATTTCAAGCCTTCGCCCACGGTCTGAGGGGAAACGGTCAGCGGCGCCACAATGAGGGCACTTCCACCTGTATGCACACACACCCGATGCGCCCATTCAAGCTGCATCGCGGTCTTGCCAAGGCCGCAATCGGCAAAAATAGCGGCGCGGCCCTTTGCCAGCGCCCATCGCACGATGTCTTTTTGAAAGTCGTACAGCTTGTCGTTGAGATCATCCACGGTCAGAACGATGCTGTCGGTATGTACTGCCCGCTCCGACTTGTGAACAACGAAATCAGAATAATTTTCCATCCTCTACCTCCGGGAACCATTTCTTCGTAACCGCGATGGGAAACTCCTCAATCTCCGAGGCCCAAACGCATAACTCTTTGCGCCCAGCGTGTAGCTGTGCCCACACATACGGGAAACCGCCGATGCCATCGAACAAACTGCCAAGGGTGGCATTATCCGGCAGACGATCAGCAATACCGCCGAGAACGTAGTACCACTGCGGCAAGGCGATGGAGTTACCCAGTGCTTTATAGCGGGGCGTGTCAGCGTCCTTATGGGTCTTGCCCTTGCTGTCTATCCACTCTCCGAGGTCTGTCCACCCATCGGGATAGCCCTGCAGGCGCTCACACTCGGTAGGGGTCAGGCGGCGTACAATCCAGCGGATGATTTTTTCAATCACCGATGGCCCTGTGTTAGCTCCGCCCTGTCCAGTGGCAGTCGTCAGAGTTACAGCCTTATCACCCGTTAGCGTACCGTTATAGAGGTCTGCACCGACCTGTTGCGCGGCAATGGCAGTATAGTCCGTCACGCGGCCATTATGGTCGCCGGTCATGGTGGGAGATGTCTGGCCATCGCCGTTGCCCCGCGCGTCAAAAATAAGCGGCTCGGCCACGATAGAATCACCGCCGAATCCGAGAGTGCCACCAGAGGATTTGAGTGTTTTAACGCGGGCAGACTCTTTATAAGTACTGTAATCCTGTTCGGCGAATACGGTTTTGCACACAGCGGCAGGCGGATGCGCCGTAGCAGCCAGCGGGTGGCAGGGGTCGCCGAAATGCGGATTGCTGCCGTTCTGCGGGCTGGTAATCTGCGTTGTATCGAACGGCAGAGCATCTAGTATAGCGATGCCGCCCTGATTCTTTGCAGGGTCAGGCGGCGAGGTGTCGAGGGTCTTTGCGATTTCAACCTCGCGGCATCCGCTGCGCGGGTTGCTGGATTTCATAGAATTAGACGCCAAACTGTCAAAACTGTATGCCTTTGGCAGCTCGGCCACAAAAAGCGTCTGGTCTTGCAATGTGGAGAGGGTTGCGCTTTTTTCGGTCTGTACCAATGCGCCCTTGCCGCCGCCCTCGCACCCAGAGCGGATTTTCAAGGTATAGGCTTTGGCATCATCAAGGCAGCAGACCCCATGCTCGTGACCCTCTTGCAAAGTATAGGCGGCATCACCTGCCCGCCCGATACCGAGGCCCGTTCTCTCTCCGAGGGATTTGTGACGGGTCGCAATTTGGAGGTTTACGGGGATGGCATCTGTGCAATCTGCTGTTCCAGCGCCGTTTTCAACAGCTCCGGCAACTGCTTGCCCCGGCGTGATGCCCGGCGCAAAATGCCCTCGCAGGCTTTCCGGCTCAAATAGTATTTCTCCGGCACGCCCACCTGTAAGATCGAGGACAAGCGAGATGCGCAGGCGACGTTGGGGAACGCCCCAGTGCTGGGCATCCATAGTTCGCCACGCCAGCGAGTAGTGGTCTGCCAGAATTGCCCCGGCGCGGGGCCATTTAATCCCCCGTGCGTCCGTAGGTCTAGGAATAGTAGCGTCGGGGTCGATGACCCGACAGAGGCTTTGCAGGACGGCATGGAAATCTTCTCCTTTGTTTGAACTGAACGCGCCGAATGTGGCATATCTCATTTCGCGGATGATGCGGACGGCCTCGGAGAACAGCCCGGAGCGTTCCCCGGCCATACCGGCCCGCTTTCCCGCGATGGATAGGTCTTGGCATGGTGAACCGAAAGTAATGACATCCACGGGCGGGATGGTGTACCCGCTCATTTTGGTAATGTCTCCGAGGTGTACCATCGTCAGCCCTCCTCGGTTTCGGTCGATGTAGCCGCCTGCAGCCGCGCCCGCTCGGCCATCAGAATCTTGCCCAGTTTGTTCAGACCCTTGGTGCCCTCACTGCGGCAGCGGGTGCATCCACACATACCCCAGTAGTTGTCGTTCCATGTGTTGCCCTCAATCAGCTCAGCATCGCCAGTGTCGATAAGGGCCTGTGCAAGGGCGGGATTTTGGGAAAATTTCGCATGGATGACATCGGCCATGATGCCGTCACGCTCTTTCTCCCACCCATCGCGCAGTTTGATTTTGCGCCCGATGGCCTTTGCCACGTTGGGCGGGACGGTGCAGAACGCCGCGCGATCAATCGGAGCATTGCATTTTGCCGCCTGAAAAGCGGCCTCGGCGCTCCGATAGGTCAGCCCATCAATGGTGATAGGGCAGGCGCAGTAGTTGCTCAAAAAGTAGTATTCGCCGGTAAAGGCGGTGATTTGTACCTTGCTCATTTTCTTTTACGTTTCCTTTCTCGGCTGGTTGCCTTGACCTCAACGCCCGAATCATGGAGCATAGAGCGCATGAACAGATCGCCTAAATCCTCGGTCTGGTATTCCATGTACTTGTCCAGCACCGCCTCGAAATGATTTGCCACGCGCTGAACGGTGCTCGGCGATAAGCCGCATTGGAGCATGGACAGCGCCCAAACGTACTGAGCGCGGGTGCTGATGTCGGCGCGTTCTTTCATAACGGCCTCATGGACGCGCCGCTCCATGACCTTTTTGCCGTTCTGGTCGAGATGAATAAGAGCGTTCATGCAATAATCAGTCCTTTTTGAAGAATTTATCGACCCACCCGTCGGCATTGAGGGGGAGCATCTGCGCCCACGGGATGGGTTTTGTCATGATTTTTGTGACGGTGTCCAGCATTGTATCCTCATCAGCCCATGCGGGAGTGTCGATGACGACTTCATCATGGATGTGGAATACAACGTGTAGCCCTTGCGCCTCCAGATTCTCAATGGCGATTGCCAGACAATCACGGGCGATGGCCTGCACGATGTTCTCCACGAGCTTGCCGCCGTAGGTTTCAACCCTCTCCCATCGTTTGGTCGTCTGATTCTGACCCATATAGCTGACCGAGGGATTGCCCCAGCGGTTTACGCCGATTTCGGGGGACGGGTAGTACAGCTTGCGCCCGGATGGCAGCAGAATCGTCATGTACCGAGTGCCGGTGATGACATCCAGTTCACAGGCCAGAGTGATTACGGCATCGGTAGTTTCGGAGCGGATGGTCTGTGCGCCGCCGTTAGTGATGACGGTGACGGCGGCAGAATTAACGATGTTCCACAAATCGCGTATCATCGAGTTTGTTTCGCGCCATCTATCAACAATGCCCTTGACTTCATCATCGGAGAGGTCATCAAGGTTGTGTCCTGTGTCCATGCGGCGCATCGCACTGACACCGCCCTGATAACCGAGGGCCAGTTCAGCAACTTTGCCGCGCTGCCGCAGAGCGTATTCGGGGTTGCCCTTTTTGATTTTTTCGATGGGCACATGGAACATCTGCGATGCCGACGCTTCATAGATTTTGCCGTGGGTGCGGAAAACTTCAAGCCGCCATTCCTGCCCCGCCAGCCACGAAATGACGCGGGCCTCAATGGCCGAGAAGTCGGCATCGATCAGAACATTGCCGGGGGTCGCTACAAAGGCTGTGCGGATAAGCTGCGACAGCGTATCATTGATGCTGCCGTACATCAGCCGCAGACCGTCAATATTGCGATCTTTGACGAGCTGACGCGCTGGGGGCAGGGGGTGGGTATAGGTGCGGGGGAGATTCTGCACCTGCACCAGACGACCCGCCCAGCGCCCGGTGCGGTTCGCTCCGTAAAATTGGAGCAGACCACGGACGCGACCATCATCTGCGATGCAGGTTTCCAGCGCATCATATTTTTTGGTGCTGGTCTTGCCGAGTTCCTGCCGGATTTCGAGCATCCGTTGCACGTTGGCGGGCTGAGGCTGTTTCAGCATCGTGGCGACGGTTTCTTTGGTGACGCTGGTAATTTCGGCATCGCTGTCCGTAGCATCGGTCAGCCATCGGGCCAACTGTTTGATGGAGTTGGGGTTGTCCAGCCCGGAAAGCTGACGGGCCTCGGCCATCAACTGGCTTTTGACCGTAGCGCCGATGACGAGAGCGCCGCTCACCATTTCCATGTCAGCGGCCACGCCTCGCGCGTTCATCATCAAGTCGGTTTCCCATTGCTTTTGCACAAAGGCGGGCACGGGGAACGCCGACAAGCGGCGGTCAATCTCCATTTCGGTGACGACATCCTGCCCGTTGTACTCTTTGAACAGCGCCCATTTGGCGGGGTCGTGCTTGGGTAGATTGCGGGTGCGGTTCCCGTTGGCATTGGAGGGCTTGCAGGGAACGCAGAAATAGCGGATAAGGGCCTTGCCCGTCGTCAACTTTTTCTTATCTTCAGGCAGGCCCATCGCTCTGCCCGCCGCGTCCAGCGATGCCGGGTAGCCGCAGTAGAGCGCGTGGAGCATCGTATCGCGCCACTGATCGGGGGGCAGCCATCCCAGATACTTGCTGAGGGCAAACCACTCGAAAGCCGCGTTGTAGGCGTGTTTGATGCATAGGGGATTTTTGAGGGCATTTTTCAGCCAAAGGGGAATAACCTGCCCGCTCGCCACATCGATGACCTCAACGGGCATCCCGTCGAGACTGTACGCGAAAAGCAGAATCTCAAAAGACGGGTCGAGGATATATCGGTATGACCCCGCCGCGCCGATGCTGACGGTGCTGTAAGTCTCAAGGTCGATACTCAGATGGTGTAGCTGTTCACTCATTGCCGTTCTCCTCATATCCGAGTTCAGCCAAAACCGAGCCTATCAGCACGGAGGTGTTGACCCCACGCCCCTCAAGGGTAATGACGATAGCCGTAAACAGGGGCGTACCCTGTACCCACTGAACAATCTCACGAGGAGTCATGGAAGTGGCATTGTGGATAGATGCGACGGCATCTTCGTCAACAAGATCATTCGCTCTCCAAACATTGCGGGTTTGGCGCTCAATATCGCAGACGAGCATCGTCTGCACGGTTTCGGGGCGGCGCAGGAGCATCCGTACAATGTTCATAAGGTGCGAGGTTTCCAGTTCCTTGATACTTACAGCCGTATCATTGTTTGTGCGCCAAATCTCGGCGCTGTCAAATCTGGTTTTCATTTGGGCATTTCCTTTCCTTATTTATAAGGGAATCCGCATAGACTGCGCCCACAATGGGCGCAGGGATACTTACGATTTACGGACACGGAAGCAGACGGACGCGGACAGCCACGCGGTGGAGGCGCTGGTGTAGTCCGCATTGCCGCTGCTGTTCACAAAGCAGAAGAAGGGGCTGCCGGAGCACTGAGAAGATGTCCAATAGTCAATAGAATCGCCGTTGTGTTCATCCACTCTCATGCGATGCCGACGGTCTTTGTACCAATCCATCTGCTTATACAGATCCTCATCACCGAAAACGCTGTTACCGCTGAACAGTTCAGACGCGGCGGGCAGGAACAGGCGCTCATGATGACAGAATTTCATGCCATCGATGATGTGCTTGCGCTCAGTATCGACAATAGCCTTGCGCAGTTCATCGGGCAGCAGATGATCGATGCAGTCAAGCCATTTTTCGATCTTACCATAGGCCATGCAGTCACCGAGGCCGAACACAGAATCAAAGCGGATGACCTTATCGTCGATGTCGGTAACAACGCACTCAATATGACGACCATCCAGCAGGTCAAAGGCCAGCGCATCACCAATGTGGGGATTTGCGGCGATTTCTTTCAGGGCAGTACCGATGTCAATATCAGTGCAGACGGTTTTACGCAAAGTTGCAAAGCTCATTTGTAGGTTCCTTTCCTTTATATGTGGGCTTAATTTTCCTCTTGATTTCTGCCCCGGAGCCGGGGTTGAACCGACATCGCGCGCTTGCTCTACCATTGAGCTATCCGAGTACATGAGAGGAGGGGCCGTAGCCCCTCCCGGTATAGAAAGAGGTGGATGGTTATTTAATTACCAGTACCCTGCCGAAAAGCGTGGTAGCTGGGTCGAACAGGGCGTCACGCACCCTGTGAGGGAGTGTTTCGATTACATCGGATTCCCGGTAAGCGGATTCACAGCGCCGCCAGTGGGATACATCTGTGTAGCGCCGTTCCACGGTGCCGGGTTCACGGCAGGCGCGGAGTAAGGCTGCTGGTACGCGGGCGCAGCCGGAGCGGCAGTCGGCATAGGATTTGCCTGCGGCCAGCCCTGCTGCATAGGAGCAGCAGCGGGAGCCACGGCATTACCGACACCAGCGAAATCAGATGCGGCAGATGCACCGCCAGACAGCGGCTCACCGTCACGGGTTTTCATTACGTTGCCCAGCCCACAGCCGACACCGCGCTTGCCAGCAGTGTTAAAGGGGTAAAAGCGGACAGTCACGCGGGCATACATACCGCTGTAAACGTCCTGCGGAGCCAGTTCCACGTTGATGTTGTCCTGCCCGACGACCTGCGGCTTGTTTTTGGTGCTGGCGGTGATGACCCAGCATCCGTGACATTCATCGCCGAACGGGATGCCGCTGGGGCGCACACCATCGCCGTCGTGGATGATGGAATCCAAATTCGGCGGGATGATACCGCCCCACAGCGTCCCCGCGCCGATCTGAGCCGCCGCCTGAATGGCACTGCGGAAGTCGGCGATAGTGGCGGTGTCGGTCTTAGGAATCAACAGCGTGGCGCTGTACTTGGCCTCGCCCACGCCGCCCTGCGGCTGACGGGGCTTGTCGAGGCTGACATAGGACAGGCGAACTTCGCCGGTCAAACATCTCTGTGCATCGTTGTTATACATGACACATTTCCTTTCTTATTCGGTTTCAGTTGTATTTTCTTCGTCGCTATCATCGAAATAGGCATCGGTGATTTCGGCAAATTCGGGGTAGCGGTGCATAGCATCGAGGATGTCGGTCTGAGCGCGGCAGATGGCGGCGCTGACATCGGCAAGCATTGCCGCACGGCGGGCAGTGTACGGGCGCATCCGTTTCGGAGAAACCATGCGCGGGACGGGATTCAAGATGTCAATGAGTTCAGCAGCCGCCAAAACAACGCGGGCCGGGGCCGCGATGCTCTCAGGAATGTCCGGGTCATCGGCGATACTGCGAATTTCGTCAATGATGCTGATGTCATCGTCCGCATCCTCAGCATCATCGCAAGGTGTAGCTGCCTTGGCATCCTCGCACCCATCGCGGTTTTCGCAATTCTTGCAGTCATCCTCGTCTTTGGCGAGAGATTCCAGCAGTTCTTTGACTTCGCCATCGGGTGCGCCGCCGACAGCGATAATGTTCACGCCCTCAACCTCGCCGTTGCGGATAGCCTCGCGCAGTTTTGGGTCATGCTCAGCGGCCAGTTTCAAGAGCATTTGGGCCAGAGGGCTGTTTTTCTCAACTTTCATTTCTGTACCTCCTCAGAATTGAAAACCCATTGTAATTTGGGGTGACATTTCAGCATCTCGATAAAGAAGTCCAGCCGGGTTTTGCGATCATAGCTGAATTTCAAAGTGTCGTAGGTGCGCTTTTTAAGAGCTTTTTTGCTTGCAAGTTGCTTTTTAGCATCCTGCAATTCGGCATTGGACAGTCGAGTGCCGACAGGGTGCTTTTTGGTGCGGATGACGGTTTGCAGGTCTGCTACCTCAGTAGAGATGTTCACATAGGCATCTGCCGCATCCTTACGGTCACGCTCGTACTTATCGCGCTGCCGCTCCCAGTAGGCCAGCAGCTTTTTGGCCTTATCCTCGCACTTTTCGTCCTTGACGAATTGGGAGAGGATGGTAGGCATCTTATTTTTGGGGCAGTCAACCAACAGCGGCAGATATAGCTCCATCTCAAACCAGCCATCGTCCCGATGGTGATAGCTGATTGTGATATGGTTGTAATCGTCGAACATTGGTTAAACCCCTCCAAAATCAGCGGCAGCGCTGTTGAACGGTTCGCGCTTGTCAGATTCGTCAACTAACGTCGGCTTGCCCATCGGGCGGTCGATCTGGTCGGCCAGCAGTTCGGCAAACTTTTTCTTGCCAAGCCGCTTTTCCAGTTCGGACAGGGAAACGGGCTTGCGATCATACAGCATGGCCTCATCGTAGCCCGCCTTGATAAGCGTTTGGAACGCGGCATCGGTGTCATGGAACGCGCGGACGCTACGGCCTGCAACGACTTTCCAGCCGGGAATTTCACCGCCGTCGAGAATTGTCTGCTGTGCATAGGCTTTCAGATCGTCATACCAGCTCACCAAAAACTGACCGCGCGTCAGCAGATGGCCGATTTCTTCATCGGTCAGCGCTTTTTGCAGGCCCATCGCGCGGCGCGTGATGTTGTCTTTCGGTTCATCGGCGGGGACGCGGCCCATAGGTACACACGCGGCGAAATCTTCCAGCGCCGTGTTGATGTTGGCACGGGCGCGGCATTTTGCCTTACCCCGGCAAAATTTGCAGTGTTCGCCGGGCACAAATACGCCGGGGCCGTTGAACGCCTCCACGGCGAGAGGATGGATTTCAGTGCCCCACGCCAGCAGGTCATCCACGGTCATCTCATCCTCAGACGGGTCGGCGCTGATTCGGGGCTGAATGATGGTCATGCGCACCTTTTTGATGGTATCACCGTACAAGGGCCGGTACTTTTCAAGGGCACCGAGGGCGTAAAGCCGCATCTGCGGATTGCCCACGGCATCCACACGGACACCCTTGCCGTGTTTATAGTCAAAAATGTTCAGCGTGTCATCGCCGATCATCACGCAATCACAAGTACCGAAACCCTCCGGCACAACATCGGAAAAGTCCACCTGCTGCTCCGTCATAATCGCCGGAGGATTGGTGTAGCCCAGCGCCTTTTCCATAATCCAGTCGCAGTAGACCTTGGCACAGGTCAGCATTTCGGGCTGATAGAGCTTGTTCCGCTGCAGGGGACGCAGCTCCTCAGCCATCGCATCCACATCGCCACGGGTCTTGACGAACAACTCGCAAATGCTGTGCGCCAGCGTACCCTCCTCGGCATAGACGCTCGTACTGGCCGGGAATTGCGCCTCAAACGTGGGCGACGCGGTACAGACCAGATAGCGGTGCGCATTGGATGCGCCGCACTTGGCATGAATCTCAGGGCTTGCCATTTGCTTTCTCCTTTTCTTGCTGTTGATAAAAAGCGTGAAGAACACTTTTCGCCGCGAGAATCCCATCCATATACCCCTCGGCGCGTTTTCCGCGGTGCGGGTTGTTCTGGGCCTTGCGAGTTAGCAGCGCCTGCATGGCGTCATATTCCCACGCCGTCATCTCAGCACCCTTAAAACTTTGCGCCGAGGGCGGCGAGATCAGCAGCCACATTGGGCAGGAACTCTTTAGGAATCTGCGTGACGGCCTGAACGCCGTATTTTGCGAGGATGCCCTGCAGCTGCATAGCAAATGCGGGGTTGCTGTTCATCAGCGGCATGGCGGCGTTGATGATCTGCTCAAGGGTGACGCTGCTCTGCTGAGGCTGTGCCGGAGCGGCGGGAGCGGGAGTAGGTGCAGCGGTAGGCTGAGGGATAAACTGCTGGGCCACAGGAGCAGCAGGCGGGGTCATCACGGGAGTAGCCGTTGCAACGGGCTGAGGCATCACAGGCGCAGCCACGGGGGCGGCAGGAGCAGGCTGCTGTGCCGGAGTGATGACGGGGGTCTGCACGGGCTGAGATGTCACGGCGGGCTGTTCAATGGATGCCGGGGCGGCGACAGGTTCAGACGGGGCAGGAGCAGAAGCCGCAGGTGCGTCCGGGGCAGTCTTGGCAGCGGCTTTCTTGCTGCGAGAGTTTTTTGCCGGGGCGGCGGGGGCATCAGTACCCTTGCTTTCGATGGCCTCGGCCAGATGGTTGATGGCGGCGCTCAGTTCAGGAGCGTCAACGGTCACTTTCAGTTCGATCATGGTGTGTTACCTCCAAAATTTATTTGACATGGGCATCGGTGCCCTTGTCGTAATTGAAAACGGGGAGAATCGTATCGTCGATGACGGCGGCGACAAGCAGGAGCGCCCACGATGCGATGAACATCAATGGGTTGATGGGGAGATCAAAAAAGACGCGGAGAAGCGGGTCGATCATGGCGTAGTACATAGCGACCTCGATCACGAAGAAAAGTGAGATGCGGCCCGCAAGGTTGATAATCTTATACATGAGCGGCCTCCCGTTTTGCTTTCCATGCGTTGTACCGGGCGAGGTTGTCAGGATTCTCATAGAACGCCTTGCAAGCGGCGTAAAGCGTATCGCCCAGAACCCGCTTTTCTTTCTCCGGCATTTTGTCAAAGTCGATTGTGATGCTTTCCATGCTGTACCTCTCATTTCGTAAGATGATTTATAATCATCTATCAGGCAAAAAAAATTGCCTGCCTATCGCTATCGCTCAGTTCCAAAATCTCGGACAACTGGCGAATCTCGCTCGCCTTAAACTCCGAGATGTTATGTATCTTATTGTACAGCGACATTTCGGAGATGCCGAGCTGCTTTGCCAGTTCGCGCTTAGTGATACGCGCCTTAGTGATCGACATTTCCAGTTTGATGGTATCAATCATCAGAAACCCTCCTCTCTGGTTTTTGTGGGTGATTTATAATCACTACACGCATAATACACCATAGGTGATTGAAAGTCAACACTTTTTTTGCGAAAAATAAAAAAATCTTGATTTTTAATCATCCGTGGTGTATTATGTATATAAAGAATTTTATATACATCTCGGTATAAGGAGGCTTTTTCGATGGATGTCACGGGCGAAAGAATCAGAAAGAGGAGAACCGCGCTGAACATTTCGCAAGCGGAACTCGCCGAACAGGTCGGATACAAAAATAAAACCACCATCACAAAAATAGAGAGCGGCAAAATCAGCCCGCCGCGCAGTAAGGTGGTAGAGATTGCAAAGGCCCTGCAGACCTCGCCTGCGTATTTGATGGGGTGGACGGATGACCCATCCGCCCAAAGAGATAACACTAAGCCAATTCCCCAACCGAAACCGACCATCCCCAAAGGATTTATACCTCTGCCTGATACAAAATCCGTTCCTGTTATCGGTAACATTGCCTGCGGCACTCCGATTCTCGCACAAGAAAATATAGAACGGTATATAAGTGTATCCTCGCTATGGAAAGCCGATTTTGCGTTGGTATGCAAGGGCGATTCGATGTCCCCGACGATTCAAGATGGCGATTTGGTTTGCATCCGCTCTCAGCCGAACGTTGAGAACGGACAGATAGCGGCGGTGCTGATTGACGATGAAGCAACGCTCAAACATTTTTATCGGCATGATGACACTGTGATTTTACAGCCAGAAAACCCTCGATTTACACCTATGACCTACACGAAAGAAGAAATAAATGATTTGCGTATCGAAGGTGTGGCTGTAGGCATCTGCCGGGGCTTGCCAGACTATGGCCCGGAGGGAATCTAACATGATAGCTTTTATTACGTTGATTTTGACAATCGGTCTGTATATGCTTTTAGGATTTGCGGCGCTCATCATCGTATTTGTCATTGCGTTGCTGTGCGCTCTCGGCTATCACGCGCAAAAGAATAAGGTCAAGCAGACCCAGCCATCAAAGCGGGTCTGCCCGATGTGCGGTAGCCCCAAAGTGCGGTTTAAGCATGTAGTGAACGGTACGACATCGACAGGATGCGTGGCGACCGTCTCGAGCAATAGGCTCGCATCTGGTGATACAAAGATTCATCGCCGTAACATCGCATACTGCGAGAATTGCGGATACAGCTTTGACTTTACCACACAGGATGACCTCAACGCCCAATATAATAAACTGAACACAAACGAGGGATGCGCCATTTTGGTGGCGGTCATTCTCGGCGTTATTCTTATAACAATTTGGTTTTACAGCCATTAAATGCAAATTTGAGGATGTTTTCGTTAAATAAGGAGGGGGTGACAGTTTGAATCCAGTTGACAAAATCGCCGTCGTTTACGCACGATATTCTTCCCACGGGCAGACCGAGCAATCTATCGAGGGACAGATCGCCGCTGCACAGAAATATGCGGAGCAACATGGCTACACGATTATCCATGTCTATGCTGATCGGGCGATGACCGGGCGCAATGATGATCGAGAGCAATTTCAAAAGATGCTGTCCGATACCGCCATGCACCAATTCGGAGTCATCCTGCTGTGGAAAATTGACAGATTCGGTCGTAACCGTGAAGAAATCGCCTTTAACCGTTACCGCTGTAAAAAGAACGGGGTTAGGGTGGAGCGCGTTGCAGAGGATGTGCCAGACGGCCCAGAGGGCGTTATTTTGGACTCAGTGCTTGAGGGCATGGCAGAATACTACTCGCTCCAGCTGGCGCAAAATGTGCGCCGGGGCCAGCGTGAAAGCGCCAAGAAGTCAATGTCTATCGGCGGAAACAAAATGCTGGGATACATAGTTAATCCAGAGACTAAGCGTTACGAAAGCGACCCCAAAACCGCATCGTATGTAACAGAAATTTTTAAGCGATACGCCAACGGCGAGACCATCTCAGAAATCGTTGCGTGGCTTAACGCACAGGGAATCAGGACAACTCGCGGTAGCGAGTTCACCGTCAACAGCCTGCACCGCCTGCTGAAAAATGAGAAGTACACCGGTGTGTACATCTTTCACGACATCCGCAATGAGGGCGGTATGCCCGCGCTGACAGACCGGGCCACATTTGATAAGGTGCAGGAAATGCTCAAGGTCAATCGCCGCGCACCCGCGCGGGTATGGTCTAAAACCGAGTATCTGCTGACGGATAAACTGTTCTGCGGTCATTGCGGCGAGATGATGGTGGGGGAGAGTGGCCACGGGCGCAACGGCATCAAACACAGCTACTATACCTGTTTGAACCGCAAAAAGAAAAAGTCGTGCGATAAAAAACCGGTGCGACAAGATGTGATTGAGCCGCTGGTGCTTAGGGCTATCGGTAAATTGCTAGAAAATCCGGCTACACTGGAAAACATCACCGATCAGGTATGGGCTGCCTATGAGCGTAGCGATACATCCGGTGATACCATCAAGGCACTGGATAAGCAGATAGCCGATGTGGATAGGGCGCTCTCCAATGTGATGAAAGCCATCGAACTGGGCATCATCAATGAGATGACGAAAACCCGCATGGATGAACTGACAAACCAAAAACAAGCCCTCAGCACGGCCCGTGCTGAGGCGGGACTGGCTGAGGGCTTTAAGCTCACGCGGGATATGATTTTATTTTTCCTGCAAGAGTTATCCGCGCTGGATATGGCAGACCGTGACGGCCAAAAGCGATTGATAAAAACATTTGTCAACGCTATCTACCTATACGATGACCACTTTGACATTGCGTTTAATTATACCGATAATGGTAATGTGGTCGTTCGGATACAAGAAATCAACGATGCTGCGCGCGGTGAAGTGTTCGGACACTGTGCGCAAAGTCCCACCAAAAAGAACCCGCAACTTAGGTTGCGGGTTCTTTTTTGTGCTGGAGCTGGTAGGATTCGAACAGGTCGGCCGTCCGCAGACGGCAAAAAACAGTCCTGCGGACTGTTTTTTAGACCGCGGCTTGCGAATCCACCAGCTCCCACCAAAAAGCTGTGGCAAAGATGTTGCCACAGCTTTTTTCTTTGCTGTATCGCACAAAATCGGCAAAGGCGATGACCGATTTTCAAAGTGCGTTCTATAGAGATGTCCAACTGCTTCCGGGCGGTTGGATTTTTTTGTTGCCAACCTTTTCTGCTGCTTTCAGAATGTTAAGGCAATACCGCATAATTCTAAGTGCCGATACGGCGAGCAAGGTGCCGCAGCCACCGGAGCGGTGCTTGAGCCGTTAGGCGGGAATTGTGCGGTATTGCCTTAAATTTCCCCGTAGCCGGAGACCGTGGAATGGTTCATGCCCATCCTGTAAAATCAGAAACCGGGCACAGAATTGCAGCGGGCACTTGCAATCCGGGCGGAAAACAGGTATAATAGCAACTGTTACCTGTCTCAGTAGCTCAGCTGGATAGAGCACACGCCTCCTAAGCGGCAGATGGTTCGATTCCTTCGAGCAATGAAAATTGCATAAATCTTAAAAATGTCTCAGTAGCTCAGCTGGATAGAGCACACGCCTCCTAAGCGTGGGGTCGGAGGTTCAAATCCTCTCTGGGACGCCAGAA
>SKEF01000021.1_pt1 | contig 154792 bp, 145 predicted proteins | sample 4826691 | NCBI WGS metagenome assembly SKEF01 (sample SAMN11008816, study PRJNA524170) | human gut metagenome | biome: Human fecal sample; material: Feces; isolation source: fecal sample from pouch patient p23, p27 | host: Homo sapiens | place: Israel: Tel-Aviv | collected 2016-08-24
AATTTGTGAAAATAATACAAAAATTATGTCGATATTTTGACACGCTAAATTATTGACTTTTAGAATTTGTAGGTGTATTATAAAACCACTTTATAAAAAACATTTTGCAAAAGATATATAACAAACAACATGGAGGTGCAAATAATTATGGAAGGTAAAATGAAAGTCGCTGTTATGGAAGGCATTGGTAAGATGGGATTTACAGAGAGGCCAATTCCAACACCGAAAGATGACGAAGTATTGGTAAAACTTGAATATGTAGGAATCTGTGGATCGGATCTTCATTATTACGAACATGGCAGAATTGGTGATTATATTGTAGAGCCGCCTTTCGTATTAGGACATGAACCAGGCGGAACAGTCGTTGAAGTAGGAAAAGATGTAAAACATCTTAAAGTTGGTGACAGAGTTGCACTTGAACCAGGAAAAACCTGTGGACACTGTGAGTTCTGTAAAACTGGAAGATATAATCTATGTCCAGATGTAATCTTCTTTGCAACACCGCCGGTTGATGGTGTATTCCAGGAATATGTAGCACATGAAGCTGACCTTTGTTTCAAACTTCCTGATAATGTAGATACAATGGAAGGTGCATTGATTGAGCCACTGGCAGTTGGATTCCATGCTGCTAAACAGGGTGGAGCTGCAATGGGACAGACAGCAGTTGTTACCGGTTCGGGATGTATTGGGCTTGTTACTATGATGGCATTAAAAGCGTTAGGCGTAGATCAGGTATACGTAGTAGATATCATGCAGAAACGTCTTGATAAAGCAATGGAACTTGGCGCAACGGATGTGATCAATGGACGAGAGAAAAATACAGTAGAAGAACTTATGAAACTTACAGATGGAAGAGGTGTAGATCTTGCTATTGACACTTCCGGTACAGAAATTTGTGTAAGACAAGGCATGGAAGCTCTTGTGAAGGGTGGTACACAGGTACTGGTTGGATACAGTGCTTCAGGAGATATGAAACTTCCAACAAGCCTGATCTGTGATAAAGAAATTACTATTAAATCTGTATTCCGTTATCGTCATATTTATCCGCTGGCAATTCAGGCAGTTGCAGAAGGAAAAGTAAATCTGAAAGGAATCGTAACAAACGTCTTTGAATTAGATGATATTCAGAATGCAATGGACAGAAGTGTAAATGAAAAAGCAGATATCGTTAAATCTGTAGTGAAAATCTGCTAAATCCTCATAACGGACAAGGAGTAAAACATGGCAAACGAATACTTACTGGAAATAAAAAATGTAAGAAAAGAATTCCCGGGAGTAGTTGCACTTGATAATGTGTCACTGTTCCTGAAAAGAGGAGAAATTCATGCTCTGGTAGGTGAGAATGGTGCCGGAAAGTCAACTCTGATGAAAATTCTTGCAGGAATTTATAGTCTTGATCAGGGAGAAATTCTTTATGATGGAAAACCATTTCAGGCAAAAAAACCAGTAGATGCGCTTGAAAAAGGAATCGCAATGGTACATCAGGAACTGGATCTTATTCCTGAGATGACTGTAGAAGAAAACGTATTTGCAGGAAGAGAAAAAAGCAATGGTATTGTGATTGACAAACGTGGAATGGAAAAACGTACAAAAGATTTAATGGAAAGTCTTGGGATTGATATCAGTCCCAAGACCAAAATTAAAGAACTTAGTACAGCACAGCAGCAAATGGTAGCGATTACACGCGCGTTGGCATTTGATGCAGAAATCATCATTATGGATGAACCTACTTCGGCAATTACAGACCGTGAAGTTGAACAGCTTTTTAAAATCATCAGAAAATTAAAGGCGCAGGGCAAAGCAATCGTATACATTTCTCATAAGATGGATGAGATTTATTCCCTTACAGATCAGATTACAGTATTTAGAGATGGATGTCTCATCGGTTCTGTTGCAACCAAAGATGTAACACCGGAAAAACTGATCAATATGATGGTTGGACGAGAACTGAATGATGTATATGATAAATCTTCTCCTAAGACAGCAGATTACGATGAAAACGAAGTACTGTTGAAAGTTGAAAATCTTACCAGAGAAAACGAATTCTATAATATCAATTTTGAAGTAAAAAGAGGAGAAATACTTGGCTTTTTTGGTTTGATGGGTGCTGGAAGAACAGAAGTTATGGATACTGTATTTGGTCTTCGAAAAGCTGAAAAAGGTACTGTTACCATGAAGGGAAATCAGATGGGAACAGTAAAAAAAGCAATTTCAAATGGAATGGCATACATTACAGAAGACAGGAAAATCTCAGGACTGAATCTTATAGCTTCTGTAAAGGATAATATATCCATAGCTTATATGGATATGATCACCAAAGGAAAGTTCCTCATTGATTTTAAGAAAGAAAAAGAAATTTCAGATGAACTGATCAAAAAGATTAAAATCAAATGTTCATCAAGGGACACTCTGGCAGGAACTCTTTCTGGTGGAAACCAGCAGAAAATTGTAATTGCCAAATGGTTCATGGGAAATCCGGATCTGCTGATCATGGATGAGCCTACCCGTGGAATTGATATCGGTGCAAAAGCAGAAATCTATAAACTGATGGATATGTTGGTAAAGAGCGGTAAAAGTATCATTATGATTTCTTCAGAAACTCCTGAGCTTCTGGGTATGAGTGACAGAGTAATCGTCATGCATGAAGGATATCAGACAGGTGAATTTAAATGTGGTGAACTTGATCAGGACAGGCTGATGGCATATGCAATCGGCGAAGGCGGTAAATATCACCAGTAATGGAATTAGTACGAAGAGGAGAAAACGACATATGAATAAAAATGTAGATTCTGCAAAGAAAGTGGATGTGAGCAAAATCCTTGGAAAATATGGAGTATATATTGCATTACTTGTATTGTTTGTAGTAATGTCATTTGCTTCAAGTTCATTTCTTACAGTAACAAACTTATTTAATATTTTAAAACAGAATGCTGTATACGGAGTTCTTGCCGTAGGAATGACTTTTGTGATTGTAACAGGTGGTATTGACTTGTCCGTAGGAGCAATTGTTGCATTGGCTGCCTGTTTTGCGACAAAACTGGCACAGGATGGGGCTGGAGTTCCAGTTATTGTAGCTATTCTGGTTGGTCTTATTACAGGTGTTGCCTGTGGCGCATTCAGTGGATTATTTATTGCAATAGCAAATATCCCTGCATTTATTGCAACATTAGCAACCTGTACAATTGCCCGTGGTATTGTATTTGTATTTACAGATGGACGACCGATTACAGGTGTTTCTGATGCTTACAAATATATGGGACGTGCTTTCTGGGGACCGGTTCCGGTAATGGTTGTAATTTATTTACTGTTTCTTGTTGTCGGTACATTTCTATTAAAATATACAAAATATGGAAGACACGTATTTGCAATCGGTGGTAACAAAAGAGCAGCGCTTGTATCCGGTGTCAATGTCAAAATGACAGAATTCCTTGTATATGTAATCAGTGGATTCTGTGCAGCATTTGCAGGACTTTTACTTTCCTCACGTATTCAGACTGGTCAGCCGGCAGGTGGTGAAGGATATGAACTGGATGCGATCACAGCGGCAGTTATCGGTGGCGCAAGTCTTTCCGGTGGTAAAGGTAGTGTATTTGGTTCATTCATAGGTATTTTAGTAGTAGGTATTCTTACAAATGGTCTTGATCTTCTGAATGTATCTTCTTATTATCAGCAGATTATCAAAGGTGCAATCATTCTTCTTGCAGTAATGGCAGACAGAAAGAAAGACTGATTAAAAGTATAAAGGATGTAAAAAACTAAAATATAATAACTGTGGAAGCAGATATTATAAAAAACAAAAACCAAAATGGGAGGGTTACAAAATGAAAAAAAGAAGCGTATTAGCAATGGTAATGGCAATGGGTATGGTTATGGGACTGACAGTTCCTGCAAGTGCAGCAGAAAATTATAAAATTGCCTGGGTAGACGGAAACCTTGCAAATGAGTCAAATGCAATCTGTACAGATGCTGCTAAAGCATACGCAGAAGAAAATAATGTAGACTTTACACTTCTTGATGGTCAGGGATCTGGTGAGAATCAGGTATCTCAGATCGAAACATTAATCGCTCAGGGCGTTGACTGTATCATCGTTCAGCCTTACGATGCTGCAGCTTGTCAGGTTGGTGTAGAAGCGGCAATTGATGCGGACATCCCTGTTCTGGTTACAAAGACAACAATTGAAGACAACAGCATCTGCCCATTCGTTGGACAGGATGACACTGTAGCCGGTGAAATGGAAATGGAATGGATGGCAGAACAGCTTGGCGGAAAAGGAAACATCGTAATTATTGAAGGACCTACCGGTATTTCCGCAGCAATCCAGCGAAATGACGGTATTGAAAAAACTCTTGAAAAATACCCGGACATTAACGTATTACATACACAGCCAGCAGACTGGAACCGTGACGAAGGTATGGCTCTTATGGAAACATGGCTTCAGGAAGGCAAGGAAATCAACGGTGTAGTTGCTCATAACGATGAGATGGCACTTGGTGCTTACGATGCAATCGCAGATGCAGGAAAAGCAGGCGAGATCAAAGTTATCGGCATTGATGCAATCGACGCAGCAAAGAAATCTGTAGCAGCAGGCGAACTGGATGCAACTGTTCTTCAGGACGTTGAAACAATTGGAAAGAAAACTGTAGAAGTTGCTATCGAAATGTGCAAGGGCGAAAAAGTTGACGATGTTTACAATGTAGATCCAGTGCTTCTTACAAAAGACAACATTGCTGATTATGTGACAGAATAATAAGAGAGGAATGAAGTGCTATGGCAAAAACAATGAAGGCATTAATGTATGACAAAGCAGGAAGGGAAAATTCCAGTGTACGTCAGATTCCATATCCGGAATGCGGAGATGATGAAGTTATTATTAAGGTAATGTCCTGTTCTATCTGTAAAGGTGCAGAACATGATCATGACAATGGAAAAGGTACTGATCTGGCAAAATATCCAGTTGTTCCGGGACATGAATTTGCAGGATATGTTCATGAAGTTGGAAAAAATGTAACAGCATTTAAGCCAGGTGACCGTGTAACAGCGGATAACACAGAGTATTGTGGAGATTGCTATTATTGCAGAAGAGAAGAATCTAATTATTGTCCGACATTTGGTTCCCTTGGACATAATATTAATGGTGGATTTGCTGAATTTGTCAGAGTGAAGAAGGAAAAAGTGTTTCATATTCCAGATCATCTTTCCTTTAATGCAGCGGCACTTTCCGAACCTGTTGCATGTTGTATTCATGCAGTCGATCGTGCAAATGTAAGATACGGTGACTCAGTTGTAATATTTGGTGCGGGTTCTATGGCTCAGATTCTGGGGCAATTGTTCAAAGCATCTAATGCAGAAAAAGTATATATGGTAGCAGGAAAGAGCAGTAAACTTGAGCTTGCTGCCAAATATGGAATAATTCCAGTTGAAATGGATAGGAATGATTATTCTGTACATGAAAAAGCATTGCTTAAAGATAATCCGCTAGGTGTAGACCTGATCATTGATGCAACAGGAAGTACAAAAGTAATATCTGAATCAATGAAGCTTCTGAAAAAAGGTGGAACACTTCTTCAGTATGCAATCGTACATAGTGGTGAGAAGGTTGAGATGGATCCGGTTCTTATGTTTAATAATGAACTTACATACACAGCATCCTTCTGTCAGTCACATAACTTTGGAAGAGCAGTTGATGCACTGGCTTCCGGAATTGTTGATGGTGATAATCTGGTAACAGGAGAATTCCCGCTGGATGATTTTTACAATGGTCTGGATGAGAATGTAAAGGATCGAAATTCTATTAAGGTGATCATTCATCCAAATACAGAAGAGTAATAATGTAATCATGCATGGCGGGCCATTAAGCCTGCCATGTGTTGTTTAAGATTACTTTTGAAAAAATATATCAGGAGGCGTGGAAAAAATGAAAAAAAGAGGAGTAATAAATCAGCAGTTAAGCAATGCACTGGCAGGTCTGGGACATGGAGATTATTTTCTTTTATGTGATGCTGGATTTCCGATTCCGAAAGATGTGGAGAGAGTAGATATGGCACTGACTTTTGGAATTCCGAGCATGAATCAGTGCCTGAAAGCAATTTTAGATGAAATTGTTGTACAGAAAATAACAATTGCAGAAGAAATGAAAGGCTTGAATGACGAAGGATATCAATTTGTAAAGAAAGCGTTTAAGAATCAGGATTTTCAGGAAATACCACAGACAGAACTTGTAAAGTTGGCTCAAAATGCTAAATTTATAGTAAGAAGTGGTGAACTCAGATGTTATTCAAATATATTGTTGGAAGCAGCATCAGGAGTAGATACATTTAAAAAAGATTTTATTATTGATCCGGAACAGATTTGATTAAAAATAAAAAGAACACTGTTTTGTTGAGAAATTGAACTCAAAAGTTTTCTTTTAATTTTAATATAACATCAGATACGTGATGCTCGGTTATACGATATTAGAAATTGCTTATACGTTATAATGCTTTGGGCATGCGAATCTTGTTGACATGTGCATAATTTGGTATAATATATATACATGCGTAGAGGGACAAAAATCAATAATAATTACCAAAGGAGAATAAGGAGAAGAAAAATTTGGCGAGTGCAATGGAAATAAAACAAAAAAACAGAAAGAATGTCCTTCGGATTATTTATGAAGAAAAGAAAATTTCAAAAGCGGAGATCTCAAAGCGACTGGGACTCAGTATGCCAACAATAGCACAGAACCTGTCAGAACTTTTTGATAAGGAACTGATCTGCATAAATGGTACATTTGATTCGACAGGTGGACGTAAAGCAAAAGCAATTGGTTTTAATGCAGATGCCAGATATGCGATCGGGATTGATATAACAAAGAATCATATCAGTGGAGTTCTGATTAATCTGTATGGTGAAATTATATATTCCGTAAGACTCAGATACAGATTTGAAGAGAGTGATGTTTATTATAAGGAAATCCAGAAATTGATTTTCCATGTGATGGAAAAAGGGCAGGTCGGAGCGACATCTATTCTGGGTGTTGGAGTAAGTATACCGTCTATCATTGCGGAGGATGGTAAGAGTCTTACCTATTCACCAATCATCGGAGCTATGAATATTTATGAAGATCTGAAAAAATATATTGATTTTCCTTATAAGATCATCAATGACTCCAATTCAGGCGGATATGCAGAACTGTGGCATGCGAAGAAAATTAAGAATATGATCTATCTTTCATTGAGTAACAGCATCGGTGGAGCTGTTCTGATGAATAATGAGATTTATTATGGTGACCGGATGCACAGTGGGGAATTTGGACATATGACTTTGGAAATTAATGGAAGACAATGTTATTGTGGTAAAAAGGGCTGTGTTGATGCATATTGCAATGCGCAGAATCTTTCTAATCTTACAGATGGTGACTTAGGAAGGTTTTTTGAACTGGTAGATGCTGGAGATGAAAGATGTAAAAAAGAATTTCGTCAGTATATGCAGTATCTTGCTGTTACAATTAATAATCTGTATGATATTTTGGATTGTGATGTTGTTCTGGGCGGTTATGTAGGTGGATATATGGAGAAATATCTGGATGAACTGCGACGCATGGTTTCAGAGAGAAGTACCTTTGAGACAGATGGAAGTTTTATAAAAACCTGTTTCTTTAAACATGAGTCATCAGCTGTAGGAGCGGCACTTTATTTTGTAGATAAATTTATTGATGAAATTTAAAAAGTCAGCCAGGAGGTATTGATTATGGAGTGGAATGAAAATATTACAGGATTACAGCACATTGGTATTCCAACAAATGACATGGATAAAACTGTAGATTTTTACCAAAAAATTGGATTTGAAATAGCACATGAAGCAATGGATGGGGAAGTGCGAGTTGTTTTCTTGAAATTAAAAGATTTGGTTCTTGAGACATATGAAAATAAAGCAGCAGCATTATGCGATGGAGCTGTGGACCATATTGCATTAAATGTAATGAATATTGAAGAGGCCTATAAATTTATCACAGGACTTGGAATAAAAATTCTCACTGAGATTACGTTTCTACCGTTTTGGGACAATGGAGTGAAATTTTTCATAGCGCAAGGACCAAATTTGGAAAGACTTGAATTTGCTCAGCATATAAAATAAAGACAAAACAAAGCAATAATCAGCCCTGATAAAGATTGATATCAGGGCTGATTAAGGTTATAATTGAACTACATTTGCATTGCATATTTATAACACAAGGAGGTATTTTTATGGGCAAAAAGAAAGCAATTGCAGCCGGACATATTTGTCTGGACATCACCCCGGCTTTTAAGAGTAAGGAAGAAAAATCTATCAAAGATCTTTTCAGACCGGGACAGTTGATCGCGATGGATGCGGCCAAAGTAAGCCTTGGCGGTTCAGTATCCAACACTGGAATCGGTATGAAACGTTTGGGTGCGGATGTGGAGCTGATGGGAATGGTCGGCAATGATGCATTCGGCCAGATGGTTCTCAATGAACTGGAGAAATATGATACTTCACCGGACAGTATGATTGTAAGAGATGGTGTTGGAACTTCATATTCAGTAATCCTTGCACCGGCAGGAATCGACAGAATATTCCTTCACTGTTCGGGAGCTAATGACACATTTACGTTGGATGACATCGATCTGGAGAAAGTAAAAGGTGCAAATCTGTTCCATTTTGGATATCCGTCACTGATGCGTATGATGTATATTGACGGTGGTAAAGAGCTGGTTCGTCTTCTGAAGGCTGTACATGAGCTGGGAGTTGCGGTGTCCGTAGATATGGCGATGTTTGAGGAAAGTACTGAGGCAGGAAGTCAGGACTGGAATGAACTTTTGAAATCTGTGATTCCATATATTGATTTCTTTGTACCAAGTATTGAAGAACTTTGCATTATGCTGGACCGTGAACGCTATCATGAGTGGAATGAAAGAGCACAAGGAGCTGACGTCACAAACTTCATTGATATTGAAAAAGACGTAAGGCCATTGGCAGATAAACTCCTTTCTTACGGAGCAAAAGTAATTCTTATCAAATGCGGTACACCGGGTATCTATTTCCGCACAGCAGACAAAGAGCAGATTCTGAAGATTGGTGGTGGAATCGGAGAAGAAATTGCAGATTCATGGTCTAATCAGGAAGCTTTCGAAAAGAGTTATCTGGTTGAAAAAGATAAAGTCGCTTCCGGAACAGGTGCAGGAGATACAACAATCGCAGCTTTCTTAAGTGCTATACTTGCAGGAAAAGACTGGCAGGATGCACTTCATCTTGCAACAGCTACCGGAGCACTCTGTGTACAGACTTACGATGCACTCAGTGGAATCATACCTCTTGAAGATGTGCAGAAAAAGATTGACGCCGGATGGGAGAAAAGAAAATAAATTTTTTTCAATTAATAGTTTTTTTGAAAAACTTTTAATTGAATTTATCTACAATTGTTATTATAATTAAAGGCAGAAATAAATTAATTTACAGGAGGAAACAAGATGTTAGTTAACATGAATGATGTGCTTTATCCGGCAAAAAAAGGTAAATACGCAGTAGGCCTTTTTAACGCAGTAAACCTGGAACTGGCACGTGGAATCATTGCAGCAGCAGAAAGTTCTCAGTCACCGGTCATCATGGGAACAGCGGAAGTACTTCTTCCATACGGACCACTGGAGGAGGTTTCCTATTACCTTATTCCTATGGCTAAGAAAGCAAATGTTCCGGTTGTTATCCATCTGGATCATGGTCTTAAGAAAGAAACCTGTCTGAAAGCACTGGAACTTGGATTCTCATCCATTATGTACGACTGCTCTACAGATTCTTATGAAGATAATGTAAGAAAAGTTAAAGAGATGGCAGACATCGCGCACTCTTATGGGGCAACCATCGAGGGTGAGCTTGGACATGTAGGAGATAACCCGGATTCTGCAGAGGGAAGCTCTCATATCAATCCGGCTGACTTCTATACAGATCCTAAAATGGCCAAAGACTTTGTTGACAAAACTGGTGTAGATGCTCTTGCAATCGCAGTAGGAACTGCTCACGGAGCATACAAACTTCCACCGAAACTTGATTTTGAACGTATTCATACAATTGCAAATACTGTAGATGTACCGCTTGTTCTTCATGGTGGATCCGGACTTACAGACAACGACTTCAAACGCGCAATTCAGGAAGGTATCAGTAAGATCAATATCTTCACAGATATCAACGTTGCAGCAGTAGAAGCTGAGTTCCGTAAATTCGAAACTATGAATAAAGGTATCATTGACCTGATCCCGGCAGCAGTAGAAGCTGTAAAACAGGAAACATTAAAGAAAATGATGCTCTTCTCCAGCAATGGAAAAGGCACATTAAACCAGCCATCCCAGGATGAGCTTGTAAAAGCTGTTGTTCAGGAAGTGCTCAGAGAACTTGGCAGGAAATAATTACATAATATAAAAAGGTGCGCCGTAAGGCGCACAACAAAAATACAGCAGGTGAATTGCTCACCTGCTGTATTTTTTAACTTTTTTGAGGGGGGAGATAGAGAGTGGTTATTCATCTATCCAAAATCTATTATAGGGAAGAAATATGTTCAAAGTGTGTACTAATTCTAAAAGAAATCTAAAAAGGGTAAAGAAAAATTAAAGAAAATCTATAATTTTTACAGCGTATTGTAGTTTCACAGAAAAAATGGTAGAGTGTAAACACCTGCTGAAAGTCAGCAGATAATATCATAGGGATTCCGGTTCCGGAAATCCATTTTCAAATGTCATTTCGACAACTATTCCAAAGAAGAAAACATAATAAGTTCAGAAAGGGGAGATGCCTATGCCCTGACAGATTTACATCCAGTTTACTTTGTTGAGAGAGGCTGCCGGAGAGGAAAAGGCAGCAAAGAGGAGTTCGCAGATGAATTTTAATATGAAAAACAGAATATGGAAAAATTTAAGTGCAATGAGTATGGCCTTTTTCATGACAGGAATGGTTCTTGGAGGATGCGGACAGACAACAGTTTATGCGGCAGAACTGGCGTATGAAAGTGTAGAATTTGAAGAGCATTCTGAAACAGAAGAGACAGGGATAGAAGAATCCGGAATAGAAGAATCCGGAATAGAAGAATCCGGAACAGAAGAATCCGGAACAGATGAATCTGATCCGGATGAAATACAATCAGAAGAAAATGCAGAAGAAAGTGAACCTGAAGAGACGGAAGATTCCGAAGAGAAGGGTCAGGATAAGGCCAATCTGTCTGATGGTAAATCGGAAGAAGAGGATAAAGAAAACGAGAATAAAAAGAAAACACCGAACTTTACGGTTAGCGTAGTCACAGATGAAAGTACAGTAAAAGCAGGAAGCGACCTGGTATATACGGTGACTCTGGAAAATACAGGCGATGTAATGTTGAAAAACATACAGCTGCGGGCATTGTTTTCAAACCAGAATCTGCAGGGTGAGTGGTCCGGGGATAATTTAGAACAGCTGGATGTCGGGATAAGGAAAGAGCGGTATCTGACAGTGAATCTCCCGGAGGAGCAGGAAGTGGCTGTTTCTGTGAAAATTCTGGCATCTGCAGAAGTTGAGATGACAGAAGCAGATACGGAGGATGTTGTAATCAACAGAGAGACATCCCTTGATACAAAAATTATCCCACTGGAAGCATCTTTTGAAGTGACGAAAACGGCTGACCGTTCCGTTGCAGTGCCTGGAGATAAGATTCTGTTTCAGATCTGCATTCGAAATACCGGAGAGCGGACACTGCATTCTGTAGTTACGACAGAACGTTTTCAGCTTGGAAATGTACCGGTACAGTTTTTAGAAAAAGAGGGGGTGGTTCTGAATAAGTCAAAGACAAAAGCAAGGATCGAAAGAATTGAACCGGGCAAGGCAGCAGGCCTGCAGGCAATGGTAACATTGCCGGAAAACCTAAAAGAACAGGAACTTTTGAATGAAGTAACCGTGACGACACTGGAGACTGGGGAACAGGTGATGACTTCTCAGGCAAAAATTCAGATCAGGGCGGCTGAAGAGGTGGAAACAGAAGAGGCAGACAGAATGTCTGTGGATATGGATAATAGTGCAGTTTCCCATACGGGAGAGAGTTATCCGGCTTCTACACATCCAAAAACCGGAGATCCGTACCAACCGTTTCTGTGGCTGGCAATGATCCCCGGTTCTATGCTGGCTGCGGGCTGGATCCGCAGACGGATGTAATTACAATTACAGAATATCGATATGTTCTCCGGCAAGTGCTTTGTTCATACTGCGGACAGCACAGAACTTACCGCACATACTGCAGGTATCACTGTGGTCATCTTCCGGAAGACGGTCATCACGGATAGCTTTGGCTGTTTCCGGATCAAGAGCACAGTCAAACTGTGCATCCCAGTCAAGGACACGGCGGGCATCTGCCATCTTGTCATCGACATCTCTTGCATGCGGGATTCCTTTGGCAATATCTGCCGCATGGGCTGCAATCTTGGAAGCAATAATTCCCTGTTTGACATCTTCTACATTCGGAAGAGCCAGATGTTCTGCTGGTGTTACATAGCAGAGGAATGCGGCTCCGTTCATGGCTGCAACAGCACCACCGATCGCAGCAGTGATATGGTCATATCCAGGTGCGATATCTGTAACGAGAGGTCCGAGTACATAGAATGGCGCTCCCATGCAGATGGTCTGCTGAACTTTCATGTTGGCAGCAACCTGATCAAGCGGCACATGACCTGGTCCCTCAACCATGACCTGTACGTTATGAGCCCATGCACGTTTGGTAAGCTCTCCAAGACGTACCAGCTCTTCAATCTGGCATACATCAGTGGCATCAGCCAGACAGCCAGGACGACATGCATCTCCAAGAGAAATAGTAACGTCATGCTCTTCACAGATGTCCAGAATCTCATCGAAGTATTCATAGAACGGATTTTCTTCACCGGTCATGCTCATCCATGCAAATACAAGGCTTCCACCACGGCTTACAATGTTCATTTTACGTTTGTGTTTTTTGATCTGCTCGATGGTCTTTCTTGTAATTCCGCAGTGGAGAGTAACAAAATCAACACCGTCCTCAGCATGAAGGCGAATTACGTCGATGAAATCATGAGCAGTCAGTTCAGAGAGATCGCGCTGATAATGAATGACACTGTCGTATACCGGAACGGTTCCGATCATTGCAGGACACTCATGTGTCAGGTTCTGGCGGAACGGCTGTGTATTGCCATGGCTGGAGAGGTCCATGATCGCTTCTGCACCGAGATCTACTGCTTTCATAACTTTCTGCATTTCGATATCATAATCTTTGCAGTCTCTGGATACACCAAGGTTTACATTGATCTTGGTGCGCAGCATGCTGCCGACACCTTCCGGGTTCAGGCAGGTATGATGTTTGTTGGCACAGATCGCTACTTTACCTTCGGCAACCAGTTCCATCATTTTTTCAACCGGCATGTGTTCTTTTTCTGCAACAGTTTTGATCTGAGGGGTTACGATGCCTTTGCGTGCGGCATCCATCTGTGTTGTATAAGTTGTCATATGGTATATTCTCCTTCTATGTAAATGATAATTTTTATTGTGTTTTTCCAAGGGTGTGGTCCAGTGGACCAGAACCATGTCCGAGATCCAGCTGTGTCTTCAGGGCATCGGTCAGATACTGCTTGGAACGGCGCACAGAATCTTCAAGAGAAAATCCTCTGGCAAGATTTGAGGCAATCGCACTGGAAAGTGTGCAGCCGGTGCCGTGAGTATTTGGATTGTTGATGCGTTCACCATGCAGCCAGATGCCATGTCCGTTTGTATAAAGAAGGTCATTTGCATCGTTGATGCGATGGCCGCCTTTCAGAAGGACAGAAATGTGAAAGCTTTCATAAAGTTTGTGAGCAGCTTCTTCCATAGAGTCAGCATTTGTGATCTGCAGTCCGGTGAGCGCTTCAGCTTCTGGAATATTGGGTGTGATGATCTCTGCAAGAGGAAAGAGTTCCTTCTGAAGTGTTTGCTCGGCATCTTTGTCCATCAGACGATGTCCGCTGGTGGAGATCATAACAGGATCCAGTACGATATGGTGTGCATGGTACTGCTGTAATTTGACAGCAACGTGATGCATGATCTCAGCGGATGAGAGCATGCCGATCTTAACTGCATCAGGAAAAATGTCAGTAAAGATGCAGTCCAGCTGGTTGTCAAGAAATTCCGGAGAGGTTTCCTGAATTCCGTAAACACCGGTTGTGTTCTGGGCGGTCAGAGCTGTGATCGCACTCATGGCATAGACTCCGTTCATGATCATGGTCTTGATATCTGCCTGAATGCCGGCACCACCACTACAGTCGCTTCCGGCAATCGTTAATACTGTTTTCATAATCGTGTTATTCCTTATTGTTTTGTTGAGATTTACAATTTTTGCAGTTCCGTAAGAAAATGTCTGACGGCTTCGGCTTTGTTATCAGGTTTAAAAAGTCCGCTGACAACGGCGGCACCGGAAATCCCACTTCCTGCAAGAAGATAAAGGTTGTCAGCAGTAACACCGCCGATTGCAACAACCGGAATTTCTACAGCCTGACAGATCGCTCGCAGAGTTTCGATAGGAAGTTGTGTGACGTTGGTTTTAGTGGTGCTTCCGAAGACTGCACCGCAGCCTATGTAGTCTGCTCCGGCATTCTGGGCTGCAAGTGCTTCTTCGACATTATGGGCACTTCCGCCGATGATAAAGTCAGGCCCGAGAAGCTGACGTGCTTTCTGGATGCCCATATCAGAAAGTCCGACATGAACACCGGAAGCATTTGCTTTCTGTGCAAGATCCGGGCGGTCATTGATGATTAGTGGAACATTGTAACGTTCACATATTTCTTTTAAAAGGGCGGCTTCCTGAAGGATTTCTTCGTCAGAAGCATTTTTTTCACGAAGCTGGACACAGCTGACACCTGTGCGAAGGAGTTCCTCGGTAACGGATGCAAGTGTTTCATCGGGTTTCAGCCAGCTTCGGTCTGTAACAGCATACAGTTTCAGCTGTTCTGGTGATATTTTCATAGGTCTTTCTCCAATATCTGATCAGAATTTATGTTTTGAGGTGTACATTAATTTCTCTTCCAGTACATCAAAAAGATGTACATGAAAACTTCCAATGCCGGATTTTTCTGCGTCTGTTCGTCTGCCTGCTTCAAGGGCAGTTTCACGCCAGAGTGCTCCGGCGGCACGGACCGCATCAAATGCAGAAGTGTCTGTACACAGAAATAATGTGCAGAGTGCAGAAAGCATACATCCGCCACCGGTGATTCGTCGAATCCTGGAGTCACCGCCGGTCAGAATCTGTGTCTGCTTTCCATCAGATACCACATCCTCTTTGCCCGTGATCAGAACTGTGCAGTTGAGAAGAGATGCCGCCTGCCCTGCAATCAGACAGACATCACGTTCCGCCATCTGCAGGGAACTTTCTACACCGCCGTGTTTCTCGGGACTGTCGGTATCCGAAAAAAGAGAACATAGAACAACGGCTTCTTCCTGATTACAGCGAACAGCAGTCGGATGAACGGCTTGAAGAAGTTTTTGCAGCTCTTTTCTTCGAAATGTGCTGGCACCGGCGCCGACCGGATCCAGGACGACCGGGTGGCCAAGGGCATTTGCCTTCTGTCCGGCAAGGATGCAGGCCTGTATTTTGGCAATGTCCGGTACTCCGGTATTCAGAAGGGTTCCATGACAGAAAGAAGTGATTTCTTCGACTTCCTGTTCATCCTGTCCCATTACGGCACTTCCGCCGGCTGCAAGCAGTAGATTGGCAACATCCTGCATGGTTACCGGATTAGTGAGACAATGAATCTTGGGAGCATCCTGGTGAATGCAGAAAGAAATTTCTTCTATATTATTAAGTGACATAAATTATCTCCTGGCGGCAAGAAATACCTGGCTTTTTTCAAAAACACGAAGCAGGATAAAGGCCAGTACACTTCCGGTAAATGTTGAGATAAAAAACGGGATCATGTATACGGTGAATCCGGCCGGGGCAAGTCCCATGAGAAGTTTGGCTACCGGATATGCTGCAAGACCTCCGAGGATTCCGGTTCCCAGTGCTTCTGCAACACAGGTAAGACTTAATTTGCGGGTGAGTCGGAAGACCAGACCACAGCATAAGGCGCCAACCATGCTTCCGGGAAAGGCAAGAAGACTGCCGATTCCTAGCAGGTTGCGGATCAGACTTGCACAAAAAGCAATGCCGATTCCCCACCATGGGCCAAGCATGACTGCTGCAAAGACATTGACCATATGCTGGACCGGAGCACATTTGCTTCCGGCAACAGGAACGCTGATCAGACTTCCGGCAACAGCAGCTGCTGTCAGTACACCTGCAATGGCCAGCTTCTGAGTGGATGTTGTTTCTTTTGTGTTCATTTTGAGTAAACCTCCTGTTCTACCTGATGAGGGATGAGCTATTGACAGCTTCTTAAAAATCTGATAACAAAAAAGAAGATACCGCAGGGGTACCTTCGTTCAATGTGTCTGGTATTTCCCTACGTTGGCATTATCCAAATCAGGTTAAGGGTCGAAACCAATCAGTTTCCTCTCAGCCGGCTTCAGCCAGCTCCCCTGTTTTGTAATTTTACTTTCCTATTATACTGCCAGTTAAAGAAGATGGCAAGACTATATTCAGTGATGTTTTGTAAAAAAGCAGAAAAGCAGAAAAGGAAGACAAAATCTACAAACATTGAAAAGAGAATCTGTTTGTGCTATTCTGTAATGGAGTATATATCCCTAGGCAGAGGAGGACAATATGAAAGTATCAACATTATTGGAAGGTTTGAAATATATCTGTTGTCAGGGCAGCACAGAACAGGAAGTCTCTACAGTTGTATATGACTCCCGAAAAGTAGAAGAAAATTCCCTGTTTATCTGCATTCGCGGTGCGGTTGTGGATGGACACAAATTTGTACCGGATGTGATCAAGAAAGGTGCGAAAACACTCGTTGTTGAAGAAGAGGTAGAAGCACCGGAAGATGTAACTGTGATCAAAGTTGCAGATACCCGTTATGCGATGGCCTTTATTTCCGCTGCATATTTTGGACATCCGGCGGAGAAACTGAAAACGATTGGAATTACCGGAACAAAAGGAAAAACTACCACAACATATATGGTAAAATCCATTCTCGAAAATGCAGGATACAAAGTTGGACTGATCGGAACCATCGAAGCGATCATTGGAGAAGAATCCATTCCGGCAAGCAACACAACTCCGGAATCTTATCTGGTGCAGGAATACTTTCGTAAAATGGTAGATGCAGGATGTGACTGTGTAGTTATGGAAGTTTCTTCACAGGGACTGATGCTTCACCGTACACAGGGATTTGTTTTTGATTATGGTATCTTTACCAATATTGAACCAGATCATATCGGACCAAACGAGCATAAGGATTTTGATGATTATCTCAGATGCAAATCTATGCTGCTCCGGCAGTGTCGTGTGGGAATCGTCAACAGAGATGATGAACACTTTGAGAGAATTATCGAAGGGCATACCTGTCAGTTGGAAACTTACGGATTTTCTCCGGAAGCTGATCTGCGTGCAGAAGATGCACATATGGTAGGCGGCAAAGGATATCTCGGTATCTCTTATCAGCTGAAAGGACTGATGGAATTCCCGGTTGAAATTGATATTCCGGGTAAATTCAGCATTTATAATTCACTGACTGCAATTGCAATCTGTCGTCATTTCAATGTATCACAGGAAAACATCATCAAGGCACTGAAAGTGGCGAGAGTCAAGGGGCGTATCGAGGTGATCAAAGTTTCTGATGAATTTACATTGATGATCGACTATGCACATAATGCAATGGCACTGGAGAGTCTGCTTACTACATTAAGAGAATATCATCCGCATCGACTGGTCTGCCTGTTTGGCTGTGGAGGAAACCGTGCAAAATCCCGCCGTTATGAGATGGGAGAGGTTTCGGGCAGACTGGCAGATCTGACGATCATCACATCCGATAACCCTAGATTTGAAGAGCCACAGGATATCATTGATGATATTAAGATCGGCATCAGTAAGACGGATGGAAAATATGTCGAGATCTGTGACCGCAAAGAAGCGATTGCCTATGCAATTCATCATGGAGAACCCGGAGATATCATTGTTCTGGCAGGAAAAGGACATGAAGACTACCAGGAGATCAAAGGTAAGAAGTATCCTATGGATGAAAGAGTCCTGATCGCAGAGATTCTTCAGGAGGATAAAGAAAGAGCAGATAAATGATCTACGCGGATATCATTGTGGATATATCCCACGAAAAGCTTGACCGCAGTTTTCAATACAGAGTTCCGAAAGAACTGGAAGCAGAGATTCAACTGGGAATGGTAGTGACCATTCCCTTTGGAAACGGTAATCATGAAAGAAAGGGATATGTGACAGGCCTTTCTGACAAACCGGCATTTGATATATCCAAAATGAAAGAACTTCATGGAATCTGCAGCAGTGAGGAGACCACAGAAGAACGTCTGATCGCACTTGCAGCATGGATGAAGAACCGATACGGTTCTACAATGGTACAGGCGCTGAAAACGGTTCTTCCGGTCAGGGAAAAGGTCAAAGCAAAAGAGAAACGTTATATAGTACTGAATATGGATGTGGCAGCGGCAGAGCAGCTGGCAGCGGAACTGGAGAGTGGCAGATGCAAAGCCAGGGCAAGACTGGTTCGGGCGCTTCTGAAAGAGAAGAAACTGGATTATACAAAAGCGTCCAGAGAACTTGGGATGACAGCATCTGTTATAAGGCCGCTGGTGGATCAGGGTGCAGTGCTGGTGACACAGGATGAAGTCTATCGAATGCCGGTAGACGGTTCTGATATTCCACGGGAACAACTGTCCATGCTTACAGAGACACAGGAAGCTGCGCTGTTGCAGATTCAGGAAGAGTGGAAGCAGGAAACACCACGTCCGGTTTTGATCCATGGAGTGACTGGAAGTGGAAAGACGCAGATTTATATGAAACTGATTCAACAGACAGTGAATGAAGGAAAACAGGTTATTGTACTGATTCCGGAGATCGCCCTGACTTATCAGACGGTCCGCAGGTTTTATGGATGGTTTGGGGATAAAGTTTCTGTGTTGAATTCCAGACTTTCACAGGGAGAGAGATATGATCAGTTCAAGAGGGCAAAACGTGGTGAAATCCAGATTATGGTTGGCCCCCGTTCTGCTCTGTTTACACCTTTTTCCAGACTGGGTTTGATCATCATTGATGAGGAACATGAACAGACATATAAAAGTGAAAACAGCCCAAGATACCATGCAAGAGAAACGGCAGAATATCGTGCACAGATGGAAAATGCCTGCCTTGTCATGGGCTCGGCTACTCCATCACTTGAAGCATATACAAAGGCAAAAGACGGAGAATATCGTCTGGTAAAGCTGGAAGCACGCTATGAGGACCGGCCGCTTCCGGAAGTTACTGTTGTAGACCTTCGCGAGGAATTAAAAAACGGCAACCGTTCCATATTAAGCCGCAGTCTGAAGATCGCAGTTGAGAGGAGACTGGAGAGAGGAGAACAGTCAGTACTTTTTCTGAACAGAAGGGGATATGCCGGTTTTGTATCCTGCCGTTCCTGTGGGGAAGCGTTGAAATGTCCACACTGTGATGTGGCGCTGACAGAACACAACAACGGAAAGCTGGTCTGTCATTATTGTGGCTATGAACAGCCACGGGTGGAAAAATGTCCGATGTGTGGTTCTCCGTATATCGGCGGTTTTAAAGCCGGGACACAGCAGATTGAGCAGGTTCTTCGAAAGACTTTTCCAAAGGCACGCGTTCTTCGAATGGATTACGATACAACGAGAACAAAAGGAAGTTACGAGAAAATACTGTCATCTTTTGCAGAACACAAAGCAGATATTCTGGTAGGTACGCAGATGATCGTTAAAGGACATGATTTTCCGGATGTGACGCTGGTCGGTGCGATTGCGGCAGATCTGTCGCTGAATGCTGCTGACTATCGCTGTGCAGAACGTACATTTCAGCTGCTGACACAGGCCGTCGGCCGTTCTGGCAGAGGGAGAAAAGCCGGTGAGGCGATCATACAGAGCTATCATCCGGACCACTATAGCATTCAGGCGGCTGCAAAGCAGGATTACGAAGCTTTTTATCAGGAAGAGATGGCATATCGTATACTGATGGATTATCCACCGGCGGCACATATGCTGTCTGTGCTGGCATCCGGAGAAGATGAGAAGCTTCTGGAGCAGGGAATGGACTATCTTGCGAAGTTTGTAGAGCGCATTAGCGGAAAGTACAGAGTACATGTGATCGGCCCTGCATATGCATCCGTGGGAAAAGTAAATGATATCTACCGAAAGGTATTGTATCTGAAACACAAAGATGAACGTGTACTTCAGGACATAAAGAATAAAACAGAGAAATACATTGAAGTAAATTCCGGATTCCGGAAATTATATATTCAGTTTGACTATACATAAATATCAGGATCGCGAGAACAATTTGTTGTGGAGCAATCCGCAGTATTTATATGCACCACAAAAGAAGAAAAAGAGAGGAAGAATAATATGGCAATCAGAGTAATCAGAACAGAAGAAGATCCGGTTTTGCGAAAAATCAGCAAGCCGGTAAAAGAAGTAACTCCAAAGATCATAACACTGATCGATGACATGCTGGATACCATGTATGAGGCAATGGGTGTCGGACTTGCAGCACCACAGGTCGGTATTTTGAAACGAATTGTAGTCATTGATGTAGGAGAAGGCCCGATCGTACTGATCAATCCGGAAATCCTTGAAACTTCCGGAGAACAGACCGGTGACGAAGGCTGCTTAAGCGTACCGGGAATGGCAGGTCAGGTGACTCGCCCAAACTATGTCAAAGTTAAAGCCATGGATGAAGATATGAATGAAGTGATCTATGAGGGAACCGAACTTCTGGCGCGTGCATTCTGCCATGAAATCGATCATCTTGACGGAAAAATGTACACAGATCTGGTTGAGGGAGAACTCCACAGAACCAGCTATGAGGAAGACTGATTGCAATAAAGAGCAATTAAGGTGATCACAGATTAAATAATGAAACAGCCCCATGTATAATGGGAGAAAAGAGGAGCAGACTACTATATGAAAATTGTTTATATGGGAACGCCGGATTTTGCGGTACCGCCTCTTGCGGCACTTGTACAGAATGGATATGAGGTGACTGCAGTTGTAACACAGCCGGATAAACCAAAGGGAAGAGGCAAGACACTTCTGCCGACACCGGTCAAAGAAGAAGCAATGAAACACGATATTCCGGTTTATCAGCCGCTCAAAGTGCGTGAACCGGAATTTGTGGAAACTTTAAAAAAACTGGAACCGGATATGATCATCGTAGCCGCTTTTGGACAGATCATTCCAAAGACGATCCTGGATATGCCAAAGTATGGATGTCTGAATATTCATGCATCACTTCTGCCGAAATACAGAGGTGCGGCACCGATCCAGCAGGCCGTGATCGACGGAGAAAAAGAATCCGGTGTAACGATCATGCAGATGGGCGTTGGATTGGATACGGGAGATATGATCTCTCAGGCAGTCGTACCACTTGCTGAGGATGAGACAGGTGGAAGCCTTTTTGACAAACTGGCAGAGGAAGGTGCCGCTCTTTTGATCAGAACGCTTCCTTCAATTGTAGATGGAACTGCTGTTTATACAAAACAGCCGGAAGAGAGCCCGACACCGTATGCAGCTATGATCAGCAAGAAAATGGGTCTGATGGATTTTTCAAAAAGTGCTGTTGAACTGGAAAGACTGGTGCGTGGACTGAATCCGTGGCCGAGTGCATATACGTTTCTTAATGGAAAGACGCTGAAGGTGTGGAAATGTGCAGTTGAGCGTGCAGAATGTGGAAAAGAAACACCGGGAACGATCATTGGTGTGGATAAATCCGGCATTCATGTTGCATGCGGAAGTGATACACTGATTCTGAAGGAAGTGCAGCTGGAAGGAAAGAAACGGATGGAAACAGATGCGTTTCTTCGCGGATATCAGGTAACTGCAGGGACGATGCTGAAAGATCATAAGGAGTGATGCGGATGTACGGATATGGATACGGATATTATGGATTTGACTGGACCTATGTGCTGCTGATCATTGGAATGCTGCTGTCACTTGCTGCATCTACAAGGCTGAAAAGTACATTTTCCTATTATCGCAGAATCAGAAGTGCATCCGGTCTTACCGGAGCGGAGACAGCAGAGAGAATCCTTCGTGCGGCAGGGATTACAGATGTACATGTAAGAGCAATTTCCGGAAGCCTTACAGATCATTACGATCCAAGGACAAAGACTGTAAGTCTTTCCGAGGATATCTATGATAAAACTTCACTGGCAGCAGTTGGAGTAGCTGCGCATGAGTGCGGACATGCAATTCAGCATGCAATCGGCTATGCACCACTTGAATTTCGCAGCGCGATCGTTCCGGTGGCGAATTTTGGGAGCACGCTTTCCTGGCCGTTGTTTCTGATCGGACTTTTTTCAGGAATCCGCCCACTGGTAACAGCAGGAATCGTTCTCTTTTCACTTGCGGTTCTGTTTCAGCTGGTGACACTGCCCGTAGAGATCAATGCATCTTCCAGAGCTTTGAAAATGCTTCAGAGTACAGGAATTCTTGGGAGTGATGAGACAAAAGGTGCAAGAAAAGTACTGACAGCTGCGGCAATGACCTACGTAGCTGCACTGGCTGCTTCCATACTGCAGCTGCTGAGACTTTTGATACTTGCAGGAGGAAGAAGACGAGATGACTAGTGGAATCAATACAAGAGAAATGATCATGGAGATCCTTCTTCAGATTGATGAAGAGGGAGAACACAGTCATATTGCGATTCGTAATGCGCTTTCCAAATATCAGTTTCTGCCGAAACAGGAGAGAGCTTTTATCACAAGAGTCTGTGAGGGAACACTGGAATACAGGATACTGATCGATTATATTATCGATTCTTTTTCGAAAATTCCTGTTGATAAAATGAAACCGCCGATCCGCGAGATTCTGCGAAGTGCAGTATATCAGCTGAAATTTATGGATCGTGTGCCGGACAGTGCAGTCTGCAATGAAGCGGTGAAACTGGCACAGAAAAAAGGCTTTTATAATCTGAAACCGTTTGTAAATGGTGTACTTCGCACGGTGGCAAGGCAGATGGATGAACTGGAATATCCTCCAAGGGAAGAGAATCTTGTACGTTATCTTTCGGTTCGCTATTCCATGCCGGAAGAACTGGTAGAACGCTGGCTTGCCGATTATGGAGAAGAGACAACAGAAAAAATGCTTGCGGATTTTCTGGAGGAAAAACCGGTGACTGTACGCTGCCGTACATATCTTAATTCCGTAGATAAGATCTGTGAAAGTCTGAAAAATCAGGGAGTCAAAGTAGAACAGGCACCATATCTTCCTTATGCAAAACGTATTTCAGGATATAATCATATTCTTGCACTGGATGCATTTATTCAGGGGAAAATGGTTGTACAGGACGTCAGTTCTATGCTGGTTGCCGAGATTGCCAATCCTCAGAAAGGTGACTATGTTATCGATATGTGTGCAGCACCGGGAGGAAAAAGCCTCCATATAGGAGATAAAATGGAAGGTTTTGGAACGGTAGACGCCCGCGACATCAGTCAGTATAAGGTAAACCTGATTGAAGAAAACATTCAGAGACTGAATTCCATCAATGTACAGGCAAAGGTACAGGATGCAACCATATTTGATGTGGAATCGGAATGCAAAGCAGATATTGTCCTTGCGGATGTGCCGTGTTCCGGATATGGTGTGATCGGCAAAAAACCGGAAATCAAATATCGTTCGACAGCACAGAAGGAAGAAGAACTTGTGATCCTCCAGAGAACGATCCTGGACAAAGCAGCAGAATATGTAAAACCGCGAGGAGTACTGGTATTCAGTACATGTACGATTGCAAAAGAAGAAAATGAAGAGAACATGATGTGGTTTATGAACAATCATCCGTTCAAACTGGAAAGTATTGATGAATTCATACCGGAAGAACTTCGCTCAGAAACGACCGGACTTGGATATTTGCAGATGCTTCCGGGAGTGCATGGTACAGATGGGTTCTTTATTGCAAGATTCAGAAGGAAATAATTATGACAGATATCAAATCAATGACGATAGATGAGTTAAAAGAACTCATGACGCAGATTGGAGAAAAGCCTTTCCGTGCAAAGCAGATATACAGTTGGCTGCATGAACATCTGGTAACTTCTTATGATGAGATGGCAAATCTCCCGAAGAATCTGAAACAGAAACTGGCTGATTATCCGATCACGGCACTGGAAACTCTGGATGTTCAGATCTCAAAGGCGGATGGAACCAGAAAATATCTGTTTCGTCTCTCTGACGGAAATATGATCGAAAGTGTTCTCATGCGTTATAAATATGGAAATTCCGTCTGTATTTCATCTCAGGCGGGATGCCGTATGGGATGTCGTTTCTGTGCATCTACGATTGGCGGCCTGACCAGAAACCTTCTTCCGTCAGAGATGCTGGATCAGATTTACCGCATTCAGACATCTATCGGAGAACGTATCTCCAATGTAGTGGTAATGGGGACCGGTGAGCCACTGGATAATTATGACAATCTGCTGCGTTTTATTCATATTCTTACGGAAGACGGAGGAATCCATATCAGCCAGCGAAATCTTACTGTTTCTACCTGTGGCCTGGTTCCGAAAATTTATGAACTGGCAGAAGAAAAACTTCAGATGACACTGGCTGTGTCTCTTCATGCACCGAATGATGAAAAGCGGCGGGAGTTAATGCCGATCGCCAATAAATATTCTATTGATGAATTACTGGCAGCCTGCCGCAATTATTTTGACAAGACAGGGCGCAGAATCACCTTTGAATACAGTCTGGTGGCAGGAGTGAATGACAGTAAAGAAAATGCGCAGGAACTTGCAGGCCGTCTGAAAGGGCTTAACTGTCATGTGAATCTGATTCCGGTCAATCCGGTAAGAGAGCGTTCCTTTGTGCGTTCCACACGTGAGGCAGTGGAGAATTTCAAAATTAATCTTGAAAAATGTGGAATAAATGGTACTATTAGAAGGGAAATGGGCAGCGATATTGACGGTGCCTGTGGTCAGTTAAGAAAAAGATATATGGAAAAAACAGAAAGTGAGAAGTGACATGAGGGTATATTCAGCTACGGATGTAGGGCAGAAGAGGAAGATGAACCAGGACTATGTGTTTGTTTCCGAAAACCCGGTTGGAAATCTTCCGAATCTGTTTGTCGTTGCTGATGGTATGGGTGGACACAATGCCGGAGATTATGCATCTTCGCATGCAGTTCAGACTTTGGTGGACGAGATTCGGAGAGATGCGGATTTCAACCCTATCAAGGTGATTCGTCATGCCATTGAGACTGCAAATACGGAGATTCTGGAACGCTCCCGCAGAGAAGAACATCTGAGGGGAATGGGAACAACGATCGTGGTCTGCACAGTTGTCGGTCACTATGCATATGTGGCGAATGTAGGAGACAGTCGTTTATACGTGATCCAGGGAGAAATTCATCAGGTGACAAAAGATCATTCACTGGTACAGGAAATGGTCCGTATGGGTGAGATCAAACCGGAGGAGGCAAGAAATCATCCGGATAAAAATATCATTACCAGGGCGCTTGGTGCAGAGAGAACCGTAGATATTGACTTTTTTGACCTGAAATTGGAACCGGACAGTACGATTCTTATGTGTTCCGATGGTCTGAGCAATATGGTAGAGGACAGTAAATTAGAGGAAATCATACTGGACCAGACAGAGGAACTGCCGAAGAAGGGCGAGAAACTTCTGAAAGAAGCAAACCAGAACGGTGGTAAGGACAACATAGCAGTCATACTGGTAGAACCATTCACAAATGAGGTGGAAAAATGTTAAAGACGGGAATGATCATAGCAGAACGCTATGAAATCTTAGGTAAAATAGGCACCGGCGGAATGGCCGATGTATATAAGGCAAAGGATCACAAGCTGAACCGCTTTGTGGCAGTAAAAGTATTGAAGCCGGAATTCAGAGAGGATACAACTTTTATCCGCAAGTTCCGCAGTGAGGCCCAGGCGGCAGCAGGACTGACACATCCGAATATTGTCAATGTTTTTGATGTGGGTGATGATGAAGGTGTATATTACATCGTTATGGAGCTGATCGAGGGCATTACACTGAAAGAGTATATTGCCAAAAAGGGTAAACTTTCGATCAAAGAAGCAACAAGTATTGCGATTCAGGTATCTATGGGGCTGGAGGCAGCACATAATCACGGAATCGTTCACCGAGATGTAAAGCCGCAGAATATTATTATTTCAACAGACGGTAAAGTAAAAGTAACAGATTTTGGTATCGCAAGAGCTGCTTCTTCAAATACTATCAGTTCCAATGTGATGGGTTCTGTACATTACAGTTCTCCGGAACAGGTCCGCGGCGGTTACAGTGATGAAAAGAGTGATATCTATTCACTTGGTATTACATTGTATGAGATGGTAACGGGACGTGTACCGTTTGACGGAGATACAACTGTTGCGATCGCAATCAAACATCTGCAGGAAGAAATGGTACCTCCGAGTGTATATACAGAAGAACTTCCGTACAGTCTGGAGCAGATCATCCTGAAATGTACACAGAAGAGTGTAAATCGTCGATATGAAAAGATGGAGGATGTAATTGCCGACCTGAAACATTCTCTGATCGATCCGCAGGGGAATTTTGTGAAATTATCTTCTGTTGACAACGAAGCGAAAACAGTTGTGATCTCTGATGAAGAGCTTGGCGAGATCAAGCATACACCGAAAAACCGTACTTCACAGCGTAAGCAGGATGTGGCTGAGCTGGAAGATGAAGTACTGGATGATGATTATGATGACGACGATGATGATTACGAGGACGAATATCGCCGCAGACGTGAAGAAAAGAAATCCAGAAATAAAAAGAAACATAAAGCACCGAACAGTGCACTGACAATCCTGTCTCTCGTTGCAGGGGCAGTGATCCTTGTAATCGCAATTTTCTTTATCGGTAAGGCGGCAGGCATCATCGGTGGTGAAACACCGACAGATAACCAGCAGGAACAGAACGCAGATGCAACAGGTACAGATGAAGACGGAATGGTTATAGTACCGGATCTGGTTGGCAAGACAGAAGATGAAGCAGCGGCTTTGCTTGAAGAAGAAAAGCTTGGCAAACAGATGATGGGAGAAGAAAATTCTACTCAGGAAAAAGGCAGAATTTCTTCACAGGATATTCCGGCCGGAACAAAAGTAGAACAGTATACAACTCTGAAATATTATCTCAGTAAAGGTCAGCAGGAAGTTGTTATGCCTGATCTTTCCGGAGAGACCGGTATAGATGCACAGCAGACACTGGAAGATCTGGGACTGAATGTAACGGTACAGAAAGAGTACAGTGAAGATGATGGAACAGGCTATCCGATGGTAAATCCAGGATATGTGGATTCTGTTACACCGGCAGCCGGAAGCAGCGTTTCCGCAGGTGACGAGGTTACACTGGTTGTCAGCCGTGGTCTGGATTATGGCGATAGTGTTTCAGTGCCAAGCGTTGTCGGTATGACAAAGAATGATGCAATCACAACACTTGGAAAATGGACTGACATTAAGGTAACAGAGCAGCAGAGCAGCGATGTGGCATCTGGGGAAGTTATTTCTCAGAATCCGGCAGCAGATGAAACAGCAGATCCGGATCAGCCGATTGAAATTGTAGTAAGCAGTGGAAATGAAGCTCCGGCTTCTGATACAGAAGATACATCAGCAACAGATAATACTGCATCAGCACAGAGCACAGATAGCACACAGCAGAGTGCAGCTGCTGCAAATGGTGAAGTATGGAAATGTACACAGACACTGAATACACCGACCGGATATCAGGGAGGACAGGTTCGACTGGAACTTCTTCAGGATGTGAACGGAGAAACACAGTCTTCGATCATTGTGGACTGCAAACAGATAACATTCCCATATACACTGGATGTTACCGGAGCTCCGGGAGTCAGCGAAGGTACATTATATGTGTCAGAAGTAGTGGATGGTACGATCCAGCAGCTGGGACAGTATCCACTTACTTTCAAGAAAGCAGAGTAATACATGCAGGGTAAGATCATCAAAGGAATAGCGGGATTCTATTATGTATACGGAGAAGATGAAGTGCTCTATGAATGTAAAGCCAAGGGAATCTTCCGCAAAGATAATCAGAAACCGCTGGTAGGTGATAATGTGGAAATCACAATACTTGACCAGCAGGAACAAACGGGCAATCTGATCCGAATCCTTCCACGCAAGAATTCATTGATTCGTCCGGCAGTTGCAAATGTTGACCAGGCGTTTGTGATCTTTGCACTTGAAAATCCCAAACCCAATTTTATGCTGCTGGACCGCTTCCTGATCATGATGGAACAGGCAGAGGTTCCGGCAGTGATCTGCTTTAATAAAAAAGATCTTGCATCGGAAGAAGAAACCCGGACATTATGTGAAACTTACAGAAACTGCGGTTATCAGGTGATCCTTTCCAGTGCACTTGAAAAAGAGGGACTGGATGAGATACACAGGATCCTGAAGGGAAAGACAACAGTTGTTGCAGGACCTTCCGGAGTCGGTAAGTCTTCCCTGACGAATCTTTTGCAGGGAGAAGTACAGATGGAGACCGGCGAGATCAGCCGTAAGCTGAAGAGAGGCCGGCATACGACCAGACATTCACAGGTGATTCCGGTTGGAGAAGATACGTTTCTGATGGATACACCAGGATTCTCGTCTTTATATCTGATGAATATGGAAGAGCAGGATCTGAAAAATTATTTTCCGGAATTTCGAAAATATGAAGATACATGCAGATTTCAGGGATGCAGACACATCCATGAACCGGGATGCAGAGTAAAGGAAGCTTTGGAGAATGGTGAGATCAGCAGACTCCGATATGAAGATTATCTTAGTTTATATGAAGAATTGAAAGAGAAAAGGAGATATTAAATGGAATATCGATTGTGCCCCTCAATTTTGTCGGCGGACTTTAACCGTTTGGGCGAACAGATTCAGACTTTGGAAAAAGCAGGAGTTGAATGGCTTCACATTGATGTTATGGATGGAGATTTTGTGCCGAGTATTTCGTTTGGAATGCCGGTGATCCGTTCTATCCGCAAAGAATCCGAAATGTTTTTTGACGTACATCTGATGGTATCGGCACCGGAACGTTATATTCAGGATTTTGTGGACTGTGGTGCAGATTCCATTACGGTACATGCAGAAGCATGTGAGGATCTGGAGAGAGCAATTGAACTGATCAGAGATGCTGGCGTCAAAGTCGGAGTTTCTATTAAACCGGCAACTCCGGTAAATGATATCAGCCATCTTCTGGAAGATGTGGATATGGTTCTTATTATGACCGTACAGCCAGGGTTCGGTGGTCAGAAATATCTTCCGGAATGTACAGAGAAGATCGTGGAGCTGAAGGAACTGATCGACAGAGAAGAACTGGATGTAGATATACAGGTGGATGGCGGAATCAACGATGAAACGATGGAAACTGTTATGAAAGCCGGTGCGAATCTTCTGGTTGCAGGTTCTTATGTATTTAGTGGTGATCTGGAAACAAATGTTTACAGTATACAGAAAAAGATGGACAAGATTAAATCAGAGATTGATTGAGGAAGAGCATGAAAGATGTGATCATCGTAAGCGGGGGCAATATCCAGAGAGATTTTGCCCTCGATTTTTTGAAGAAAAACAAAACAGAAAAAGTAGATCTGATCGCAGCAGACAGAGGTGTTGAATTTTTTAAAGGAACAGACTGGCAGCCGGAGATGGCAGTAGGAGATTTTGACAGCCTTTCGGCTGAGGGGGCATTGTATCTGCAAGGGCTGAGGGAGACAGAGATTATGCGTCTGAAGCCGGAAAAAGATGATTCGGATACACAGTCTGCCGTGAATTTTGCGATTGACCGTGGTGCTGAGCGGATTACGATCCTGGGTGCGACCGGAAACCGGATCGATCACCTTATGGCTAATTTCGGACTGCTGGTACATGGAAGGAACCGAGGTGCGGATATCATACTGGTCGATCAGTGGAATTATATGAAACTGATCGAAAGTCATACAGTTCTTAAGAAAGAGGAACAGTTTGGCAAATATGTTTCTTTCTTTTCGCTGGAGGGAGATCTGACAGGTCTGACACTGAGAGGGTTCAAATATCCACTGAATAAATATCATCTGAAAGTTTCAGACAGTGGACTTACAGTCAGTAATGAAATTGTAGATGAAGAGGCATGTGTAGAGTTTGATGCAGGCTCCTTACTGATGCTGATGACAAGAGACTGACTGAAAAACAGCGAGGGGAATACGCTTGACAGATGAAACTGACAGAGGTATACTTTAAAAGATAATTTTATAAGAAAACCAATGAGAGTGAACAGAGTTCATGAAGGGGTGCACCACCGCGGGTGTATTTCTTTGTGGACTCTTTTTTTGTTGGTTTCACACAGGAGGACAGCATATGATCACAGTAAATGGAGTAAAAAGAACTCTGGAGCAGCCGTTATCTGTTACAGAATATCTGGAGAAGAACCAGTATGTACCAGTACAGGTTGCCATTGAATTAAATGACCAGATCCTGGCAAGAGAACTTTATGGAAGCACAATTTTGAAAGAAGGGGACGTTATGGAAATCGTTAGTTTTATGGGCGGCGGAAGCGGCAAGAATGAAGAAATGGACAGAACAGAAGATAAACTGATTCTTGGAGGACATGAATTTACATCCCGTTTTATTCTTGGATCCGGTAAATTTTCACTGGATCTTGTAAAAGCATGTATTGAAAAAGCAGGAACACAGATCATTACGCTTGCCCTTCGTCGTGCAAATCAGGGGGGACTTGCGAATATTCTGGATTATATTCCAAAGAACATTACGCTTCTTCCAAATACCTCCGGAGCGAGAAATGCAGAGGAGGCTGTGCGTATTGCGAGACTTTCCAGAGAGCTTGGATGTGGTGATTTTGTCAAGATTGAAGTTATCCATGATTCCAAATATCTTCTTCCGGACAACTATGAAACGATCAAGGCAACAGAGATTCTTGCAAAAGAAGGGTTTGTAGTTATGCCGTATATGTATCCGGATCTGAATGCAGCAAGAGACCTGGTCAATGCCGGTGCAGCATGTGTAATGCCTCTTGGATCTCCGATTGGTTCCAATAAAGGAATCTGCACAAAAGAATTTATCCAGATCCTGATTGATGAGATTGATCTTCCGATCATTGTAGATGCCGGAATTGGAAGACCATCCCAGGCATGTGAGGCGATGGAAATGGGAGCTGCCGCTGTTATGGCAAACACCGCAATCGCAACTGCAGGTGATGTACAGGTGATGGCAGAAGCATTTAAAAAAGCAATTGAAGCAGGCAGAAATGCTTATTTATCCGGATTTGGACGGACTTTGGATAAGGGAGCCAGTGCTTCTTCACCGCTTACGGGATTTTTGCACGACTAAAGACTATCAGATAAAGGAGAAGACAAAATGTCATCAAATACAACAGAACATGGCGAACATTTTAACGAGAGTATCGTCAATGAAGTAATTCTGGAAGATATGAAAAAAAACCGTATCGATCATATGAAATATCTTCCGGGAATGGAGACAATGGAAGAGTCCGATGTTATGGAACAGGTCATCACAGCGATGAATGCCTATGATTATGATAAGTATACAGAGAAGGATGTACGCAGAGCACTGGAACATGACAATCGGACGGTTGAGGACTTCCAGGCACTTCTTTCTCCTGCGGCACTTCCACTTCTGGAAGAGATCGCGCAGGCGGCGAGAGTGGAGACAAGAAAACATTTTGGAAACAGTGTATATATGTTTACACCAATCTATATCGCAAACTACTGTGAAAATTACTGCATCTACTGCGGTTTTAACTGCCACAATAAAATTCGCCGTGCACAGCTGAATGCAGAGGAAATTGACAAAGAGATGGCAGCAATCGCAAAGACCGGTCTCCAGGAAATTCTGATTCTTACCGGAGAGAGCCGTGTAAAGTCCGATGTGAAATATATTGGTGAGGCGTGTAAGATTGCAAGAAAATATTTCAAAGTGATCGGGCTGGAAGTTTATCCGATGAATTCGGATGAATATCATTATCTGCATGAATGTGGAGCCGATTATGTGACTGTTTTCCAGGAAACTTACAATTCAGATAAGTATGAAACACTTCATCTGGCCGGACATAAACGAATTTTTCCATATCGCCTGAATGCACAGGAACGTGCATTGAAAGGTGGTATGCGCGGTGTTGGTTTTGCTGCACTTCTGGGACTGGATGATTTCCGTAAAGATGCCTTTGCTACCGGTTATCATGCCTGGCTTCTTCAGAGAAAATATCCACATGCTGAGATTGCATTTTCCTGCCCGAGACTGCGTCCAATCATTAATAATGACCGGATCAATCCGATGGATGTGCATGAACCTCAGCTTCTGCAGGTAGTCTGTGCATATCGGCTGTTTATGCCATTTGCCAGTATTACGGTTTCCACCAGAGAGTGCGAAAGAGTTCGTGACAATCTGGTTAATATTGCGGCAACCAAAATTTCCGCCGGGGTTAGTACAGGTATTGGAAGCCATGTAGAGGATATCGAAGACAAGGGAGATGACCAGTTTGAAATTTCAGACGGAAGATCTGTGGATGAAGTATATCAGGCCCTTTTGAATCATGATCTTCAGCCGGTCATGAACGATTATGTCTATCTGTAAAGAAAAAAATGGTGCCAGAAATGAAAATGCTGGTGATGCAGAATATAGAAATATAATAGCAGTAACGAACCGAAAACTCTGTGAAAGACCTTTTCTTGAACAGGTGGAGAGAATCTGCCAGATGCATCCCAAAGCACTGATCCTGCGGGAAAAAGATCTTTCAGAGTCTGCATATGAAGCAATGGCAGGACAGGTTCTTAAAATCTGTGGCAGATATGATACACCATGTATGCTCCATAGCTTTGTAGAAGTGGCCCGGCGACTGCACCATCCATATATTCATCTGCCTCTTTTTTTACTGGAAGAATATTGTGGAAAACTCAATGATTTCCGAATAGTAGGCTCGTCCATCCATTCTCCGGAGGAAGCGGTCAGGGCACAGAAAGCAGGCGCAGCCTATGTGACGGCGGGCCATGTTTATGTGACAGACTGCAAGAAAGGGCTTCCACCACGTGGACTTGAATTTCTGAAAGAAGTCTGTACAAAGGTAACAATTCCGGTGTATGCTATAGGAGGAATTCATGCAGGAACCGGACAGATACAGGAAGTAATGGACTGTGGGGCATCCGGCGGCTGCATCATGTCGGAGATGATGAAAATTTGATAGAATATGAACTGATACGTTCCAACAGAAAGACATTGACGATTCAGGTAAAACCAGACGGAAGTGTTATCGTACGGGCACCGGTCCGGCTGGCGAAATACAGGATTGCGAAATTTGTAAAAGATCATGAAACGTGGATATTTGCACAGCAGGAGAAACTGGAGAAATATCGTGAGAATATGCATGTGATCACAGACGAAGAGCGTCAGGAAGGAATTTTGCAGGCAAAAAAGATCTTTCCTGAACGTACCGCATATTTTGCAGAAAGGATGGGAGTTACCTATAACAGAATCACGATCCGGGAACAGAAAACCCGTTGGGGAAGCTGCAGCTCTGCGGGAAATCTTAACTTCAACTGGAAGCTGGTACTGATGCCATCGGAACTTCTTGATTATGTGGTTGTCCACGAACTGGCACATCGTAAAGAAATGAATCATTCGCCGCGTTTCTGGGCAGTTGTGGAAAAAGAACTGCCGGATTACCGCGAACGAAGGGAAAAATTGAAAAAAATGGGAAAACAGCTGGGATAAAACCCGGCTGTTTTTTTGCCATTCATGCAAAAGTAATGTATAATATTAAGGCAAGGAGGCGGAACACGATGAAAAATATGGTTATATATTTACTGGCAGTCAATTTCATTACTTTTCTGTTGTACGGAGACGATAAGAGCAGAGCACGGCGTCATGCCTGGAGGATCCCGGAGAAAGTTCTGATGGGGGCTGCAGTTATAGGCGGAAGCATCGGAGCTTTACTTGGGATGAGTATTTTTCATCACAAAACAAGAAAACCGAAATTTTATATAGGTATTCCGCTGATCATGCTCATAGAATTTGGTCTGGCAGCCTGGGTTTGGTATACAGGTGGACATTTCTGAGCAGACTGTAGGGAACAATAGTGAAAATATGCAAGAAAAGAGGATAAAAACATGCCAGGAACATTGATCTGTTATGGAGATTCCAATACATATGGATATGATCCGCATGATACAAATGAAGGAAGATATCCCAAAGAGGTCCGATGGACAGGAATACTGGATACAGAGACAGACTGGAAAGTCGAAAATCATGGTGTAAATGGACGAAGCATACCACATACGGTCAGCACTGTAAAATTTGCCTGTCAGCAGGTTCGAGACTGGCATCGAAAGCCGAATTCGGTATGGCTTCTGGTAATGCTTGGAACAAATGATCTTCTGGAAAATCCGGATTTTACAGCAGCGGATGTGGCAAAGAGGATGGAACGCTTTCTGAAGCGAATGATGGAAGAAGCAGGACTTGCAAGCAGAAAGATGCGCCTTCGTCTGATCGCACCGCCGGCAATGCAGGAAGGACAGTGGGTGGACCGTCCGGAACTTCTGACGGAATCCCGCAATCTGGGAAAAGAATATAAAAGGATTGCAAAGCGCCTTGGGATTGCTTTTACAGATGCCAGTGGATGGGAAATCCCGACAATTTACGATGGAGTTCATTTTACGGAAGAAGGACACCGTATTTTTGCAGAAAACATTCGAAAAGAATTAAATATTTAAGAATGATAAGGAAAAAAGACAATGGTAAAGGTAGATTTGATCACGGGCTTTCTTGGTTCTGGTAAGACCACATTTATAAAAAAATATGCCCGTTATCTGATGGAGCAGGGACAGAACATCGGCATCCTTGAAAATGATTTCGGAGCCATCAATGTGGATATGATGCTTCTTCGTGAGCTGGAAGGTGAGAACTGTGAGCTGGAAATGGTGGCCGGTGGCTGCGATAAAGACTGTTACAGAAGACGTTTCAAAACAAAACTGATCGCAATGGGAATGTGTGGTTACGACAGAGTTCTGATCGAACCGTCCGGAATCTTCGATGTAGATGATTTCTTTGATGCACTTCATGAAGAACCACTGGACCGCTGGTACCAGATTGGGAATGTGATCACAGTTGTGGATGCGAGTCTGGAAAAAACACTTTCAAAGGAAGCGGATTACGTGCTGGCTTCGGAAGTTGCCAACGCAGGATGTGTACTCTTAAGCAAAACACAGGATGCATCTGCAGAAGAAATTCGACAGACAGTTGCACATCTGAACCGTGCATTGCAGGAGATTCACTGTTCGAGAGTTTTGAAAGACGAAGTGATCTGCAAGGACTGGGAAGACTTCACAGAAAAAGAATTCAAAAAAATCCTGGAGTCCGGTTATTTGGTCGAGGATTATGAGAAACTGTATGCAGATCAGGACGAAATTTTTCAGACATTATTTTTTATGGATGAGAAGATTGCTGTATCAAAAGCAAAACATGCAGCCAAAAAAATCTTTGAAGATCCTGCCTGCGGTGGAGTTTTGCGTATTAAAGGATTTTTGCAGGATGGAGAAAACTGGCTGGAACTGAATGCAACGCAGCACGAGATAAGCTTAAAACCGATCGGTGCAGGACAGGATGTGCTGATCATCATCGGCGAGAAATTAAACGAGGAGAAAATTAGATATTATTTGGAATGATCTGCTGTGTTAAAGAATACAGCATAGAGGAAGTAATGGAGGAACAATACAAAATGTCTGTTGAAACAAGAATACTATTTACGGATCTGGATGGAACTTTACTGAATGATCATAAGGAAGTGACATCGGGAAACCAGGCGGCAATTGATGAAGCTCTGGCATGTGGACATAAGATCGTAGTCTGCACAGGGCGTCCTCTGGCAAGTGCGCGTGTCTGTGCGGCAAAAGCCGGACTGGATAAAGAAGGCTGCTATGTGATCTGCTTTAACGGAGGACAGATCTATGATCCATATCATGAAAAGACCGTTTACGGTAAAACCTTCTCAAAGGAAACTGCGGCAAAGATCATCGGGGAAGCTATGAAGCGTGATCTGCATATTCAGAGTTACTCAGATACACATATTCTTTCTGCCAGGGATACGGAAGAACTTCACAGATATGCAAAGATCAATCAGCTGCCCTACAAGGTTGTAGAATGTGCGGCAGATGTTGTGCCGGAGGATCCGTATAAACTGATCGCGATCACACCGGCAGAACAAAAAGAGAAAAATATTTGTTTTCAAAAAGAAGTGATCTCGCAGTATGCAGGAGAAGTACACAGCTTTTTCTCTAATGACTGTTATCAGGAAATCGTACCAGAGGGAATATCCAAGGGATTTGCGGTTCGATGGTTCTGCGATTATCTGGGAATCCCGATTGAGAATTCTGTAGCCGCCGGAGATGCACAGAACGATGTGGAAATGCTGAAAGCGGCCCATGTGGGAGCTGTCATGTGCAATGCTTTTCCGGGAATTGCGGAATATGGAAACTATGTGACGGAACACGATAATAATCATGACGGAGTGGCGGAGATTATTCATAAATTTATATTGAAAGATGCCTGAGAAATCAAAGTAGAAGATATCATTGCAATTCGGAAATGATCCCCCGGGGGTAACTGTAAGCAGGATATCGGATTTATGGGGATATAGACTTTTTTACACATGTGTGATAAGATTGAATAAGTATGAAATCTAATAAAATAACGAAATGGAGAACTATAGAGAAATGAAACTTGGAATTGTAGGACTGCCAAATGTAGGAAAAAGTACACTGTTTAATTCACTGACAAAAGCCGGAGCAGAATCTGCCAATTATCCGTTCTGTACCATTGATCCGAATGTTGGGGTTGTTACTGTACCGGATGAGAGACTGAAACTTCTGGGAGATTTTTATCACTCAAAGAAAGTAACACCGGCGGTGATCGAATTCGTTGATATCGCCGGACTTGTAAAGGGCGCTTCCAAAGGTGAGGGACTTGGAAACCAGTTCCTGGCAAACATTCGTGAGGTAGACGCGATCGTACATGTTGTACGCTGTTTTGAAGATCCGAATGTCATTCATGTAGACGGAAGCATTGATCCGCTCAGAGACATTGAGACGATCAATCTGGAACTGATCTTTTCTGATATTGAGATCCTGGAACGTCGAATCGCCAAAGTTACCAAAACAGCCCGTATGGACAAAGAGGCTGCAAAAGAACTGGATTTCCTTCAGAGAGTGAAGAAGCATCTGGAAGACGGCAATATGGCAATCACCATGGAACTTGAAAATGAAGATGAAGAAGCATGGATGGGAACCTATAATCTGCTTACCTGGAAACCGGTCATTTATGCTGCCAATGTAAGTGAGGACGATCTTGCAGATGACGGAGAATCCAATGCTCATGTACAGGCGGTACGTAAATATGCAGCAGAGCAGAAGAGCGAAGTATTTGTGATCTGTGCAGAAATTGAGGAAGAAATTTCTGAACTTGATGATGATGAGAAAAAAATGTTCCTCGAAGATCTGGGGCTGAAAGAGTCAGGTCTTGAGAAACTGGTAAGGGCAAGCTACAGACTTCTGGGCTTGATGAGCTTTCTGACATCAGGAGAAGATGAGACTCGTGCATGGACGATCAAAATCGGAACAAAGGCGCCACAGGCAGCCGGTAAGATTCATACAGACTTTGAAAGAGGATTTATCAAAGCAGAGGTTGTGAATTATCAGGATCTTCTGGACTGTGGTTCTTATGCAGGTGCAAGAGAAAAAGGACTTGTCCGTATGGAAGGTAAAGAATACATCGTACAGGATGGAGATGTGATCCTGTTCAGATTCAATGTATAAAAATCGATAGCCTTAAAGGTATATCGGTTTCTGTACAACATATCCGATAATACGAAGTATATGATAAAGGGGTTTTATGGAGATAACAGTAAGATTTCCGAATCTGGGGTTTTTGTTTGAATATGAGGACAGAACTTTTTCTGTTCTTGGATTTGATATCACAATATACGGGATACTGATGGCTGTAAGTCTGCTTATTGGGCTGGGGATGATTCTTCTCTGCGCCAGATGGCAGAAATTGAATCTGAATCTCTGCCTGGGAGCGTCAATCTCGGCACTGGTCGGTGGAGTGATCGGAGGCAGGCTTTATTACATTGCTTTTTCATGGAGTCAGTTCAGTGGTAAATCCTGGAAGATCCTGTGTGATATACGCAGTGGTGGTATGTCTATTTATGGAGCAATTCTGGGGGGCGTGCTTGTGGCAGCTCTCTTCTGCCGGCTCAGCAGAACGTCATTCTGGAAAATGGCAGATATTGTATGTATGGGACTGCTCAGCGGACAGATAATAGGTGTATGGGGAAACTTTTTTAATAGAGAGGCTTTTGGCGAGTACACAGACAGTCTGTTTGCAATGGGACTTCCGATGGATTCCGTACAAAAGAGCGCAGTGACAAAGCTGATGAAACAGCATCTGGTAACTTTCAGAGATATGGATTACATTCAGGTACATCCACTGTTTTTCTATGAAAGTATCTGGTGTCTGCTGCTGCTTCTGATTTTGTTGCTTTATACCTGGAGAAAAAAATTTGAAGGTGAGATCTTTCTCAGATATCTTGCAGGATACGGGCTGGGCAAGTGCGTGATTGAATGGCTTCGCACGGATAAACTGTATATTCCGAAGACAAAGATACCGGTTTCCCTGCTTGTGTCTGCTGCACTTTTCCTGATCTGTGGCATTGTTGCGACAGTGCGAAGGATTCTTTCAAAGAAAAGAGAGAAGGTCAGCAGACGCAGGAGAGAGGAGCGTAATGCCGCAGAAGAGAAAAATGATGGCAGCAGACTGGAAGACATTCATAACTTTGAGAATGTACAGGATGAGTTCAGAGACATTCTTGAAGAACTGGATAGAGCGGGAAAGATGGTGGCTGAAGAAGATACGGAATCAAATGAGTCGGAAGATTCAAAATCCGCAGAAACTGCTGAAACGGCAGAAACGGAAGTTTCAGAGTCTGTCGAAGATGCGGAAGCGGCAGAAACTCCGGCGTCTGCAGAAACTGTTGAATCAGAGAATAAGGGAACGGAGGGATCTGCCGAATCAGCTGAGGCTGAGCCAGAGGCTGGACCGGATGATCGCGAAGATGTATAAATAATAAACGGGTAACATGAAAATAGACATGTGACAGAGTTAAAGGGGGTTCTCCAAAGGGAGGCCCCCCTTCGCTTTTTAAACAACTTTGAAAATTAGAAAATCTTCTGTAATACTCTCGTAAAATATGGCAATTTTCCGCTTAAAATGTATAAAATTGTTCAGAAAAAAACTACGATTCCCACTTGTATTTTCAAGGTAAATAGGTTAGAATGACTTTATAAGTGGTAGAAAGTGGTGAATAGTGGTGGTGAATGGAGGGAATGTGGCATATTTATCCATTTCCGCCGGCAGATACGAAGGGGAGAATCGTATCTCACGAGAGTAGGTGAGTTTATATGTTCATGGGCGAATACAATCATACAATCGACGCGAAGGGGCGTCTGATCATCCCTTCCAAATTCAGAGAACTCCTGGGAGAGGAGTTTGTTCTGACAAAGGGACTTGATGGTTGTCTCTCTATTTATCCTATGGATGAATGGAATGCCTTTGAAGAAAAACTCAGAGCCTTACCACTTACAAACAAAAATGCCAGAACCTTCACACGTTTCTTTGTAGCAGGTGCGACAAACTGTGAACTGGACAAGCAGGGGAGAATTCTTGTACCGCAGACGTTACGGGAATTCGCTGGTCTGGAAAAAGACGTTGTGCTCACCGGAAACCTCAACAGAATTGAGGTATGGAGCAAAGAGAAGTGGAGCGAGAACTGCGATTATGATGATATGGACAGTATTGCAGAGGGTATGCAGGACATGGGTATCATCATCTAAGCATTACGCCGGAAAGAAATCCAACAGGAGACGGATATGGAATTTAAACACAAATCTGTATTACTGGAAGAAACCATCGATGGTTTAAGGGTAAAACCTGATGGTACTTATGTGGATGGAACTCTGGGAGGAGCAGGGCACGCACAGGAAGTGTGCCGCAGACTTTCTGCCAAGGGGAGATTTATTGGCATAGATCAGGACCAAGATGCAATAGTTGCTGCGAGTGAACGTTTGTCCGCCTATGGTGACAGAGTTCAGATTATTCGCAGCAATTATTGTTACATGGCGAATGAGCTGAAGAACCTGGGAATTCAGAAAGTTGATGGAATTGTTCTGGACCTGGGAGTTTCGTCTTATCAGTTAGACAATGAAGAGCGTGGATTTACCTATCGTGTGGATGCACCGCTGGATATGAGAATGGACCAGAGACAGAGCCGCACAGCTGCGGATATTGTGAATGGTTATGATGAAAGAGAACTGTACCGTATCATTCGTGATTACGGTGAAGATAAATTTGCAAAAAACATTGCAAAACATATTGTGGCTGCGAGAGCCAAAGCACCGATTCAGACAACCGGAGAACTGACTGAGATCATACGACAGTCGATTCCGATGAAAATCCAGGCAACTGGAGGACATCCTGCAAAGAGAACTTTTCAGGCAATCCGAATTGAACTGAACCGGGAACTTGATGTTCTGAGAGAATCACTGGATGGGATGATCGATCTTCTGGATGATGGCGGAAGAATCTGTATTATTACCTTTCATTCTCTTGAGGACAGGATTGTAAAAACAATTTTCCGAAAAAATGAAAATCCATGTACCTGTCCACCGGATTTTCCGGTATGTGTATGTGGCAAGAAATCTAAAGGAAAAGTGATCACGAGAAAACCGATTCTGCCAAGTGAGACAGAAATGGAAGAGAATCCGAGATCTAAGAGTGCAAAACTCAGAATCTTTGAAAGAAGATATCTTTAATTAAGTATAGAAGTAGAAAGTTGTGAGATGTAGATGGAGAGGACGAACAGAGCAGTCACATCCAGAAAAAACAGAACAAATGCCAGAAATGCCCGTGGAATGTATGTGGATGGGAATGCGGTGCGAAGACTGCAGGAAGTTCCTGCGAGACCGTATCAGGCTCCTGGAGTGCAGACCGCGCGGCGAGTTCGTGAAAATATGCTGGAGAGACCGGCAGCTCAACCGAGACAGCTCAGTCGGGAAGCACAGAGAAACAGAGAAAAAGCAAAGAGCATGGGACGCGGTTTTGTGGTGTTCCTTGCAGTGGTAAGTATTGCCGTACTTTTTTGCTGTGTCAATTATCTACAGCTGAAATCGGAGCTGACAGGTAAGATAAAAACAGTTGCTTCTCTGGAAACAGAACTGTCACAGATTAAAGAAGACAACAATGCATATGAGAGTCAGGTAACTTCAGATGTGGATCTGAATACGATCAAGAAGCTTGCCATAGGGCGTCTGGGAATGAATTATCCGAAAGATGACCAGAAAAAGACTTATACTATGCCGAGTAACAGTTATGTAAGACAGTATCAGGAAGTTCCTGAGTCCAAGAGGTGATAGATCATTGAGCAATACCAATACGAGGAATCGAAGAAGACCTCAGAAAAAAATTAATCACAAAATGAGAGGAAAGCTAGTAGGACTATTCGCTGTAGTGTTGCTAGCTTTAGTTGGTTTACTGGGCAGAATTACTTATATTAATGCTACCAGTGGCAAAAAATACAAAAAACAGGTTCTGACACAGGCACAGCAGAAGTATCAGAGCAGTACTCTTCCAGCGAAAAGAGGAGATATTTATGACCGTAACGGTAATATTCTGGCGACAAGTCAGAAAGTGTATTCTGTGATCCTTGACTGCAAGACCGTCAACTCTGATGAAAAATATGTAGAACCGACAGTAAGAGCACTGACAGATGTGCTGGGACTTGATGAAGACAAGATTCGGTCGATCCTTTCCGCCGAGGATACGAAGAACAGCCAGTATCAGATCCTGAAGAAGCAGCTCTCCATGGATGAGAAAAAAGCTTTTGAAGATTATGAATCTCCGGCTGAAGACAGCGAGCTGTCAGATGCACAGAAAGCAGAGCGGACAAATATAAAAGGGGTATGGTTTGAAGAAGATTATCTGAGAAGCTATCCGTTTAATGAGCTTGCAAATGATGCGATTGGATTTACACTTTCCAGAGATACGGCAGACGTAGGGCTGGAGAGTTACTATAACAGTACGTTGATGGGGACGGATGGCCGTCAGTATGGATATATCAATGACAATGCAGATGTGGAACAGACGATCATCGATCCGAAAGACGGACAGAGTATTGTAACAACCTTGGATGTGGGTGTACAGCAGATTGTTGAAAAATATGTTAATGGATTTAAAGAAGCCATGGGAGCAAAAAATATCGGTGTGATCGCAATGAAGCCATCTACCGGTGAGATTATTGCCATGGATGGCGGGGACCGCTATGATCTGAATGATCCGCGAGATCTTTCCAGCAAGTGTTCCGAAGAAGAAATTGCGGCAATGAGTGATGAAGATACAGTGACGGCGTTGAATGCCATGTGGAGTAATTTCTGTGTTACTGAGACATATGAACCGGGATCTGTTGTGAAGCCGATCGTTATGGCGGGAGCACTGGAAAAAGGCAAGATTTCAGAAACAGATACTTTTGTCTGTGATGGTGGACAGACGTTTGGTGCGAATGGTGATACGTATATCAAGTGTGCGGTATGGCCGGATGCGCATGGTACAGAGGCACTGCGGGATGTTATTGCAAATTCCTGTAATGATGCGATGATGCAGATCGCAGCAAAAATGGGAACAGAACAGTTCCTGAAGGCACAGACATTGTTCAACTTTGGAAGCCGCACGGGAATCGATCTTCCAAATGAGGGATCAGGTGTTATTCATACGGCAGATACCATGGGTGAAACAGAACTTGCCTGTTCTGCATTTGGACAGGGATTTACCTGCACGATGATTCAGGAGATCAATGCAATGTGTTCTGTTATCAATGGAGGCTCCTATTATCAGCCTCATCTGGTAAGTGAGATCAAAGACAGCAGTGGTTCAACTGTAAAGAAATTTGATCCGATTTTTATGAAACAGACAGTTTCTTCAGAGATATCAGCAGATATCCGTTCTTACATGCAGGCCAGCGTGCAGGAAGGTACCAGTGGTACATCCAAGGTACAGGGTTACAGTTCCGGTGGTAAAACAGGTACTGCCGAAAAACTTCCGCGAGGAAATGGTAAATATCTGGTTTCATTTATTACATTTGCTCCGGTAGATGATCCGCAGATTCTGCTCTATGTAGTTGTGGATGAACCGAATACAGAGGACCAGGCCGACAGTAAATATCCGCAGTATATCGCGCAGGGAATTCTGTCAGAACTTCTTCCGTATTTGAATGTTACTCCGGATGAATCTGAAGACGGCAGTGTTCCTGAGACAGAACTCTGGGAAGGATTTAAAGGCCACCTGGTAGATGTATCCGGAAGTAGTGTGGATGAAAAGGGAAATCTGGTGGATGGCAGTGGAAACCGCGTGGATCTTGAAGGAAACCGTATTGATGAAAATGGCTATCTTTTAAATGACAACGGAGAACACAAGCTGGATGATAACGGACAGTATATCATGTCCACATATCTGATTGCGTCTTCTTCGGATTCAGACACTACGTTGAAGGAAGCGATTTCAGATACCAATGTTCCTGCACCACCGGAAGAGGATGAATCGGACACTACAGAAAATAACGATATGGAAAGCGAAGGCATCACAAACGAAGAGGCCGGGCTGGACTAAATAAAGAGTCGTACACATCTCCTCTGGAGAACAGTCATATATTGTTAAGACTGTTTTCCAGAGGATTTTTTTATGAAAAAAAATTATACATTTCATAAAAGGAAAGTGTGGATCGTTTTCTTTTTGTGTCTGCTGATGATCTTGTGTCTGATTGGCAGACTGATCTATCTTATGGGCTTTCGTTCGGATTATTATTATGAAAAAGCGGAGGATCTTCATGAACGGGAAAGAGACATTAAGGCCGCACGTGGTGAAATTGTGGACGCAAAGGGAAAAGTACTTGCTGCAAATAAAACAGTGTGTACGATTTCTGTAATTCACAGTCAGATAAAAGAGCCGGAAAAAGTGATCGCTCTTCTGACAGAAAAACTGGGGATATCTGAGCAGACTGTACGGAAAAAAGTAGAAAAAATTTCTTCCATAGAAAGAATACGTACAAATGTGGAGAAAGAAACAGGAGATGAAATTCGAAATGCAGGATTTGCGGGGATAAAAGTAGATGAAGATTACAGGCGTTACTATCCGATGGGGACACTCGCGTCGAAGGTGCTTGGGTTTACAGGCGGGGATAATCAGGGAATCATTGGACTGGAAGTGGAATATGATGATATTCTAAAGGGAAAACCTGGAAAAATCCTGACAACAACGGATGCGAGAGGGATTGAACTGGACGGAATCGGTGAAAACAGAGAAGAACCACAAAAAGGCTATACACTGAGAATAAGTCTGGATGCAGATATACAGAAATATGTACAGCAGGCGGCACAGAAAGTGATGGAAGAAAAACAGGCCGAAAGGGTTTCCATACTCCTTATGAATCCGCAGAATGGAGAAATTTATGCCTGTGTAAATGTTCCGGAATTTGATCTGAATGAGCCTTTTGAACTGAATTCAGGCATGGATGCAGAAGGGATGAGTGAAGAAAAAAAACAGGATCTTCTGAATCAGATGTGGAGAAATCCGTGTCTGAATGATACATATGAACCAGGATCGACTTTTAAGATCATTACGATGGCAGCCGGCCTTGCGGAAGGAGTAGTATCATTGAACGATTCTTTTTACTGCCCGGGATATAAGCTGGTGGAGGACCGGCGAATCCACTGTGCGAACCGAAGAGGCCATGGAGCACAGAATTTTGTGAAAGGTGCGGAAAATTCCTGCAATCCGGTGTTTATTGAGGTGGGATTACGGCTTGGTGCGGATAAGTACTATCAGTATTTTCGACAGTTTGGACTGATGGAAAAGACCGGAATCGATCTTCCGGGAGAGGCGGGAACGATCATGCATCAGGAAGAAAATATGGGAGAAGTGGAACTTGCGACTGTATCGTTTGGACAGTCTTTTCAGATCACACCGATTCGTCTGGCAGCAACTGTGAGTTCCCTGATCAATGGTGGAACGCAGATCATTCCTCATTTTGGAGTGGCGATTGAGTCATCAGATGGAGAAACAGTAAAGGCACTGGAATATTCCAATGGCAGAAAGATTCTGGATGGCAAGATCTCTGAAACTGTCCGGTATATCCTGGAGCAGGTAGTTGAGGAGGGATCCGGGCGCAATGCAGCAGTGGAGGGATATCGGATTGGCGGAAAGACTGCAACATCACAGACGCTTCCCAGAAGTGCAAATCGCTATATTTCTTCGTTTCTGGGATTCGCACCGGCAAATGATCCGAAAGTTCTTGCATTGTGTATTATCCATGATCCACAGGGAATTTATTATGGAGGAACGATCGCAGCTCCCGTTGTGAGAAGTATCTTCGAAAATATACTCCCGTATCTGGGAGTTGATAAATCAGACGAAAAGCCTTATAATCAAACGTAATAAAAAACGAAAGAATGATAAGAGGTGTGAGGATGAATATTCAAGTTGTATTCCCGGTACTGATCTCATTTGCGATCAGTGTGATCCTGGGACCAGTCATCATCCCGTTTCTGAGAAAACTCAAGATGGGACAGACAGAACGAGTGGAAGGTGTGCAGTCGCATCTGAAAAAGGCAGGAACTCCGACAATGGGTGGAGTGATCTTTCTGATCGCTGCAGTGGTTACTTCTCTGTTCTATGTAAAAGACTATCCGGCAATTATTCCGGTACTGTTTCTGACACTTGGATTTGGAATCATCGGTTTTCTGGATGATTATCTGAAAGTTGTACTGAAACGTTCAGACGGACTGCTGGCATGGCAGAAATTTGGACTGCAGGTCGTTGTGACCGGTATTTTTGTTTTTTATATCCTGAACTATACAAATATTGATCTTGCAATGCGTATCCCATTCTGGCCGGATCATTATCTGAACCTTGGATGGCTTGCGATTCCGGTGCTGTTTTTTGCTGTGATCGGTACTGTAAACGGTGTGAACTTTACAGATGGCCTGGATGGACTGGCTTCCAGCGTGACTTTGATCGTAGCGGTATTTTTTACCGTAGTTTCCATTGGAACAAAGAGTGGGATCGAACCTGTGACAGGAGCCGTTGTCGGTGGACTGATGGGATTCCTTCTGTTTAATGTATATCCGGCAAAAGTGTTTATGGGAGATACCGGTTCTCTGGCACTGGGCGGATTTGTGGCAGGTGCTGCATATATGATGCAGATGCCGCTGTTTATTTTGCTGATCGGTCTGATTTATCTGGTAGAAGTACTTTCTGTCATGATTCAGGTAACTTATTTTAAAGCCACTCATGGCAAACGTATCTTTAAAATGGCGCCAATCCATCATCATTTTGAACTGTGTGGATGGTCAGAAACGAGAGTTGTAGCAGTATTTTCTGTAATTACTGCTGTTATGTGCCTGATCGCACTTCTGGCATTATAAGATGTCCGGACAAAAAGGTCAAAATCCACATGAGCTTGCTCATAGGTAATAAGGAGGAAATTAAAATGAATTTACAGGGGAAAAAAGTGCTTGTATTTGGTTCCGGAAAAAGTGGAATCGGTGCAGCAGAGCTTCTGGCGAAAGTAGGGGCGCAGCCTGTCATTTATGATGGAAATAAAGATCTTGATAAAGAGACTGTAATAAAAAAAGTTCCAGATTGCAACAATATTGAAGTATATGCAGGAGAATTTCCGGAAGAAGTGCAGAAGAGACTGGATCTGGTAGTGTTGAGTCCTGGTGTACCGACGGATATTCCGCTTGTAAAGAGCTTTTATGAACAGGGACTTCCGGTATGGGGTGAGGTAGAACTTGCGTATCGTACCGGCAAGGGAAGAGTACTGGCAATTACAGGAACAAATGGCAAAACAACTACAACAGCTCTTCTGGGAAAGATTATGAGTGATGCAGAAGATTCTGTTTTTGTAGTAGGAAATATTGGAACTCCATATACATCAAAGGCACTGGAAATGAAAGATAGCTCCACAACAGTGGCCGAGATCAGCAGTTTCCAGCTGGAAACGATCGAAGAGTTTGCGCCGAAGGTAAGTGCAATCCTGAATATTACGGAAGACCATCTGAACAGACACCATACGATGGAAGAATATATCCGCGTCAAAGAACTGATCGTCAAAAATCAGACAGCAGAGGATTACTGTATCCTGAACTATGAAGATGAAGTGCTTCGTGAGTTTGGCAGACACATTGTTCCGAAAACTGTGTATTTTTCAAGCGTGAGAAAACTGGACGAGGGTATTTATCTGGATGGAGATCTGATCGTACTGAAAACAGCAGACGAAGAAATCCCTCTGGTACATACAGGAGAACTGAAACTTCTCGGACAGCACAATTTTGAGAATGTTATGGCGGCATCTGCAATGGCATATTATGCAGGTGTGTCTGTGGAAAATATCCGTAAGAGCATCTGTGCGTTCACAGCAGTAGAACACCGCATTGAATATGTCATGGAGAAAAATGGTGTTGCATATTATAATGATTCCAAGGGAACCAATCCTGATGCAGCAATAAAAGGAATCCAGGCAATGAACCGTCCGACGCTCCTGATCGGTGGTGGTTACGACAAAGGTTCCAGTTATGATGAGTGGCTGAATTCTTTTGACGGGAAGGTAAGATATCTGGTGCTGATCGGCCAGACGCGTGACAAGATCAAAGAGGCGGCAGAACGTCTTGGTGTCTGCCCATGCATTCTCTGTGAAAATCTTGAGGAGGCAGTAAAGATATGTGCCGAAAAAGCCAATCCTGGTGATGCGGTACTTCTTTCACCGGCATGTGCAAGCTGGGGACAGTTTGATAATTATGAACAGCGTGGAGACATGTTCAAAGAATATGTAAGAGCATTGTAATATAAGACCAGACTTCTGTGACGGAAGTCTGGTCTTTGCATATATTAACTGTAAGAGACTCTGTGGGAGTGGATCATTTGGATGAAATTCACGTGATTGGGGGAAACTGTCTTAAGGGCAGCATAACTGTGCAGGGATCAAAAAATACAGTACTTCCGATCATGGCTGCATCACTGCTTCAGAGGGAAATCTGTGTTCTGAGAGGCTGTCCGCGTATTCTTGATGTCTGTTATATGGAAGAAATCCTTCACATTCTGGGAGTCGTTACCTGGTGGAAGGGCCATGATCTGTATCTTGACTGCAGCAAAGTCTGTGGAATGGAAATTGCCTCGGAATATACAGGAAGAATGCGTTGTTCTGTGATTCTGCTGGGAGCACTTCTCGGCAGAAACCAAAGAGGTGTGATCGGTTATCCGGGCGGCTGCGTGATCGGAAAACGTCCGATAGATCTTCATCTGTATGCGCTGAAAAGTCTGGGTGCGATAATTTCAGAAAAAAACGGAAAAATTCAGGCAGATTGCAAAAAACTGAAAGGGCAGGAGATAAATTTTCCTGACAGAAGTGTAGGGGCCACGGAACAGGCACTGCTTGCAGCTGTTCTGGCTGAAGGAGAGACCATACTCAGAAATTGTGCAAGAGAACCTGAGATTACATGGCTTTGCAGATTTCTGCAAAAGATGGGAGCACGGATCTGTCATGAGAAAGAAGGGTGCATCCGGGTTCAGGGAGTGACCTCTCTTCACGGGACAGAGATGCTGATACCGGCAGACCGGATCGTTACGGGAACATATCTTTGCGCGGCTGCAGCTTCGCGTGGATCAGTGACTGTGGAGAATGCACCTGAGGGAGAAATGGAGGCGTTCCTTGAAGTATATCGGAAAATGGGTGGACAATATGAATGGAAGAGTGGTAAACTAATAGCGAATGGAGCCGGAATACAATTTTCGGTTCCGTTTCTGGAAACAGAAGCTTATCCGGGATTCCCGACAGATCTTCAGTCACCACTGCTGGCAGTACTGACTACAGTTCCGGGAATAAGCCGTATAAGGGAGAATATATTTGAGAACCGGTTTAAGATATGCAGTGAACTTACAAAAATGGGGGCACACATAGAAGTCAGGGGAAGCGAAGTAAAAATTTGTGGAAGCAGATTAAAGGGATGCAGGCTGCGGGCAGAGGAACTGAGAGGTGGAGCAGCGCTAGTGATTGCGGCTCTTGCAGCAGATGGAGAATCTGTGATAGAGGGTGTTCCTTTTATCCGAAGAGGGTATGAAGACATTTGCAGAGATTTGAGGTACCTTCAGGCAGAAATCTATATGGAGGATATCTTATCGGTTTGAGTTAATATGAGTTCAGAGGATACAGGTATTAGTTTTTTATGAGAACATCCAATTACAGGAAATTTAAAATAACAAAAAAACAGGCGAAACTGGTCGGAGGAGCTGCTGCTGTTGCTGTTCTGGCCGGGATTATTTTTTTCTTTGCTTTTTTTCATGTGTCAAAGGTGGAAGTGATGGAAAGTAACCACTATACAAAAGAAGAACTGAAGGAAATGGTTCTTACAGGAGCTTTTTCTTCTAATTCTGTTCTGGCACCGATCACGTGTTCAAAAAATAATGTGCAGGGTGTGCCATATATTGAAGGATATTCCGTCAGCAGATCCGGTCGGAACTCGATCGTGATCAGTGTCCGTGAGAAAAGTGTAGTGGGTTGTATCCCATATCTTGACAGCTATGTGTATTTTGATCGAAATGGAATGTTTGTAGAAGGCGACAAGACCAGGGATGAGTCTGTCCCCTATTTTGAGGGTATTCAGGTAAAAAAAGTTGTTATGAACGAAAAACTTCCGATTAAGGATGCTGTTCTAAATACTGCGGTTGCACTTTCTACGATTTTTGCAAAAAATGATCTCCAGCCAGATTATATCCAGCTGGAGGATGATTCCACCATAGACCTTATTTATGGAGACATCACGGTAAAACTTGGAAAAGATAAATATCTGGAAGATAAAATGTCCAGAATGGTTGCGATTCTTCCACAGATTACGGGTGAGAAGGGGATCCTTCATATGGAGAATATCACAGAAAGTTCTAAAACAGTGACTTTTGAAAAAGAGGAAGAGGAAGTAACTGCAGAGAACTGGACCGGAGGTTATGATGAAAATGGTGATTATACCGGTGATGGTGAATACGATGAAAATGGCAATTATGTAGGAGCAAAACCAAAGACGGCACTTGATTATGCAAAAGAAAACTGGGTAGGCGGTTATGACGAAGAAGGCGATTATACAGGTTCCGGTGAATATGATGAAAATCTGAACTATGTTGGATCGGAGCCGACGCAGGAACTTCTGGACAGCTTTGGAGACTGGACAGGCGGATATAATGAATCCGGTGGCTTTGATGGTGTTAGCGAGTATGACAAAGATGGCAACTACGTGGGACCTATGCCGGATAATGACGGCACTTCTTCAGGTGATACTTCGGAGGAAGATTCAGAAGAAGACAGTTCTGATACGAATACAGATTCCTCGGATGAAGATACTGAGAGCTACAGTGATGAAGAGTCGGATGGCTGGGATCAGGGAGATACAGATGAGGAATCTTATGAGTGATGGAAATGGCGAATAATAGTGAAAAAAGTATAAAAAAACAAAAATAGTAGTTGATTAATTCGAAAAAAAAATATATGATATATCTATATGCAGCCTGATACGCTGATATCAGGTAAATAAAGGAGGAAGTACATTGTTAGAGATTATGTCAAATGAAGCTGAGTCCTCTGCAAAGATTATTGTAATCGGTGTAGGCGGGGCTGGTAATAATGCAGTTAACAGAATGGTGGAAGAAGCCATCGGAGGAGTTGAGTTTGTTGGTGTAAATACTGATAAACAGGCCCTGACACTTTGCAAAGCTCCAACAGTACTTCAGATTGGTGAAAAGATTACAAAAGGCCTTGGCGCCGGTGCACAGCCGGAAGTTGGTCAGAAGGCCGCTGAAGAGAGCATAGAAGAAGTAAAACAGTTGATCGAAGGTGCTGACATGGTATTTGTTACCTGTGGAATGGGTGGTGGTACCGGTACAGGTGCAGCTCCTGTTATTGCAGCAGCAGCTAAGGAAATGGGAATCCTGACCGTTGGCGTTGTAACAAAACCTTTCCGTTTTGAAGCAAAAACACGTATGAACAATGCTCTTACAGGAATCGAGAATCTGAAGAAAGCTGTTGATACATTGATCGTTATCCCGAACGATAAACTGCTCGAGATCGTAGACCGTCGTACAACTATGCCGGAAGCACTTCGCAAAGCTGACGAGGTTCTGCAGCAGGCTGTCCAGGGAATTACAGACCTGATCAATCTGCCGGCACTGATCAACCTTGACTTCGCGGATGTTCAGACAGTTATGACAGATAAAGGAATCGCACATATCGGTATTGGTGAGGCCAGAGGAGATGACAAGGCTATGGAAGCTGTTCAGCAGGCTGTATCCTCTCCGCTGCTTGAGACAACCATCAAAGGTGCTACTCATGTGATCATCAATATTTCCGGAGATATTTCTCTTATGGATGCAAATGATGCAGCAAGCTATGTACAGGAGCTGACAGGTGAAGATACAAACATCATCTTTGGCGCTATGTATGATGATTCTGTTGCAGACTATGCTAAGATCACAGTTATTGCAACCGGATTATCCGATACAGCTGCAAAGACCACTCCATTTGGTACAAGAAGCAATACAACACCATTTGGTGTACGTAAACCGGCAGCAGGTACATCGGCACCGTCTTCCAGTACAATGTCCATGCCAAGCTTCAGTCTGCCGACTATGAACAATGGTTCTTATACAGGCAAAGTTCCGACCAGCACAGTACAGAAGAAAGATATCCAGATTCCGGATTTCCTGAGAAACAGATAGGAAGCGACAGGATTAGAAACTGAATGATTCAGACATAAAAAAGACGCTGTTTGATGCAGCGTCTTTTTGAGCGTCAGGATCAGCATTTGCAGGAGAAGGTATTACATTTTGTTTCGTTACATCCGTCTGTGCTGCATCCGGCCACATCAATGGCAGAAGCCGTACATTTGCGCTGATCGTTATAGGTACATTCCTGAGCTTTACAGTCGATGTTGATTTTTTCACAGCCGCAGTGATGAGCTTTGCTGTTTGTCATACCGGCAGTCGCGCGGTCACGAAAACTTCCACAGTTTGTTTCATCTGCACGATGAGCATTATCTCCTGTAATCTCAATATCGCCTCTGGAACAGAGCTCATTTTCATTGTAAAGACATTTTGTGGCACTACATTTCAGAATTGTCATAATAGAAGCCTCCTTCTTATATAATGATATGATTATGCATAACAGCAAACGTCATGCAGGAATAGTATGCGCTGAAAAAATAAAAATATGTATAAAAAATAACTTGACATTATATAAAAGACATGATATCTTTTTAAAGTACGTGGAAAACAAAGCAGAGTTTCACTCTCACCTCAGCGCATATAATGCGGCTCGGGTTGATATATCGTAGCAGGCTGATCTACAGAGATCAGGGAATGCACAGAGATAAAAATGAAAAAGAGGTTTCATTTGGTTATCCCTGGATATAGCAGAGTGTGGAAACTGTCCATACTCTTTTTTGTTTTCATAAGACAGGGTGGAGTTACTGTTCCTATACAGTAGCTGAGAGATTCAGGTTTATCATTTATTTAAATGTATGGAGGTGTACTACAATTAGCAATTTAATGATTAACGAACAGATCAGAGACAAAGAGGTACGTTTGATCGGACCGGATGGAGCACAGCTTGGAATCGTTTCTTCAAGAGAAGCATTTGCAAAGGCTCAGGAAGCCGGACTTGATCTTGTTAAAATCGCACCGCAGGCAAAGCCGCCGGTTTGTAAAATTATCGACTACGGCAAGTATCGTTATGAGCTCTCCCGTAAGGAAAAAGAAGCTAAGAAAAAACAGAAGACAATTGACATCAAGGAAGTACGTCTTTCTCCAAACATTGATACCAATGACCTGAAGACGAAGGTCAATGCAGCAAGAAAATTTCTTTCTAAAGGAGACCGTGTTAAGGTTACATTACGTTTCCGTGGAAGAGAAATGGCACATATGGCAAGCAGCAAACATGTACTTGATGATTTTGCAGAACATCTTGCAGATGTGGCAGTTGTTGAGAAAGCCCCTAAGATTGAAGGCAGAAGCATGACGATGTTTCTCAGCGAAAAGCGTTAAGCAGTTATCACAGACAGCGTGTTTTGGCACGTGTTCTTGATAATAAGAAATAAAAAACAGTACCACGAATTAAGGAGGAAATAATTATGCCTAAGATTAAAACTTGTAGAGCAGCAGCAAAACGTTTCAAAAAAACCGGAACCGGAAAAATCATGAGAAATAAAGCTTATAAGAGCCATATCTTAACAAAGAAATCTCAGAAGAGAAAGAGAAATCTGAGAAAAGCTACTGTTGTTGATTCTACAAACCTTAAGAACATTAAGAAAGCACTGCCTTATTTATAATAATAAGCAGCAGATGATATTGGAAGACGAACAGGAGGAAATAAGAAATGGCAAGAATTAAAGGCGGATTAAACGCAAAGAAAAGACATAACCGTACATTAAAACTGGCAAAGGGCTACAGAGGAGCTCGTTCCAAACAGTATAGCGTAGCAAAACAGTCTGTAATGAGAGCACTTGCAAGCTCCTATGCAGGACGTAAACAGAAAAAACGTCAGTTCAGACAGCTTTGGATCGCTCGTATCAACGCAGCTGCAAGAATGAATGGACTTTCCTACAGCAAAATGATGCATGGTCTGAAAGTTGCAAACATCGACATCAACAGAAAGATGCTTGCTGAACTTGCAGTAAACGACGCAGAAGGATTTGCAGCACTTGCTGAAATCGCTAAAAAAGCAGTAGCATAAGTTGTAAAATTATGGAGACCGTGGAGTTCTTTATTGAACCACGGTCTTTTTTTGAACCTAATGTCCGTTTGAGGACAACAAGAGTTCTCGAGAAAAACACAAAATATTAAATAAATCTAAAATTTCTGCTTGCAATCGTGATAAGTGAATGCTATAATCAACTACATTAAAGCTTTAGCAAATGAAAGTAAAGCTAGCTGAAGTATAAGATAGGAGGATCTTATTATGAAAAATATGAAAAAAGTACTTGCTGTAACAGCAGCAGTAGCTATGACAGCAGCAATGATGCCGACGGCTGTATTTGCGGATGATGCGGAGACATTCAAGATCGGTGTAATCGGACCTATGACAGGTGACAACGCACAGTATGGTCTTGGTGTATACCACGCAGCACAGGTTGCAGCAGAAGAAATCAACGCAAACGGTGGATTCAACGGATACAACGTAGAAATTCTTGACGCAGGTGATGATCAGGCTGACCCGGAGAAGGCAGTAAATGCATACAATGACCTTCTTGACAAAGGAATGCAGATGCTTTGCGGAACTGTAACATCCGGTTCCTGTATTGCAGTCGGAGCAGAAGCAGCAGAAAGCACATTCATGTTTACACCATCTGCAACAGCAGTGGACAGTATCACAGCAGGAAGCAACGAATTCCGTATGTGCTTCACAGACCCTGCACAGGGAACAAAATCTGCACAGTACATCGGTGAGCATAGTCTTGCTACAAAGGTAGCAGTTCTCTATGATTCATCCGCAGACTACAACTCAGGTATCAACGATGCGTTCGTTGCAGCAGCAGAAGAAAACGGTCTGGAAATTGTAGCTGATGAAGCATACACAGCAGACAGCAACACAGACTTCTCTGTACAGCTTAAGAAAATCAAAGACAGCGGCGCAGAACTTCTGTTCCTTCCTAACTACTATGCAGACAATGCTCTGATTCTTCAGCAGGCACATGATGCAGGTATGGACGACGTTAAGAAATTCGGTGTAGACGGTATGGACGGTATTCTTGGAGTAGAAAACTTCGATACATCTCTTGCAGAAGGCGTTATGCTTCTGACACCATTCTCTGCTACATCAGAAGATGAGAAATCTCAGGCATTCGTTAAAGCATACGAAGATGCTAACAAAGATGAGGTTCCGAACCAGTTCGCAGCAGATACATATGATGTAATCTATGCAATGAAAGCAGCAGCAGATGCAGCTGAGATCACACCGGATATGTCCAACGAAGACATCAGCGCAGCTATGTCTGAGGCAATGCTGAGTGTAGAGCTTGATGGTCTTACAGGTAAAGCAAAATGGACAGAAGACGGCGAGTGCGATAAAGAGCCAAAAGCTTTCGAAATCCAGGACGGCGCTTACGTAGAAATGGAATAATCAGATTAAAATAATGTAATCAGAGGACGGGGGACGGTTGCCTGTTATCACAGGGCCGTTCCCCTTTCTTGAGCTAATATGACAACTATTTAAAGAGGTGCATTATGAGTTTTTTATCCTATTTAAAAGATGGAATCAGCCTGGGCAGTATCTATGCGATCATTGCCCTGGGGTATACAATGGTATACGGTATCGCTAAAATGCTGAACTTCGCTCATGGTGATGTCATCATGGTCGGTGCATATGTGATCCTTACCGCTGTTACCAGAGGAGGCATGTCTCCGGTGCTGGCTGTTGCACTTTCTGTAATCTTCTGTACCGTTCTTGGTATGGTGATCGAGAAAGTAGCGTACAGCCCGCTTCGTAAGGCGTCATCCAACCTGGCTGTACTGATCACAGCGATTGGTGTCAGCTATTTGCTTCAGAATCTGGCACTTTTGATTTTCGGTGCAGATGCCAAGAGTTTTGTAACTGTTATTGATGTACCGTCGGTGTCTTTATTTGACGGACAGCTTGTTATTAAGGGAATTACGATCGTAACAATCCTGAGTTGTATTGTGATTATGGCCGGTCTGATGCTTTTTGTACAGAAGACAAAACCAGGACGTGCCATGCAGGCCGTTTCTGAAGACCGTGACGCAGCACAGCTCATGGGTGTCAATGTCAATGCGACAATTTCGATGACATTTGCAATCGGTTCCGGACTTGCAGCAATTGCCGGACTTCTTCTCTGTCAGACCTACCCGACACTGACTCCATATACAGGCGCCATGCCTGGTATTAAGGCATTCGTAGCAGCCGTATTTGGTGGTATCGGATCCATTCCGGGAGCCATGGTCGGCGGTATTCTTCTCGGCGTGATCGAGATCTTCGGTAAAGCCTATATCTCTTCTCAGGTTGCAGATGCGATCTGTTTTGCGGTTCTGATCGTGGTACTTCTTGTAAAACCTACCGGACTGTTCGGAAAGAACATCCAGGAGAAAGTATAAGGGGTGGTCAGAATGAAAAAAACAATGAACAAAACAACAAAAAACAATTTTATCAACTATGGAATTGTAATCGCAATTTTTGTGATCGTAGAGATCCTTTCCGGAACAGGAAACCTCTCAAGACTTCTTACAGGTCTGCTGGTTCCGCTTTGCGTTTATACGATTGCGGCAATCTCTCTGAACCTGGTTGTAGGTTTTTCCGGTGAGCTGAGCCTTGGCCATGCAGGATTCATGTGCGTTGGTGCATATTCCAGTGCATTATTTTCTCACATTGCAAGTGATATCCCGCAGGTGCCGAGATTTATCCTTGCAATTCTGATCGGTGCAGCAGTAGCAGCAGTGTTTGGTGTGATCATCGGTATCCCGGTACTTCGCCTTCGTGGTGACTACCTCGCAATCGTAACGCTGGCATTCGGCGAGATTATCAAAAACCTGATCAATATCCTGTATGTCGGTTTTGATGAAAACGGACTTCATGTTGCAACAAGTTCTGCAAATCTCAAGCTTGCAGCAGGCGGCAAACAGATCCTCAAAGGTGCACTTGGTATTTCAGGAACAGGTGCTCTTTATAAAGACGTAAAGCATTATTTCTTCCCGATCGGAATCATTCTGGTATTGCTTACGCTGTTTATCGTACAGAACCTGGTAAACTCTAGAAGCGGACGTGCGATCATGGCAACCAGAGATAACCGTATTGCGGCAGAATCTGTAGGTATTGATGTGACGAAGTTCAAACTTCTTGCATTTACTATTTCAGCAGCTCTTGCAGGTGTTGCAGGCGTACTGTATGCACATAACCTTTCTATGTTAAAGGTATCCGGATTTGACTACAATATGTCTATCCTGATTCTGGTATATGTCGTGCTTGGTGGAATCGGAAACTTAAGAGGTTCTATGATCGCAACGATCATTCTCTATGCACTTCCGGAACTTCTCCGTGGATTTGCAAACTACCGTATGCTGATCTATGCGATTGTCCTGATCGTTATGATGCTCTTTAACTGGGCACCGGCAGCAAGAAACTGGAGAGCTCGTACCATGGAAAAAATCAGAGGCACTAAGAACAAAAAGGAGGCAGCTTAACTATGGCAATGTTAGAGGTAAATCATCTGGCTATCCAGTTCGGCGGTCTTCGTGCGGTTGACGGATTTAACGTATCCATCGAAAAAGGTCAGCTGTATGGTCTGATCGGACCGAACGGTGCCGGTAAAACAACAATTTTCAACCTTCTTACAGGTGTGTACAAACCGACAGAAGGTATCATCAAGCTTGACGGACAGGATATCACAGGAAAGAGTACGATCGAGATCAACAAAGCAGGTATCGCACGTACTTTCCAGAACATCCGTCTGTTTAAGGATATGCCGGTTCTTGACAATGTTAAGGTCGGACTTCACAATCATCATTCTTATTCTACACTGACCGGAATCTTAAGACTTCCGAAATATCACAAAGTAGAAAAAGAAATGAACGAAAAAGCAATGGAGATCCTTAAGGTATTTGACCTCGACAAAGAAGCCGATACACTTGCAGGAAACCTTCCATATGGTAAGCAGCGTAAGCTCGAGATCGCCAGGGCACTGGCTACCAATCCGAAGCTTCTTCTTCTGGATGAGCCGGCAGCAGGTATGAACCCGAATGAAACACAGGAACTGATGGATACCATCCGTTTTGTACAGAAACATTTTGATATGACCATTCTTCTGATCGAGCATGATATGAAACTGGTTGGAGGTATCTGTGAAGAGGTAACCGTACTGAACTTCGGACAGGTGCTTGCGCAGGGTGAGACATCCAAAGTTCTGAAGGATCCGGCTGTTATCACCGCATATCTGGGAGAATAAGGAGGAAGATCAAATGTCAATGTTGGAAGTAAAAGACCTCCAGGTTTATTATGGCGTGATTCAGGCATTGAAGGGAATTTCCTTTCATGTAGAACAGGGAGAAGTTATTGCACTGATCGGTGCAAACGGTGCTGGTAAGACCACGACCTTACAGACACTGACCGGAATCATCCCGGCAAAAGCAGGAAGTATTATTTACGAAGGTAAAAATCTTACCAAAACACCGGCACATAAGATCGTTGAGATGGGTATGGCTCATGTGCCGGAAGGAAGACGAGTATTTGCAGATATGTCTGTATATGAGAATCTTCTGATGGGTGCTTATACAAGAAAAGACAAGAACGAGATCGCTCAGAGCCTGGAAATGGTATACAAAAGATTTCCTCGTCTGAAAGAACGTACAGGACAGCGTGCAGGTACACTCTCCGGTGGAGAGCAGCAGATGCTCGCAATGGGACGTGCGCTGATGAGCAAACCGAAGATCATTCTGATGGATGAGCCTTCGATGGGGCTGTCACCGATCTTTGTAAATGAGATCTTTGATATTATCAAAGAAGTAAGTGAGAGTGGAACAACGGTTCTGCTTGTTGAGCAGAATGCGAAGAAAGCCCTTTCTATTGCTGACAGAGCGTATGTCCTTGAAACAGGAAGCATCACTCTGGAAGGCAAAGCAGATGATCTGCTTCATGATGAATCTGTCCAGAAAGCATATCTGGGAGAATAAGGAGGAAATCGGTATGAATCAGGTTGTAATCACAATCGCAAGACAGTATGGAAGTGGCGGTCGCACCGTTGGTAAAATGCTGGCAGAGCGTCTGGGAATCTCTTTTTATGATAAGCAGATTATCCAGATGGCGTCTGATGAGAGCGGAATTGATGTAAAACTTTTCGGTAAAGTAGAAGAGGGAGATAAGGTAAAGGGTTCTCTTTTTGGAAATAAAGAAAGCATTTACAAAGGAAATCTGCATCAGCCGGGAAGTAAGGAATTCATTTCAGACGAAAATCTTTTCAACTATCAGGCAAAAGTGGTCAATGATCTTGCAGAAAAAGAATCCTATGTAATTGTCGGACGATGTGTCAATTATGTTTTCAAGGACAGACCGAATACATTGCGTGTATTCATTCATGCACCATGGGAGTTCCGTGTAGAGCAGGCATCTCAGAAGATCTCCGGATCAAGAGAGGATGTCGAGAAATTCCTTCTCAAAGATGATAAGCGTAAACAGGATTATTATCGTAAATTTGCAGGTGGTCAGTGGAGTGATGCCACGAATTATGATCTCTGCCTGAACAGTGGAAAACTCGGATTTGACAAATGTGTGGATGCAATTGAAGCACAGCTGAAGATCATGCTTGGTAAATAAAATACAGGACCATTACAGAGCACTGAGGGCTTTTTACGAGCCCCGGTGCTTTTTTTCTGCCACTTTTCATATACTGAACAGAAGGATAGTTATGTCTGGGATTTGAAACCGGAATATGAAAAAAAGAAAAGCAGGAATTGGGATATTTGTGATCGTACTGATCATAACTGCGGTGCGAGTAAAAAGTATGGACTCGCACCGTATTTCAGGCAGAATCCTGGCTGAAAATATAGCAGGTCCGGGGATGCTGCGGTTGGTTGAACAATCCATGCAGGCCCGGGCACGAAAAACATCGGTTACGGAAATAGCTGTGAAAGAACGGAAGCATCCGCAGGCGGCACTGACATTTGATGACGGACCGGATATCAGGTATACACCACTTCTTCTGGATGGTCTGAAAGAGCGGAATGTCAGAGTTTCTTTTTTTCTTCTTGGAGAGAAGGTTGAACAGTATCCGGAACTTGTAGAACGGATGCAGAAAGAAGGGCATCTGGTAGGAAACCATACCTATCATCATGTACAGCTGAATAAACTGAATGAGACGAAGGCAAGGGAAGAAATTCTGAAAACAAATAATCTGATCTATGAGACAACCGGTGTTTATCCACTGTACCTGCGCCCGCCGTTTGGTGCCTGGAAGAAAAATCTGGAACTATGTGTGGAGATGCTTCCTGTATTCTGGACGATCGATACACTGGACTGGAAGGTGCAGAATACAGAAAAAATCGTTCGTACAGTGCAGGAACAGATAGAGGATGGCGCGATCATTCTGATGCATGATGAATATGATACTTCTGTTGAAGCGGCGCTGCAGGTTGTCGATGAACTGAAAAATCAGGGATATGAACTTGTAACAGTAGATCAGCTGATCCTGCCATAGAGCAGGGACAAAACAGCTGTTTGGTTTTGATTGCTTTTTTTCAGGAATTTCGTTATACTGTAAAGCAGAGACAGGCATAAGCCGGAGAAGAAGAAAGAAACAAAGGAGCTGTGCATATGGGACGTTTTTTCAGTATGGACAATAAGTTTTTTACATTTATGAATAAGGTGGCAGATCTTTGTATCCTGAATATTATCTGTCTGGTCTGCTGTATTCCGATCGTTACTGCCGGAGCATCTATTACGGCTATGTATTATGTGACACTGAAGATGGTCCGGAATGAGGAAGCTTATATTGTTCGGAGCTTTTTTAAATCTTTTAAAGATAATTTCAAACAGGCGACAATTATTAATCTGATCATGATCGCCGTTGGTGCGATTCTTTATCTGGATCTGAATGTTGCCAAAAATATGCCTGGAAGTGCCGGTCAGATTTTTCATGTGATCTTTATGGCATTTGTGATCATATATTATGTACTGTTTTTATATGTTTATCCGATTCTTGCCAGGTTTTACAATACGATCCGTAATACGATCAAAAATGCACTGTTCATGGCAATCCGCCATCTTCCGTATACAGTTGTCATGGTACTGATCGGACTTTGTCCGCTGCTGTTGTTATTTATAGACTCTTATCAGATACAGTCCACGTTGTTTGTTCTGTTTCTGGTCATGGGATTCGGAGTGATCGCGTACTGTAATTCCTTCTTCCTTGTAAAAATATTTGATCATTATATGCCGAAGGAAGAAAATGAAGAACAGAAAAGCGAAGGCACAGAAGTATGAATACAGATGCGGTGACACAGCAGAAGAACTGGAATGGAAAGCCGTATCATTCGCTGGATCATATGCTTAGGGAAAGGTTCGGAGAAAAAGTTTATAAGGTGACTCTGAACGGAGGAATGTCCTGTCCCAACCGGGATGGTAAGCTTGGCAGCAGAGGCTGTATTTTCTGCAGTGCCGGTGGAAGTGGGGATTTTGCAGCAGATGCGGAGCTGTCGGTAACAGAGCAGATCGACAGTCAGATCGCATTGCTTTCTGCAAAGCGGCCGATCCATAAATATATTGCTTATTTTCAGGCATATACCAATACGTATGCACCGGTGGAATACCTGCGGAAAATCTTTACAGAAGCGCTTGCGCATCCGTCAGTGGTCGCATTATCCATCGGAACGAGACCGGATTGTCTTGGCGAGGATGTACTGGAGCTCCTGAATGAACTGAACCAGAGAAAACCGGTATGGGTAGAACTTGGACTTCAGACGATGCATGAGCGTACCGCTGCCTATATTCGACGAGGATATCCCCTTTCCTGTTTTGAAGATGCAGTACAGAATTTACGGAAGCGCCAGATTGAGGTGATCGTGCATACGATACTGGGACTGCCGGGAGAATCAGAAAAAGACATTCTGGAGACAATGCAGTATCTGAATGGACAGGATATTCAGGGAATTAAACTGCAGCTTCTGCATGTGCTGAAGGGAACCGATCTGGCAGAGGATTACGTAGCCGGGAAATTCCGGGTCTACGAAAGAGAAGAATATCTGAATTTACTGATAGATTGTCTGGAACATCTGGATCCGTCAATCGTTATTCACAGAATGACGGGAGATGGACCGGAGAAGCTGCTTATTGCACCATTGTGGGCAAGCCGGAAGCGGGAAGTTCTGAATCTTCTTCATCACGAAATGAAGGTTCGTAACAGCTGGCAGGGCAAACAGCTGCAATAAGAAGCGAGAAGCCTGACTTGTGTGAGAAAGAGGTGATTGAAATGGCAGAACCATTTACAACTTATAAACTGATCGTTTTATATATGGCGAAACATTCAAAAGAAACACTGACAAATTCTCAGATTTCAGAATTTATACTGGACAGAGATTACACAGATTATTTCCAGCTTCAGAAAGTACTTTCTGAACTGGTAGAAACAGAGCTTCTGAGAAAGCGAACAATTTCCAACAGTTCCTATTATGAGATTACGGAAGAAGGAAAAAAGACACTTTCTTATTTTGAAAAAGAACTGTCGGGTGAGATTAAGAACGAAGTAAAAGATTATCTGCAGACGCATGGCGGACAGGTGCAGGAACGCATCCTGACACCGGCAGATTATTATACGACACCACAGGGAAATTATGCAGTGCGCTGCCAGATCATTGAAAAAGATACGACAGTGCTGGATCTGACACTGGCAGCACCGGGCCGGGAAGCAGCACAGGCGATGTGCCACAGCTGGGCTAAGAAATCACAGGATATTTATGGAATGCTGATGGGAGAACTGATTTAATCAGTTCTCCCTTTTATCTTTTGTAAATATTCTTTTATCGTTTTTTCGTAGCCAAGATCACCTGGTTCATAGAAATGAGAACATTCAATCTCTGAAGGAAGATATTGCTGTTCGACATAGTGATCTGGATAATCGTGGGCATATTTGTAGCCGATTCCCTTGCCGAGTTTTTCATGACCACCGTAGTGAGCATCCTGCAGATGGACCGGAACAGTTGTCTGTGTGTGTTTCACAGAATCCATGGCGGCAAAAATGGCATTGACAGCGGCATTACTCTTTGGAGCACATGCCATATAAGTGACTGCCTGAGAAAGGATGATCTGTGATTCCGGCATGCCGACACGTTCAACAGCCTGTGCGGTAGCAACGGCGACCTGCAATGCCTGTGGATCTGCATTTCCGATATCCTCTGAGGCGAGGATCATGATACGTCGGGCGATGAATTTGACATCTTCTCCGGCGTAGAGCATTTTGGCAAGATAGTAGACTGCTGCATCAGGATCGGAACCACGCATACTTTTGATAAAGGCGGATATGATATCGTAGTGATTGTCGCCTTTTTTGTCGTACTTGATGACTCGTTTCTGAATACATTCAGACGCAACATCCAGTGTCAGATGAATAGAACCATCTTCGCTTTTGGGGGTAGTAAGGATACCAAGTTCTACCGCATTCAGGGCACTGCGGGCATCACCGCCTGCCATATCAGCCAGAAATTCCAGGGCATCGTCATCAATTACGGCGCCATAATTTCCCATGCCTTTATCGCAGTCATTTACGGCTCTGAGGATCAGCGTGCGGATATTTTCATTACTGAGAGGTTTCAGTTCAAAAATGATGGAGCGGGAAAGGAGAGCTCCATTTACTTCGAAATAAGGATTTTCAGTAGTTGCACCGATCAGAATGATCGTACCGTCCTCCACAAATGGAAGCAGGTAATCCTGCTGGCCTTTGTTGAAACGGTGAATCTCATCAATGAAAAGAATCGTTTTTTTGCCATACATGCCAAGACGGTCCTGTGCCTCTTTTACGACTTCTTCCATGTCTTTCTTACCGGCGACTGTCGCATTGATCTGGGTAAAACTTGCACTGGTAGTATTTGCGATTACCTTGGCAAGGGTAGTCTTTCCGGTTCCGGGAGGTCCATAGAAAATAACAGAAGTCAGCTTGTCAGCTTTGATCGCACGGTACAGTAATTTATCTTTGCCAACGATGTGCTCCTGCCCAACGACTTCATCCAGCGTAGTTGGACGGAGCCGGGAAGCCAGTGGAGATTCGCGGTCAAGTGTTTTTGATTTTGCATATTCAAATAAATCCATAGCAGATGCTCCATTCTGAATCAAAAATTATAAAACACGTACATTTGTTCTTAAGTATACTTGATTCATCAGAAAAAAACAACTACAATTAATGCGTCAAAATAGTCCTTGCTTTTCACATGTTAAAGTGTTAAAATACCATGTATATGAAACAGTACAAACAATGTAACTAAAGGAGCAGGGATTATGGGTAAAAAAATCAGAACAGAAGAGGTTGATCATTTATTTGAAGCAATCCTTTGTCTGAAGAATAAAGAAGAATGTTATACATTTTTTGAGGATGTATGTACGATCAATGAACTTCTTTCTCTGTCACAGCGTTTTGAAGTTGCAAAGATGCTGACAGACAAACGCACATATCTGGATATTTCAGAGAAGACCGGTGCTTCCACCGCGACGATTAGCCGTGTGAACCGTTCTCTCAACTACGGAAATGACGGATATGAGATGGTCTTTTCCAGAATGAAAGAAAAAGAAACAGCCGAAAAAACAGAAGAATAAAGAATAAGTTTTAAGAAATAACAAACCGGTGCCGGGAGATTCTCCTGACACCGGTTTTGTATATTCAGATTATTACGGAGTACCCGATTATTTGCATGATAAATTCGCAGAATACAGAGTTTGCCCATGAAAACCATGGACGCGTATAATCATAGGGATCATTGGCATTGACGGATTCGTGCATCAGATTCGTTCCGGCATCTCCATTACAGAGCATATCGAGGATCTGCTGCTTTTCTTCTTCGCTCTGGCTGGTCAGCCCCTGAATACACAGTGCCATCATCCATACACAGCCGGGAGCAGTATGTGGACTTCCGATTCCGTGAAGAACTTTGCCGCTGTAATAATATGGATTCCAGTCGCTTAAGATTACATTACGGGTATTGAGATAACGCGTGTCATCCGGTGTACAGTAGCCATAATACGGCATGGAAAGAAGTCCCGGAATATTGGCATCATCCATGATGTGATACTGACCGTATCCGTCTACTTCGTAAGCATAAAATTCTTTCTTATGTCCCGGAACGAGGGCGTATTTGTCAATGGCTTCTTTTACCTCGGATGCGAGGGCGCGAAGCTGTCCGGCAAAAGCATCGTCATGATAGATTTTAGCGGCAATCTCTGTCATATCCGTAAGAACCACAGAAGCAAGCATATTGGAAGGAAGCAGATATCCGTAGGTGCAGGCATCATCACTTGGACGGAAACCGGACCAGATCAGGCCGGTACCGCTTTTGACGAGAGCACCTTTGCCGTCTCTGGACAGGGTATCCGTATAGACGCAGTTATGACGCTGGAATCTGTAAGGGGATTTTTCTTCATGATACTGCTCCGTGTGAAACAGATCGAGAACCGTATGGGCGGCTAGGTACCAGTTCTCATCAAATTGAGTTGTGCAGCCGGCGTTTTTCCAGAGCTGCCAGGACAAAAGGAATGGGAAACAAAGAGAATCAATCTCATATTTGCGCTCCCAGAGTTCCGGCTTCATTTGTGTATCATCGTCCTGAAAACCATTGCCGTTTGCAGATTCATTAAAAGCGTTGGCATACGGATCAATTAGAATACATTCCATCTGTCTTTTGAGAAGACCGACAATGATATCACGGATCGCAGGTTCTTCTCTGGCAAATAAGAGAAACGGCCGCAGTTGGCAGGAAGAATCGCGCAGCCACATGGCGGGGATATCTCCGGTAATGACGAAAATGCGTCCCTGCTCGTCACGGTGGATCGTTGTATTAAGAGTATTGGAAATACAGTTTTCAAACATTACAGAGATTTTGTGCTCAGCACCAAATCTTTCTTTTACTTTGGAAATCATCGCATCGATTGAAGAGAAACTGCTCATAAATATTGTCTCCTTTTATGTGTTCTTTCAAGGGATGGACTGAATGAAGTATGAGGGATACTTCTTAATACCAACATTACTATATTTTACATCCATGTGCAACAGAAATTTATTGCGAACTGTCACCGGAAGACGGAGAAGCGTTGCGCTTGTTCCTGCACTTGGCTACATATTCCGATGGGGTCAGTAGCGTATATTTCTTAAATACAGTTGCAAAGTAAGTACTTGTATTGAAGGAGAGCTGCATTGCGGTGTTTGTGATTGAAGTACCGTTTCGGAGCAGATCTTTGGAATATTCAATCTTCTTGATATTTATATAGTTTCTCGGTGAAGTACCGGTGTATCTTTTGAATTTTTGCTTGAACTGTGGAAGAGACAGCATACTCTGTCTGGCAATTTCCGTGAGGTTCAGTTCTTCGGTGATATGTTTGTTGATATAGGATACAGCAAGGTCAATATCAAAAGAACGATGCTGAACTTCATTCTGAGAGAAGTAGATCAGGCGCTGGAGAAAGATAATGATATAGTTGGCAATCTCCAGGCTGTTGCGCTCGCCCATACACTGGTCATAGATATGTTTCATGATCTGGGTGATTTCTTTGTTATCGGTGTTGACCATATGTTTCCGAATGCTGTAAAGGTCATCAATCAGTTTGCGGGCAATCGGCGGGCTGAGAAACAGAAAGTTTTCCGGGTCGCTGATATCGAGCTGGAACCAGTAGATCTGCTTTGGGGTAAGTGGAATCTGGTTGGTACTGTGGGGTTCATTAGGATAAGAGATAAAAGCACTGCCACCCGGTACGGTATAGTCTTTACCATTTGTGTAAAAAGCCATTTCACCCTGCGTTACAAAGGTGATTTCAAAGGCAGAGGAGTGGATGTGCAGCCTCAGTGGTGCAGAAGCGGTCAGAGGATGAAGCATACCGAAAAGCCGTAAACCGGGGATCTTCAGTTCATTGTATGTGAGATGTACTATTTCTTTTGTTGTCTGAAAATGGTCTTCCCATTCAATATATTCCTGCTGGATATTATCCTGATTGTTCATGAAAACCTCTTTCTTGATAATGATAAAAATATAACAGATATTTAAAATCGTATTTCAGATATATTTTATTGTACATCCAATGGAGAAGTTTTACAATAGCATCATCAAATAAAACAAAGAAACACACAAAAAAAGTAATTTATTATGCAATATTACATCAGATCGGCCGATGCATTTTAAATTACAGGTAAGCATGATGAGACTGAAAACTGAATATGAGGGAAAACTTAAGAAGCAAAAACAATCTTAATGGATGAAAAGACAGGAGGATTATTTTATGAAGAAAAGAAAAGTTATGGCTATATTATTAACAGCAGCTTGTATTAGTTCCTTATGCGGTGGTTTGACTGTAAGAGCAGACGGCAAACAGAAACTGACAATTACCTATCGTCCGGTAACTACTCAGCAGGGAGATACCTACGAGGAATACATCAACAAGACTTATGAAAACTGGGACAAAAAAGATGATGTAGAACTTGTTTTAAATAAGATCGAATCTACAGACAGCGATTATCTTACAAAGATCCAGCTTCTGATGCAGGATGACTCACAGTGTGGCGACCTTGTATATGAAGATACTTTCCAGCTGACATCTGATGCAGCAGCAGGATATCTTGCAAACCTGGATGACTATCTTGCAGATTATGATGCATGGAACGATGGAAAAAGCTATGTAGAGGCAACAAAAGCAGCTACTTATTATGATGGAAGCTATTATGGAATTCCATCCTGTACAGACTCCCGAGGACTTGTAGTAAATACAGAAGTTCTGGAAGCAGCAGGTCTTGGTGCTGATTGGCAGCCGGCAAGCTGGGATGAATTACTTGATGGATGCCGCCAGATTAAAGAAAAATGTGAAGATGTTATTCCATTCTGGATGATCCTTGGTAAAGCAAACGGCGAAGCAGCCAGCATGAACGGATATGAAATGATTCTTTACGGAACAGAAGACGGAAACGATTCTCTGTATGACACAAAAGAAGAAAAATGGGTTGTAAGCTCCGACAGCATTAAAGATGCAAACCAGTTTGTGGCAACTTTGTTTGATGAAGAACTTACCGGTGAATATTCTGAAATGCTTGATACAGGAAGCGATGGATATGCATGCGATTACCTTCGTCAAGGTAAACTTGGTATCTACCTTGTAGGAAGCTGGTTCCCGGCAAACTATCAGGAAGGTGGAAGTTATGAATGGCCGGAATATAGTGATGTTCTGAAATTTATCCCAATGCCGACAAAAGCTGGTAATACAAGCGTTACAATGTCAGGTGGCTGGGCATGGGCAGTACCTGCAAAATCTGAAAACCAGGAACTTGCATTTGAATTTCTTACAGAGATGATGAAACCGGAAAACTACTATACATATATTACATCTGAGTCTAATCTGCCTACAATTGATATGAGTGAGTATCCGGATGTGCTTTCAAAACCATTTATGGAGACAGCTGAATCTTTCCTTGATAATGCTTTATTCCGTCCAAAGAGTGAAGTATATTCATCGGTATCTACTTACATTGCTCAGATGAGTGAAGATGCTGCAACAAGTATGGATGCCGAAGGTGCAATGAATACATATAAAGATAATGTAATCAGCGTGGTTGGAGAAGACAATATAATTGAACACTGATACACATTCTCTGATGAAAATGTAGTAGTTTAATGATAATGGGGCCATCGCAAAGCTGAAAAATGTCTGGGCGATGACCCCATTAAGAATTAAAACGGGATGAAATCAAAAATGAAGAGAAGATGAGGAAAAGATGACGACTAATAAAAATAAGAAATTAATCATAGCATTCATGTGTCCGGCACTGGCTGTAATGATCTTCTTCTTTGCCCTTCCTGTGGCGATGACGATCTTTTATTCGTTCACAAACCTGTCACTTACCGGAAGCAAGGCAGCCAATCTTGAATTTACCGGATTACAGAACTATATCAGACTTTTTAAAGATACCGCAGTTAAAGGATCACTGGTAAGAACCCTGATCTTTACCGTAGCTTCTGTACTTGGACAGAACGTACTTGGCTTTACGATCGCTTATCTGATGCAGAAAAAAAACTCCCTGTTCAGAAAGATCACAGGTCCGGTTTTCCTGGCAGCCTGGGTTATGCCGGAGGTTGTAAGTGCAGTCTGCGTGTATTCCTTCTTCACAGATAAGGGTACTTTGAACGCGATCCTTGCAGTGATCGGAATCAAAAAGATTTCCTGGCTCTACAAAATGCCGATGTTTGCGATCATCGTCGGAAATATCTGGCGTGGAACTGCATATTCTATGATGGTATATCAGGCAGCTCTGGACAATGTTTCAGGAGATGTCAAAGAAGCAGCACAGATCGACGGAGCCGGTAAAATGCAGACGATCCTGTATGTTGTTGTGCCGCTGATCAAGAATACAATCATGACCAATGCAATGCTTACGACACTGATGACACTCGGCGCATTCGGATTTATCTGGATCATCACCGCAGGAGGTCCCGGCGATGCGACGCAGACACTTCCGATCCTTATGTATCAGAAGGCATTCAAGAACTACGAGCTTGGATATGGAACCGCAATTTCCATGATCCTGCTGCTTGTTTCGGCAATTTTTGGTCTGATCTACACCAAGATGAACGGAAAGGGGGCCTGACATATGAACAGAAAAAAAGAGAAAAAACTTTCCTACATCGTACTGGTCATTTTTGCGGTACTGTTTATTCTGCCATTATGCTGGGTTATCCTTGCATCCCTGGATTCTAATGCAAATATTGCAGCCAAAATACCAGAACTGACACTTAATAATTATAAAGAAATTCTGACATCCGGTACAACCTGGTATTCATTGAAAAATGGATTGATATTATCACTTGGAACTGCTGTTCTTACAGTTGTCCTTGCAGGACTGATTGCATATCCTCTTTCCAGATATGAGATGAGATATAAAAGAATTTTCATGTTGGGTATGTTATTTATGACGTCTTTGCCGATTACCACAGTCATGGTTCCAGTATATAAATTGTTTGTAATGGTAAAATTGTACGACAATATTGCAGGTGTGACATTGTTTATGACAGCAGCAAACCTTCCTTATGCGATATGGATGATGAAAAATTTTATGGATTCTGTGCCAATTGCGCTGGAAGAAGCAGCATGGATTGATGGTGCGAGCAAATTAAAGGCACTTACAAAGGTTGTTATTCCTCTTATGTTTGCAGGAGTTTCTTCTGTAGGTATCTTTGTTTTTTCAAATTGTTGGGGAAATTTCCAGGCACCGTTCTTACTGCTGATCACCAGTGAAAAGATGCCGGCATCAGTTACCCTGTATCGATTCTTTGGAAGCCATACGATTTCTTATGGTTCTCTGGCAGCTTTTTCAATTATATATGCAATTCCTTCTATTATTCTTTATGTTTTGTCACAGAAGTATATGTCTAAAGGCTTTGCAATGGAAGGTGGAGCAAAAGGCTGATTGTTAAAAAGAACGTCTGGTGTTCAGATAAACAATTTGGAGGATAGATTTTTATGACCATGATAGATGTTTATAACAGACTCAGGAAAAGTTCCTGGTCAGGAATATGGGGGAAACGGTTGCTCTCAGAGCTTCAGTATCTTCTTGAATTATCAAAAGCCAAAGATGGTAAATATGATGAAATACTTGAAACAGAGATAGAAAGACTAAATTTTTATGTAAAGGAAAACGGGAGCATAACAAAAGAAATCTGCGAGGCAGTGGAAAATAATCTTGCTGATATGGAAGAAGAAGCGAAGGCACTGACAGTTCTTTTGATCGCACATGCACATATTGATATGAACTGGATGTGGGGCTTCAATGAGACTGTCTCACTGGCAGTCAGCACATTTGAAACCATGCTCAAACTGATGGAAGAGTACCCACAGTTCAAATTTTCGCAGTCACAGGCATCTGTGTACAAAATCGTAGAAGAGTATGCACCATATCTCCTTCCGGTAATCCGGCAGAGAATCAAGGAAGGACGCTGGGAAGTAACCGCATCTACATGGGTTGAGAATGACAAGAACATGTCCTCGGCAGAGTCCATGGCAAGACATCTTTTGTATACCAGAAATTACCTGTCCAAATTACTGGATATTGACAAAGAAAGTCTCAATATTGATTTTGAACCGGATACTTTCGGACATGCAGAAAATGGCCCGGAGATTCTTTCTCAGGGTGGTGTGAAATATTATTATCATTGCCGTGGCTATCACAAAGAACATATTTATCGTTGGAGAGCACCGTCAGGGACAGAAGTACTGGTTTACCGTGAGCCGGTATGGTACAACGATGAGCTTGCAAGATATGATTCTCTGGGATTTGTCCCTTCTTTCTGCAAAGAATACGGCATCACAAAGACCATGAAATTTTATGGTGTTGGTGACCATGGCGGCGGACCGACAAGAAAAGAAATCGAGCATTGGCTGGAAATGCAGACATGGCCACTGATGCCGACTATTCAGTTTGGAACACTGAGGGAATTTTATGCAAGTCTAGAAGAAAAGAGAGAACAGTTCCCGGTAGTAGAGCAGGAACTGAATTACATCTTCTCAGGATGCTATACCACACAGGCAAGGGTTAAACGTGCGAACAAACTCGGAGAGGACAGACTGAGTGAGGCAGATATTGCCGACACTATGGCCGGTGTGCTTGTGCCGGATTACAAAACTCCTTCTGATATCAAAAATGCGTGGACGAAGGTTCTGTTTAATCAGTTCCATGATATTCTGCCGGGCTCCGGTGTGATCGGAACCTACCAGCATGCACTGGGTGAAACGCAGCGTGCAATGGCTGCAGTGCAGGTCAATACGACTCATGCCATGAAAGAGATCTGTGCAAAGATCAACACAGAAGAACTTGGAATCAAAGACAAAGAAGATTATTCATTTGGTGCCGGAGTCGGATTCGGAACCGGTGATGAATCGGGATACCTGTCAGGATTTGTGAGCAACAGTTACGGACATAACCGTATCATGACGGTATTTAACCCGACACAGTATACGAGAAAAGAATGTATGAAAATCGTTCTCTGGGACTGGGACGGTGATCTTACTGAAATCTGTGCATTTGATGAAAAGAAAAATGAAGTACCGGTTCAGGTGATAAAAGATCCTGAGAATTACTGGGCACACAAATACTTTACACTCCTTATGGAAGTGGAGGTTCCGGCATTCGGATACGCGACGTATGTGATCAGCCAGAAAGAAAAAGCACAGCTTGATATCGACTGGGAGATGTTTTCTACCACAGGCGGTATGGATCCGCGAATTGACGAGTACAACGACGGACCGATCGTTCTGGAAAACAGCAAAGTAAAGGCTGTTTTTGATCCGATGACGATGCTTCTTACATCCTTTACCGATAAAGCGACCGGTAAGGAACTGGCCGGAAAAGATGCCGGCGGATTCCGGTATATCCTGGAAAATACTGTCAATGAGATGACGGCGTGGAGAATCGGACCGTATGAAAAAGATATCCTTTTGAATGAAACAAATCCGGTTACAATCCTTAAGAGAACGGACGGAAAGATCTGCCAGAGTGTGACCTATGAACTGAAATTTGAGGTATCCAGGATTGAGGCAGAAGTTTCCCTGAAAGCGGACAGCAGTGTGCTGGAATTCAATGTGAAACTTGACTGGCATGAGCTTGGCAATAAGACCAAAGGAATTCCGCAGCTTGTATTCCGTGTTCCGGTTTCCTATCAGACAGATACCTACCGCTGTACCGTTCCGGGAGGCATCATTGACCGTAAGGGATGGGCACAGGATGTTCCGTGTCTTGGATGCATGGAGGCTGTTGATGCTGGAGAAAGTTCAATTGCGGTGATTTCCGACTGCAAATATGGTTTCAGAGGATATGACAATACGGTATCTCTGACGCTACTGAGAGCTCCGTATGACCCGGACCCGACCCCGGATCAGGGAGAACATTACATGAAGATCGGCATTACGGCTGTCGGGGATAAAGAAGACCTGACAGAGAAATATGACCGCTTCATTCATCCGTTGTATGCTGTTTCAAACAGTGTACATGAGGGAGAACTGCCACTGTCAGAGAACCTTCTGAATGTGACAGGAAATGTCAAAGTCGATGTACTCAAAAAAGCAGAAAACGGAGACGGCATCATTATTAGACTGTATAATCTTGAAAAAGAACCTTCAGAAATCACTCTGAGCGCGGGCAGAACTTCTGTCAGAAGCGCAGAGTTTACCGATATTCTTGAAGAGGTAGCAGAAGTAATAGAAGTTGAGGACGGAAAGGTAACGACAGAAATTCCGGCAGCAGCACACAGAACAATAAGAATTCGCCTGTAAAGGCAGAAAGGAGACCATAGGTGACATTGATTGCTTATGGTCTTCTTTGATAAAAACGAAAAAGCAGGAGGATGAATGATGTTTTTGATGAAAGAACATGTCGGGAAACTGATCTCCGATGTGGAAGAACTGATCTACCGCGAGAAGAAACCTGTGGAATCATACCGATACAAAAAAGCAGGTGCAGAGAAGCTCGCGATTGACAGAGAAGATATTCCCTCATGGGATACGCTCAAAAATGAGGACATCTGGGGCGGAAACCGGGAATATTTTTATTTTCAGACCGAGGTTGTGATTCCGAAAGAATGGAGGAACTGTAAAGTCGTCTATGAACTTCGGACAGGACGGGAAGGCGAATGGGATGCAATCAATCCGCAGTTTTATGCCTATATAAATGGTGTGCCGCGGATGGGACTCGATGTAAATCACAGAGAGATCCTGCTCACGGAATGCGCAGAAGGTGGTGAGCGCTTCGAGATTCTTTTGCAGGCATTTTCGGGAGACAATAATTTCTCCCTGCATATGGATTCTGAGATCAAGATTCTTGATTCAGAGATTGAGACTTATTATTACGACCTGGCAGTGCCGTATCAGGTGGCAAGACTTCTGCCGGAGACCGATGAAAACAGAACTCTGATCATAAGATGTCTGGATCAGTCTCTGCGCCGTCTTGACCTTCGAAGAGCTTATTCCAGGGAATTCTATGACAGCCTGAAAGATGCGGAAAAATATATACAGGAAGAATTTTATGATAAGTACTGCGGAAGACAGGAGGTACCGACGATTTATTGCGTCGGACATACCCATATCGATGTAGCGTGGCTGTGGACGCTGGGTGTAACCAGGGACAAGGCAGTCCGAAGCTTCACGACCGTGCTGGAACTGATGAAAAATTATCCCGAATATATCTTTATGTCAAGCCAGCCACAGCTCTATGAATATGTCAAAGAGAATGCACCTGAGATTTACGAAGAGATCCGGGCGAAGATTAGAGAGGGACGCTGGGAAGCAGAAGGCGGTATGTGGCTGGAAGCAGACTGCAATATTTCTTCCGGTGAAGCACTCGTTCGACAGTTCCTGTATGGAACCAGATTTTTTGAAAAGGAATTCGGGGTAAAGAACCGGATCCTATGGCTTCCGGATGTATTCGGTTATTCAGCGGCACTTCCACAGATCATGAAAAAGAGCGGCATTGATTATTTCATGACGACAAAGATCAGCTGGAATGAGCGCAACAAGATGCCTTATGATACCTTTATGTGGGAAGGAATTGACGGGACAGAAGTGCTGACACATTTTATCCCGACCAGAGATTACGGCGCGAAAGCACAGGAAGACGGAACGGAGACCGAGCATTTTACGACGTACAATGGCTATCTGAATCCGTCTCAGGTCATGGGTGCATGGCAGCGTTACAGCCAGAAAGAACTGAACCATGAAGTACTTATGAGCTACGGCTATGGAGATGGTGGCGGCGGTGTCAGCAAAGATATGCTGGAGAATCAGAGACGACTTGCCAAGGGAATCCCGGGATGCCCGAAGACGGAACCATGTACGGCATTACAGTTCTTTGAGAAGCTTGAAGAACATGTCAAAGGCAAAGAAGAACTGATGCACTGGGTAGGAGAACTTTATCTTGAATACCATCGTGGAACCTACACTTCGATGGCACGCAACAAGCGATTCAACCGCCGTGCGGAGTTTGACTGTCAGGATCTGGAATTATACGGTATCCTCGGAGAAAAAGCAGGAAAAGAATATCCAGACAGCGAACTTCATGAAATGTGGAAAGTATTGCTTCGTAATCAGTTCCATGACATTCTTCCGGGTTCTTCGATCAAAGAAGTCTATGAGGAATCCAAAGAAGAGTATCAGAAATTGTTCAAAGAAAACTATGCGGCAACAGAAGATATCCTGGAAGGTCTGACGACCGCGATCACAGGGGATGCCGGGGATGTGGTGATCTTCAATCCGAACAGCCAGAGCGTACCGGCGCCGGTCATCCTGCCGTCAGAGCTTCGTGGAAATGCACTGACAGACGGAGAGAGAAGCTATCAGGTGCAGGAAATCGATGGAAGTAAACTGGCAGTTGTAGACCGCATTCCATCCAAGGGATATGCAGCCTTTAAAGTTGTGGAACAGCTGGACGAGGATGAAGAAATCCTCCTGGTGGATCAGAGCCATGCAGAGACTCCGTTTTTCCATGTGGAATGGAATGACAAGGGACAGTTTATCAGCATCTATGACAAAAAGGCAGACCGTGAACTTCTTCCTGCGGGAGAGAAGGGCAATGTGATAATGAGCTATGAAGACCGTCCGCACAACTATGATGCGTGGGATATCAACCATTACTATACTGAGAAAGCGTGGGAAGTGGATGACGTGACTTCTGTTTCTGTAGAAGAGCAGGGACCGGTTCGTGCATGTGTACGTTTTGAACGGAAATATTTGGAATCTACTGTTGTGCAATATGTATATTTCTACCGTGATCTGTGTCAGATCGATATCCGCAATGAGATAGACTGGAATGAGAAAAAAATTCTTCTCCGTGCATATTTCCCGGTTGATATTCATACAAACGAGGCAACTTATGAGATCCAGTATGGAAATGTAAAGCGCCCGACACATTATAATACTTCCTGGGATGAGGCAAGATTTGAGGTTTGTGCACACAAATGGCTGGATGTCAGCGAGGATGGTTACGGAATCAGCGTATTAAATGACTGCAAATACGGATGTGATGTCCATAACGGAAGAATTGGTCTGACCATGTTGAAATCAGCAACCTATCCGAATCCGGACGCAGATAAAGAACACCACAGCTTTACCTGGTCCTTATGTCCGCACAGCGGAAGATGGCAGGAGAATCAGACGGTAGCCAAGGCATATCTTCTGAATAATCCGTACAGGGCAGTTGTCAAACAGAATGACGGCGGCAGCCTTACAAAAACATATTCAGCAGTTTCTGTCAATGTACCGAACGTAGTGATCGAAGTGGTCAAGAAAGCAGAGGACGGAGAAGGAACGATCATCCGTATGTATGAGTGCTGGAACAGAAGAAGCCGCTTTGAATTACAGCTGTCCGAACCGGCAGAATATGTTTATGAAACCAATCTTCTGGAAGAAAAGCAGGAAGAAATTCCGGTGAAAGAGAATAAAGTTTCTCTTGAGATCAGACCGTTTGAGATCAAGACGCTGATCGTATATTGAGAAAGCAGTTAAGAATCCAAAATCAGAAATTACATGAAACCTCCATAAAAAGTTAAAGAAAAGCTCTCCATATTGTCAGAGAATTAGTCTGACGATATGGAGAACTTTGTGTATCTGTGTAGAAATCTTACTGACTGGTCATATATGTATAGACATCTGCAGAGATTTTTTTGATCGTATTCTGTGCACTGGAATTATTCTTAATATTATTGGAGAGTACACAGAGCACATATGGATGCTCTTTGTCAAAGACAATGGCAATATCGTTTTCGACAACACCGAGTTTTCCGGAGTCTGCAAGTTCTCCGGTTTTGTTGGCAGTTGCGGTGCCGGAAGGAACACCTGCCGGAATCTTGGCTGTCTTTGTCTGGCTCGTAAGGAGCGCAAGCATTTCGGCAGATGCTTCCGCGTTTACCAGAGAACTGTTGTAAATATCAGAGAGCAGTCGGCAGCAGTCGGAAGCACTTGTGTAATTGTCATCGGTTGGATCAGAAGCCAGGAACTCGCGGCCAAGATGCGTGGAGGTGTAGTTCCGCTCCTGACAGAACTCATTGACAATAGCAGCTCCTGTCTGAAAATCGCCTCCACCGAGCTTGCGGATCAGTTCGTTGGCAGAGTCATTGTCACTGACTGTGATCATACTGGTGAGGAGAGGTTTCAGAGTACTTTCATAATCGGATGAAACCGTAGTTCCTTCATCTGGATATATCAGTTTGTCATAAACAGCGGCCATGATAAATGCTTTGATAACACTGGCAGACTGCATGGACTGTTCGGCATTGACTGTGCTGTAGGCCTGCGTCTTCAGATCCATAGCTGCGATTGCCCAGAGTTCTCCCTGTTGTTCAAGCGGATCCGTATAGTTCTTTTCCAGCTGTGAGGTGAGATCGGCGAGGTGTTCTCCGACAGTAGTAATAGCCGGTTCGACAGTATTGAAATATGCATCGATTCCATCGGCAATTCCCCTTGCCATAGTTTCGTGATTTGCGGAATTGGTAATGTAAAGATCATCATTCTGGTTACTCATAAATCCCATTTCGAGGATGGCAACCGGAACTGTACTCCAGTTGGTACCAGTCATATTGTCGGCAGAGATGACGCCTTTGTTTGCAAGTCCGGTGGCATTGCAGTAACTGTCGATGATACAGGATGCAAGCGTATTACTTTTTTCGATGAGTTCCTTGTCCAGATACTGATTGGAACTGGTTGGGGCCATAGTAAGAGCACCGGCAGCAGAAGCACTGTTGTCACTGTTTGCATGAATGCGGACCGTGATATCGGCTCCGGATTCTGTGGCAAATTCTGCACGTTCTTTGTTGCTGATGGCTTTGTCGTTATCCTCGCGGGTCATGACAACCTTGTACCCGCGAGATGCCAGTTCTTTTTCAAGGACAAGAGAAACTTCAAGGTTGACTTCATATTCCGGAACCTTGGAGTAGTTACCGGCAGTACCGGTCGTAGCTTTATTTTTGGTCTGAGATGAACCTGGAGCCATAGGTTCCTGTGCACTCATGTCTACCCAGCTTCCCTGATGTCCCGGATCAATACAGACGGTAAACTGTCTGGAACCGGAAGACAGAGTTGAAGCCGTGTTTGCGGCAGACCAGTCCATGCCTGAGGAAGAACCGGAAGGACTCAAAGTACCTTCGGAGTCATCTGAAGAATCGACATCGGCTTCAGTATTGGCAGAAGCATTTGGAGAAGCCGAAGATGGAGCCTTGATCATGGCCTGTCCCTGTTCGCTTTCATAGGTGGTTTCCGCAGAAGCCCAGATCGTGGCAGGAAGCAGTAAAAGCAGACATCCGGCAAGAAAAACAGATAATAGTTTGCGCATGAATATATATCCTCCCGAGAAATTTTATTTTACAGAAAGTTGTTTCCTATATGATAAACTATAATAAAAAATTTGACAAGAACGGTTCGGTGTCGTATCTGCTCGAAGACTTGTCACGGGGAGCAAAAACTAAATACAAAGGAGGGCAACATTATGAAGAAGAGATTTTCCACAATGCAGAGGTCAGGAGTCCTGAAACGTATTTTCACATGTGTGATCGCACTTGCACTTGCTATGCCGATGACGGTGCAGACAGGATGGGCGGCCACCACTTCCTACACAGTTACAGTAGCGGATGGCTATCTGGCACTTCGTAATGCAAAGGCTTATGATGACAAGAATGAGATCGGTAAGCTTTATACAGGTGATACCGTTGATGTGACAGATTCCAGTGGAAGCACCTACTGGTATGTATATGCATCACGACTCAAGAAATCCGGATATGTAAATCGCAGATATCTGGCGAATTCTTCAAGTGAACGTTATGTAAGTGTCAAGAGTGGATATCTGGCGCTTCGTAATGCCAAGGCGTTTAAATCGTCCAATGAAGTTGCGGAACTTTATACAGGAGATAAGGTACAGATCGCGGATTCCAGTGACAGCACCTACTGGCTGGTATATGTACCGGGACTTGGAAAGGGCGGATATGTAAACAAAGATTATCTGGTAAAAAATAAAGACAATACAGCATCTGCGGTTGTTACAAAGACAGTGAAAGTCAAGAGTGGCTATCTGGCACTTCGTAATGCAAAAGCGTATGATGATGCAAATGAGATCGGACAGTTGAATAACGGTGATACCGTTCAGGTCCAGGATTCCAGTGGAAGTACTTACTGGTATGTATATTCTTCCAGACTTGGAAAGAGCGGCTATGTAAATAAAAATTACCTGCAGTGATGCAGGTAATTTTTACGTAATACAGGATCAGTACTTCTGATGCTGTATTATTTTTTCTTATGTTTCGGATCAGTATCCGTGGAAGCACGGAGTTCGTCGATCATCTGCTCGATCAGCATTTTTTTTACATAAACATCAAAGCTGAGAAGACAGATGAAAGAAAATAATTTCAGGAAATCCCTGTCTTCTTCCGGTGCATTCTCAAAAGTTCCCTGAGCAATTTCATAGCGTTCCAGAAGCTCCTTCTGAAGAGATTCGATCTGTCCTTTTTCCATACTGAATACTTCGTTGTAGATAGCAGTGAGATCCATATCATCCATAGATTTGAAATATTTATCGGTCAGTGGTCTGAGCAGAGTCTGAATATCGCTGATCGATAAAATATTTTTGAAATAGTAGATAAAGATCAGAACCAGCAGGTGTTCTTTTGAATAGCGCTTCTTCTCAGGAGAAGGAAGCAGATTATTCTTGGCATAATTATTGATCATGGTCTTTGTAAGAATCTTGTCATCTTCATAGCGTTTGGAATGAGCAAGCTGTGCTTCCATAAAAGTAGTGACCTGATCCATATAAAGATCTATATTGGGAATATCCTCTGGTTTTACATAACCGATTCTGGAAACACGATCCAGAATATTACGGATCATGGAGTCTGTATTAACTGACATAAATTCATCTCCTTTGCCTGAAATAAAGGCAGAATGGTATTTCTAATACCTGCACGCTCTATTATATAGTTTTAAATACTACTTGTAAATGGTTTTTGCAAATGATTTTAAAATTCCTTTACCCCATACCAGGTTTCATGTATAATTAAAAAGATAGCAAGAAAACATCAGTTCGAAATAAGTAACCACAAAGAAACAGGAGATAATTGATGAATACAATTTATGATACATTGAATGACCGACAGAAAGAAGCTGTTCTGCATACAGATGGACCACTTCTGATTCTTGCAGGAGCCGGTTCAGGAAAGACCAGAGTACTGACACACAGGATTGCTTATCTGATCGCAGAAAAGGGTGTGAATCCGTGGAATATTCTGGCAATCACATTTACCAACAAAGCGGCCCACGAGATGAGAGAACGTGTGGACAAGATCGCAGGAAGCGAAGGGGGAAGTGTATGGGTATCAACTTTTCACTCGACATGTGTGCGGATCCTACGACGCCATATAGACCGTCTCGGTTATGATAATAATTTTACGATTTACGATGCGGACGACCAGAAGACACTGATCAAAGAAATCTGCCGCAAAATGAATATCGATACCAAGAAAGTGAAGGAACGTGCACTACTGGCTCAGATCTCACATGCAAAAGATGAGCTGCTGACTCCGGATGAAATGGAAATGAATGCAGGCGCTGATTTTAACCAGAAAAGAGCGGCGCAGGTTTATCGTGAATATCAGGCAGCACTGCGTCGGAATAATGCGTTGGATTTTGATGACCTCATATGTAAGACAGTGGAATTGTTCCAGAATTGTGGCGATGTTCTGCAGAGTTATCAGGAACGTTTCCGCTATATTATGGTAGATGAATATCAGGATACCAATACGGCACAGTTTAAGTTTGTAAGTCTTCTGGCATCCAGGTATGAGAATCTGTGTGTAGTCGGTGATGATGACCAGTCTATTTACAGATTCCGTGGAGCTAATATTGGAAATATCCTGGGATTTGAGCGGGTATTCCCGGATGCTAAAGTTATTCGTCTGGAGCAGAATTATCGTTCTACGCAGAATATCTTAAATGCAGCGAATGGTGTGATCGCAAATAATACAGAGCGTAAAGAAAAAACACTCTGGACCGAGAACCCGGAGGGAGAGAAAATTCATTTCCGACAGTTTATGAATGGATATGAGGAAGCTGAATTTGTTGTAGGGGACATTGCCCGACGACACAGAGAAGGGACAGCAGAGTATCATAACTGCGCAGTACTTTATCGAACAAATGCACAGTCCCGTCTTTTTGAAGAGAAGTGTCTGCTTGCAAACATTCCTTACAAGATCGTAGGGGGAGTGAACTTCTATGCACGTAAAGAAATCAAAGATCTGCTCTGCTATCTGAAAACGGTAGACAATGCAGCGGATGATCTTGCGGTACGTAGAATCCTGAATGTACCAAAGCGTGGAATCGGAGCAACAACGGTCGGCAGAATCCAGGATTATGCCGACATGATGAATATCAGTTTTTATGATGCACTCCGTGTGGCAGAGGAAGTGCCGTCGATCGGACGCAGTCTTTCAAAAGTGGATGGATTTGTTACATTTATCCAGTCACTTAAGAGCAAAGCACAGGCATATTCTGTATCGGAGCTTCTGGAGGAAATCATAGATCTGACCGGTTATGTGGATGAATTGAAAGCAGAAGATACAGAAGAATCCAGAGCCAGGGTGGAGAATATCGATGAGCTGATATCCAAAACGGTTTCTTATGAAGAGACAATGAAGGCTGAGAACAGAGAGGCAACATTATCTGGATTCCTGGAAGAAATTGCACTGATCGCGGATATTGATTCTGTAGATGAGAATCAGGATTATGTGGTACTGATGACTTTGCACAGTGCAAAGGGGCTGGAGTTTCCATATGTATACCTTGCCGGAATGGAAGATGGTATGTTCCCAAGCAGTATGTGCATCTTTTCCGGTGACCAGTCGGAGCTGGAAGAGGAGCGCAGGCTTTGTTATGTGGGAATCACCAGAGCCATGAAAGAACTGACTATGACCAGTGCGCAGCAGCGTATGGTGCGTGGGGAAACGCAGTATAATCGCGTTTCCAGATTTGTGAGAGAGATTCCACGGGAACTGGTGGATCTTGGACATACTGTTCAGGAACACAAACCAAAGATCCCGGAGACAAAATCTCCGCTCAACAGCTATCTGCAGATGAAGAAAAGCTTCCATACGAAGGCATTTCAGCCGCAGAATTTTAAGGTAACGAAAGCGGATTCCCTGGATTACGGTGTTGGGGATACGGTCCGTCACATTAAATTTGGTGTTGGCATCGTTAAGGATATCGTAGAAGGCGGCAGAGATTATGAGGTTACTGTAGATTTTGACAAAGTCGGAGTTAAAAAAATGTTCGCTGCCTTTGCAAAACTTAAGAAAATATAACTTTTTATAATTTTCTTAAGAAATCTTAAAGTTTCTGTACTTTAGTTGTTTTACCTTTTAATGAATGATATACTGGATACATGAAAATTCGAAGGGAGTACAGAATGAAAAAGATTTTAAAAGGCCTCACGAGGATACTCCCTGCATATGGAATTTTCCCGGTTATTTTTTCGTTTGTATTTAATTGTCTTGTTTATTCAGGTTCCAGAATGATCGCAGGTGGATGGTACCACCACAATATAGAAACTGCTGTGGACAGGAGCCTTCCTTTTGTCCCACAGTTTCTGATCATCTATTTTGGATGCTATCTTTTCTGGATCGTCAATTACATTCTGATTGCCAGGCAGGATCGACACAGTGTGTACCAGTTTTTTACAGGAGATTTTATATCAAGATGTATCTGCCTTGGTTTCTTTCTTTTGTATCCCACAACGAATACTAGACCAGTGATAACAGATGGAGGATTATGGAATCAGCTTGCTTTGTGGCTGTACTCTATTGATGCAGCAGATAATCTGTTTCCGTCTATTCATTGTCTGGTCAGCTGGTTCTGCTATTTGGGCATCCGCGGAAGAAAAGAAATTCCGGTATGGTACCAGAGAATGTCGGCAGTGCTGGCAATTCTTGTGTTTGTCTCTACATTGCTGACGAAACAGCATGTTCTGGTGGACGTGGCAGGAGGAATCCTTCTTGCAGAACTGTGTTTCTGTATCGGAAGAAACACAAATCTGTACAAAATTTACGAAAGATTTGGCAGCAGGATCGAGAAAAAGATTCTGAAATCTACAGAAGGGTGAGCTGCTTATGAAAAAAAATAGAAGAGTGATCTTTAATGGAGCTTTCCTGCTCATTGTCTTTGTGCTCACAATTTATGGAGTGTTTCATGGAGAAGACCTCGGGGCTATGATGGATGCCATTCGGAGTGCGGATAAACGATGGCTCGTGCCTGGGCTTGCACTGGTGGCATTCTTTATCTGGGGTGAGTCGATCATCATATGGTATATGATGCGGTCCTATGGAATAAAACTGAAAAAAAGAACCTGTTTTCTCTTTTCATCGGTAGGATTCTTTTTCAGCTGTATTACACCATCTGCGAGTGGTGGACAGCCAATGCAGGCATATTATATGAAAAAGAAAAACATATCTATTCCAGTTTCTGCGGTTATTCTGATGATCATTACGATCACCTATAAGCTGGTGCTGGTGGTGGTCGGTATCGGAGTGGCTGTGTTTGGAAGAGGATTCCTGCATCAGTATCTGGAAGGAATTCTTCCTGTTTTCTATCTGGGATTGGGACTGAATATTTTCTGTGTGACTTTTATGACGATTCTGGTATTTCATCCACTGCTTGCCAGATCATTTCTTGTATGGGGACTTTCGATTCTTGAGAAATTCCGTATTCTTCGTCACAAAGAAGGAAGGCTGAAAAAACTGGAAGATTCCATGGATACTTACAGAGATACAGCTGCTTATCTGAAGACACATCCGAGAGTGATCGTGAATATCATTGCAATCACATTTGTACAGAGAATGGCAATGTTTGCAGTAACATGGTTTGTATATAAAGCATTTTCACTGTCAGGGACAGGATTCTGGACGGTGCTGTTTCTTCAGGCAGTGATCTCGGTTTCCGTAGATATGCTTCCGCTTCCGGGAGGTATGGGAATCAGTGAGACGTTGTTCCTGACAATATTCACCCCGGTATTTGGCACATTACTTCTGCCGGGGATGGTTCTCAGCAGAGGACTTGGTTATTATGGGGAGCTTTTGATCAGTGCACTTTTTACGATTGTGGCACAGCTTACGATCGGACAGGGGCATGGCAAAGATAATAAGGAGAGTTACGAATGATAGGATTTTATGATTATACAGTAGTTGTTACATATATCAGTCTTGTTTCATCCATCCTGGGTATGTTTTGTGCGATCGACGGGAGGCTTACGCTGGCAGTATCCTGTCTGGCTTTTTCCGGACTGTGTGATATGTTTGATGGAAAGATAGCCCGGACAAAGAAGAACCGGACCGATGATGAGAAATCCTTTGGCATTCAGATCGATTCTCTCTGTGACATTGTCTGTTTTGGGATTTTTCCAATCATTCTGGGCTACAAACTTGGAATGTGTAAAGCATACAGCATTGCGATCCTTGCATTTTACGGGATGGCAGGAGTGATCCGTCTTGCATACTTTAATGTGATGGAGGCAAAACGCCAGAGCGAGACATCTGAGAACCGCAAGTACTATCAGGGACTTCCAATCACATCTATGGCTGTGATCATGCCACTTCTGTTTGTGGCATCGGTATTTTTTCCGGGATTTCGTTATTTTGTGGGATTGCTTCATGCAGCGATGCTGATCGTAGGATTCTTGTTTATTTTTAATTTCCGTTTCCGCAAGCCGACCAATCAGGAACTGGTGGTATTGGTTGCAGTTGTGGCAGTGGCGGTATTGTTTATTCTTTTTTACAAAGAAGGATGGTGGGCTCATTATCATACGGTCAGGAAGTTGAAAGGAGCAGCAGCATGACAACATATACGGCAGACCGAAAAGGTCATGTAACTGAAAATGATTCGTTTCAGGACAGATTCCTGGAAAAAATGTATGGCTCTGCGATTGGCAGGGCTTTACTTAAACCTCTTGTAAATCCTGTACTTTCAGAGATTGGGGGCAGAATTCTGGACTCCAGAGTATCTGCACTGGCGGTTCCGGCATTTATAAGACATGCAGGAATTGATATGAGAGATTATGAACCGAAAAAGTATTGGTCGTACAATGATTTTTTTACCAGACAGATTCGAGAGGGTGCCAGAGAAATTGATATGGTACCGGAAGCTTTTGTCAGTCCCTGCGACAGCAGGGTGAGTGTTTATCCGATCAGTGAGAACTGTCATGTAAAAATCAAACATACATCCTATACAGTTGCTGAACTTCTGAAGAATCCGGTTCTGGCGAAACGATACGAAGGCGGACTTCTCTGGGTGTTCCGTTTATGTGTGGACGATTATCACAGATATATCTATATAGATGATGGATTTGAATCCCGGAGAGTGCATATTCCGGGTGAACTGCATACGGTCAATCCGGTCGCCAATGATGTGTATCCAATCTACAAAGAAAATACAAGAGAATATGCGTTGTTGAAGACTGTGAATTTTGGAACTGTTCTGATGATGGAAGTCGGAGCGTTGATGGTCGGCAGGATTGAGAATGTACCACTTCGTGGCCGTGTAAAACGGGGAAAAGAAAAAGGAAATTTCGCATTTGGTGGTTCGACGGTTATACTGATGACACAGAAGGAACGGGTACTGCCTGATCCAGACATCTTTATGAATTCCGAAAAGGGAATTGAGACAAGAGTAAAACTTGGGGAGCGGATTGGTGTATCAGAAGTTCTGGATGGATAAGGTGCAGAAACATAATCGAAAATTTGCGAGAAAATATGGTAAAATGGATGGATTAGTGGTATACTATGACCTATAAATGAGTGAGAGGAAGGTGCCCGTCATGAATCTGAATAATTTAAACCTGAACGAGAAAATTGAGGATTTACTTGCTGCTTTAAAGAAAAAAGAAGACGAAAAAGAAAAAAATACAGTCCTCTGGGTACTGGCTATCATAGGCGCAGTTGCAGCAGTTGCAGGAATCGCATTTGCAGTATATCGCTTCTTTGCTCCGGATTATCTGGAAGATTTTGAAGAAGATTTCGATGATGATTTTGATGATTACTTCGAGGATGAAGAAGAGTAAGATGACTGCTTGCAGAGAGAATGGCAACAGAGTAAGCGTAGCATGAAGTTCAAACAGCTCCGGCAGATAACCGGGGCTGTTTTACTGCTCTGTCAAGGACAAAAGAGTGAGGGTTACGAAGAGACAGTTGGATGCAAGTGTTTCAAATATATAAATGAGGAATAGAAAGCATGAAAAAAGGTGAAATTTACGAAGGTGTAATAGAGAAGGTGGACTTCCCGAATAAGGGATATGTTTTTGTGGAGGATCAGAAGGTTCTGATCAAGAACGGAATTCCGGGACAGAAGGTACGCTTTATGATTCAGAAGAAACGTTCCGGAAGGGCACAGGGACGTATCCTGGAGGTAATAGAAAAATCACCATTGGAGACAAGAGAACCGGTATGCAGCAATTTTCCGGCATGTGGTGGCTGCATGTATCAGACAATGTCCTATGAAGACCAGCTTCATATGAAAGAGACACAGATACGAGAGCTTCTGGAAGAGGCATTGATCCAGGGTGGTCAGATAGATGAGAATGGAAATGCAGCTTTTGAATGGGAGGGTATTCACGGAAGCCCGATCGAATTCGGATACCGCAATAAGATGGAGTTTTCTTTTGGAGATGAGGTCAAAGACGGACCACTGTCCCTTGGCCTGCATAAGAAGGGAAGTACGTATGATATCCTGAATACTGACGACTGTAAGCTGGTGCATAAGGATATGACGGATATCCTGACTTGTGTAAGAGAATTTTTCAGAGAAAAAGGAGCTTCTTATTACAGGAAACTGCAGCACACCGGTTATCTGCGGCACCTGATGTTGAGAAGAGGTGTTACTTCCGGTGAGATTCTGGTGCATCTTGTAACGACCACTCAGGAAGAGTATGATCTGGAACCGCTGAAAGATCAGCTTCTGGCTCTTCCACTGGAGGGCAGGATTGTTGGAATCATGCATATTCTCAATGATTCACTTTCAGATGTAGTTCAGAGCGATGAGACAAGGATACTTTATGGACAGGACTATTTCTATGAGACACTGCTCGGACTGAAATTCCGTATCAGCACGTTTTCTTTCTTCCAGCCGAATTCACTGGCTGCGGAAGTACTGTACAATATTGTGCGTGATTATATCCAGAATACGAGTGGAATGGAAGTGTTTGATCTTTACAGTGGAACCGGAACGATCGCGCAGCTGCTTGCTCCGGTGGCAAAAGAAGTGATCGGTGTGGAAATCGTGGAAGATGCAGTTGCAGCAGCAAGAGAGAATGCGAAGCTGAACGGACTGGATAACTGTAAATTCATTGCCGGTGACGTCCTGAAGGTTCTGGATGATCTGACTGAGAAGCCGGATGTGATCGTCCTGGATCCACCTCGCGATGGAATCCATCCGAAAGCGCTGCCGAAGATCCTTTCCTATGGGGTAAACCGTATTGTGTATGTCTCCTGTAAAGCAACCAGCCTTGCACGTGATCTGGAGGCATTTTTGCAGGCGGGATATCGACTTGAAAAAGCCTGTTGTGTAGACCAGTTCTGCGAGACCGTGTGGACAGAAGCAGTGGCACTGCTGGTGAAGGAATAAAAGAGAGTAAATCCTTTCAGTATATTTTTACAATACTGAGAGGATTTTTTTGTGCATAAATCGTCTGAAAAGTTCTTTAAAATATATTGACATATATGAGGGTAGTGTTATAATACAATCAAACATATGAATGAATGTTCATATGAAAACGTGAATAAAACATATATGAGAAGGAGAATACTACTATGAAGAAATCTTACAAAATTGAAGTTGACTGTGCAAACTGTGCAAATAAAATGGAAGAAGCAGCTAAGAACACAGCAGGTGTTAAAGATGCAAGCGTGAATTTCATGATGCTCAAGATGAAAGTAGAATTTGAAGAAGGACAGGATCCGGACAGCGTAATGAAAGAAGTTCTGAAGAACTGTAAGAAAGTAGAAGACGATTGCGAGATTTATTTATAAGATGAAATGAGAATGCTCTGCTGCGGATGCGGCAGGGCATTTAAATAAATGGCGGGAGGAAAGAGGTTATGAATAAAAAGCAGAAAAAAATGCTGGCACGTATCATCATAGCAGCGGTGTTACTGATCGTTTTGCATTTCGTTCCGATTACGGGAATTCCGAGATTTATCTGCTATCTGGCAGTTTATCTGGTTATCGGATATGATATTGTAAAGAAAGCATTTAAAGGAATCAAAAATGGTCAGGTTTTCGATGAAAACTTTTTGATGGCCATTGCAACGATCGGTGCATTTGCGCTGGCAGTTTATGAAAAAAGCGGCGATTATAACGAATCGATCGCGGTTATGCTGTTCTACCAGATCGGTGAACTTTTCCAGAGCTATGCAGTTGGAAAGAGCCGCCGTAACATTACCGAACTGATGGATATCCGCCCAGATTATGCTAACATTGAAAACGATGGTAAGTTAGAAAAAGTAGATCCGGATGAAGTTGAGGTTGGTTCCGTTATCGTCGTACAGCCGGGTGAAAAAGTCCCGATCGATGGCGTGATCGTAGAAGGAAACAGTAGCCTCAACACCAGTGCACTGACCGGTGAGAGCCTTCCGCGCAGTGCAAAAGCGGGAGATGAGATCATCAGCGGATGCATCAATATGACCGGTGTACTGAAGATTAAGACAACAAAAGAATTTGACGAATCGACCGTATCGAAGATTCTGGAACTGATTGAAGAATCCAGTTCCCGTAAATCCAGATCTGAGAATTTTATTTCAAAATTTGCCCATTATTATACACCGGCAGTATGTTATGGAGCACTTGCACTGGCAATCCTGCCGCCGCTTGTAAATCTCGTGCTCCTTCACAATCCTGCAATGTGGGGCCAGTGGATCTACAGAGCCCTGACATTCCTTGTAATCAGCTGCCCGTGTGCTCTGGTCATCAGTATTCCGCTGGGGTTCTTTGCGGGAATCGGTGGAGCCAGCAATGCCGGTGTTCTGGTCAAAGGATCCAACTATCTGGAAACTCTGGCCCAGACAAAATATGTAGTATTTGACAAGACCGGTACCCTGACCAAAGGTGTGTTTGAAGTTGTAGGTGTTCACCATAACACGATGGAAGAAAAAAAGATTCTGGAATATGCAGCACTGGCAGAAAGTTTTTCGTCACATCCGATCAGCCGCAGCCTGAAAACTGCTTACGGTAAGGAAATTGACCAGAAACGTGTCACAGATGTAGAGGAAATCAGCGGAAATGGTGTTACGGCGAAGGTGGACGGAACCTCTGTTGCAGTCGGAAATACAAAACTGATGAAACGTATCGGCGTGGAGGCAGTAGAGTGCCATCAGGTCGGAACGGTCATCCATGTTGCAATCGATGGAGCTTATGCAGGGCATATCCTGATTTCGGATGTCCTAAAACCGACTTCAAAAGAGGCAATTGTAAATCTTAAGAAAAATGGCATTAAAGAGACGGTCATGCTGACGGGCGATATTGATAAGGTTGCACAGCAGGTAGCAGGTGAGCTTGGTGTAGACCGTGTATACAGTGAACTTCTTCCGGCTGATAAAGTAAGTAAGGTAGAAGAACTTCTCGCAAAAAAGACAGAGAAAGAGAAACTTGCCTTTGTTGGGGATGGTATCAATGACGCTCCGGTACTTTCCAGAGCAGATATTGGTATTGCCATGGGAGCACTTGGATCGGATGCGGCTATTGAGGCAGCAGATGTTGTTCTTATGGATGATGATCCGATGAAGATCGTGAAAGCTATCCGCATCGCAAAGAAATGTATGCGTATTGTATATGAAAATATTTATTTTGCAATCGGAATCAAGGTAATCTGTCTGATTCTTGGTGCTGTGGGTATTGCCAATATGTGGGTTGCGATTTTTGCAGATGTCGGAGTTATGATCATTGCAGTGCTGAATGCGATCAGAACTTTGTTTGTTAAAAAATTGTAGTTACCTGAACTGAATAATTTAGAGAGAAAGCGAGAAAAATATGGCAGAAGAAAGAGAAGAGATCAGCTGTGAATGCCAGGAGATTCATGAAGATCTTTTAAAGATTGTGAATGAGACCATGCCGGATGAAGAGGAGCTGTATGATCTGGCAGATCTGTTTAAGGTGTTTGCGGATTCTACCCGTATCCGTATCCTGTTTGTGCTGTTTGAATCTGAAGTGTGTGTCTGTGATCTGGCAAAGGTCCTGAACATGACCCAGTCCGCAGTGTCCCATCAGCTTCGTATCCTCAAGCAGAATAAACTGGTGAAGGCCCGCAGAGACGGAAAATCTATTTTTTATTCTCTGGCCGATGATCACGTAAGAACGATCATTTCCATGGGAAGAGAGCATATTTTAGAGTAAGAAGAAGTCGGTGTATATCTGAAAGAAACAGATGTGCACCGGCATTTTTATATGGTCAAAAGGAAAAGAATAGGGTAAGATAGAAATCAGGAAAACAGACAAGGAGAAACATGATGATAAAAGCGGTCATTTTTGACATAGACAATACCTTATACAGTTATGATGAAAATCATATTTATGGAATGGAAGCTTTGGCTGTATACTGCAGGGATTCGTTTGGGATTACAACAGACGAGATGCAGGCCTGCTACAGAAAGGCCGGACGAATCATGACAGACCGGATCGGAACAGATACTGCTGCAATCCACAGCCGTATGCTGCGGATGCAGTGTATGCTGGAACTTCTCGAACAGCCACTTTTTCCGCATGCGCGAAATATGTATCATGCCTACTGGGACACATTTATTCAGCATATACAGTCAAATCCGGGAATCCTGGAATTTATGAAAGAGCTGAAAAAAAGAAAAATCCGTATCGGAATCGGGACAGACATGACTGCATACGTTCAGTACAGAAAACTGGAAGCAATTGGTGTGACATCATATATTGATTTTATTGTTACCAGCGAAGAAGCGGGGGTAGAGAAACCACATTATCATTTTTTTGATATCTGTGTGGAAAAAGCGGGAGTTCGTCCGGAAGAATGTGCATTCATCGGTGATAATGTCCGAAAAGATATTGAAGGTGCATGGGAGAGCGGCATGAAAGGAATCTGGTATACCCAGGAAAAAGAACCGTCAGAACACAGATATTTCCCGACGATCCGGTCATTCAGAGGAATAGATGTCGATGAATTCCTGAAATAAAATGGCACTTAAGCGTAACTGAGTGGAAAGCATCAATGCTCACAGAGAAAGAAAAGATATAAATTATGGATTATTTATCAAAAAATGTTGCGGCAAATCTGAAAAGAATTCGAAAATCAAAATGTATGAGCCTGGATCAGGCAGCAGAACAGACTGGCGTCAGCAAAAGTATGCTGGCACAGATTGAAAGAGGAACGGCTAATCCATCGCTTGGAGTGCTTGGAAAGATCACCAGCGGTCTTCGAGTCGAATTCCAGGAACTGATCCAGCCGCCGAGAGTAGACTGCTGTCTCGTGACACCGGAAGAACTGCTTCCGACCAAGGAACTGGAAGGACAGTACCGTGTCTGGACCTGCCTGCCGTATGAAGATACACGCCTTATAGAAGTGTATCGAATCGAAGTTGAGCCCGGTGGTATTTATGTGAGTGGAAGTCATGGTGAGAAGACGCGCGAGTATCTGGTTGTGACGGAAGGTGTGCTGACTGTAGAATGTCATGGACAGAGCTGTCAGATTCGAAAAGATCAGGTGTTCAAATTTGAGACAGACCAGGATCATATATACCGGAATGAGAGTGGGGAAAAGGCCTGCTGTACCTGCTTTTTCCTTGATTATCACGGAAAACAGTGATAAAGAAGTGGAATGGCAGAACAAACAAAATGTAATAACATACAGAAACAAAATGTACAATATAATGCACAAAAGAAAATTGCATAATATATCTCCAAAATACAAAAAGTCTTTTAAAATCAACAAAAATCTTTTTGGTAAAAAATCTATTGACAAATAATAGTGTCAGTGATATTGTAATGTTGTACAAAATAATACACAGAAAAAACAAAGCAAAGGCGCTTACCGGTAACGGAAATCTGCCTTTGCTTTTTTTTATTATCTTAAAGATATGGGAGGACACAGCAATGAAATTAAAAGACACAGGATTAACTTTTCAGGACATCAAAGACAAAGTAAACAAGTACATGATCGAGACTTATGAACGTTTTGATTTTCTTGCTGAGACAGCAGACGGCATGTATATATACGATGAAAACGGAACACCATATCTTGATTTTTATGCTGGTATTGCAGTAAACAGTGCAGGAAACTGTAACCCGAAAGTTGTAGCTGCTGTCAAAGATCAGGTAGAAGACATCATGCATACCTTTAACTATCCATATACCATTCCACAGGCACTGCTTGCTGAAAAAGTCTGTGAAACGATCGGAATGGACAAGATCTTCTATCAGAACTCCGGTACAGAAGCAAACGAAGCAATGATCAAAATGGCACGTAAATATGGTATTGAAAAATACGGACCGAACCGTTATCATATCGTAACTGCAAAGATGGGATTCCATGGAAGAACTTTCGGTGCCATGTCAGCAACAGGTCAGCCGGCTAACGGATGTCAGGTTGGATTCGGACCAATGACTTATGGATTCTCCTATGCACCGTACAACGATCTGCAGGCATTCAAAGATGCATGTACCGAAAATACGATCGCGATCATGGTCGAACCGGTACAGGGCGAAGGTGGTGTACATCCTGCAACAATGGAATTTATGCAGGGACTTCGTGAATTCTGTGATGAAAACGATATGCTCCTTCTGATCGATGAAGTACAGACAGGATGGTGCAGAACAGGTGCTGTAATGTCTTATATGAATTATGGCATCAAACCGGATATTGTTTCCATGGCTAAAGCACTTGGCGGCGGAATGCCGATCGGTGCAATCTGTGCAACAGCAGAAGTTGCCAAAGCATTTACCGCAGGTTCTCACGGAACAACCTTTGGTGGACATCCGGTAAGCTGTGCAGCAGCACTTGCAGAAGTGAATGAACTTCTTGACAGAGATCTTGCAGGAAATGCAAAGAAAGTCGGCGATTACTTCGCATCCAAACTGGAAAAACTTCCGCATGTAAAAGAAGTAAGACATCAGGGCCTTCTGGTAGGTGTGGAATTTGATGATACCATTGGCGGGGTAGATGTGAAACATGGCTGTCTGGATCGAAAGCTTCTGATCACTGCAATCGGAGCACACATTATCCGTATGATCCCACCGCTTATCGTAACAGAAGAAGAGTGCGATAAAGCAGTTGCTATCATTGAAGATACGATCAAATCTCTGGAAAAATAAATACAGACAAAAGTGACAAGGGCGTCGCGGATCATCAGGGTATGGTTCGCACGCCTTTTTTGTTACAGAATAAAAGTGTGATTAAGAAAAAACGGTAACAAAAATTCGTGTGAGAGGAAATCGATATGAGACATCTGGTTATAACGATTGGCTGTGAATATGGAGCCAAAGGAAATGCCATTGGCAGAAAAATAGCGGAAGACCTCAATATCAAATTTTACAATCGTGATCTTGTCGATGAGATCATTGAAGAGGTCGGAATTCCGAAAGAGATCATGGAAAAAGTAGAGGAGGGCGGAACGATTGCCGGTAAAGGTGCAGAAGGCGATGTACGTGGCTCGTTTTCCAAGTATGCGGATCTGACTGACCGTGCGATCCATGTGCAGAAGCAGATCATACGAAAACTTGCAGAGAAAGAATCCTGCGTGATCATTGGCCGTTCCGCAGATTATATCCTGAAGGATACAAAAGATATTGATCTTTTAAGAGCATTTATTTATGCTCCGGATGAGGTACGTATCCATAATATTATGGAGAGTCACAACCTTTCTGAAAAAGATGCAAAGATCTTATTACTGGAAAAAGATAAAAGATACCATAAACGTCATCTGGCGCTGACAGGCAGCAACCGAGGCGACCGTCATAACCGGGATATTCTTATGAACAGCTCATATCTTGGAATAGAAGGAACTGCAGAATACCTGGAAGAACTGATCAGAAGAAAATTTGGAAGCGAGGAGGAATAAGACTATGGGACAGAAAAAATCAGAATTTGATAAAGTATTCAGTGCATGGGACATTCTTGTAATCGCTTTTGGCGCAATGATCGGCTGGGGCTGGGTTGTATCTTCCGGAACATGGATCGATGCCGGTGGTGTTGTCGGAGCAGCACTTGCCTTTGCAATCGGTGGTGTTATGATCTTCTTTGTTGGTCTTACCTATGCAGAACTTACCGCAGCCATGCCACAGTGTGGTGGTGAGCATGTATTCAGCTATAAGGCAATGGGACCTACCGGTTCCTTTATCTGTACCTGGGCGATCATTCTTGGATATGTAGGAGTTACCTGTTTTGAAGCCTGTGCGTTTCCAACGATCATCACTTATCTGTGGCCGGGATTTCTGAAAGGCTATCTTTATACGGTTGCCGGATTTGATATCTATGCTTCCTGGCTGATCGTTGCAATTATTATTGCCTTCTTAATCATGGTGATCAACATTATGGGAGCAAAAACAGCTGCTGTTCTTCAGACAGTTCTTACATGTATAATCGGTGGTGCAGGAATTCTTCTGATCGTAGCTTCTGTTATAAATGGTAATGTGGATAATCTTCAGGGACAGATGTTTATGGGTGAGACAACTGGTACCATGGCAAAAAATGTCCTGAAAGTCGCAGTTATCACACCATTTTTCTTTATTGGTTTTGACGTTATCCCGCAGGCTGCAGAGGAAATCAATGTACCACTCAAAAAGATTGGTAAAATGATGATTCTGTCAGTTGTACTTGCAGTTGTATTTTATTCTTTTGTAATCCTTGCAGTTGGTTATGTTCTGAATCCGGAAGAGATTGCACTTTCGCAGAGTACAACAGGACTGGTAACTGCAGATGCGATGGCAAAAGCCTTTGGAACCTCGGTGATGGCAAAGGTTATCATCGTAGGTGGTATGTGCGGTATTGTTACATCCTGGAACTCCTTTATGATCGGTGGTTCCCGTGCATTGTATTCTATGGCAGAATCTTACATGGTTCCGAAAGTATTTGCAAAACTCCATCCAAAGCACAAAACACCGGTCAATGCACTGATCCTGATCGGTATCCTTACGATGATCGCTCCTTTCGCAGGACGTGTCATGATGGTATGGATCTGCGATGCAGGTAACTTTGGCTGCTGTCTTGCATATTGTATGGTTTCACTCTCTTTCCTGATCCTTCGCAAAAAGGAACCGGATATGCCAAGACCTTATCGTGTACCGGCTTACAAATTTGTAGGTACAATGGCAGTGATCCTTTCCGGCTTTATGGTTCTGGTGTATTGTATCCCGGGTTCCGGCGGAACACTGATCATGCAGGAATGGATGATGGTAGGCGCATGGAGTCTCCTTGGTGTTGTATTCTATGCAGTCTGCAAAGTGAAATACAAAGAAAAATTCGGCAGCCTTATTGAGATCATTTCGGATGAAGATGCAGCATCTCTTATGCCGGAGGCTGATGATAAAGAACTGGATCTGGTTATTGATGCGGCAATTGACCGTGTACTTTCCAGAATGACGGCATAAGGCCGGAAATATGGAGTTTTGAATGATAGATATAATTATATAGAAGAAAAGAGGCTGATCAATTATGGAGGCATTTGAATTTTTTATTCCACAGAATATTATGGTAGGTGCAGGAACGATGGCAAAACTTCCGGAATGTGCAAAAAAACTGGGTGGTTCCCATGCCATGCTGATTTCCGGCCCTACACTGCGAAAAATGGGAATTGTGGACAAAGCGGCTGATTATCTGAAAGAAGCTGGTATGAAAGTGGATATCTTTACGGATGTAGAGGCCAACCCGTCCGTGACGACTGTTGAAAAGGCTACAGAGGCATTTAAAGAAGCCGGAGCAGATTTTATCGTGGCACTTGGTGGAGGATCTCCGATGGATGTTGCCAAAGCAGTTGGTGTGACAGCAAAATTTGGCGGCAGTATCACAGAGTATGAAGGGGCACATAAAGTACCGGGCAAGATCATTCCGCTGATCGCGATTCCGACTACCGCAGGTACCGGATCAGAGGTGACTGCATTTTCTGTTATTACGGATCATAGCAGGGATTATAAGCTGACAGTATTCAGTTATGAACTTCTTCCATCATATGCAATCCTTGATCCGGAGCTTCTGACATCTGCACCGGCTTCTGTGGCAGCGGCATGTGGAATTGATGCATTTATCCATGCGGAAGAGGCATATGTTTCTACCGCTGCATCACCATTCTCCGATGCCATGGCAGAAAAAGCCATGGAACTGATTGGAAAAAATATTCGCAGATTTGTTGCAAGACGTACAGATCTGGAAGCAGCAGAGGCCATGCTGACAGGGTCACTTTTTGCAGGAATTGCCTTTTCTTTTGCAAGACTTGGAAATGTGCATGCGATGAGTCATCCGGTGAGTGCATTTTTTGATGTAGCACATGGAGTAGCAAATGCAGTGCTGCTCCCGGTGATTGCTGAATATAATGCCCTGGCAGACCATGGAAGATATCTGACAATCTATAATTACATCAGTCCGATTCCGGCATTTGAAGATGAGTTCGAGCCATTGATGCTGGTTGACGCAATACGTGAACTGAATGAAGATATCGGAATTCCGGCAGATCTGACAACAGCTATCCGCCAGGCGGCCAAAGGAAAAGAAGTATCAGAGGATGAGATTGAAAGTAAAATCGATGCGATGGCAGATGATGCCATGAAGAGTGGAAATATTGCTGTAAATCCACGTTCTTCGCGAAAACAGGATATTGTTGCGCTGTATTACAAGGCATTATAAAAGATAAATATGCCGAAGATAAACGTTTTGTAAAAGTAAGACGTACAGATGTAGTCCATATGTGGAAACATCGGTATGTCTTCTTTTATTTACAGAGAATTGCTATACAACTGTCCTGTGACATGCTATACTTTGGAGCAGATAAAACAGCCGAAGATCCGCAGGAGGGATAAGATGAAGCTTTTTGAATTATATAATGTACTGAAAGACGGACAGAAGGGAAGAAATAATTTTCTGGTGACCGTGATACAGGGAAATGGGACTGGAAGCAGATATTTCCTGGCGGACGGAGAAGTGAAAGCACAATGCGGCAGCGGAGACATAGAGACAGAACGGCTGCGGGAACTGGTGCAGCCGGGGGAGAGTGGTATTGCAGAAGCAGATGGGAGAAGATTATTTCTGGAATCACTGAAACAGCCGGCACATCTGGTGATCTGTGGAGCGGGACATGTGGCACAGCAGGTGATCCTTCTGGCAGGAAAAGTTGGATTTACGGTGACTGTTCTGGAGGACCGTGTGAGTTTTGCAGGAGAAGCACTACGCGCAGGAGCGGATCAGGTGATCTGTGACAGTTTTGAAAATGCACTGAAGCAGATTCCGGGAAGTGAAGATACGTATTTTCTGGTAGTGACCAGAGGGCATCGTTATGATCGGGTATGTCTGGAGGCAATTTTGAAGAAACCCTATGCTTATGTCGGAATGATGGCAAGCAGAGGAAGATCGGCTCTTCTGAAAAAACAGATGGAGGAAGATGGTTTTGACAGAAAGGTTCTGGATGAGATACATACACCGGTAGGACTTGATATCCATGCAGAAACACCGGAGGAAATTGCAGTCTCCATTGTTTCAGAACTGATCAAAGAGAAAAACAGTGTGCGTAAGACGAGTGGTTATGACGCAGAACTGCTGGACTATCTGACTGGTGAGAAGGAGCCGGACACAAAGAAGGCACTTGCGACGATCGTTGCAAGAAGAGGTTCAGCACCCAGAGGCATTGGAACAAAGATGCTGGTCCTTGAAGATGGAAGAATCATAGGAACGATCGGAGGCGGATGCATGGAAAGTGAAGTACAGCATCTCTGTTTGCGAATGCTTCATGAAGAGAGTGCACAGGGGCAGATCTTTACAGTAGATATGACTGCTTCACAGGCAGAAGAGGAAGGACTCGTATGTGGCGGTACGATCCAGGTATTTATGGAAGTAATATGATATCTGAAAATTGTTTCGTGCTGTGCATGCCCTTGATTCTGTCTGGTATCAGAAAATAAAAAATACAATTATGGCAGAATGTATGTTATAATACTGGATATTAAAAAGAAGATGTAATTGCCGGTCGGAAGATACTCGGATTTTCTGTCGGCGTGAACAATGGAGGATGAAGATATGAAGAAAAGAAGCGTTATCGTTGCAATGCTCTGCAGTATGTGTCTGGCAGTCAGCACACCGATTCCTGCAATGGCAGATGCGTCAAAGGTAGTTACACTTGGAGCGGATCTTACTGACGAACAGAAAAATACAATGATGAATTATTTCAAGGCAGATGCGAGCCAGGTGCAGGTTATCAGTGTTACCAACCAGGATGAGCATGATCTGCTTGGCAAATATATCCCAAGTGAACAGATTGGAACGAGAACACTGAGCTGTGCCTATGTAAAACCTACACAGTCCGGCGGCATCAAGGTGCGTACAGCCAATCTGAATTATGTAACATGTAATATGATCGCAACAGCACTTTCTACAGCAGGAGTAACGAACTGTGAAGTTGTTGCCGCATGCCCGTATGAAGTATCCGGTACTGGTGCACTTACCGGTGTCATGAAAGCATACGAGTCTGCAAGTGGACAGGAACTGGATTCTACCAAGAAAGACCTTGCAGCCAAAGAAGTTGTAGTTACAGGTGATGTGGCTCAGCAGGTTGGACAGGATAATGCAACCAATATCATCAACCAGGCAAAGATGCAGATCATTGGTGACAATATTCAGAATGCAGATGAAATCTACAATATTGTATATAATATCGCTGAGCAGAATGGTGTAAGCTTAAGTCAGGATGAGATCGACACGATCGTATCACTGCTTCAGCAGATCGCACAGCAGAATTATGATATTCAGGAAATGAAACAGACTCTTGCAAATATTCAGCAGAATCTGGAACAGAGCAAAGCAGAAGCAGAAGGGCAGCCTACACCAACTCCGATCGAGAGCAACGTTGCTGATGAAGGTACCGGTGAAGATATTACAACGAATGTAGACAGTGGTGCGCTTGGCGGAAATGTCAAAGAGACATCTACAGAGGATCCGGGACTTGCAGAGCAGACAGGTGCAGATACAAACAATGCAGGTGAGAGCAGTGACAGTTCTGACAGTTCCACAGGAATTCCGGATGCGACAGAAGACGGAACCGTAAATACAGATGGAAGTTCAGATGGAACTACAGAAGACACACCTCAGGAAAGCACAGACAGCAGTACAGATAACAGCAGCAGTGAAGAAATCCCAGCAGCAACAGAGGATGGAAGCACTGAAAATACAGATACTTCTGCAGATGGAACAACAGAAAATACAGATGGTTCCACAGAAGGAACAGACGAAAACACAGATGCTTCTACAGAAGATACTCTGAATACAGAAACACTGACAGAAGAAGGCAAAGCAAAATTTGAGCAGGCACAGCAGTTCTGTAAGGGAGAATATGAGGGAGATCTTGCTGTACTTCAGAGCGTTGTACAGAATGTGACAGAACTTCCGGTAACACTTGATCAGGATGTGGCTTCCAAACTCAGCAAAAAAGTTCTGGAAACCTATATCAAAGTATTAAATGATGCAGGGGCTTCTTATGTACCGGCAGACACAGACAAATACTTCTCAGCTGAGCTGAACGTACTGGATAAAGAGATGAAGACAGTCTTCAGTATTGATACAGAAATTGCAGATGATGATCTGCTTGTAAATGTAGATGCTGAAGTAAGACAGAAACTGTATGATGATACAATGAAGTTCTTTGCAAACCTTTATGGAGAAACTACATCTGAAGATACTTCCACAGATACCGCAGAAGCCGGAACTGACGAAAATACAGAAGCAAATTCTGAAGATGGAACTACAGAAGAAACTTACTAAAGATAAAAAACAGCGATGCAAGATGAGGATGTCTCCTTTGGGGAGGCATCCTTTTTGTCCCTTTAGAGGAAACTGTGCTGTGAAGAGATTGTGAAAAGCTGGAAATCCATATCTTTCTGTGCTAAAATAAAAAGAGTTTTTTATCTCAGATATAACTTTGAAAACCAAAAGAGAAGGATCCGAAAGGAGAAAAACTATGAGTCTTGCAGTGGTTACACTGAAAAAGGGAGAGGGCCGTCTTCTGAAATCAGGCGGAATGTGGATATTTGATAATGAAATTGCAACGATCATGGGCAGTTTTGTAAATGGAGATATTGTATTGATTCATGACTTTGACGGATATCCGCTGGGAAGAGGATTTATCAATACGAATTCTAAGATTACAGTCAGATTGCTGACAAGAGATGAAAATCAGAAAATTGATGAAGAATTTCTTGAGAAACGAGTGCGCGATGCATGGGAGTACAGAAAAAAAGTAACAGATACATCCAGCTGCCGCCTGATCTTCGGAGAGGCAGATTTTTTGCCGGGACTTGTTGTAGACAAATTTGAAGATGTTCTGGTCGTACAGTCACTGGCACTGGGAATTGACCGTCTGAAGAATACGATTCTGGAACTGCTCAAAAAAGTTCTGGCAGAAGACGGAATCCAGATTCGCGGTATTTATGAAAGAAGTGATGCAAAGGTCCGCAAACAGGAAGGAATGGAACTGTATAAAGGCTTTATCGGACCGGAATTTCCTACACTGGTTGAAATTGTGGAAAATGGTGTAAAATATCAGGTAGATATCAAAGACGGACAGAAAACAGGATTTTTCCTTGATCAGAAATACAACCGTCTTGCAATCCAGAAACTCTGCAAAGATGCAAGAGTACTGGACTGTTTCACTCATACAGGTTCTTTTGCCCTGAATGCGGGAATCGCCGGAGCGAAAGAAGTTACAGGTGTGGATGCATCGCAGCTTGCTGTGGATCAGGCAACAGAAAATGCAAAATTAAACGGGCTGGATGACAAAGTAAAATTTATTTGCGAAGACGTATTTGAACTGCTCCCGAAACTGGAAGAAGAGGGAGAAAAATATGACGTGGTGATTCTGGATCCACCGGCATTTACCAAATCACGCAGTTCTGTCAAAAATGCAGTCAAGGGATACCGGGAAATTAATCTTCGCGGACTGAAACTGGTAAAGGACGGAGGATTCCTTGCGACCTGTTCCTGTTCCCATTTTATGGAATATGAACTGTTTACCAAAACGATCGGTCAGGCTGCCAGAAGCGCACATAAGAGACTGCGTCAGGTGGAATACAGAACACAGGCACCGGATCACCCGATTCTCTGGGCATCTGATGAATCTTATTATCTGAAATTCTATATCTTCCAGGTATGTGATGAGAAATAGTCGGGTGAGCAGACAGAAAGAAGGACTTAAATGAGAGACAAATTTAATAAATTTATGCAGGGACGTTATGGAGTGGACGCATTTGCACGTTTCACAATGGGAGTTGCACTTGTAGCAATCATTATTTCTATCTTTTTCCCGGGTGGAAACAGAATTGGTGCGTTATTTGACACAATAGGGCTTCTGGTGCTTCTATATACATATTATCGAATGCTGTCCAGAGACATTCAGAAGCGATATGCAGAGAATGAAAAATATCTTGCAGCAACAGCAAAATTCAGACAGAGGTTTAACCGGGAAAAAAATATGATGAACCAGAGAAAGACCCATCATATTTATTCATGTCCGGGATGCGGTCAGAAGATCCGTATTCCAAAAGGCAAAGGCAAGATTGAAATCGAATGTCCGAAATGTCATACGAAATTTGTCAAAAGAAGCTGATAAACTGACAGAGAGGTATCTGTATGTTTGGATATGTGGTGCTGAATAAGCCGGAAATTAAATTTAAAGATTTTGATATGTACCGTTCTTTTTACTGCGGACTGTGCAGGGAGCTGAGAGAGCGTTACGGGATAAGCGGGCAGATCACACTGAGCTATGATATGACATTTGTGATTCTTCTGCTCAGTGCGTTGTATGAGCCGCCGACCAGAAAAGGTACGACCAGATGCATTGTACATCCGGTACGTAAACAGACGGTACGGAAAAATGCCATAACAGAATACGGAGCCGATATGAATATCTTTCTGACTTACTATAAGTGTAAGGATGACTGGAATGACGAGAAAAAAATCTTAAGTCTTGCATATGGGAAGCTTCTGGAGAGTAAAGAGAAAAAAAGCGAACAGCAATGGAAGAAAAAAATCGATGTGATCATTTCCTGTTTGAATGAACTTTCAGAGATGGAACAGGAGGGAGAGACAGATATCGATCGTGTTTCGGGCTGTTTTGGAAGAATCATGGCAGAAATCTTTGCATACAGAGAAGATGTCTGGGAACCAACACTTCACCGCATGGGATTTTATTTGGGTAAGTTTATTTACCTGATGGATGCCTACGATGATGTGGAAGATGATGTAAAAAAAGGAAATTACAACCCTTTTGCAAAAGATTATATAATAAAAGAGTTTGATGACAGGATAAAAAATATGTTGCTGCTAATGATGGCAGAAACCTGTCGGGAATTTGAAAAACTTCCTATTATAAAATATGCAGACATCCTGCGGAATATTTTATATTCCGGAGTATGGTGCAGATTTGAGAGTATATCGCGAAAGCGTAGGGAAGAACGGGAGAAAGAAGATGTTTGATCCATACAGTGTGCTGGGTGTTTCGAGGGATGCATCTGATGATGAAATAAAGAAGGCATATCGTAAGCTGAGCCGTAAATATCATCCGGATGCCAATATCAACAATCCGAACAAAGCACAGGCAGAAGAAAAATTTAAAGAAGTCCAGCAGGCATATGAACAGATCATGAAAGAACGGGAATATGGTTCTTCAGGAAACTATAATTCATATGGTGGTTTTGGAGGCTTTGGTACACAGGGCCAGAATACGTATCAGGATGAAGAGGCAGTGCGCCGACAGGCAGCGGCAAATTATATCAACAGCCGACATTACAAAGAGGCAATGAATGTACTCTCATCACTTCAGCAGAGAAACGGCCAGTGGTATTATTTGTCCGCGATGGCGAATATGGGATTGGGAAATAATGTAAATGCATTAAATGATGCACGAAGTGCAGTAAATATGGAACCGGATAATATGCAGTACCGAATGTTGCTGCAGAGACTGGAAGGCGGAGGAACCTGGTATCAGGAACAGCAGAATCCATTTGGAGGAATGCCAAGTGACGGAAGCGATTATTGTATGAAGCTTTGTCTGGCCAATCTGGCATGTAATCTTTGCTGCCCGGGTGGTGGAATGTTCTGCTGCTGAGAAGAATCGTCAATAATGAAAAGAAATAACAGACCTTCTGGAATATCAATAAAATATTTTAGAAGGTTTTTTATAAAAAAATTGACAATTGTCGATTGGGATATTATGATAATGGGTGTGCTGTCATGCTAAAGCGATGTAGCGACAAAGAACAGCATATGGGAAGCTGCTGTGAACAGAACAGTAACTACCGAAGTGAAATAACAGGAGGAAATCACAATGAGTATTCGTATTGGTATTTTAGGATATGGTAATCTTGGAAGAGGCGTAGAATGCGCAATTAAACATAATCCGGACATGGAACTGGTTGCAGTATTTACACGTCGTGATCCTGCAACTGTAAAAATTCTTACAGATTCAGCATCTGTTTACCATGTAGATGAAGCAGAAAAGATGAAAGATAAAATTGATGTTATGATTCTCTGCGGTGGAAGTGCAACAGATCTGCCGGTTCAGACACCGAAATATGCACAGTGGTTCAATGTGGTAGACAGTTTTGATACACATGCCAGAGTACCGGAACATTTCGCAAATGTTGACAAAGCAGCATCTGAAAGCAATCATGTAGGAATCATTTCTGTTGGCTGGGATCCGGGAATGTTCTCCCTGAACAGAATGTATGCAAACGCAATCCTTACAAATGGAAAGGATTATACATTCTGGGGCAAGGGTGTAAGCCAGGGACATTCCGATGCAATCCGTAGAATTGATGGAGTAAAAGATGGAAAACAGTACACAATTCCTGTAGAAGCTGCACTGGAAGCAGTCAGAAACGGAGAAAATCCGGAACTGACTACAAGACAGAAGCATACAAGAGAATGCTTCGTAGTAGCTGAGGAAGGTGCTGATCTTGCACGCATTGAAAATGAGATCAAGACAATGCCGAATTATTTTGATGAATATGATACAACAGTACATTTTATTTCTGAAGAAGAACTGAAACGTGATCACAGTGGAATTCCGCATGGTGGATTTGTGATCCGTACAGGCAAAACCGGCTGGAACGATGAGAACAGTCATGTGATCGAATACAGCCTGAAGCTGGATTCCAATCCGGAATTTACATCTTCCGTAATCGTTGCATATGCGAGAGCTGCATATCGCATGAGCCAGGAAGGACAGAAAGGATGCAAAACAGTATTTGATGTTGCACCGGCATATTTAAGTGCACTGGATGGCGCTGAACTGAGAAAACATCTTCTGTAATATATGAAATGAAATTGTAAAAAATAAGGATCGGGTTTTTGACCCGGTCCTTTTTGCGCTCCAGGAGGGGAATATATTGGCAGGTTTTTACTTTTTTATTGACGTTGTTACAAACATGATATATAATACCTACATAATATTGTAACAAGATTGTAAAAAATACGAATATTTATACTCGTAGAAAGAGGTTGACCGTATGGGAAAGGTGTGCAAAAAGTCATGGATCGCAGCCATATTTTTAGGAGTGATGCTTTTTGCTGCAGGCTTTGCGTTTCAGGCGTCCACGGTAGATGCGCAGGCTGCTACAACTGGTTTTCGAACCGTAAAAGGAAAAACATACTATTATAAAAACGGAAAGAAAGTTAAGGGATGGCTTACTTTAAATGGAAAGAAATACTTCCTTAATACAAGGACAGGCGTCTTGCTGAAAGGCTGGCAGAGAAGTTCCAGAGGACCAAAGCGCTATTTTAATAAAAAAAATGGTGTTATGTATACCGGAATGAAAAAGATCGGCGGTAAATATTATTACTTCGATATCAAGACCGGCTACACGAAGAGGGGATTTGTAAGATCTGCCAATGGCGCAGTTGTCCGTTATTTCCAGCCATCGAATTATACGATGGCAAAAGGCTGGCTGAAAAATGCAAAGGGGCAGAAGTGGTATTTTGCCAGCGATGGTAAGATGTATATGGGACTGAAAAAAATCGGCAAATATTATTATTATTTCAATCCAAGTACAGGAATTGCAGCCAGCGGTTATGTGAATACCGGAAATGAGACGAGATATTTCAATGCCAAATACAAAAGAATGGTTACCGGCTGGACAAAATCTGCCAAAGGAGAATTAAGATACTTTGGCAGCAACGGTGTTATGGCCAAGGGACTTACAAAGGTTGGCAGTGCTACATATTATTTTGATCCAAGTACGGGAATCGCAGCGGGCGGCTGGGTAACGATCAGTGGAAATAAATATTACTTTGACAAGAGTAGTTTCAAGATGGTTACAGGTACCAAGTCGATTGATGGTGTGACCTATACATTCAGCTCAACAGGTATTATGACCTATTCATCTGCAAATGACAGCAGTACGACAAGCAATACCTATTTTGCAAATGATCCGAAACCGGTTGAGCAGACCGGGATCAAAACGCTCAAGAATTATCTTGCCGGGGCATTGAAACCGGTTGGACAGGCATTGTATATCTGGGGCGGCGGTTGGTATGATTCCACAAGGATCGGTGTCAGCCCGACCTGGCAGAGCTTTTATCTCAGCCAGACAAGTAGTTATAACTATAATAATTATCGTGATCTGAGTACTGCAAACAGAGCAAAAGGACTTGACTGTTCCGGATTTGTAGGATGGGCAGCACAGCAGGTTATGAGAAATGGAAATAGTTATACGGTTGTATCAGGAGAAATCGGCAGTTATTATAAGAATACATTAAAATGGGGAACCTATGTAAATCAGAATTACTTGTCCCAGACAGGCTGGAAGGTATATCCGGGAGACATCGGATATGATGACGGTCATACATGGATCGTTCTTGGACAGTGTTCCGATAAGAGTGCCGTGATCGTTCATTCCACTCCGAATGCAGGATGCCAGATTGCAGGAACCTGTACACCGGATGGAGATTATGACAGTCAGGCAGTTGCTCTTGCAACGAAGTACATGTCCAGATATGCAGGATATAAGAAGTACACCTATCGTCCATCCTGCGGTAACTATATCCGAAGAGGAAATTATATGAGATGGTACGGCTCCACTCTTTCTGATCCGGATAACTTCAAGAACAAAACGGCAGATGTCATTTTGCAGGAATTATTTGGATTTTAAATAAGAATGAAATGTTACGGAGAAGTTTCCAGACACGGGAACTTCTCCTTTGTTTTGCAGAACTTTTAATAAATGTTACAAAATATTAAACTTTTTATCGATTTACTCTTGCATTCGAAAGAACCTTGTGTTAATATGTATAAGAACTTAAGAAAGATATTTCACAAATGTTACAAAATAGAGTTAAAATGATTATGAGGTGAGAAACATGAAAAAAAGAATTGTTTGCCTGACGTTGGCATTAATGATGACTGCAACACAGGTTGTCAGTGTAAGCGCGTCAAGAGAAGATGAACTGAGAGAGGAACAGGCAGCTACAAGCGCACAGCTTGATGCTACATATGCTCAGATTGATCAGCTCTACTCCGCTAAGCAGCAGTTACAGGATGAGATCAACTCCCTGGACGCAAATCTTGTGAATGTCATGGTTTCCATTCAGACCTTGGAAGGGGATATCAGTAATAAAGAAGCAGACATTCAGCAGACACAGGCTGACCTGCAGAAGGCACAGAATGCCAAAGACAAACAGTACGCAGCAATGAAACAGCGTATCCAGTATCTGTACGAAAAAGGTGGAAATGAAGCCTGGTTCCAGATGATGATGAGTGCAGATAATCTTTCTGATCTTCTTACAAAAGCTGAGTATACTCAGAAAATGTATGATTATGACAGACAGAGCCTTGAAAAATATGCAAACACAATTACACAGGTAACAAACCTTGGAAATCAGTATCAGCAGGAAAAAGCTGAACTGGAAGGTATGAAACAGGAATATGAAGCACAGTCTGTAGATCTTCAGAATCAGATTGATACAAAGAAAGCAAATTCTGCAGATTGTGATAATGAAATTGCATATGCACAGGAAATGGCAAATGAATATGCAAACCTGATTCAGGAACAGCAGGCGGAGATTGAACAGCTTGAAGCAGAACGTATTGCAGCCGAAGAAGAGGCAAGACGTCAGGCAGAAGCTGAAGCAGCAGCAGCTGCTGCTGCAGCCGAGGAAGAAGCTGCACAGCAGGAACAGGAAGATCAGACAGTATATGATGAAGACGGTAACGAAGTTGATGCTTCAGAAGCAGCAGAAAACGGAGATACTGTATATGACGAAGATGGAAACGAGGTTGATCCGAGCCAGACTACAACAGAAACAACTACAGAAGACAGTGGAAGCAGTGATGTAGAATATGATGAATATGGAAATGTGATTGACAGTGACAACACAGTTGATCCGGATACAGTAGATACTTCATCCAGCTCTTCAAGCTCCAGCAGTTCTTCATCCAGTGGTTCAGGATCTTCAATCGTAGATTATGCTACACAGTTTGTTGGAAACCCATATGTATGGGGTGGCACAAGTCTTACAGGTGGAGCTGACTGCTCTGGATTTACACAGAGTGTATATGCTCAGTTTGGCTACAGCCTTCCGAGAACATCTTATGAGCAGCAGAACTGGGGAACAGAAGTTTCTTATGCAGATGCACAGCCAGGAGACCTGATCTGCTATGGCGGACATGTTGCAATTTACATGGGTAACGGACAGATCGTACATGCATCCAACTCCAGAGATGGTATTAAGATCAGCAACAACGCTGCTTACAGAACAATCCTGTCTGTAAGAAGACCTTCATAAATATGATTTCAGGGCAGTTCCTTCGGGAGCTGCTTTTTTTTCTTGACTTTTAAAAGAAAAAGTATTAATATGACTTAAAGCGCAACGGAGCACTTCATACTTCCGTGCGCTCTTTTTTTGTTATGGATGAAAAAAATATATACATTTCAGGAGGAAACGAAAATGAGAAAGAGTAAAATGTGGAGAATGTTGACAGTGGCTGCTGTAGCAGCATCTATGACCTGTGGCATTGCAGGCGTTCAGAGTGTCAGTGCGGATGATAAGAAAACTCTGAAAGTTGCCATGGAATGCGGATATGCTCCTTATAACTGGACACAGCCGGATGATTCCAACGGTGCAGTGCAGATTTCAGGAAGCTCCGATTACGCATATGGATATGATGTTATGATGGCAAAGAAAATTGCAGATGAACTTGGCTACGATCTTGAAATCGTAAAGCTTGACTGGGATTCTCTTGTACCTGCTGTACAGTCCGGACAGGTTGACTGCGTTATTGCCGGACAGTCTATTACAAAAGAACGTCAGCAGATGGTTGATTTCACAGATCCATATTATTATGCATCAATCATTACTCTTGTAAAAGAAGATGGAGACTATAAGGATGCAGCAAGCGTAGAAGACCTCAAAGGAGCTACAGTGACATCCCAGCAGAATACGATCTGGTATGATTCCTGCCTGCCGCAGATTCCGGATGCCGATATCCTTCCGGCACAGGAAAGCGCACCGGCAATGCTGGTAGCCCTGGAATCCGGCAAATGTGATGCAGTTGTTACTGATATGCCTACCGGAAAGGCTGCATGCGTAGCATATCCGGATTTCAAACTGCTTGACTTCAGTGGAACAGACGGAGCATTTGAAGTATCCGATGAAGATATTAATATTGGTATCTCTGTACAGAAGGGCAACGATGAACTTAAGGATGCGATCAATGGCGTGCTTAAAGATATGACCGAAGATGATTATAATAAAATGATGGATGAGGCTATTTCCGTACAGCCACTTTCAGAATCATAAAGGAGGAGCGAAATGCTGCCTGAGAGTTTTGGAGGAAGAATTATATATCTTCTTCAGCAATATGGTCCTTCTTTTCTGAAGGGAGCCGGTGTCAGCATGTGGCTGGCGCTGGTAGGAACACTTTTTGGATGTATCATTGGTTTTTTGGTTGGTATCGTGCAGACGATCCCGGTGGACAAAAATGATTCAACAGCCAAAAAAGTAATTATCAAAGTTGTCAAATTTATTATGGCCTGCTATGTGGAGTTCTTTCGTGGGACTCCAATGATGGCCCAGGCAATGTTTATTTATTTTGGAAGTGCCTATCTATTTAACATCAATATGTCTATGTGGTTTGCAGCAATCTTTATTGTATCGATCAACACAGGGGCATACATGGCAGAGACAGTTCGAGGTGGTATTCTTTCCATCGATCCCGGACAGACAGAAGGCGCCAAGGCAATCGGCATGACACATGTTCAGACGATGATAAATGTAATACTTCCGCAGGCCCTGCGAAATATCATGCCGCAGATCGGAAATAACCTGATCATCAATATCAAAGATACCTGTGTACTTTCAATCATTGGTACAGTAGAGCTCTTTTACACGACTAAAGGTGTTGCAGGAGCACTGTATACATATTTTGAGTCCTTCACAATTGCAATGGTTATCTATTTTATCATGACATTTACCTGTTCCAGAATCCTGCGTGTGATCGAACATAAGATGGACGGACCGGATAATTATGATCTTGCAACCGCTGATACTCTGACACATACCAGCGGAATGTACTCTTATAAAGAAAGGAAGGACAGCAGAGAATGAGTGAGACAATTCTGAAAGTACAGCATCTGGGAAAATCTTTTGGAAATAATGAGATTCTGAAAGATATCGATTTCTCAGTGAAGCCGAAGGATGTTACCTGTATCATTGGCCCTTCCGGTTCCGGTAAATCCACGCTACTGCGTTGCATGAATCTTCTGGAAACACCTTCCTCAGGAGAGATAAGATACCATGGAACGAACATCATGGATAAGCATGTGAATGTGCCGGAATATCGTTCAAAGGTTGGTATGGTGTTTCAGAACTTTAACCTGTTCAATAACATGGCAGTTCTTAAAAACTGCACGGTGGGGCAGGAGAAAGTCCTGAAAAAGAGCAAGGAAGAAGCCCATAAAAACGCAATGATGTATCTTGAGAAGGTTGGTATGGCTCCATATATCAATGCAAAGCCGAAGCAGCTTTCTGGAGGTCAGAAGCAGAGGGTAGCAATTGCCAGAGCGCTTGCCATGGAACCGGAGATCCTGCTCTTTGATGAGCCTACTTCAGCACTCGACCCGCAGATGGTCGGAGAAGTCCTTGAGGTTATGCGAACGCTTGCCAAAGACGGACTGACAATGATCATTGTCACACATGAGATGGCATTTGCCCGGGATGTGGCAAAGCATGTAATCTTTATGGGTAATGGAGTTATTGTAGAAGAGGGAACTTCACAGCAGATCTTTGAAGATCCACAAAATGAGATGACGAAGGAATTTTTAAGTCGTTTCAGAAATGCATAATGCCGGGAATTGCCCGGTGCCCGCCTGTTTGGCAAACAAAACGCTGCATTAAGTGAATTAAAATTCATTTTTTGCAGCGTTTTTGTTATTTATAAAAAGTATCAGATTTCAATGAGAAGGTTCGGTTGTTTTTCGATTGATCAGAATTGGAGGAATGATCTTGTGAACCGGTTCAGAAGACAGAGCCGGTTTTCTTTTGTGTCTTTCTGTAATCTGTTCATGCAGGATTTCCATGGCAGATGCGGCAATCTTGTCAATCTGCTGTCCAACAGTACTGATCGGAACAATAGCTTCACTGGAAACTGGAGAATCATCAAAACCAATAATCTTGTAGTCATCTGGAAGCTGTCCATACTTTTGAATCAGATGATTGAGCATGATGTTGGCAAATGTATCATTTGGAAGAAAAATTCCCTTTGTTTTGCCTTGATATTTAGAATCAATTGTTTCCAGTAAATCTTTGAGAATCAGAGAACTTTCTTCATAACTGTGGCCGGTATCTGTGAGAATCAGTTCATGTGGAATCTGATATTCTTCACAGATATCAGAAAAGCCTTTTATACGTCCATAGGATGGAACCTGTGGAGATAATTCAACATTGATATGGATCAGAATATCTGCTCCAGTCTTTGCAAGCAGACTGGTTGCCTGCACCGCACCCATATAGTTATCCGTATTGACACTGCTCACAAACTGATCTTCACGCTCGATCGTTACAATTGGGAGATTGTAGGAGGCGAGCTCTCTGGAAGGAATGGTATGGCTTAAAATAACCATTCCTTCTATTTTATAAGAAAGAAGTTCCTGAATATACTTGCGTTCAGTTGATTTATGATCATCACCGGTAAAAACTAGAAATTTGTAGCCATATGTATCATAAGTTTTCAGTATCTGGTTTAGCATTTCAGAATAGTAATGTAAATAAAGGTTTGGAATGATAACACCGATAAATTCGGTTTTCCCGTTTGCCAGGATCCTGGCAACTTTATTCTCCTGATAGTTTAGTTTATCAAGTGCATCCGAGATAATCTGCTGATTCTTCAATGTGAGGGAATCAGGATTGTTGAAATATCTGGAAACAGTGGTTTTTGAGAAACCAGTATATTTGGCAATGTCATTGAAGGTTATATTTTTTTTGCCCATGGTAGTTTCCTTTCAGTAAAACTCAGTAATAATTGTAATTTTAGTATAACAGAAAAAGAGAGTCAGAACAAGGTTAACCAGTAACAGAATTGGTAAAGTAACCGGTTCTGTACAGATTTTACAAAACTTATATATTAAAATTGTAAAAATCAATGAAATGCAAGAGTATACTTGACGTAAAAATGAGTATATGCTATTATCAATACATAAAGTAACCGGTTACTTTACCGGTCACGAAGAACGGAAAGATGGAAAAGGAGGAGAACATGAAAAAAGCAAAACTGATTCTTCTTGCCGGTCTGGCAATTGCAGTCAGCCTGACAGGATGTCAGAAAAAAGAAGTAAAGCCTGGCGATGTAGCAGGCTATGATGAAGGAGAACAATATCTTTCAATCTGGGTGCATAGTATTGAAGATACTCCGGAAGGACAGGTGTACAGGGAATCTGTAGACAGCTTTAATGAGAAATATAATGGTAAATATTTCGCAGATATTGAATTTATTCCGCGAAATGACAGCGGCGGTGGATATTCGGACAAGGTAAATTCTTCTGTACTGTCAGGAGGACTTCCGGATGTTCTTACTCTGGATGGACCGAATGTGGCTGCTTATGCAGAGAATGGCATCATACAGCCGTTGGCAGAGCTGACAGAGGAAGAAAGAGGCGAATATCTGGAATCCATTCTGGATCAGGGCACTTATAACGATAAGCTTTATGCACTTGGAGTTATGGAATCCAGTGTAGGGCTTTATTATAACAAAGATATTCTGGAAGAAGCCGGAATTGAGGTTCCGGATGCAGATCATCCGTGGACACAGACTGAATTTATGGATATTCTGAAAAAACTGAAGCCATTGATGGATGAGAAGAAAGGCTACCCGATCGACATGACATTCCCGGTAGGTGAAGCAAGTATTTATTATTATGCCCCATTTATCTGGGCAAATGGTGGAAACCTGGTAAGCGAAGACGGACTGACAGTGGACGGATATTTCAATTCAGAAAAGAATGTGGAAGTCATGAATTATTTCCATCAGATCGTAGAGAACAAATACATGTCCGAAGCTCCGATCGAGAATCTGTTTGAAAGTGGAAGAGCAGCCTTCAAATTTGATGGTGCGTGGGAAGTCAACACAATCTACGAGAACTATCCGGATGTGAATCTTGGCGTTGCACCTTATGTAGTTGGTGATGACTGGGATGGTGAAAGATATACACCGACAGGCTCCTGGGCATTTGCAGCATCTTCAGAAACAGACAATATTGAAGGTGCAACAGAGCTGGTCAAATGGATGAGTGGTGTAGAAAGTGGTGTAAGGATCTGGAATGAAGCAAAATCACTTCCGTCTACATATAAAGCATTTGAACAAATCGATGTATTCCAGACAGACGAAAATTACAAAGCACTGTACGAGCAGCTGAGTAAATATGGACACCCAAGACCAAAGACTCCTGTATATCCACAGGTAAGTACATCTTTCCAGCAGGCACTTGAAAGTGTTGGACTGGGCGGTAAAGATGCGCAGGCAGAACTGGATAAATCTGTAGAAAGGATTAACGCGAAACTGGAACGTTATACGAGAGAATAATGAAGAAAAAAGAATCAATTTTAGGAATGGCTTTCTTTGGCCCGGCACTGATACTTCTTACGCTGTTTTTATTTCTGCCGATGGTGTTGACACTGGTATTCAGTTTTACTGATTATTTTGCCCTGAATCCGGATATGACACATTTTGTGGGCCTTGAAAACTACATAAATATTTTTAAAGATGAATTATTTGTAAAATCCTTCTTCAATACGGTGAAATTTGTAATTATCATCGTTCCTTGCCAGTGTATTGGAGCACTTGTTCTGGCACTTGCGATCAACAAAGTCACACATTGTAAGAAATACTTCAAAGTGGCATTTTTTATTCCGGTTGTTATGTCGCTGGCGGTTGTATCCACACTCTGGATGGATATCTACAGTCCGGAAGGAATCCTGAATACACTGCTTGCTCATCTGGGAATCAGTGCACAGCCATTTATTCACAGTGCGAAACAGGCACTTCCATCCATCGCAGTTATGAGTGTATGGCAGGGTGTCGGATATCAGATGATCATTTTCCTTGGTGGACTCCAGAATATCAATCCAGCACTTTATGAAGCAGCAGAAATGGATCATGCAAGTGGATGGCAGAAATTTAAAGACATTACACTTCCGGAACTGAAACCTCTCTGCGTTTTCGTTTTTATCACAGTTACGATCGGAGCATTCCGTATGTTAGTACAGCCGATGGTAATGACTGGTGGCGGTCCTGATCATTCAACCTATACTCTGGTTTATGATATTTATGAAACCGGTACAATGAACTGGGAGATGGGACTTGCATCTACGATGGCAATCGTATTTACAATCTTTGTTGTAATCCTGACAATCATACAGAATGTACTGACCAAAGGAAAGGAGGAGAAAAAACATGTTAACAAAAAAGCAAAAAACATTTAACTGGATACTGGCAGTTATTTTGCTGGTACTTTCCATATTCTTCCTGTTTCCGGTGATCTGGATGCTTGCAAACTCCTTTAAACCAGATGCAGCGATCACAGCAGATATGAATTCCATAGCAGCATTTATTCCTCCTGCTTTAAATGGAAATTATTTTGAAAACTATATTACGATTCTGACAGATACCAATTTCCTTCGTTACATGCTTAATACTCTGGGATATGCGGCACTGCTGATCGTACTTGGGGTTATTGTAAACGGACTTGCAGGCTATGCACTTGCAAAGATTAACTTTCCATTCCGCGACCAGTGGCTTTTGATCATCATGATGCTGCTGATCGTACCGACAGAAACAGTTATCACGATTCACTTTCTGATCATTGCAAAAGCAGGTCTTTTAAATACTGTAATAGGTTATGTGCTTCCAATGATCGTGAATCCATTCAATATTTTCCTTTTCCGCCAGGTATTTGTAAGCCTTCCGGATGATGTTTATGAGGCGGCACAGCTTGACTTCTGCAGTCCGGTAAAATATTTCTTTACCATGGTATTGCCAATGTCAAAGACAGTCGTTGCAACTGTCAGTGTGTTTACATTCCTTGGAGTATGGAATGACTATCTCTGGCCGTCACTTGTATTTACATCCAGTGATCTTCTGACCGCGCAGATTGGTCTGAACTCCATAACATCCAATGACAATACAACAATGGGACAGACACTTGCAGTAATCACACTGATCACAATCCCTGTTATTATTATTTATGCACTGTTCTCCAAACAGATTGTAGAAGGTGTAACATCAACTGGTTCCAAGGAGGGTTAATGAATTATGAGTTTTATAGAATTTAAACATATCGGAAAAAAATATGCAGGAGCAGAACACAAATCTGTAGATGATTTTAATCTTAATATAGAAGAAAAAGAATTTATCGCATTTGTAGGACCGTCTGGATGTGGAAAATCCACAACACTTCGTATGATTGCCGGATTCGAAGAGATTACAGAAGGAGATCTGTATATTGACGGCAAAAGAGTGAACGAGACAGCACCGAGAGACCGTGGTATTGCGATGGTATTCCAGAACTATGCTCTGTATCCTCATATGACCGTAGAAAAAAATATCGGATACGGGCTGAAGAACATGAAGATGCCAGCAGACCAAATCAAGAAAAAAGTAGACTGGGCAATTGATATCTTGGGACTGCAGGAATTCCGTTACAGAAAACCGAAGAATCTTTCTGGAGGTCAGAGACAGCGAGTGGCACTGGGGCGTGCAATCGTAAAAAATCAGAAGGTATTTCTGATGGATGAGCCACTGTCCAATCTGGATGCAAAACTTCGTGTCAGCATGAGAACAGAGATCAGCAAGCTGCATCGTGAAATGGGTGCAACGACGATCTATGTTACACATGACCAGGTTGAAGCCATGACTATGGCTGATCGTATCGTTATCATGAAAGAGGGTGTGATCCAGCAGGTTGGAAAACCAATGGAATTATATGATCATCCGGTAAACAAATTTGTTGCAGGATTTATAGGATCTCCTCAGATGAACTTCTTTGATGTTACCTTAAAAGGAAACGAAGTAACATTTGAAGACGGAAATAAACTGATGCTTCCGGAAGCTATTCTTAAGAAACTGAATGGTAAAGAAGGCGAGATGACACTTGGTATCCGTGGAGAGGATCTTAAAATGGATGCGCAGAACCTGGAACTTTATAAAGAAAATAAAATGAAAGCTGTGATCACAGATACAGAAGTCATGGGAAATGAGAATAACCTGTACTTCCAGTTCGGAGGCTGCCAGGCAGTTGCACGAGTTTCTAAATATGAGATCAGCCAGGTTGGAGATGAAATTGAATTTGTATTTATGCCATCCAAGATTCATTTCTTTGATAAAGAAACTGAGATGAATTATTTATAGGAGTGACGTTGATAATGAGAGAAGTAAAGATTTTTTTAGGAACAATAGAAAGAGTAAAAGATTTTGTCAATGCTGTGACACGTCTGGACTGTGATATGGATATTGTTTCCGGAAGATATGTGATTGACGCGAAATCAATCATGGGAATTTTCAGTGTGGATCTGTCAAAAGCGGTAGATCTGAGAATTCATGCAGAAGGTGCAGAAGCAGAAAAAGCGATGGAAGTAATTAATCCATTCATAGAAAAATAAGAAAGTGAGCAGAATATGCAGAAAATATATGTAAAACCGAAAGACTACTGGATGAATGACCCGAATGGCTTTATATATTACAAAGGCATGTACCATCTGTTTTACCAGTGCTTCCCGTATGGGCCGCGCTGGGGACGGATGCACTGGGGACATGTTGTCAGCAAAGATCTGGTGAACTGGGAAGAACAGGGAATTGCACTGTTTCCGAGCAAAACGGATGATCGGAGCGGATGTTTTTCCGGAAGTGCGATTGAAGAAGACGGAAAAATGCAGCTGTATTATACAGGTGTGAATTATCTTACAGAAAATCCGGAGGATATCAATTTATGTGTGGATGAACATTTTGTATCTGCACAGCTCATGATCACTTCTGAGGATGGTATTCATTTTGACAACATCAAAGACAAAAAGACCGTGATTCCGGTTATTCACGATGCAGATATCGGAGATGCACGCCATACAAGAGATCCAAAAGTCTGGAAAGACGGGGACAGATGGTACATGGTGCTTGGAAGTACCATCAATGATAAACAGGGAAAACTTTTGTTCTTCACAAGTACAGATGGAGAAGAATGGAAATTTGAAAATTCTGTAACCAGAGAAAACTTTGGCTGGATGTGGGAATGCCCGGATTATTTTGAAGTGGATAACAGCCAGGTAGTGATCTTTTCACCGATGCAGTTGTTTAAAGATGGTAAGGCAGACGATGCACAGACAGTATGCATGCAAGTAACATTTGATAAAGAAACCTGTGATATGAAACTGCCGGAAAAATATCAGTTCCTTGATTATGGAACAGACCTTTATGCACCACAGAGCACTCTGGATGAGAGTGGCAGAAGAATCCTGACAGCATGGCTCCGTATGCCGGAACCGGTGGATGGGAAATGGCAGGGAATGATGTGTATTCCGCGTGTTGTGGAAGTGCAGAAAGATCACATTTATTTCCGCGTTCATCCGAATGTACAGGCAGTATATACAAAGGAAATCTCTGAACCATCCGAGGCAGATGAAAGTGGATATCGTCTGCGCTTTTCTCTGGAGGATGGGGATAAAGTAAATGTCGGTGGATATGTGATTTCTAGAGAAGGGAATAAAATTTGTACCGACAGAAGTGCCCTTTTTGAAAAATTCCCGAATCACAGAGTGAAATTTGAGACACCGGAGCTGAAAGACGGGTTCGAGATTGAGACATATGTGAACCCGAACCAGATCAGTGTTTTTGTAAACAATGGTGAAGCGGTGATTACGAATACAGTATATGATCTCAAAAAAGAAATAAATACAGATGTAAGAGTGAAAATAGAAACTCTGTAAAAATAAAAAACTCCGATCATGAAGAGATTCGTGACCGGAGTTTTTTAGTATTAGAATTTGTCTTCTGCAAATCTATGACCTTACATTTTTAATGCCAGATATAATCGCACAGCATCCTGAAATTCTCTCGGGTTGTATCCGCTTTTTTTATGAATCTGGTTCAGCCTGTACTGAATGGTATTCTTATGCAGAAATGTTTCTTCGCAGTTTTTTTTGAGGGACATATCGCAGGAAAAATAAATACGAAGCAATTCAAGGTCTTCCGAAGAAAGCTTATCCAGAGTTTTCTCCAGGAAGGCTTTTTTATTGCGTGAATTGACAGAAGCCAGGATCAGTTCCAGATCCAGTCCGGCTGCCTCTGCATAGTTGCTGCCTGCTGTCCGATTTCATGGAACATTCCGATGCGGGATTCGTCGGTGTTGGATATATTTCAGATGATCTGCATCTGCGAACAGGATTCCGACAGGTCTGCCTTTCTGCATATATTGTTGAAAGAGCGGAAGGGCAAGCTTTTCATAAGCCATACGGTTGTAGAGTCCGGTAAGGGAATCGTGGATATAAAGCTGAGAAAGCTGTTTGTTTTTCTTTCGAAGGATCAGTTTTCCATAGAGCGCTTCTATAGATGTACGGAAGGTGTTGAGCGTCTCAAAAAGAAACTGATGATCCAGCAGGTAATCGCAGTTTTCCAGAACAAGATACCCAATCTCACGTTCACGGAAATGAACCGGTGAAAAGAAATACACATTTTGTTTCGCAGAAACTACAGTATGTGGAAGCAGAGAGCCTTTTGAACGGTCAAGTTCAAGCGAATCCATGGTATTGCGGGGATATACGACAGCCAGTCGGTCAGGATGTTATCGGCAACGTATTGTCCATGATCAGCCGGATTGACAGGAATGCAATGGCAGCTTTTTGAAGTATAACATACAAAAAAACGTCTGGGCGGATGCTTATTTTTTGAAAATATATATAAATAACAAAAAATGTATTATAAAGGAGTTTCCTGGAAATATCGGTGGAATGTAGATAAAGGTTGATATCTATAATTAATCATGATACAATATCCGAAAAGTCGGAAATAATCAATAGAAGGGTGTTATGGCATGAAGATATATGAAAAGATTTTTGACAGACTTGATGAGTTACATATGAGTCAAATGGAACTGTCTAGAAGAACAGGAATTGCAACCAGTACGATTAGCGATTGGCGAAAGAAAAAAATTAATCCACAAGCGGATAAAATAGTGTCTATATGTAGAGCGCTTGATATGTCACTTGTGGATTTGCTTTGTGATGAAGAAACTGTGGAACCGGCAGCCCAGATTGATTGATTGACAAATGAAAATTATATGATTGAATTGTTTCGTCAATCAGATGCAGAGAGCAAGAGGAGAATAATCAGCTATATTGAACTTCTTGAAGTTTGTAAACAAATCAACAATGCCTGTCAGTCTAGAAAACGGCAGCGAAATGTTTCGATCATTCAGGATATTGATGGAAATAATATTGTGGTGATCAATGATATTAGATTTAAGGGAAAACGCTCCATCAATTGGAGGGAAGTACGTGCATACTTGAAAGAATATGTTGGGGATTTTTATATGGTGGCTTCTACTGGAGATGTTATATATATTGGAGCTGATTTACCAAATGAATATAGTGGTTCGAAATATACACATAGTCTTAAGGGAACAAATGCCAAGGCGAAAGCAAATGCAACACAGGGAATTCCTGAAATGATAGAAATAGCTTTGGGTAAATATTATAGAGAAAATAAAGAGAGCAAGCATTGGAGAAATGCGAGGTATGGTTGGTATCGCTATAATTCGAGGTTTGCACTTCCTGTGTATAAAGACGATGAGATAGAAAGATATAATATTTTTCATGCATCACTTATAGTAAGATATTCGGAAGATAATAGAATGTATTTGTATGATATCATAGACATAAAAAAAGAAACGAGCAACTCGCTTGAGCCGTAAGGCTGTACACGATACAAAACCCATTTCTTTTATATAGATGATAAAATATTGGAGAGAAAATGTCAATCTGAATATTCGAAAAAATTGACTTAAAATCAATTGGAACATGGAGAAAAAAATCACTTTGGCTCTTTCCCGGCGGCGAAGACCATCATCATTTCATTGGTAAGGCTGCTGCCGGTGTCCTGACAGATAATTTTGTCACGGTCAAACCACTGTGCTACAGAAAGCTCTTCATGATCCACCGTGAGAGTATCGTCCCCGTCTACATCGCAGAAAAATCCAAAAAGTAATGTACCGGAGAAGGACCATGGCTGACTCTTATAATAACGGAGATTTTTCACTTTCAGACCGACTTCTTCCATGACTTCGCGATGAACGGTTTCTTCAATTGTTTCACCAATTTCCGCGAAACCGGCGATCAGGGCATATTGCTTAAAGCTTCTGCCCTCATATTTGGAGCAGATGATCTTATCTCCGTTAGTAATACCGACGATCACAGCCGGCATAAGTACCGGATATTCCTGACGGCCACAGGAAGGGCAGTACATCATACGTTCTTTTGTATCGTGTTTCATTGGGAACCCGCAGCATCCGCAGAAACGGCGGTTTCTGTACCAGAACCAGAGCTGATATCCGGTAATCGAAGCAAAAGCAAGATACTGTGGCTGTACATAACGAAGCTCTCTGTTTTCGTGGAATTCATAGCCTGGCAGCAGGGAAGTATCCAGTCCCGGAATCAGATAAAAACGTTCGTCATCTATCGAGAAAAGATAGATATAATTTTTGTACAGGTCGCTTACGTTTCCTTCCAGTTCGCGGAAACGGGGAAGCGTTATAGAATTGTCTGTATCATTTTTATGAAAGAAACTCTTTCCGTTTTCATAAGCGAGCACAAAACTGCTGCCATCCGGAGCAACCGGTCTGTATTCATTGTGATAAGTATGTGGTGCAATATCCTGTATCATAAGGACCCTCCTGAAAAATAGAGTGCAATTTATTGTCTGGCGATGGGCTGTATTATCGAAAAGCTGTATTTACTGCTTTATCAGACTGTATTCAGTATAGGTGAGGTGTTGGGAAAATGCAAGGGAGGAGTTTATATACAGATGAAGTTACTGCGTGTTGGAAAGAAATGCGGTATGTAAATAAAATGATAAAAATTTGACAAAATGTTATGTGGGTTATTGACAGCATACTGACATCGTGCTATTATGATGTCAGTATAATTCCATATTGAACATATGAAGTGCTGACTGTAATCCGCGTAGCAGTCAGAAGAGGGAATCAGGTGAGAATCCTGAGCGATCCGGTCACTGTAACAGAGGAGCGACTTTTCGATATCCCATTGTACGATAGTATGAGAAGGGGAAAAGAAGTGATGATCCTGAAGTCAGGAAACCTGCTTTGTATGGCGAGGTTAAACTTCCGTGTAAAGTGTAACAACCAACTTAGGGTATCCGCAACCCAAAGCGTTGTCTGCTTGTTGGAAGCAGGCATTTTTTTATGGAATTCGCCTGTTCGTATGAATTATACCTATATGTATCGTGGTGGCCGCCACATACATACGACCCCTTAAAGGGTATGATTAAATGGCAGGCGGTACTACTCCGGATGCATTCGTTCCCTCCGCATATTTGAACGGATTCATTGTCTACCCCGGAGCAGTATCGCAAATCCTCTGAAATAAGTTTTGAAGATGACCAGTTCGGCAGTGCCGTGACTGGATTTTTTTATATAATGAGGTGAAAGTAAATGGAAAAACCATATTGGGAAGGGAAACACTATGCTTTTTTCAGCAATAAGGAATGTGAATATTTTCCGTGTCATGCAGGCGCAGATCCGGAGAACTTCAACTGTCTGTTCTGCTACTGCCCGCTGTATGCACTGGGCGATAAATGTGGCGGGAATTTTCGAATGACAGAAACGGGAATAAAAGACTGCACGAACTGCCAGCTGCCACATAAAGCCCAGAACTACGGTTACGTAACCGGGAAATACAGCGAGCTGGCGGAACTGATGAAGAAGATACGAGAAGAAAAAGACGGATTATGATATAGACATACATCCGATATTCTGGAACACGCTTCATTTTCGGGCTGCTCCCGTGCGCTTATTAGCGATTGCTCCGCATAACTCGCTGTCGCTCAGACAGATGCTCCACAACCGCCACTAGCACAGTCGCAGTCTCGAAAGCCTTGCTGGGTTCCTGAATATCGGATGCATGCTTTATCAGTTCAAAGCTTTTTATAGGACCATTTTCTTGCGACAGTTCCGCTTCCCCACAACCGGGAAGGCCTCTCGGGGCAGCGGCCGAAGGCCGTGAACCTCCGCCGGGGTGTGGTGGCGCCACAAAGATGATACGGAAAATGAGAGAAGAGGAATTAATAGTATACATATATTTAAAATCTTCAGATAAATATAGAAAATATCTTAATTTAACTTCATATTCCTATACACAGAAAAAGGAACAGTCTCCTGACATTTTGACTCAGCAAATTTCCGTAGATTCTGACTGCGCTAATGATGGCTGCGTTGCACTGTTTGAGCACCCTTGGGTGCGAGTTTGCAAAAGCAGTCATCGATAGATGCGCGGGAAGAATCCGGAAATGCAGCGTGTCAACAAGTCAGGAGACTGTTTACTTTTTCGTGATATATATTATTATTATTATTATAGAATCTAAGATTCCTACCTCTCACTCAGTATCATCTTCAACCGAGGAATATCATTATTCAATATCATTTTCTCGGGAAACATCATCTCATGCACAAACTCCGCCGCACACGTAAAATCCCCTATATGCCCCACTCCATGGCTGTCACTCGACAACACGATCGGAATTTCATACTTCATACAATACTTCAGGATCTCCTGGTTATTCGCCCGTGTATCTCCACGATACCCATACGGTGCGAGTGAAGCTTCATTGATCTCAAAAATAACACCATTCTCCTTAGCACCGACTGCCAGAGTCTCATAATCCACCGGAAAAGCCGGATTGTCGCAGTGTCCCAGGACTTTGACACATGGATGCGTCATGGCATTCAGATACGCACTGGTGTTTTCCGCAATCGTTCCACTATTGTAATTCTGTGCATGCATACTCGCAATCGCATAATCCAGTTCTCCGAGCAGTTCATCGTTCAGATCCAGATGCCCGTCAATATCCAGGATATTTAATTCCACTCCAAAAAGTAATTCAATTCCAAAACGCTTCTTCGGCGCATAAGTCAGACTGCGGAAATAAGAAGAAGTTCCAGCGGCCAGCGTTCCAGGACCGTGGTCTGTGATTCCGAGCAACTTCAGCCCTTTTCTGGAGGCTGCTTTGGCCATATCAGAAATCGTACAGGTGGTTCCGTGGCCACTTGCGATAGAATGCGTATGTATATCAGAAAGATACATGAAGATCCCTCCTTAGATCGAAAATAAATCGAAAAAATGTGGCAGATAAATATAAAATCTGACCGCAAAGATATCATTAACTCCAGTATGGCAGTCACTATCACAAAAGTCAACAGAAAAATGCAGTTCAAAATAAAAACCAACACAAAACCAATAAAAACCACAACAAAAACCTCGTAAAAAACAGAAGAATAATGTTGGATTTCGTTGACATGAAAGAGCACGTAGAGTATAATGATTCTATATGAATCGTGGCGTTTTAGCGCCTTCTGATTGCATATGAGATATGGTGTAAGAGATACCTTTAAGGTAGTGACACCATAAGAAAGGAGAAGCGTGGAGATGTTTAATACCACAGATGTTCCAAAGTCATCCAGGATTCCGAAACTGGTTGAGGCACTTTATGCCAATATGCCGGTAATCGAGTCTGCCAGAGCGAAGCTGCTTACTGAATCATATAAGGCTACCGAAGGTGAGCCGATGGTCACACGGCGTGCGGAAGCTTTTGCTCACATTCTCCGTAATATTCCGATCATCATTCGTGACAATGAACTGATCGTCGGAAGCAGCACGATCGCACCGCGAGGATGTCAGACATTCCCGGAATTTTCCTTCCAGTGGCTGGAAGATGAGCTGGATACCGTTGAAACGAGGAGCGCGGACCCGTTTTATATTGCAGAAGAGACCAAGCAGGAGTTAAGAGAAGTACATAAATACTGGAAGGGTAAGACATCCAGTGAACTTGCTACATCCTATATGGATCCGGAAGCAATCAAAGCAATCGAACACAATATCTTTACACCTGGAAACTATTTCTACAATGGTGTAGGTCACGTAACTGTTAAATATGGTGAAGTCCTTGCAATCGGATACAAGGGAATCATCGACAAAGCACAGGCAGAGCTGGACAAATGCCAGGTTGGAGATGCCAACTATGTTACGAAGAGCCATTTCTTAAATGCAGTGATCCTTTCCTGCCAGGCAGCAATCGAATACGCAGAAAGATATGCAGAACTCGCATCCCAGATGGCAGCAGAGTGTACAGATCCGGTCCGTAAACAGGAACTTCTGCAGATTTCAGAAAACTGCAGCCGTGTACCGGCGAACGGAGCTACAAGCTTCTATGAAGCCTGCCAGTCTTTCTGGTTTGTACAGCAGCTGATCCAGATTGAATCCAGTGGACATTCCATTTCACCTGGACGTTTTGATCAGTATATGTATCCTTATTATAAGGAAGACATAGACAAAGGTGTGATCACAAGAGAGTTTGCACAGGAGCTGATCGACTGTATCTGGGTTAAGATGAATGACCTGAACAAGTGTCGTGATGAAGAATCAGCTAAGGGCTTTGCGGGATACAGCCTTTTCCAGAACCTGATCGTAGGCGGACAGAACAAATACGGCGAAGATGTTACCAATGATCTTTCATTTATGTGCATCGAGGCGTCCAAGCAGGTATTCCTGCCGCAGCCGTCTTTGTCGATCCGTGTATGGAATGGTTCTCCGCATGAACTGCTGATGAAGGCAGCTGACCTTACAAGAACCGGTATCGGACTTCCGGCTTACTATAATGATGAAGTTATCATTCCGGCACTGCAGAACAGAGGCCTCACTCTGGAAGATGCAAGAGAATACAACATCATCGGATGTGTTGAACCGCAGAAATCCGGTAAGACAAACGGCTGGCATGATGCAGCGTTCTTTAATATGTGCCGTCCGCTTGAACTTGTTTTTGCAAATGGTATGGACAAGGGTGTACAGGTTGGTATTCAGACTGGCGATGTTACCAAGATGAATACTTTCAACGAATTCTATGATGCATACAAGAAACAGATGGAATACTGTATTTCTCTGATGGTCAATGCAGATAATGCGATCGATGTTGCACATGCAGAGAGATGTCCGCTTCCGTTCCTTGCATCCATGGTAGATGACTGTCTGACCCGTGGCCTTACAGCAGAGCAGGGTGGAGCAGTTTATAACTTTACCGGTCCGCAGGGATTTGGTATTGCGAATATGGCAGATTCCCTGTATGCGATCCGCAAGCTTGTTTATGAAGATAAGAAAGTTTCCATGGAGACTTATAAAGAAGCGCTCGCATGGAACTACGACAAAGGCCTTGATGAAAAATCTGTTGCCGATATGTCAGAAATGATTCTCAAGGGAATGCAGGATGCAGGAATGACTGTCAACGAAGATACAGCAAAAGCAGTTCTTCAGACAGTTATGAGACTGAAACCTTCCGATGAGCAAATTCAGAAATTTACAGAACTGCATGATATGATCGATGAAGTTCCGAAATTCGGAAATGCCATCGATGATGTGGATTATTTTGCAAGAGATGTTGCATATACCTATACACGTCCTCTTCAGAAATATCATAATCCACGTGGAGGACAGTTCCATGCAGGACTTTATCCGGTATCTGCGAATGTTCCGCTGGGCGGACAGACAGGCGCTACTCCAGATGGCCGTTATGCGCATACTCCGGTAGCAGATGGTGTTTCTCCTTCTGCAGGTAAAGATGTCAACGGTCCGACGGCAGCAGCAACATCTGTTTCCAGACTGGATCACTTTATCGTATCCAACGGAACACTGTTTAACCAGAAATTCCATCCGTCAGCACTTGCCGGAAGAGAAGGACTGGAGAAATTTGTGGCTCTGATCAGAACATATTTTGATCAGAAGGGAATGCATATGCAGTTTAACGTTGTTGACAGAGCGACTCTGATCGATGCACAGAAGCATCCGGAGAAATACGCACATCTGGTTGTTCGTGTTGCCGGTTACAGTGCATTGTTTACAACACTGTCACGTTCTCTTCAGGATGATATCATCAGAAGAACAGAACAGGGCTTCTAAGAGGTAAATTATGAGTTATTTACAGACAAAAGGCCGCATTTTTGACGTCCAGCGATATTCGATCCATGACGGCCCGGGAATCCGTACGATTGTTTTCCTGAAAGGCTGTGTGTTGAGATGCAGATGGTGCTGCAACCCTGAATCACAGGAATACGGAATCCAGACAATGAAAGTCCTTGGCAAAGACAAGGTAATCGGTCGAGATGTTACAGTAGAAGAGATGATCAAAGTAGTCGAACAGGATCGTCCGTACTACCGCCGCTCCGGAGGAGGACTTACTCTTTCGGGCGGTGAGAGCCTCTGCCAGCCGGAATTTGCCAGAGATATGCTTCGGGCAGCAAAGGAACGGGGAATCAATACTGCACTGGAAAGTATGGCCTGTGCTCCATTTGAGACGATCGAGACAATCCTTCCGTATCTGGATCTGTATCTGATGGATATCAAGCATACCAATCCGGCAAAACACAAAGAATTTACCGGACGGGCAAATGACCTTATGATGGAAAATGCCCGTAAAGTAGCACTTTCCGGTAAATGTAAGCTGATCATCCGTGTTCCGGTCATTCCGACTTTTAATGATACAGTGGAAGAAATCCAGGGAATTGCATCTTTTGCAGATACACTTCCGGGTGTGGAACAGCTTCACCTGCTTCCGTATCACAGACTTGGTCAGGATAAATACATCGGACTTGGAAGACCTTATTTAATGGAAGGAATTCTTCCACCAACACAGGAACATATGCAGACGTTGAAGAAAGCAGCAGAATCCGTAAGTTCTCTGCATGTTCAGATTGGTGGATGAACAGAAAACAACAAAAACAACATTTTTATCGTGATAAAAACAACACAAAACAACGATAAAATCTTGACAATCTTGTTTATAAGGAGTAAAATCTCCTTAGAAGTACAATAAAACCAAAGTGGTTGTCCAGGGACTGAATTTCAGCTGACGGGCAGCTGCAAAAAACCAAATTGCTTTAGGAGGAAAATAAGCATGGTAAACGAATTTGAAATCAAAAAACAGATCTGTGACATCGGAAGACGTATCTACAACCGTAACATGGTTGCAGCTAACGACGGAAACATTTCCGTAAAGCTGAATGACAACGAATTCCTTTGCACACCAACAGGCGTATCCAAAGGATTTATGACTCCAGAGTTCATCTGTAAAGTAGATGCTCAGGGTAATGTAATTCAGGCTAACCCGGGATTCAAACCATCTTCTGAAATCAAAATGCATATGAGAGTATATCAGAAGAGACCGGACGTAGGATCTGTAGTACATGCTCATCCGATCTATGCAACATCTTTTGCTATCGCTGGTATCCCGCTTACACAGCCGATCATGCCAGAAGCAGTTATCGCTCTTGGATGTGTTCCGATCGCTGAGTACGGTACACCTTCCACAATGGAAATTCCGGACAACCTTGAAAAATATCTTCCATACTTCGATGCAGTTCTTCTTGAGAACCACGGAGCTCTTACATGGAGCACAGACCTGAACGCTGCATACATGAAGATGGAATCCGTTGAATTCTATGCACAGCTGCTGTATCAGAGCAAACTGCTCGGTGGCCCGAAGGAATTCGATAAAGAAAACATCAAGAAACTGTATGAAATCCGTCGTAAATTCGGTATGCCAGGAAAACATCCTGCAAACCTTTGCCAGAACAAAGATGGTGTTAACTGTCATAACTGCGGTGGCGCTTGTCACAGCCAGGATTACAAACAGTTCCCAGGATATCAGTATGATTTCGTAGGAAGCGAAACTAAAGCAGAAGCTCCGGCAGCTACAGGAGCAGCTGATGCAGAACTGGTTGCAAACATCACAAAACAGGTTATGGCACAGCTTGGAATGAAATAATCCATTCCATATTAAGTGGTAGACATTAAAGGAGGACAATCTCATGCCAATTAGTGAGAGCATGGTACAGGACATTGTACAGGAAGTAATGGCAAAAATGCAGATTGCAGATGCTCCGACAGGAAAACATGGTATCTTCAAAGATATGAACGATGCAATTGAGGCTGCTAAGAAGTCTGAACTGATCGTTAAGAAGATGTCCATGGATCAGAGAGAAAAAATCATCACCTGCATCCGTAAAAAAATCAAAGAAAACGCAGAAGTTATGGCTCGTATGGGCGTTGATGAAACAGGAATGGGTAACGTAGGAGACAAGATCCTGAAACATCATCTGGTAGCAGACAAAACACCTGGTACAGAAGACATCACAACAACTGCATGGTCAGGAGACAGAGGACTTACTCTGATCGAGATGGGACCATTTGGTGTAATCGGTGCGATCACACCTTGTACCAACCCGAGTGAAACAATCCTCTGCAATACAATGGGTATGCTGGCTGGCGGAAATACAGTAGTATTCAACCCGCATCCGGCAGCAATCAAGACCTCTATCTTTGCAATCAATCTGGTAAACGAAGCTTCTCTTGAAGCTGGCGGACCGGACAATATTGCAGTAACAGTAGAGAAACCTACGCTTGAAACAAGCAATATCATGATGAAACATAAAGATATTCCGCTGATCGCAGCAACAGGCGGCCCTGGAGTTGTTACAGCAGTTCTTTCCTCCGGTAAGAGAGGAATCGGAGCTGGTGCAGGTAACCCACCGGCAGTTGTTGATGAAACAGCTGATATCCGTAAAGCAGCACAGGACATCGTAAACGGATGTACATTTGATAACAACCTTCCATGTATCGCAGAGAAGGAAGTTGTAGCTGTATCTTCTGTAGTAGATGAACTGATGCATTACATGCTGACAGAAAACGACTGCTACCTGGCTTCCAAAGAAGAACAGGACAAATTAACAGAAGTTGTTCTGGCAGGCGGTAAACTGAACCGTAAATGTGTAGGTCGTGATGCAAGAACACTTCTTTCCATGATCGGAGTAAACGCACCGGCAAATATCCGTTGCATCATCTTCGAAGGACCGAAGGAACATCCGCTTATCACAACAGAGCTTATGATGCCAATCCTTGGAATCGTAAGAGCAAAAGATTTTGATGATGCTGTAGAACAGGCTGTATGGCTTGAACATGGCAACCGTCATTCAGCACACATCCATTCCAAGAATGTTGACAACATTACCAAATATGCGAAAGCAATCGATACAGCAATCCTTGTTAAGAATGGCCCGTCCTATTCTGCACTTGGATTTGGTGGAGAAGGTTACTGTACTTTCACAATCGCAAGCCGTACAGGTGAGGGACTTACAAGTGCAAGCACCTTTACAAAGAGAAGACGCTGCGTAATGTCAGACAGCCTTTGCATTCGCTAATCAGGAGGAAATATTAAAATGGATATGAACAATGTAAATATCGAAGAAATTGTAAAACAGGTTCTTTCCGGAATGACCGGAAATGCACCGGCTGCAGCAGCAGCTCCAGTAGCTCCGACAGCTGACCCGGTAATCCCAAAAACAGCACATGTTGCAATGCTTACAGCACTGGAACATTATGAAATCAAAGAATTCCCAATGCCGGAAGTAGGCGATGACGATATCCTTGTTAAAGTAGAAGGATGCGGTATCTGCGGTACTGACGCACACGAATTCAAAAGAGATCCATTTGGCCTGATCCCGGTTGCTCTTGGACATGAGGGAACTGGTGAAATCGTAAAAATGGGTAAAAACGTTAAAGTTGATACAGCTGGAAAACCAGTTAAAGTCGGCGATAAAGTTGTTACATGTATGATCTTCAAAGATGATCCGGAAATCACAATGTTCGACCTCAACAAGAAAAACGTTGGTGGAGCTGATGTATACGGACTTCTTCCAGATGATGATGTACATCTTAACGGATGGTTCTCTGATTACATCCTGATCAGAGGCGGATCCTTCGGATCTACATTCTTCAACGTAAGTGATCTGGATCTGGATTCCCGTATCCTGATCGAGCCATGTGCAGTACTTATCCATGCAGTTGAAAGAGCAAAAACGACAGGAATCCTGAAATTCAACTCAAGAGTTGTTGTTCAGGGATGCGGACCGATCGGTCTTATCTGCATCGCTATCCTTCGTACAATGGGTGTTGAAAACATTTGTGCAGTAGATGGAAACGCAAAACGTCTTGAATTCGCTAAGAAGATGGGCGCTGAAGTATCCGTAGACTTCACACAGTACAAAGGAATCGAAGCTCTTACAGAAGCTGTTAAAGAAGCTCAGGGCGGACATCTTGCAGACTTTGCATTCCAGTGCACAGGTAACCCGCACGCACATGCAAACATCTACAAATTCATCCGTAACGGCGGTGGTCTTTGCGAACTTGGTTTCTTCATCAATGGTGGAGATGCTACAATCAACCCGCACTTCGATCTCTGCTCCAAAGAAATCAACCTGGTTGGTTCCTGGGTATACACACTGAGAGATTATGCTACAACATTTGATTTCCTCAAGAGAGCAAAAGCAATCGGACTTCCGATGTCTGATCTGATCACAGACAGATTCCCGCTTGAGCAGATCAATGAAGCTCATAAGACTAACCTTGCAATGACAGGTCTTAAGATCGCGATCATTAATAAATAATCCGGAAATAAAGGAGAAGCAAAATGGCAGAAGCTGTAGGAATTTTGGAAGTATTCGGGCTGGCGACAGCCTTTGTAGCGGCAGATGCAGGATGCAAGGCAGCCAATGTCCGCCTGGAGGTGTTCGATAAGAACAAACCTGCAAACGCTGACAGCCTGCCAGTACCGCTTCTGGTATGCATCAAATTCCGCGGAAGCGTCGAAGACGTAACCGCAGCTGTGGAAGCAGGAATGGCAGAAGCAAACCGGAGAACTGGTGTAGTGCAGCACTACGTAATACCGAATCCTACTGAGGATACGGTAAAGATGCTGAAAATCAGCGCCCTGGATAAAAGCTGACAGCTGATATCCCTGGCATATTAGAAATCAATTAACGAACAATGATTCAGGAGGAAGAAACAATGGCACAGGAAGCTTTAGGAATGGTAGAAACCAGAGGACTGACAGCAGCAATCGAAGCAGCTGATGCAATGACAAAAGCAGCAGAAGTAGCACTGGTAGGAACAGAAAAAATCGGATCCGGACTGGTAACAGTTATGGTTCGCGGTGATGTCGGAGCAGTTAAAGCAGCTGTAGAAAGCGGAAGCGCAGCAGCATCCAGACTTGGAGAACTGGTTGCTACACATGTAATTCCGAGACCACACACAGACGTAGAAAAAATTCTTCCAAAGATCTGATAAGTTACATATCTTATCTGAAGGAGTTCGCTCATGAGTAAAGCATATGGTTTTATCGAAATCACAGGTGTCGTAGCTGCGATTAATGCACTCGATATCATGTGTAAAACTGCAGACGTTGAGCTGGCGTCATGGGAACGTAAGCTGGGCGGACGACTGGTAACTCTTATTGTAGAAGGCGATGTATCAGCAGTAAACGAAGCAGTCGAAGCTGCTGTGGCAGGCGCAATAAAGAAACCGGCGAGTTATGCAGTAATCGCACGGCCTCACGAAGAAATTGTCAAGCTCGTGGAGTTAAGTGCAAGCCGTTGGAAGAAAAAAACTGACGAAACAAAAAAAGAAAATAAATAATAATTTTCATTTATCCATAAGGAGGAAATAATCATGACACAGGAAGCTTTAGGAATGGTAGAAACCAGAGGACTTACAGCAGCAATCGAAGCAGCTGACCAGATGTGCAAAGCAGCTAACGTAGCACTCGTTGGAACAGAAAAAATCGGATCCGGACTGGTAACAGTTATGGTTCGTGGAGATGTAGGAGCTGTTAAGTCTGCAGTAGAAAGCGGAAGCGCAGCAGCATCCAGACTTGGAGAACTCGTTGCTACACATGTAATCCCGAGACCACACACAGACGTAGAAAAAATCCTTCCGGTACTGAAATAATATATTTCCTGAAAACGGAAGAAAGCAGGTGTAATCTTGGAATCAAAAAACATCGAACTGATCACAAAGATGGTAATTGATGCCATCAATCAGTCTGAAGACAAAGGCAACGGCTTCATGGTTCCAATCGGTGTATCTGCAAGACACGTTCATCTGACTCAGGAACACGTAGAAGCATTATTTGGACCAGGATATCAGCTCACAAAGAAAAAAGATCTTATGGGTGGACAGTTTGCATCAAATGAAACTGTTACGATCGTTGGTCTGAAGCTCCGTGCGATCGAGAAAGTTCGTGTACTCGGACCAGTCCGCAGTGCAACACAGGTTGAGGTATCTGCGACAGATGCTATCAAACTTGGAATGAACGTTCCGGTACGTATGTCCGGAGATATTGCAGGAAGCGCACCGATCGCGATCGTTGGACCGAAGGGTGCTATTTATCTGAAAGAGGGATGTATCGTGGCTATGCGTCACATCCACATGTCTCCGAAGGATGCACAGGCAGCCGGAGTGAAAAACGGTGATATCGTATCTGTCAAAGCAGATAATGAGCGCGGAACAATCTTTAATCATGTTGCAATTCGTGTAGACGACAGCTTTACACTGGAAATGCATATTGATACAGATGAAGCGAATGCAGCAAAGATTGCCACAGGCAATACAGTTACCATCATAAAGTAAATAATTCCTCAGAATCAGCCGGTGGCAGTTACGCCACCGGCATAGAGGGATTATAGGAATAACATGCGGAGGCACACACATGATAGTAGGTAAAGTAGTTGGAAGCGTGGTTTCCACGCGGAAGAGCGACAAGTTAATAGGACAGAAATTCATGATCGTGGAGCCGGTGCATCATATGAAAGCTGACTTATCCCAGATCGTTGCAATCGATATTATCGGTGCAGGTATCGGGGAATATGTGTTGGTGGCACAAGGAAGCGCAGCAAGAATTGGCTGCGGCGAAGAAACAGCACCGATCGATGCGGCAATAGTCGGAATCGTCGATGATGGTGCAGGATTGGAGTAACGCCATGGAAATCAAAGATTTACAGAAAATTATGCAGGACAATGGTGTTGTAGGTGCAGGTGGTGCCGGATTCCCGTCATATGCCAAGCTTACAGACAAGGCGGACACAATTCTTTTGAACTGTGCCGAGTGTGAACCATTGCTGAAACTTCATAGACAGCTGCTTGAAAAACATGCATATGAGATTATGAAAACTTTCCATACGGTTATGGAGACAGTTGGTGCTTCACAGGCCATTATCGGAATCAAGAAATCATATGTACAGACAGTTAAAGCACTGCAGCAGCACATTGAAGAATTCCCTGGTCTGAAACTTCATCTTCTTGATGAAGTATATCCGATGGGTGATGAAGTTGTGCTGATCTATGAAGCAACCGGACGTGTATGCAGACCAGGCGGACTGCCGATTGAGCAGGGCGTCATCGTATTCAACGTAGAGACGATCTACAATGTATATCAGGCACTGGAATCCCAGAAACCTGTTACAGAAAAATACGTATCAGTCGTAGCAGAAGTTGAACATCCGGTTACAGTTAAAGTACCGCTTGGATGTACTTTAGACGAAGTAGTAGCACAGGCTGGAAATGTAACAACCAAAGATCCTGTTTACTTTGTTGGCGGCCCTATGATGGGACGTATCGGCAGCGGATCAGATCCGGTGACCAAAACAACAAACGCAGTTCTTGTTCTTCCTAGAGATCATCAGATCGTTATGAAGAAACAGAGAACTTCAGCAATCGATTTAAAACGTGCAGCATCTATCTGCTGCCAGTGTAATACCTGTACGGACCTTTGCCCGAGACATAATCTTGGACATCCGATCGATCCGGCCCGCTTTATGAGAGCAGCATCTGCCGGAGATTTCAGAGATGTAAACCCATACATCGATTCTGCATTCTGCAGTTCCTGCGGTGTATGTGAGATGTATGCCTGCCCACAGAGTCTTGCACCAAGAACACTTCTTGCAGACATGAAGGGTGGACTTCGTAAAGCAGGTATCAGACCTCCTCAGGGAGTACAGCCGGTACCGGTACAGCCTTCACGTGAATATCGTAAGGTTCCGGAAGAACGTCTGATGGCCCGCCTCGGACTGACAAAATATGACAAGGATGCACCGATGGATGAGAACGTAGTTCCGGTATCCAAGGTTAAGATCCTTTTAAGCCAGCATATTGGCGCACCGGCACAGGCAATTGTGAAAACAGGCGACATGGTAACCAAGGGACAGATGATCGCACAGCATGCAGACGGATTAAGCGTCAGCATCCATGCAAGTATCTCTGGTAAAGTAACTGAAGTAACAGACCGCCATATCATAATTGCAGCAAAGTAGAAAGGACGTGCAGAAAATGAGTAAAGCAATCGGAATGATTGAATTTAAAACCACTGCCACAGGTATCACAGCAGCGGATGCCATGGTTAAGACATCTGAAGTAGAGATCGTCGAGGCACAGACCGTATGTCCGGGAAAATATATTGCAATTATCACAGGCGATTTAAGTGCAGTAAAAGCAGCAGTTGACGCTGCAGTAACTACTTACGAGGACAAATGCATCGACAGTTTTGTACTTGGTAATCCTCATGAGTCTCTCTTCCCGGCTATGTATGGAACAACACAGATCGAGGGGATCAGCGCTCTGGGAATCCTTGAAACCTATGATGCAGCTTCTATCATCGAAGCAGCTGACCAGGCAGCAAAAACAGCAATCGTAGACGTTATCGAATTACGTATTGCAAAAGGTATGTGTGGAAAATCCTACATGCTTCTTACCGGAGAAGTTTCAGCAGTAGAAGCTTCCATCGAAAAAGCAAAACAGCTCGTAGCATCCAAGGGAATGTATCTGGATTCTTCAGTAATTGCTCATCCGGATCAGAGAATGATCGATTCTATTCTTTAATGAATTAAAAGAAATAAAATAAATGTTCTCAAAAGGGGGCAAAGTAAATGCTGGCATTAGAAAGACGAAATTTAATTCTTGAGAAATTACAGGCTGAGAAACGGGTCGTTGTAAGCGAACTCAGTCAGCTTTATGAGGTTTCTGAAGAAACAATTCGCCGTGACCTCGACAAGCTTGAAAAAGAGGGACTGGCCACCAAAAGTTATGGTGGTGCTGTTATAAATGAGGATGTAAGCATTGACTTGCCCTTTAATATTCGAAAAAACCAGAATGTAAGCGGCAAACAGCAGATGGCTGATATAGCAGCCTCTCTGGTGCAGGAAGGTGATCATATTTTTCTTGATGCGAGTACCACTGCAGTATTTATTGCAAAGGCACTGAAAGAAAAAGAAAGACTCACCGTGATCACCAATTCCATGGAGATCCTTCTGGAATTATCTGATGTTTCGGGATGGAATATCATTTCCACCGGTGGCGTTATGAAAGAGGGATATCTTGCTTTTCTTGGGTCAAAGACAGAAGATGCGATTCGTTCCTATTATGTGGACAAAGTAATCATCTCCTGCAAGGCACTGGATCATGAATGGGGGATTATGGAATCGCAGGAAGCTTTTGGCACGACCAAAAAAGCAATGATTGCGTCCGGCCGTGAGAAAATTCTGGTAGTTGACAGTACAAAATTTGATCAGACCGCATTTTCCGTTGCAGGAAAACTGCGGGATATAGATGTGGTTGTAACAGACAGGAAGCCGTCTGAGAAGTGGCTGGCACATTTTGCCGAAGAAGGCGTAGAGTGCCGTTATCCTGGTATGCGATCATAGAAAGGAAGCAACAGATATGAAGACCTTTGGAATGAAAACAGTCATTCATTTTGGAGATAATGCGCTGGATCGTCTGAGAGAGATTCCATACAAACGAGTACTCATCATTACAGATCCTTTTGTAGTACAGAGCAAAATGATTGATCTTATCACAGAGCCTTTGGCAAAAGGCGGCATTGAATATGATATTTTCAGCAACGTAGTACCAGATGCTCCAGTAGATAAAATTGCAGACGGAGTTAAAAAGTTTCTTAGCTATCAGCCGGAAGCGGTTATCGCTGTTGGTGGCGGTTCCGCTATTGACTCTTCTAAAGCAATTCGTGAGTTTGCACTGAAGATCAATAACTACGGTAAAGTAGGACTGATTGCCGTTCCAACTACCAGCGGAACTGGTTCAGAGGTTACATCCTTTGCGGTCGTAAACGATACAGAAGCAAAAGTTAAATATCCACTTGTTTCACCAGACCTTACAGCAGATGAAGCAATTCTGGATGCAGAATTAGTTAAAAGCGTACCGCCGGCTATTACAGCAGATACAGGTATGGATGTATTTACCCACGCACTGGAATCCTATGTTAGCACAGGCCATAATGAGTTTTCAGCAGCACTTGCAGAAAAAGCGATGGAGATTTGCGGCGTATTCCTTCTGAGAGCTTATCTTGATGGAAGTGATATGCATGCAAGACAGAAAATGCATGTAGCATCCTGCCTGGCAGGTCTTTCCTTCAATACAGCGGGCCTTGGAATTACACACAGTATGGCTCATCAGCTTGGCGCACAGTTCCATATTCCTCATGGAAGAGCTAATGCAATGCTTTTACCTCATATCGTTGAGTTTAATGCAAATATCAACAAGAGAAGCAGAAGCCAGAAAACATATCTTCCTGCAGTAGAAAGATATGCATCTGTAGCACATATCCTGGGACTGAGCAACTACAACCAGGTAATGAGCGTTCGTTCTCTTGTAAACTGGATTCAGTTTATGCAGAAGGAAATGAACATTCCTATGACAATCCAGGAGATTGGAACTATCAGCCCGGACGAATACTTCGGAGCAATTGATAAGATGGCAGATGCAGCGCTTGCGGATGCGTGCACGCCAAGCAATCCAAGAACCCCGACCAAAGAGGATATTATGAAGATTTACAAGAAACTTTGGTCTTTCTAATTTTATAAAACATGACTTTTCCAGGAAGGTAGACCTATGAAAAGATCGAAAAGAATAGAGGTTTTGGATCAGAGACCGGTCAACAAAGATGGATTCATCGATGAGTGGCCGGAAATGGGATTTGTGTCAATGCACAGCCCATACGATCCAAAACCTTCTGTAAAAATAGAAGATGGTATCATCACAGAACTGGACGGAAAGAAACGCGATGAGTTTGATTTCCTGGACCAGTTTATTGCTGATTATGCGATCCGTGCGGACCGGGCGGAAGCATCCATGGCAATTCCATCACTGGAGATTGCCAGAAAGATCGTGGACATTCATGTATCACGTAAAGAAATACTGGAAATCGTTTCCGGTATTACACCGGCCAAAATGGTTGAAGTAATTAATTATCTGAATGTTGTTGAGCTGATGATGGGTATGCAGAAAATGCGTGCCAGAAAAGTACCTGGAAATCAGGCCCATATCACGAACCTGAAAGATGATCCGGTACAGATCGCAGCAGATGCAGCAGAGGGAGCCCTTCGAGGCTTCAGTGAAGAAGAGACAACAATGGGTGTTGCCAGATACGCTCCGTTCAGTGCCATGGCACTTCTGATCGGATCCCAGACAGGTCGTCCGGGTGTCCTGACGCAGTGTTCTGCGGAAGAGGCAACGGAACTGGAACTTGGTATCCGAGGCCTGACAACGTATGCAGAAACACTTTCTGTATATGGCACCGAGAAAGTATTTATTGATGGTGATGACACCCCATATTCCAAAGCATTTCTGAATTCTGCTTATGCGTCAAGAGGTCTGAAGGTACGTTTTACCTCAGGTGCCGGATCTGAAGTCCTGATGGGAAGCAGTGAAAAGAAATCTATGCTTTATCTGGAATGCCGCTGCCTTTATGTTACAAAGGGCTGTGGAAGCCAGGGAATCCAGAATGGTTCAGTAAGCTGTATCGGTGTTGCTGCCGGTGTTCCGGCGGGTATCCGTGAAGTTATGGGAGAGAATCTGGTTGCAGCGCTTCTCGGACTCGAGTGTGCATCTTCCAATGACCAGAGTTTCTCAAACTCCGATATGAGAAGAACAGCAAGAACCATGTTGCAGTTTATGCCGGGAACAGACTTTATTTTCTCCGGATATGCAGCAGAACCAAACTACGACAATATGTTCGCGGGATCCAATTTTGATGCCGAGGACTTTGATGATTATAATGTTTTGCAGAGAGATATGCAGGTGGATGGCGGTCTTCGTCCTGTTACAGAGGAAGATGTCATCCGTGTTCGTCATGAAGCAGGCAAAGCTGTTCAGGCAGTCTTTAAATATCTGGGCCTTACAGAAGTGACAGATGAGCAGGTTGAAGCAGTTACCTATGCGCATGGAAGCAAAGATACACTCAAACGAGATGTGGCATCCGACCTTATGGCTGCAGATGACATGATGAAGAGAGGTATCACAGGAATTGATGTAGTCAAAGCGCTTGCGGAGAGTGGCTATACTGTTCTTGCAGACAATATTCTCAACATGTTGAAACAGAGAGTAATCGGTGATTATATGCAGACGGCAGCAATCCTGGATAAAAATTTCCAGGTAATGTCCGGAGTAAATACACCAAACGATTACATGGGACCGGGAACCGGTTATCGGGTTTCAGGTAAGCGTTGGGAGGAGATCAAAGCGATTCCTCACAGAATCAACGCAAATGATATTTAAGGAGGTGCACCATGGAAGTAAATGAGCAGCTGGTACGTGCCGTAACACAGGCAGTCGTTGCACAGCTTATGGCATCCGGTGCACAGCCTCAGAATGTGAGCAGTACACCGGCACCGGCAGGAACAGGAAGTTTTGCCGGAAAAACAAGAATGCGTCCGAAACATTCTTATGAAGGTGCGGTAAGGGCCTCAAAGGGCACTGATCCGAAAGAAGTTGTGATCGGAGTCGGCGCAGCATTCCAGACAGAGATCACCAAGACGATGAGTGGCATTCCACTGGAGGAAGTTCTTCGCAATATCTGTGCAGGAATCGAGGAAGAAGGTATGACATCAAGAGTTGTCAAAGTGCTGGATACCTCAGATGTAGGATTTATGGGACTGGAAGCAGCGAAGCTTTCCGGATCCGGAATCGGCATTGGTCTGCAGTCAAAAGGAACAACTGTCATCCATCAGAAAGATCTGTATCCACTGTCCAATCTGGAGCTTTTTCCACAGGCACCACTGATGGATCTGGATACCTATCGTAAGATTGGACGTAATGCTGCCAAATATGTAAAAGGCGAAAAGGTAACACCGATCGAATGTACCAACGATCCAATGGTACGTGCAAAATATCAGGTAAAAGCAGCACTTCTTCATATTATTGAGACAGAGCAGCTGGATCCGGAAAAAGGCATGATTGAATGGGAGGGTACAAAATGAGCAGCTATCCTTTAGGACAGAGTGAAGCGGATACCATTACTTCAAGAACCGGCAAAAAGCTTTCTCAGATCACGCTGGATGAAGTAAAAAAAGGAAATGTCACAGCCGATGACATTAAGATTTCCGCTGAAACATTAAAAAAACAGGGACAGGTTGCAAAGGAAGCAGATAACCCGACAATGGATGCAAATTTCCAGAGGGCAGCTGAACTTGTCAATGTACCTGATGATATTATTCTTGATATGTATAACAAACTGCGTCCGAATCGTTCAACCAAGAAAGAACTGATTCTGATGGCGCAGGAACTTCTTCAGAAATACAACGCTCCTCATTGCGCCAAACTGGTACTTGAGGCAGCAGAAATTTACGAAAAAAGGGGAATTCTTCGTTGAAACTGATTGCAGGTGTTGACATAGGAAATTCCACAACTGAAGTATGTATTGGAAGCGTAGGAGAGGATGGAAGTTTCCGTTTTCTCTCCAGTGCTTCACGTATTACCACGGGAACAAAGGGAACGCTTCCGAATGTTCACGGAATCAAGGCAGCTCTTGAGGAAGCCATGAGTGCGATTGGCATGCCACTGGAAAAGCTTGATCTGGTGAGGCTTAATGAGGCGGCTCCGGTCATTGGTGATACGGCGATGGAAACGATTACAGAGACGATTATCACAGAATCTTCTATGATCGGCCATAACCCATCCACGCCGGCTGGTGCAGGTGAGGCAGTGGGCAGGCTTCTTTTCATAGAAAATATGGACAGAGGTATGCAGAATACACCATATATTCTGGTTGCATCCTCACAATTTTCTTACGAAGAAGTAGCTGCGAAGCTGAATCAGTATGAAGAGAGACTGGATATCCGTGGACTGATTCTTCAGGCAGATGAGGCAGTCCTTGTTGAGAACAGATTAAACAAAAAAATCCCGATCGTCGATGAAGTAAGACATATCGACAAGGTGCCGGAGGAGAAACTGGCAGCAATTGAGGTCGCACTTCCGGGTACGAGTATCCGGATGCTTTCCAATCCATATGGAATTGCGACACTTCTGGGACTGGATGCAGATGAGACAAGAGCAGTCACACCGATTGCAAAAAGTCTGATTGGCAAAAGAAGTGCTGTTGTGATCCGAACTCCGAACGGGAACATAAAAGAGAATATTCTTCCTGCAGGTGAAATTGTTTTTCATGGACAGCAGGAATTATCCATAAATATAGATCGAGGCGCTGACGAGATCATGGACAGACTGGCAGAAGCCGGAGAAATCCGGGATATCGATGGTCAGCCCAATACAAATGTAGGAAATATGCTGACGCGTATCCGGACAAGTATGGCGGATGTCGCAGAATCTGAGAATCACGATGTGCGGATTACAGATATTCTTGCTGTTGACACACTTGCTCCTGTAGAAATTTCCGGTGCACTTGCCGGAGAAACCTGCATGGAAAAAGCGGTTGGTATTGCAGCAATGGTCAAAACTGCGCATCTTCCAATGCAAAAGATCGCAGAGCGGTTGGAACAGGAACTTCACATCCGAGCAGTTGTTGCCGGTGTAGAAGCTGTTATGGCATCCCTTGGAGCCATGACGACTCCTGGAACAAAACTTCCGCTTGCTATTCTGGATATGGGAGGCGGTTCTACCGATGCAGCAGTTCTGGAACCGGATGGCAGAGTACGTACTACACATCAGGCTGGTGCCGGTGAACTGGTAACTATGCTGATCCAGACAGAGCTGGGACTTAAAAGTCGGACAACGGCCGAACAGATCAAGAAATATCCGATGGGAAAAGTGGAAAGTCTTTTTCATTTACGGCTGGAAAATGGAGCCATGCAGTTCTTCGAGGAATCCATTGATCCAAGATATTATGGACACGTAGTTTTGCTGGCACCGGATGAAATGCTCCGTATTGAAGAAGATATTCCTATGGAGAGGATTCTGGAAGTACGAAGAGATGCCAAACGCAAAGTCTTTGTACGAAATGCAATTCGTGCGCTTCGTCAGGTCGCACCGGAGCATGATCTTCGCTCTATTCCTAATGTGGTACTGGTAGGTGGCTCAGCCGAAGATTTTGAGATACCGGAAATGCTGATGCAGGCACTTTCTGAATACCGTATTGTATGCGGACGCGGAAACATCCGCGGAACAGAAGGACCGAGAAATGCAGTTGCAACGGGCCTGCTTTTGTCTTATATCGGAAGTACCCAGGAGGGATAAACGTGGTTGTAAATAAACCGACGATCATTATTTATACACAGGAAGCTGATTCAGATCTTCTTCACGAGGTCTGTTCAGGAATTGAAGAAGAGGGGCTGTTGTTTGAAGTGCATGAAAAATCCGGGGAGCTGGATGAACTGGCTCATGCGGCAGCAGAAGATTCCATGCTTGGATCGGGGATCGGAATGAGTGGTCAGAGGATTGCCATGCAGATGAGACGTCTTCCAAAAGGACATAACGTATTTGAACTGAATGCACCACGTTTCTGGCAGTGCCGAAATCTGGGGGCAAACAGTGCAAGAGCAGTTAAAAAGATGCCATTTAAAGCAATTTACAGGGGAGAATAACCTGTTGCATATTTTATTTTTCGAGAGTAAAATAGTTACCAGTAAACATTACAGGAGATGCCAAGATGAACATTTATACAAAAGGCGGCGACAAGGGAACGACAAGCCTTGTCCATACAAAAAATGTCTCCAAGTCAGATGACCGCATTCAGCTGGTGGGAACCATTGATGAACTGACCAGCCATCTGGGCCTGGTTAAGACCATGCTGAAGGATGAAGACACGATACAGTTTCTGGAGAAGATCCAGCGTACACTGATCACGGTCATGGCAGGGGTGGCAGATCCTTACAAGAGAGACTATAGGATTGACGACGTTAAAACAGAATATCTGGAAGACGAGATCAACCGGATGGAAGGCCTTTTTCAGAGACCGAAGGAATTTATCCTGCCGGGCAAATGTCGTCTGTCTGCTGAAATGGATGTAGCCAGAACGGTAGCAAGAAGGGCTGAGAGAGCACTTGCAACAGTCAGTGTGAAATTCGGAGCGGACAACGGAGCTAAGAAATATATGAACCGGCTGGCAGATTATCTTTATATACTTGCCAGATATACCGATGCAAAGATGGAGGAAATGTCTGCCGAAGAGGTGGATAAACCGACAGAAAAAACATCGGACGGTGGAAAAGATGAGGTCAGAACCATGGCAGAGAACCAGAATCAGACAGGAGCAGTCAATGAAGCTGTGATCCAGGAAGTTTTAAAGAGAATGGGCATTCAGGGAAGGATTACACTTGCCAGTGCCAAGCGTCTGATCGAGAAGATCGAACAGGAAGCAGAACGTCGCGGCAAGAAGGCTGTTATTGCAGTCTGTGGACCGGATGGAAATCCGATCGCTGTCCATGTAATGGATGGAGCGTTTCTTGTAAGCTTTGATGTGGCAACTAAGAAAGCCTATACATCTGTTGCGGTCAAGATGTCCACAAAAGAATTAAGCGTTCTGGCTCAGCCGGGCGGAACTTTCTATGGCGTAGACAAGATGGATAATGGCAAGATCGTAATTTTTGGCGGTGGAGTTCCACTTAAAGTGGGTGATACCATCATCGGCGGACTGGGAATCAGCGGTGGTACCGGTGAAGAAGATCACAGCCTTGCAGAATATGGATTATCTGTACTGAATGAGGTACTGTAATACAACTGTTTTAAATGTGATAATAAAAAAAGAGCTTTGAAGATTCGCGCAGGTGTGAGTCTTCAGAGCTCTTTTTCTATGCTATGCTTTTTTATATTTCCCGGGAGTGATCCCCTTATATTTCTTGAATGTCCGGATAAAATAGCTCAGATCGTTGAAACCATTTCGATATGCGATCTCCGTGATCGAGTCATCAGTGGTGGAAAGCTGATAACAGGCCTGTTCGATCCGCTGGTGATTCAGATAATCCATTGGAGTCTGATGTGTCATCTCGGAAAAGAAACGACAGAAGTATTTCGGTGACATGGATACAGAGGCAGAAAGCTGCTGCAGTGTCAGTGGAGAAGCATAATTGTGCTCGATGAAATCCAGGACCTGCTTCAGCTGCAGGATTCGTTTGTAATCGCGGCGTGCGCGTGTGACACTCTCCAGATAGTAATGATTACCAAAAATCAGACCAAAAAAGTGGTAAAATTGTCCAAGCACAGACAGCTCATAACCAGAAGGTTTCTTCCATAATGCGTCAAAAAGACTGTTTACAGTTGCACAAATGTCCACATATTTCGGAGTGAAATGATGATAGATCAAAATCTCCTGATGAATGATCTTCTGCATGTATCCGGCGCAGACTGAATTATTTTTGAGAAAAGTGTTTCCATCAAAGACGATACACTGATAGACACAATCCTCAGGAATTCCACTGTGGAGGATTCCACTATGCACAAAAATGATATCTCCGGCAGTAGCAGTAAAACTTTTTTCGTCTAAAGTGACAGTGAGTGAGCCATCCAGAATACGAATAATCTCATATTCGACATGCCAGTGATAGGACATCACGTAGCGGGGATGATTGTGGTCGATATGATGAAATTCAAATGGAAAATCATAAGTTCCTCTTAAACGGTCCTCGTTGCGGTCCAGATCGTGCAAAATAAGTGCCTCCTTATCATAAGTTCACAGATTTTTTACAAAATAATTAAAAAAAGTGAATATTGTACTGTTTTTTGCTATTATAACACAAGTAATTAACGTTTGGCAATTGTATACTATGAAATATAGGAAACAACGAGATTTTTTAGTAAAAACTTCTCGTATAATAAAGTACTTAATTAAATGGAGGTAATGAATCATGGCAAAGAGCAGATTAGTAGGCAGCTATCCGGTTATCGGTATCAGACCAACAATCGATGGACGTAGAGGAGCACTCGATGTCAGAGGATCTCTTGAAGAGCAGACAATGAACATGGCTAAATCCGCTGCAAAACTTTTCGAGGAAAATCTGAGATATTCCAACGGCGAGCCAGTTAAAGTTGTTATCGCTGATACAACAATCGGACGTGTAGGTGAAAGTGCTGCATGTGCTGACAAATTCCGTAAAGAAGGTGTAGACATCACACTTACTGTTACACCGTGCTGGTGCTATGGCGCAGAGACAATGGATATGGATCCTCAGACAATCAAAGCTGTATGGGGCTTCAACGGAACAGAAAGACCAGGAGCAGTTTACCTTGCATCCGTTCTTGCTACACATGCACAGAAAGGTCTTCCGGCATTCGGTATCTATGGACATGATGTTCAGGAAGCTGATGACACATCTATCCCGGCAGACGTTGAAGAGAAATTACTCAGATTCGGACGTGCAGCAGTTGCAGCTGCTTCCATGAGAGGCAAATCCTATCTGCAGATCGGTTCCGTTACAATGGGTATCGGCGGATCTATCATTGATTCCGATTTCATCGAATCCTATCTTGGAATGCGTGTTGAATCCGTTGATGAGGTAGAAATCATCCGTCGTATGACAGAAGGCATCTACGATCACGCAGAATTTGAGAAAGCTCTCAAATGGGCGAAAGAGACCTGTAAGATTGGTTGGGACAAGAACCCTGAAGAACTGCAGTTCTCCCCAGAGAAGAAAGAAGAGCAGTTTGAGTTCGTAGTTAAAATGGCAGTTATCATCAAAGAGCTGATGAACGGCTGCGATAACCTTGATCCTGCATTCTCCGAGGAAGCAATCGGACACAACGCTCTGGCAGCTGGTTTCCAGGGACAGAGACAGTGGACAGATTTCTATCCAAACGGTGACTTTGCAGAAGCTATGCTGAACACATCCTTCGACTGGAACGGAGCTCGTGAGCCATACATCCTCGCTACAGAGAATGACGTTCTCAACGGACTTGGAATGATGTTCATGAAACTTCTTACAAACAGAGCTCAGATCTTCGCTGATGTTCGTACATACTGGAGCCCAGAGGCTGTTAAGAAAGCTACAGGATATGACCTTGAAGGCGTAGCTAAAGAAGCTGGCGGATTCCTTCACCTGATCAACTCCGGTGCTGCTTGCCTCGATGCTAACGGCGAAGCTAAAGACGAAAACGGCAATGCTGTTATGAAACAGTGGTGGGATATCACAGAAGAAGATCAGAAAGCAATCATGGATAACACAGAATGGTGTATGGCTGACAACGGATACTTCCGTGGAGGCGGATACTCCAGCCGTTATGAAACAAAAGCTCAGATGCCTGCAACAATGATCCGTCTGAACCTTGTGAAAGGACTTGGACCGGTTCTGCAGATTGCTGAAGGATGGACAGTTGCTCTTCCAGCAGAAGTATCTGACAAACTTTGGAAACGTACAGACTACACATGGCCATGTACATGGTTTGCTCCAAGATGCGATGGCAAAGAGGGACCGTTCAAGACAGCTTATGATGTAATGAACAACTGGGGAGCTAACCACGGTGCTATCTCCTACGGACATATCGGAGCTGACCTGATCACAATGTGCTCTATGCTTCGTATCCCGGTATCCATGCATAACGTTCCGGAGAAAGATATCTATCGTCCGGCAGCTTGGAATGCATTTGGAATGGATAAAGAAGGTGCAGATTTCAGAGCTTGCAAGAACTATGGACCTCTTTATAAATAATTAGCTTTTTATAACTTAACTGCTTTCTTTCACTCCCCCAGGACAATGAAGGAAAGCTGAGAGAGCGGGACTTTTGTCTCGCTCTTTTATTGTCTGGGGCTCTTTATCGGACATACATTCGCATGATTTCACGCCCGGATTCCCGATTTTTCTGTGAAATTGTTTATAAAAACACCTCGCGGAACATTACCGGTGAATAGTAACTGTTGCTGTAAAATAATGGGAAAATATGAGAAAAATGGTTGCAAGTTTTTCCTGGTGTGTTACAATGAAAAGCAGAAAAATGGTTACTGCTCATTCCGTTCACAAAATACCTCGCGGAATGTTATCAGTAAACAGTAACGAAAAATGTATACAAGAGGGAAAAGAGGATATATATGAAGAAAAAGCTGGGAATGTTGCTGGCTGTGCTTCTTACTTTTTGCATGACTGTGGGAGTTTTTGCAGATGCAGGAAAGACACAGCAGGTTGATTATAAAACAGATTACTATATGATTGTAGAATCGCCTGATGGCGGTGTTGACATGTATTCAGAGGCAGATGCTTCCAGCCCGAAGCTGAATGATGAGCTGATTCCTAATGGAACTGCGATCCATGTAGAAGGAGAGACCACAGATGAAGCTGGAAAGGTATGGGTATATGCTCAGCTTCATGGCATGTTTGGTTTCCTGGAAGAGAATTATCTGAAGCCGGCTACTCTTGCCGAGGCAGTGGCATCAGAGCTTGCTTTATACGGAAGCAAGGATGCGAATTACAGTATTACAGTCAATGCTAAGGAAGACGGTTCCGTTTGCCTGTATAAAGGACCTGGAAAAAAGTACGGCACAGTTTCCGGAGGCTGTAATATAGCGAATGGTGAGAAGTTATATATTGATACAGAAGTAGATACTGGTAAAGATGGTATCTGGGGACACACAGAGGCTGGTGATGTTTCTGGCTGGGTAAATATTGCAGAAGCCACCAATACGGAAGAGAGTACAGTAGAACTTGTTCCTGAAACTGAGAAAGAAGCGGAAGACGGTTCCCAATCTGTTCAGGCTGGAGAGAATACTTCTGAAGTTGGAAAAGCAGGTACCGAAGGCAAAGATATCGGTGATGCGGAGGCAGAGCCAACAGGCACTCCTACCCCGAAGCCTGAGAAGACAAGTACTCCTGCTCCGAAGCCAACTGAGACGAGTACTCCTGCTCCGGAACCGACTAAGAAAGCAACTGCAGCTTCAGAGCCAACTGAGACAAGTACTCCTGCCCCTGAGCCGACTGAAGCGAGCACTCCTGCCCCGGAACCAACTGAGGCGAGCACTCCTACCCCGGAGCCGACTGAGACAAGTACTCCTACTCCGGAACCAACTGAGACAAGTACTCCCACCCCGGAGCCAAGTGAGACTATTGCGCCTACAGAAGAGGCAGCAGTAACAGCTGCTCCTTCAGAAAGTGCAGAACAGGAAGCGTCCAGCGAAAATGTGGAGAGCACAGATAAAGGAATGAGTTCTGTTATCTGGATTCTGGTTGTAGTTATTATCATTGGCATCGCAGTGGTAATCTGGCTCCTTAAGAAAAAAGGAAAAAATAGTGAATCATAATAAACATGAATAATAAAAGCTCCGCCGGGAATCCGACGGAGCTTTTTAGCTGAAATAAAAAATTATTTGTTGATAACAACACCTTTCTGAAGCATAACGTTTGCGTAAACAGCTTTCTCACCTGTAGCGATAATACAATATGCTTTCTTTGCCTCTTCATAAAATGCGAAACGCTCGATATTTCCAACTGCCTCGGCGCCACGTTCATCATGTTTGGAAACAATCTCTTTGTATGTATCCCAGATTGGAGTTTTTACCGGATCGCCAGGCATAACTTCCATCAGGGTAACTGGTTTCTCTACATAAGAATCAAGAGGGATAACAGTAAGGATAGCGTCCAGAAGTTCTGGAACTCCATGTCCGTCGCAGCGAACAACAATTGCATCTTTACCCATTGATTCTACTGGGAAGTTGCCGTCCGCGATAACGATGCGGTCGCTGTGTCCCATCTCGCATAAAACTTTTAAAAGCTGTGGTGAAAGTATTTCTGGAATTCCTTTTAACATAATATATTCTCCCTTCGTTCTTTCTCAGAAATCTGGCACAGTAATCTATAAAAACTGATACCGGTTCCGAAAGTATTCTACTCTATAAGTTACCTTTCTTTGCCGGATTTTTCAAGGTAAAATTTTACGCAAAAAGATGAAATATTTACTGTTGACAGAAATTTGGAAAAGAGTTAATATGAACTAAAACAGAAACGTTTCGGTTTTCGAAAACCGAAGATTCATGGCCTGTATCAGCAGGCAGAAGGAGGAGAATATGCCACTTGTTACATCTAAGGAAATGTTGTTGAAGGCTCAGCAGGGCGGTTACGCAGTGGGTGCATTTAATGCAGAGAATATGGAGATGGTGAAAGCGATCATTCAGGCAGCTGAGGAGTTGAAAGCACCTGTTATGATCCAGACTACTCCATCTACTATTAAATATGGCACTCTTGAGACCTATCAGGCAATCGTTGCAGCAGAAGCTGCAAAGGCTTCCGTTCCGGTTTGCCTGCACCTTGACCACGGCAGTAGCTTTGATCTCGCCATGAAGGCTCTGAAGGCTGGATATACTTCCGTGATGATTGACGGTTCTAAGCTGGATTATGAAGGAAACATTGAGGTGAGCAAGAAGGTGGCTGACGTAGCAGCTTCTATGGGAATCCCATGCGAGGCAGAACTTGGTAAGGTAGGTGGTAAGGAAGACGACCTGGTTGCAGTTGCAGATACCAATACCGATCCACAGGAAGCCAGAGAATTTGTAGAGCGCACCGGCGTTACTTCTCTTGCGGTAGCAATCGGCACAGCACATGGCTTCTATGTGGGAACTCCTGTTCTTGATAAGGAGCGTTTAAGTGAAATTCGTGAAGTTGTAGATATTCCTCTGGTTCTTCATGGCGCTTCCGGCCTTAGCGATGAGGATGTTATGGATTGCGTAAAGAGAGGAATCTGTAAGGTTAATTTTGCCACCGAGCTTCGTGCAGCATACTCCAAGGCTGTCAGAGAGACACTTGAGGATGAGAAGGTATTTGATCCTAAGGCATATGGCAAGGCTGGAATTGCAGCTGTGAAAGAGCTTGTAATGGCCCGTATGAAAGTTTGCGGCTGTGACGGAAAGGCTGAGTAAGAGGCTGATTTATGGCAGCGACGATGAAAGATATTGCCAGACGGACAGGACTTGGTCTGGCAACGATTTCCTCTTATTTCAATGGGGGGAATGTAAGAGAGAAGAACCGTATCAAGATCGAAGAAGCCATCGAAGAATTACATTACGAAGTAAATGAAGTTGCCCGCGGTCTGAAGACCAATGCGACCAAGACAGTGGGGGTTGTGATTCCAGAGCTGAACAATGTTTTCTGCGCAGAAATCATCAGTGGAATGGAGGATATCCTCCGAAGCCATGGATATGCAGCGATTGTCTGTGACTGCAGAACAGATAAGAAGCTTGAAAAAGAAGCAGTGGATTTCCTTACCCGGAAACGTGTGGATGGAATTATCAATATGCCGGTAGATATGACTGGAGCCCATCTGAATGAATTTCAGAAAACAGGTAAACCCATTGTGCTTATCGACCGTATGATCCAGGGAATATCCTGCGACTGTGTGCTGGTGGATAATGTAAATGCAGCTGAGAAGGCTGTTGGCATGCTGGTAGAAGAACAGCATCAGAAGATTGGTCTGATCGGTGGACCGGATGAGGTATTCACTGCCAGACAGCGTATGTTAGGATATATGAAAGCACTTAAGGCTCATGGAATTGCGGTTGATGAAAAGCTGATCTGTCATGGTGATTACACGATCCAGGGAGGGGTTCAGGCAGTAGAAGAGCTGGTGAAAGAGAATCCGGATATGACAGCTGTTTTTGTGACGAACTATGAGATGACTATGGGGGCAGTGATCGGGCTTAACGAGATGGGGGTATCCATGCCAGAGGAGATTTCCCTGGTGGGATTTGACAATCTGCCTTTTGCCCGTGCATGCAGACCTGCACTTACCATTGTTTCACAGCCCACAGAGAAAATTGCAAGGGAAACAGCACAGATCATGCTGGAACGGCTTGAAGGAAGAGATGAGCTTCCTGACCATATTGTACGGAAACTTCAGACTGATATTTTTATGGGGAAATCCATAAGGAGACAAGGATGAGCAAAGACTATTTATTAGGAATTGATATTGGAACCAGCGCGTGCAAGGTTGCCATATTTAACAAGAACGGAAAGGTGATGGCTTCCGCCAATGGGGATTACCCTGTTTATTATCCTCATGAGGGATGGGCGCAGCAGAAGCCGGATGAATGGTGGCATGCGGTTTGCGGCGCTATTTGCGAATGCCTGGAGACAGGTAATATTTCAGGAGAGCAGATTGCCGGAGTGGGAATTGATGGGCAGAGCTGGTCGGCTATTGCCATTGACCATGAGGGAAATGTTCTGACAGATACACCTATCTGGATGGATACAAGAGCCCAGGAAATCTGCGACAGACTCAATAATGAAATCGGCAGTGAGAATATTTTCAATGTTGCAGGTAATTCTCTTCAGCCTTCTTATACCACAGCGAAGATTCTCTGGTATAAGGAGAATATGCCTGAAGTATATAATAAGATTTACAAGATCCTTCAATCAAACAGCTTTATTGCTTACAGACTGACTGGTGCCATCACACAGGATCTTTCACAGGGATATGGCCTGCATTGCTTTGATATGCGTACTGGTACCTGGGATGAAGTGATGTGTGAGAAACTGGGAATTCCTGTGGATTTTCTTCCGGAGATTGTTGCGTGCGATAAGGTAGTGGGAACTGTGACGGAAGAGGCGGCAGCCCAGAGTGGACTGACTGTCGGAACTCCTGTAGTGGCCGGCGGTCTGGATGCAGCCTGTGGGACACTTGGTGCAGGTGTGATCCATCCGGGGGAGACCCAGGAGCAGGGTGGACAGGCTGGTGGCATGAGCATCTGCACAGATACATACAAAGCAGATCCAAGTCTGATCTTAGGCTATCACGTAGTGCCAGGCAAGTGGCTTCTTCAGGGAGGAACTACCGGAGGCGGCGGTGTCATGCGCTGGTTTGAGAGAGAATTTGCAGCTTATGAGAGGAGCCGCAAGGCGGATACCGGGAAATCCTCTCTGGAACAACTGAATGAAATTGCCGAGGCAGTACCAGCCGGAAGTGAAGGCGTTGTGTTCCTTCCATATATGTCCGGGGAGAGATCCCCTGTCTGGAATCCATACGCCAAAGGCGTTTTCTATGGACTTGATTTTGCTAAGACCAAGGGACACATGGTAAGAGCCTGTATGGAGGGCGTAGCATTTTCCCTGCGCCATAATCTGGAGGTGGCTGAAGCGGCAGGTGCTAAAGCAGAAGTTCTTCGTGCTATGGGAGGTTCAGCCAATTCCCTTCTCTGGACTCAGATTAAGGCTGATGTGACAGGCAAGGCAGTGGTGGTCCCTGCTTCCGATACAGCAACCACATTAGGTGCTGCAATCCTGGCTGGCGTAGGAGTTGGATTTTATAAAGATTACGAGGAAGCGGTTTCCATGACAGTGAAAGAGACAAGACGCCATGAGCCCAATCCTGAGAATAAAGAAGTTTATAATAAGACATACCGTACATATAGGGATTTATATGAATCTCTGAAAGCTATGATGGTACGGAAGTAAGGAGGTATTTCAAGATGAAAGCAGCAGTTGTAGTTGCAAACGAGGATGTACAGTACCAGGAAATCGAAGAACCACAGGCAAAACCAGGCTGGGTAAAGATTAAAGTAAAAGCTTCCGGCATTTGTGGCTCTGATGTTCCGCGAGTATTGAATCATGGTGTTCATTTTTATCCTATCGTTCTTGGACATGAGTTTTCTGGTGATGTAGTAGAAGTTGGCGAAGGGGTCACTAAGGTGAAAGTTGGCGACCGCGTTTCCGGGGCTCCGCTTCTTCCGTGCATGAAGTGTGATGATTGTCAGAATGGAAACTTCTCCTTATGTAAGCATTACAGTTTTATCGGTTCCAGGCAGCAGGGAAGTAATGCGGATTATGTAGTAATTCCAGAGCAGAATGCGATTCCTTTTGATCCGTCTATTTCCTATGAACAGGGTGCAATGTTCGAGCCATCCACAGTTGCTCTTCATGGACTCCTTCAGAATGATTATCAGGGCGGTCGCTGCGTAGCAATTTTAGGATGTGGAACAATTGGCATATTCACAATGCAGTGGGCAAAGATCTTTGGTTCCAAGAAGGTTGTCGTATTTGATATTAGTGAGGAACGCCTGGATCTTGCCATGAGAATGGGCGCAGATGCAGTTATCAATACAACCAAAGAGAATTATATGGAAGAGGCTATGGCAATTACCGGTGGTAAGGGCTATGAATATGTGTTTGAAACAGCCGGACAGGTTCCCACTATGCATATGGCATTTGAACTTGCTGCGAATAAGGCACACGTATGCTTCATTGGAACACCTCATGCAGATCTTACATTTACACCAAAGCAGTGGGAGAATATGAATCGTAAAGAATTTAAACTTACAGGCTCCTGGATGTCCTATAGTTCCCCGTTCCCAGGCAAAGAGTGGGATCTTACAGCTCATTATTTTGCAACCGGTCAGCTGAAATTTGATCCGGGATTTATTTATCGCAAAATGCCAATGAGTCAGGCTCAGGAAGCATTCCAGCTCTATAAGACACCTGGTCTTGTAAAGGGGAAGATTCTTCTGATGAATGAGGATTGAGCATATGATACTGACAGTAACATTAAATGCAGCCATTGATAAGCGGTATGTGGTAAATAACTTTAAGACTGGAGAAGTGAATCGTGTAAAGGAATGTACTTATGTTCCTGGTGGAAAAGGTCTGAATGTATCCAAGCCGGCTTCAATTTACGGAGCAGAGGTGATTGCCACAGGTTTTGTAGGTGGTTATGCAGGAGCTTATATTGAGAATGCATTGAAACCGTTTGGTATTAAAAGTGCTTTTTATCATGTAGCTGCAGAGAGCAGATCCTGTATTAATATCTGGGATGAAGTTAATAAAGTTCAGACAGAATTTCTGGAACCTGGGTTTACCCTTACAGAAGAGGATTTTGCCGGATTTGAGGAAAAATTCCGTAATCTTGTAAAAGAAGCGAAAGTAGTTGCAATGTCAGGAAGTGTTCCGAAAGGACTTGATGGAACTGCTTATCAGCGACTTATAAAGATTGTAAAAGAGGCAGGAATTCCGGTTATTCTGGATACCAGTGGCAAACTTCTTGAAATGGGAATTGAAGCAGCACCTACTATGATCAAGCCCAATATTGATGAAATCCGTATGCTCACAGGCAAGAAATGTGATAATATTCAGGATATTATAGATGCGGCGAAAGAGATTCATGCAAAAGGTGTGGAAATCGTAGCTGTTTCCCTGGGAGCTGACGGTTCTCTTGCAGTAGGTAATGAAGGAATTTTCCGTGCACTGGTTCCGAGAATAAATGCAGTGAACACAGTTGGGTGTGGAGATTCTATGATCGCAGGATTCGCACTGGGTTTATCCAGGAGACTTTCACTTCCTGAGACAATGAAACTGGCAAGTGCTATTTCAGCGGCAGCAGCCATGCGCGAGGAGACTGGATTTTTTGTGATGGAAGATATGGAAAAACTGCTTCCACAGATTGAGGTTACTAAATTATAAGAAAATGTAGTAAAAGATATTAAGCGAAAGTAAATTGCGTTGTAATTGAAAGCCATAGTGCAAAAGAAATGTTAAGGAGGATAAGAAAATGACAATGATTGATCCGGCAATTGTTCCGCAGAGAACACTTTATACTGGCGCTAAGATGCCAGCTGTTGGAATGGGTACTTTTGGAAGTGACCATGCAGATGCAGACGCAGTTTCTGCTTCTGTTGCAGGTGCACTTCGCGTAGGTTACCGTTCTTTTGATTGTGCTGCATGTTACGGAAATGAAGATATGATCGGAAAGATTTTCGCAGATGCATTTGCAGAAGGTATTGTAAAAAGAGAAGAACTTTTTATTGCCTCCAAAGTATGGAACGATATGCATGGTGACGGAGATGTACTGATTGCCTGTGCGAAGACCTTAAAGGATCTGAAGCTTGACTATCTGGATATGTATTATGTTCACTGGCCATTCCCGAACTATCATGCACCACATTGTGATGTGGATTCCAGAAATCCTGATTCCAAACCGTTTACAGTAGAGCGCTTTATGAAAACCTGGCGCCAGATGGAGCGCCTGGTAGATATGGGTCTGACGAAACATATCGGTATGTCTAATATGACAATCCCGAAACTGGAGGCAGTACTTCCACTTTGCAGAATTAAACCAGCTGCGATCGAGATGGAGCTTCATCCATGCTTCCAGCAGCCGGAGCTGTTTGATTATTGCAGAGCGCATGGTATTGAAGTGGTAGGATTCTGCCCAATTGGTTCTCCTGAACGTCCGGAACGTGATAAAATGCCAGAAGATATTGCGGATATTGAACTGCCAGAGCTGAAAGCAATTGCAGCGGCACATGGTGTACATCCAGCAGTTATCTGCATTAAATGGGCTGTACAGAGAGGTGCTTCCCCAATTCCATTCTCTTTGAAAGAGAAGAATTACACCATGAACCTGAAATGTGTCACGGAAGATCCTCTGACAGAAGAAGAGATGGAAACCATCCGTTCCCTTGATAAGAATAACCGTCTGATCAAAGGCCATGTATTCCTGTGGGAAGGTGCAAAGGACTGGCACGATCTCTGGGATGAGGATGGAGTGATTGTAAAATAATGGTTATAATTTCAAAGCTTCTTTGAATATCTTACACAGCAGAAAAGCTGCAGGGTTTATAATGCTTATAACTTTGCAGCTTTTTTGTTACCAGTAAACAGTAACAGTAACCAAACAGTTACTGTTCACTGGTAACGTTCCGCGAGGCGTTTTTTGTGAACAAAGTTCACAGAAAACCCGAGAATTGCGGCGCGAAATCATGCGAATGCATGATTTCTGTGCATCGCGAAGCGCGTTACTGTGAACGGAGTGAACAGTAAC